>Ga0116227_10016396_pt1 | contig 10644 bp, 10 predicted proteins | sample S1TSphgellanicum_FD_89693 | JGI IMG/M metagenome (GOLD analysis project Ga0116227, IMG submission 89693) | Host-associated microbial communities from peat moss isolated from Minnesota, USA - S1T2_Fb - Sphagnum magellanicum MG | ecosystem: Host-associated > Plants > Peat moss > Unclassified...
CAGCTTCGCTCCCTTGCGGAACATCGTCTTGCTGATGGCGTCTGACGCATAGGAACAGCTCGAACTCGCCGCCCCCGCCGCCGCCGCCAGCGCGATCTGCCGCAGCCCGTTGCCGCCGAGGGCTTTGACCATCCGCTGTTGCGACACCAAAGCCTGCAACGCCGCCGATATCAGGAACCCGAGCACCAGGCTCCATCCGACCTGCCAGAACATGCCGCCCGCCATCAGCAGCGCCTGGCCGGTTTGCGAGAGGATCTGGTTCAAGGCGGGCATCTCCGTGCAATTTGCGCACAGGTCAGGCTCGCCCGTGGTAGATGCAAGTGGCGTGGGGAGCTGTTCTGTTCACTTTTGCGCAGCCGTCCGGTCGATGGCGCTGGAAAAACAGCCCGGTGCAGCCCAATATATACGGCGGCTGAGTATGGAGCCGTTGCAATGGTGTTTTACGACGAGGATACCGGAGGCGTGAGCGGCTCAGCCGCCCAGGAGACCAGGCCGCCGCCCAACGAGCAGAGCGAATTTGAAGGGCTGTGGCAGCAAATGCTGGCCGACATGGACCGCCGGCTTGACGTGCTGGACGCCGACGCCGCGCGGATATTGGCGCTGTATCGAACCGCCGCGTGAGCGAGGCGTCCGCCCCGCCCGGCGACCCGCAAACGCCCGGCAGGGAAGCGGACAAGCCGAGCGTAGGTGGCTTCCTGCATAATCTTTATGTCGGGAGCAAGACAATTTTCGGCTTGCTCCCCAGCCTGCTGCGTATCCTTCACACGCTTGAGACGCACAGCGAGATCATCAAGCTGCAGCAAGGCGTCATCGATACCATGAAGTCCAGGCTGGACAGGCTGGAAGGCCGCGAGGACATCATCGTCGCGAAGTTTGAAACAGCGGCAACCCGGGTCACTGCCGACTTTGCCGAGAAGATAGGGCGCATTGAGGGTTTACTTGAAGGCCGAAGCAGGCGCGAGTGACAGAGCCGAATCGTAGCCCATATCCAGGCGCAAGCTTTTGCTCAGAACCTGACCGAAAATGCGCTAGGCCTCTGTCGGCTGGCGTGCGTTTTCGAGCACCGGAGCGGAGCGGCGTCTTCGGCCGTGAGACTCGGCGATCGCAGCAAACGTGCGTCAGACGGCCGGCATAGGTGCGTTTTCGGTCAGGCTCTCAGGCGTGATGTTGGCGTCTCCACACGACCCCGAGCACGGTCCCCGTCAGCGTTCCGGCCGCAGTGAAGCCCCACTGCCATGCCGGGGTAAACGAGATGCCGAACAGGGGCACGAAGACACCGCCAAGGCCAAACCCGACCAGGCCGAACGTCAAGCCGCCGCGTATCATGCGGTCAAGCACGGGGCCGAAACGACGGGGCTCTACTGCTGATTGAGTGTATGGCTCTTGCCAGTAATCCATGCGGAACACTCACCCTGTTTTCCGGTCCAGTCAACTCGACCGGCGCAATTCTTCGAGACTGTGACTGAACGGGTGAATGGCGAACCCCGTCAGCCTTCGACATGCGCGAGCACATTCGCCTCCGTAAGTATCTGCGGCAGCACCTCGCCTTCGCCGCCGGCCGGATAATAGACATACAGCGGCACGCCAGACCGCCCATGCGCGCGGAGATAGGCGGTGATGTCGGGGTCCTGGCGGGTCCAGTCGCCCTTGAGATACGCCACATGGTGTTTCGCAAAAGCCTGCTGCACCGCCGCGGGGGCCAGCGCCACGCGCTCGTTCACCAGGCAGGTGACGCACCAGGCGGCGCTCATATCCACCAGCACCGGCCGGCGCTCGGCACGCAGGGCCGCCAGGCGCGCGGCGGAGAACGCCTCCGCCCCGTCGCCCAGCGCCAGGCCGGCGCCCGCCGGTGCTGCCACCGCCAGGCTGACCAGCACGGCGGCGACCCCGGCCAGGCCGGCCAACGAGGCCAGGCGGAGCAAACGCGGCCCCTCATGCATCTGCGCATAGCCAAAAGCCCAGGCGGCAAAACCGACGCCTAAAAACCCGGCGAGAACAGCCAACAGCCCGCTGCTGCCGGTCTGCTGGCTGACCACCCAGGCCATCCACACGGCCGCCCCATACATGGGAAAGGCCAGAATCTGCTTGAGCAAATCCATCCACGCCCCCGGGCGCGGCAGCAGCCGCGCCAGGCCGGGGGTCAGTGCCAGTGCAGCGTAGGGAGCGGCGAGCCCAAGGCCCAGGGCAAGAAATATCAGCATGGCAGCCAAAGGCGGCATGGACAGGGCCGCGCCCAAAGCGGCCGCCATGAACGGGGCCGTGCATGGCGTTGCCACCACCACGGCCAGCAGCCCGGTGGCAAAACTGCCGCGCGAGGCGAACGACTGCCCGGTCCCCGCCAGGCCCGCGCCGATCTGGAACACGCCGGAAAGATTCAGGCCGATGGCGAACAGCAGCCACGCCATCGAAGCGGTAAACGCGGCCGACTGGAATTGCACGCCCCACCCCGCCGCATCCCCCGCCGCCCGTGCCGCGAGCGTCACCCCGCCGATCACCGCAAAAGCCGCGAGCACGCCGAGCGTATAAAACGCCACCTCCCGCCGCACATGCGCCCGCGCCGCCCCCGACAGCCGCGCAATCCCCAGCGCCTTGATGGCGAGAATCGGCAGCACGCAAGGCATGAGATTGAGGATCAGCCCGCCGGCAAAGGCCAGCACGAGCGCTTCCAGCAAGCCCGGTCCTGCCGGCACGGCAGGCGCCGGCGATCCGCCGGGTGCGGCGTCCACCGAAAGTGCCGCCGTCTCGCCGCCCTGATCGGTGATCACCAGCACGCCGCCGACATGCGCTTTTGCGTCGAGCGGATGCAGCGGCTTGAGTTGCAGGCTGATGACCGCGCCGTCGTTCTGCACGGCCGGGTCCACACCCTGGTCGAACACGCCGGGCGCTTCGGGGAAGAATTTGACCTCCCGCAGTTTCACATGCGGCGCTTCGAGCGTCAGCAGGCCGGCTTGCGTGATATGGGCCGCGAAGGGGGAGGGGCGCGGCATTTTGGCGTCGGCCGCGGCGAACAGGGGCGCCTCGGGGCTCGGGGCCGGTGTGCCCTGCGGCAGGGTCAGCGAGAACTGCGCCTCCTCAGGCACACAGACGTTGGCGCAGATCAGCCAGGTGGCATGAATGCCCAGCGTCAGCGGCCCGTGGGCGCTCGCCGGCGGCGTTATCGTGAAAGGCAGCAGCAGATCGCCGGTGTAGGCGTAGCTGGTCAGGCCGCTTTCGCGCAGTTGCTGCGGCACCTGGTAGGCGATCGGCCCGGCGGCCGCGCCCGTCACCTCGATGGAAGGCGGCGCACCGGCGTCGCCGGGGTTCGACCAGTATGTGTGCCAGCCCTGCGTCATCTTCAGGCGCAGGCCGATGCGCAAAGCCTGGCCGGGCGCATAGGCGTCGCTCTCGCTGACCAATGTGGCGGTGTCGCGCTCGGTGGTGACGGGTGCCGAGGTGGCGGCCTGGGCAAGGTGAGTCAGCAGAAGGAAGGCGAGGGCGAGGCGGAACATGGATGGACCGATCTTTTCTCTGGCAATTTGTGCTCTGTAGCGTGGGTTTTAACCCACGGACACACGGCGGGTCGTCGGAAGACGTTGGTTGAAACGCACGCTACGAAGGGGTGATGCAGCTTCCCGCACTCCCTGTCCTCGAAACCCTGCCGGCGCTGCTGGCGTCGCTGAACGAGCGGCCCAACGCCGTGCTCATCGCCCCGCCGGGTGCGGGCAAGACCACGCTGGTGCCGCTCGCGCTGCTCGACGCACCGTGGCTCGAAGGCGGCCGGATCGTCATGCTGGAACCCAGGCGCCTGGCGACGCGGGCAGCGGCGGCCCGCATGGCGTCGCTCATCGGCGAGAAGCCTGGGCGCACCGTCGGGTTCCGCACCCGCCTCGAAGCCGCGGTGTCGGCCGAGACCCGCATCGAAGTCGTCACCGAAGGTCTGCTGGTCCGCCGGCTGCAATCCGACCCTGGACTGGAGGGGGTCGCGGCCGTCATTTTTGACGAAATCCATGAGCGCGGGCTGGATGCCGACCTGGCGCTCGCCTTCTGCCTGGATTTGCAACGCAATTTGCGGCCCGAGTTGCGGCTCATTGCCATGTCGGCCACCGCCGACGGGGCGCGTCTGGCGTCGCTGCTCGATGCCAACGTGATCGAGAGCGAAGGGCGCATGTTTCCGGTCGAGGTGCGGCATGCGGCGCGCGACATCGCCAGCCTGCGCGACCTGCCAGACGCCATGGCACGCGCCATCCGCAGCGTGATGGCCGAGGCGGACGGCGACGTGCTCGCTTTCCTGCCCGGCATGGGCGATATCCGGCGCACCCAGCAGGCGTTGCAAAATTGCGGCGCGCTGGTGCTGCCGCTGCACGGCGACCTGCCGCCCGCCGAGCAGGATCTGGCACTCACCCCGGCGGCCGGGCGGCGCGTCGTGCTCGCGACCTCCATTGCGGAAACCTCCTTGACTGTGCCCGGTGTTCGCATTGTCGCGGATGGCGGTTACCGAAAATCCCCACGCCTGGATGCCGGCTCCGGCCTGACGCGGCTGGAGACGCTGCGCATCAGCCGGGCGGCGGCGGACCAGCGCGCCGGCCGCGCCGGGCGCGAGGCGCCTGGCATCGCCGTGCGCCTCTGGACGGCCGCCAAACACCGCGGCCTCGCGGCGTTCGACCCGCCCGAAATCCTGCAGGCCGAGCTTGCGGGCCTCGCCTTGGACTGCGCCGCCTGGGGCGCTGCGCCGGCCGATCTGCCGTTCCCCGATCCGCCGCCCGCCGGCCCGCTCGCCGCCGGCCAGGCGCTGCTCCGCGCGCTCGGCGCCCTCGATGCGGACTTGCGTATCACCGATCTCGGCCGCGGCATGGCCAGGCTCGGCGCCCACCCGCGCCTGGCCGCCATGATGCTTTGCGTCCAAAACCCCGGCGAGGCGGCACTCGCCGCCGACCTCGCCGCCCTGCTCGAAGAGCGCGACCCGCTGCGCCATGCCGCCACCGCCGACATCGGCGAGCGCCTCTCCGCCATCGCGCACGGCGCCGCCGACGCCGACCGCGGCGCGCTCGCCCGCATTCGGCAGGCGGCGGCGCAATTCCGCCGGCGCCTGGGCACGCGCGACGAGCCATCCGGCGATCCTGCCTCCCTGCTGGCCGCCGCCTTCCCCGACCGCATCGCCCAGCGCCGCGGCGAGCCGGGCGCTTTTCGCCTGTCCGGCGGCGGCGGCGCGCGTCTGGGGGCTGCCGACAGGCTGGCGAGCGCCAGCCTGCTCGTCGTCGCCGCGCTGGAGCAGACCACATCCGCCCAGATCCGCATGGCCGCCCGCCTCGACCCGCAGGCGCTGCCGCCCGCCATCGAGGCGCAGGTCACCGAAAATGTCGAAAGCGGTTTCGACGAGGCGACCGGCGCGGTCTTCTCGCGCCGCCGCCGCCGCTACGGCGCGCTGGTGCTGGAGGACAGGGTGGTGCCCGCCGAGCCGGCGCATATCGCCGCCACCCTGGCCGGCGTGCTGGCGAAAAATCTGGAGCTGCTGCCCTGGACCCCGGCGGCGCGCCAGCTTCAAATTCGCGCCGGGCTGTTGGGCGCCGATCCCGATATCTCCGACGCGGGGCTGACCGCCGATGCGCAAGACTGGCTGGCGCCGCGTCTGGACGGCATGACCCGCCTGGCGGACGTCGCCAAACTCGACCTTCTGGCCGCCCTGCGCGATCGTCTTGGGTGGGAGACGTGCCGCCGGCTGGACCGCGATCTGCCTGCGCATCTGGAGCTACCCGCCGGAAGGGCGAGCGTCATTTATTCAGCCGAGGGGGCCGAGGTAGCCGCCCGCGCGCAGGCTTTTTACGGAATGCGCGACACGCCGCAGTTGGCCGGCGGACGCATACCGGTGCGCCTGTCGCTACTCTCGCCGGCAGGACGGCCTGTGGCCATCACCGCCGACCTGGCGGGTTTCTGGCGCGGCGCCTGGGCCGACGTGCGGCGCGACATGCGCGGCCGCTACCCCAGGCACGACTGGCCGGAAAATCCCGCAGGCTGAGCCGCTTACGCGCCGATGCTAAGAGACGGGGACTGGGTTGCGGCGGCCGGTGCCTTGGCGTTTCTCGCGTAGGTGCTGCCCGCCGATGCCGCGGTGGGCGCGGCGGCGGCCGTTGATTGCGAAATTGTGTTGCCCTTGGCGTCGCTCACGGTGGTCGTCACTGACCCATCGGCATTGGTCACTACCGTGGTCACGTCGGCGCTCGAACTGCTGGATGAGCCCAGAGCGCCGCTGGATTTCGACGCGCCGGACTTGCCCGTCGCACTCAGGGTGCTGATCGGCGTCGGCGATGCGGTCGCACTCGCAATACTGGTCATGATGCTGTTCCTCTGGTTAGACACGCTGGCTGGCGGATTGTGTCCCGCAAGCCATGTGCCAGCGGCTGGCATGGTCATCCGCAGATTGGCGCGGATTAAGACCTCGGCCGAACTCGCTGGTATTGCGGCAGATTTCAAAATGCGCTCGGGTGGCCGCGTATCGCCAGCATGTGTGTTTGTTGTCATCTGTGTCAGTCTGCGTCAGTCTGTGGATAACTCTATTTCCGCGGCTCGGCGGATTTTGCCGGGTCGGCAGATCGTGCCGGTGCTCTTGCGCCCGCGTGCACGGCGCCCGTATATCAGCGCCGGGAGGCCGGCTGTGGACGGGCGCCCTGCCAACCCGGTCAGGTCCGGAAGGAAGCAGCCGCAGCGGGTCAACGCACGGGTCGTTGTCCGGTCTCCCACCCCAATCCAGCCGTATGGAGCGCGCTCCCACGCATGTCCGACAGCCTGGATGATCTGGCGCCGCCACTGCCCGAGGGGCCCGGCCTCTTTGGCGACGCGCCGCCGCCGCCCGCCGCCGCCACCCCCTACCGGGTGCTGGCGCGCAAATACCGGCCGAAAAATTTCGACGAACTCATCGGCCAGGATGCGCTGGTCAAAATTCTGCGCCGTGCTTTCGCGCTGAACCGCGTTGCCCACGCCTTTATGCTCACCGGCGTGCGCGGCGTCGGCAAGACCACGACTGCCCGCATCATCGCCCGTGCGCTGAACTGCACCGGCCTGGACGGCAAAGGCGGCCCTACGCCCGACCCGTGCGGCGTGTGCGACAATTGCCGCGCCATCCTCGCCGACCGCCACCCCGACGTGCTGGAAATGGACGCCGCCTCGCGCACCGGCGTGGACGATGTGCGGGAAATCATCGAGGCCACGCGCTTCCGCCCGATGCAGGCGCGCACTAAAGTTTTTATCATCGACGAAGTGCATATGCTGTCCCGCAACGCATTCAATGCGCTGCTCAAAACTCTCGAAGAACCGCCGCCGCACGTAAAATTTGTTTTCGCGACAACGGAAATCCGCAAAGTGCCGGTGACGGTGCTGTCGCGCTGCCAGCGGTTCGATTTGCGGCGCATCCCGATCAGGCAGTTGATCGACCTCTATGCGGGCGTGGCTGCGGCGGAGAAAATCGACATCGAGCCGGAGGCGCTGGCGGCCATTGCGCGGGCGGCGGATGGGTCGGTGCGCGACGGGCTTTCGCTGCTCGACCAGGCGATTGCGCAAGGCTCGCTGGATGGGGAGGCGCGGATTACGGCGGCATCCGTCGCCGACATGCTGGGGGCGGCGGACCGGGGCGCGGTGTTCGATGTGATGGAGGCGGCCATGGCCGGCCGCGCCGCGGATGTGCTGACTATTACCGACCGCGCGCATGTGCAGGGTGCGGACCTGGGGCAGATGCTGGGCGATCTGCTGGAACTCACCCATATGATTTCGCGGCTGAAGACCGTGCCGGATTTGCGCAACAGCCAGGAGTTGCCGGAGGCTGAGCGGACGCGAGGTGCGGCGCTGGCCGATGCGCTGTCGGTGCCGACGCTGGCGCGTGCCTGGCAGATGCTGCTCAAGGGAACCGCCGAGGTGGAGCATGCGCCGGACCGGCGGGCGGCGGCCGAGATGGTGCTGATCCGCCTGTGCCATGTCGCCGACCTGCCGACGCCTGGCGATCTGGTCCGCAGGCTGCAAGCCAATCCGCCGGCCGTGCTGGCGCCGTCGGCTCCGCGCCCCTCCGGCGGCGGCGGCGCGCGTGCGGTGGCCGGCGGCGGGGCGGCGGCTGACCCGATGCCGTCCGCGGTAGTGGCCGAGGCGCCGAGGCTTGCCAGTTTTCGTGACGTGGTCGCCCTGGTGGCGGCCGAACGCGATGTGCTGCTGCACGGCCATTTGCTGCATTCCGTGCATCTGGTCCGCTTCGCCCCGCCGGTGATCGAAATCCGCCCCGATCCGGATGCGCCGCGCGACACCGCCGCCCGCCTGGGCGCCGTACTGCTCGCCGCCACCGGCACGCGCTGGACGATTGCGGTCAGCCGCGAGGAGGGCGAGCCCACCATCGCCGCCCAGGGCGAGGCCGCCGACCGCTCGCGCCGCGCCTCGGTGGCCGAACATCCGCTGGTGCGCGCCATCCTGGATGCGTTTCCCGGCGCCAAAATCGAGGCCGTGCGCGACCCAGGGCTGGATTCTTACGGCCTGCCGGCTGATATCCCGCTAGGCGAGCCGGAGCCCGACCCGCTGGAGTTCGCACCACTCGATCCGGATATGGCCGACCCCGAATTTTCTGACGCATTGGAGCGCCCATGAAGAACATTGCGGATATGATGAAGAAGGCGTCGCAGATGCAGGCCAGGATGGCCGAGGTGCAGGCCGAGCTCGAACGGCTGGAGATCGACGGCCAGGCCGGCGCCGGCATGGTCGCCCTGACCTTGCGCGGCAAGGGGGATCTGGTGCGGATCAAGATCGACCCGAAGCTGGCGGACCCGGCCGAGATGGAGATGCTGGAGGATCTGATCATCGCCGCCCATGCCGATGCCAAGCGCAAGCTCGACGCGCGCATGGCGGAGGACATGGCGAAGGTCACCGCCGGCCTGCCGCTGCCGCCGGGCATGAAATTCCCCTTTTGACGGGGCGAGTTGCCCCTCTTGTGCTTTGATAGGACCTGAACTTGATACGCTGATCGGTCTGTTCGCCAAGCTGCCCGGTCTCGGGCAGCGCAGCGCGAGGAGGGTCGTACTAAAACTGTTGCAGGCGCCGCAGACGCGCATGCTGCCGCTGGCCCGCGCCCTGGCGGAAGCGGCGATGTCCGTCAAGACGTGCGCACAGTGCGGCAATCTGGACAGCCAGGACCCGTGCGGCGTCTGCACCGATGCGGAGCGTGACCGGTCGATCATTTGCGTGGTGGAGAGCGTCGGCGATCTATGGGCTCTGGAGCGGGCGCGGGTGCATGGCGGGCTGTATCACGTGCTCGGCGGCACGCTCTCGCCTCTGTCCGGCACCGGGCCGGAGGATTTGCACGTGGGCGCCTTGCTCGACAGGGTGCGGGACGGGCGTGTGAGCGAAGTCATACTCGCGTTGAGCGCCACGGTGGATGGTGCGGCCACCGCGCATTGGCTCACAGACCGCCTGGCCGGCACGTCGGCGCGCGTGACAAGGGTGGCGCAGGGGGTGCCGATCGGCGGGGCGCTGGATGTGCTGGACGATGGTACGCTGGCAACCGCTTTGCGCGCGAGGCGCTGAGGTAGGATGGGTCTTGACCCATCATTGTGCGCGCAATGATGGGTCAAGACCCATCCTACCTGTCGTCAGAAGGGGATCCGGTGATCGAGCTTTGTGCTGGACGGTGGCGCCTGGTGCTGGATCCCGCGACTGGCGGTGCCATCGCGGGGCTGTCGTTTGGCGGGGTGGAGGTGCTGCGGCCCGTGGCCGATGCGCGGCTGGCGGCTCAGGCGGGGCGGGCGGTAGCGGCTTATCCGCTGATTCCTTACGCGAACCGCATCGGCTGGGGGCGGTTTGGGGTCGGGGGTGAGGTCTTCCGGCTCGACCGGAATTTCGCCGGTCATCCGCACACCATCCATGGCAACGCCTGGATGCATCCCTGGAAAATGCTGGAGTCCGCCGGCGGCACGGCGCGTGTCGTTTTTGATCATGTGCCCGATGGTGCGGCGGCGCGCGAGTGGCCCTTTGCGTATCACGCCGAACAGCATTTTGCTCTCGATGACGCCGGTCTGACCATTCGCCTGTCGGTCGAGAACCGCGACACGCGCCCCTGGCCGGCCGGGCTTGGGCTGCATCCCTACGTCGCGCGCACGCCGGGCACGCTGCTGCGTTTCGAGGCCGACACGGTCTGGACCACGGACTCTGACGAACTGCCGCTGGATCAGCGCGCCGTGGAGGGGGCGACGGAGTTCGACCGTGGCCGCGCGGTGGCGGGCGCCGTGATCGACAATTGCTTTGCCGGCTGGGCCGGTTCCGCGCTTGTCACCTGGCCTGAACACGGTCTTTCGCTGCGCATCGAGGCCGGGGCGCCGCTGGACCATGTGCAACTCTACACGCCGGCAGGCCGGGATTTCTTTGGCCTGGAACCGGTCTCCAACATGCCCGACGCCATCAACCGTCTGGACGATACCGTCGGCCAGGGGTTGCAGATTTTGGCGCCGGGGCAGGTGCTGGCTGCGGCGATACGGCTGTCGATCGAAACCGCCGATGGGGTGGCGCCGGACCGGGGCGGATAAAAAATCCGCCCTACACGAACTCGGGCCGGTGGCCTTTGGGTGTGGGTGGGCCGGTGGTCCTGGGGAGGTAGGGGATGAGCCACTCGGGGACCGGTTTGAGGAGCGTGTTGTTCTCGACGCC
>Ga0116227_10016397_pt1 | contig 10644 bp, 7 predicted proteins | sample S1TSphgellanicum_FD_89693 | JGI IMG/M metagenome (GOLD analysis project Ga0116227, IMG submission 89693) | Host-associated microbial communities from peat moss isolated from Minnesota, USA - S1T2_Fb - Sphagnum magellanicum MG | ecosystem: Host-associated > Plants > Peat moss > Unclassified...
CGCCAACGGAGCGAGCACCGGCAAGCGCCTCTGCAAACAGGGCATGACTGAACTCCGCTCCCTTCGTTAGGCGATCCTAAGTTGTCGGATTATGTTTCCCTAGATTTTCAATTTCCTCCCGAAGACAAAGGAATTAGGCATTCCTAAATCGCATCCGCCAGGCAGCCGTCCTCTCACGAAAGGGCTCCACTGGTGTTGCGTGCGATTCAGTTTCTGCCCCGCGCGGCCGTTTTGGCGGCGGCAGCCCCGGCGTTCGTGCTGGGTTCGGTCGTCGCGGCCGCCGCGGCGCAAGTGTCGGGGACGATTTCGGCAGCGGACGGTACGCCGGTGGCCGGCGCGCACGTGGTGCTCTCAGGAAACGGCAGTCCGCACGAAGCGCTCAGCGACAAAGCGGGGCGCTTCGTCATCGCCGGCTTGGCGGCCGGCACGTATTCTGTCGCTGCCGACGCGCGTGGCTACAGTACCCTGGGTGGCCGAACCGTTCAGATCGCCGATGGGAACGCGAATGAAATCGACCTCGTCCTCTCGCGTGCGCAGGCCTCATCGCTGACCACGATCGGAAGCGTGCGCGCGAATGGGCGGCAAGCACTTTCGACCGCCCCGGGCCAAACGCTCGATATCGCGGCGGCGCCGTATGCGGCGCGAGGCGTCTCGCGCACGAGCGACATCCTGCAGCAAGAACTTTCGACGACGGTCCAGCCCGTGATCGGCGGCGGTTCGAACGCGCCCGCCGTCGTTTCGCTTCGCGGTCCGGACCCGAGCGAAACCTTGGTCGAAGTCGACGGACATGCGGTAAACAACGGCGCGACCGGCGATTTCGACCTCTCGCTGCTCGACCCCGCGGATCTGCAGAGCATCCAAGTCTTTTACGGCATCGCGCCCTCGTCGCTGTTCGGTCCCAACACGCTCGGCGGCGCGCTGAACGTGCGGACGTTGGAACCCACCACGCAGACGCACGTGCTCGAGCGCATCACCACCGGCACGTACGGCACGGCCGGCGAAACATTCCAGGCCACCGGAACGCAAGACCGGCTGGGCTATGCGTTCTCCTTTCACCGGCTCACGTCCGCGGGCGAACTCGCCGGCTATCCGATTCCGGCTGCGCCGACGGGAAGCGGCACCTCGTCGACCGTCGGCAACTCGCTCGATGCGTCGTCGACGATCGCGAAGCTGCGTTATTCATTGTTCGACGGTGCGGGTTTCGTCGGGCTCTCGCTGCGCGATCAAGCCGTCGAGCGCGACATCTCGGCGACGACGTCGTCGTACGACGTCGCGACCGACACCTATTCGAGCGAGGCCGGATCGTCGGTCGCGGCGAGCAACGCCGCGTACGGCCTCGATGCGCAGGCGCCGCTCGGACGCGCCAACGGTCAGGGTCTTTACCCGACGACGGCGATCTTCCGGTATCAAACGTCCTTCGTGCGGCAGCTGGTGTCGGGTCCGGCCGCGGGTTCGTCGCCGTATCTCTTCGACGACCGCGACTTGATCGGCGACACGACACTCGAGTTCGATCACACGTTGCCCCACGGGTCGCTCGCCCTCAAGTTCGCGCTCACGGATGAGAACCTCGACACCGGAATCGTTACGGGCACGTCGTTCGCTGACACGGATAGCATCGCGCGGCCGCCCGGCGGGGGCGGGCTGCGCCCAGACGACGACGACGGCGGCGGCGGGGCCGTCGGTCTCGGCGGTCTTGCCCTCGTCACCCGTGAGACGCTCGCGCAGACCCAGCGCTCGGCGGGCTTGCGCTACACTCTCGACCCGACCTCGAAGCTCCACTATTCGCTCGCTGCGTATTATAGCGATTACAGTACCTTCGGCCACAGCATCGACCCCCGGGCCGGCTTTGTCTGGACGCCGTCGGCGGATACGGCCGTCCGCTTTTCCGTGGGCACGAGTTTTGAATCGCCGCAATTGCTGTCGCTCGTCGTGCCGCCGCCGTCCACGCTCTACACGCCGACCAACGGCTACGTGACGATCGGCAACCCGAACCTGACCGCCGAGCGCGCGACCGAATACGATGCCGGGTACGAACATCTCTTCCGGTTGCCCGGCCACGCGCTTCACCTGGGCTTGGATCTCTTTCGGACGAACCTGCGCAACGGCATCGCGGCCTATCTGCCGCCCACGCCGTGCGCGGCCAACGCGCCGCCGACGGCGCTCGCGTACACGACTTGTCTCTCGTATCCGATCAACGTGGCGCGCGGCGTGTACGAAGGGCTCGAAGTGCACGGCGACCTCGCACTCGCGCCCGAGACGACGTTGCGCGCGAGCTACGGCATCAACAGCGTGTATACGCTATCGGCGCCCCCCGCGGACAACATCGTGGCGGGCCAGCAAAATTTGGGCGTCCCGCTGCATAAGATCGGCCTGTCGCTCGAGCGCGACCCGCGCGGATTGGGCGTGGCCGCGTACGTGGGACTCCTGTACGAGGGGTCGTACAACGAACTCAACATCGCGCCGTTCGCCACGTTGCGCGCGGGCGTCACCTGGCACCTCAAGAATTTCGACGTAGGTCTCAACGGAACCAATCTGACCAACGCCGGCGATTTCAAATTGACGCGGGTCGGCGGCGGAGTTCCGTACGACGGATTACCGATCGCGGCCGGCGGAAGCGGCGGATCGGTGCCCACGAACGCCATCCCGCTGCAGGGAACTCAGTTCATTCTCTCCGTCACGCACCACGTCTAGCTTTCGGCGCACTATAGCGTTGGCGTGAAGTTCAGGCTCTTGACCAGGAAGGCGTAGAAGTCCGAGGTGATCGCGATCGACTTGTCGGTCGTGAGACCGCTGAAGTGGCCTTCGTTCGTCTCGACGCGCAGCAGGATCGGCGCGTCGCCGGCCTGCGCGTTCTGCAGCGCCGCGGCGAACTTGAACGAGTGCGAGGGGTAGACGCGGTCGTCGTGGTCGGAGGTCGTGATCAGGGTCGGCGGATAGTGCGTGCCGGGCTTGACGTTGTCGAGCGGCGAGTAGGCGTAGAGCGTCTTGAACTGTGCGGCCGACGCGCGCGCCGAGCCGTACTCGGTGATCCACGCTTTGCCGACCGTGAAGCGCTCGTAGCGGAGCATGTCGAGCACGCCCTGCTCCGCGATCGCGGCGCCGAAGAGGTCGGGGCGTTGCACGAGCACGGCGCCCACCAGCAGACCCCCGTTCGAGCCGCCGTTGATCGCGAGTTTCGGCGTCGAGGTGATCTTGCGGTCGATCAGCATCTGCGCGGCGGCGATGAAATCGTCGAAGACGTGCTGCTTGTTGGCGAGCCGCCCCGCGTCGTGCCAGGCGTCGCCGTATTCGCTTCCCCCGCGCAACGTCGCGACGGCGTAGGCGCCCCCCATCTGCAGCCAGAGCGCCGTCTCCTTCGCGAAATCCGGCGTGAGCGCGACGTCGAATCCGCCGTAGCCGTAGAGGATCGTCGGGGTCGAGCCGTCGAGCGGCATGTCTTTGCGGTGGGTCACGAAGACCGGCACGCGCGTCCCGTCTTTCGACGTCGTGAAGATCTGTTCGGTGACGTACGGCGCCGGGTCGAACGCGATCGGCGAGCGCCGAATGAGCGCCGATACCGACGTGGCCGGATCGTAGCGGTACGTCGCCGGCGGGTATGCGAAGGATTCGAAAATATAGTAAACGGCCCTATCTTCGCGCTGCGCGCCGGCGAAGCCGACGGAGCCGATGCCGGGCAGCTCGATCGTACCGAGGTCGCGTCCGTCCGTGCCGGCCATCCGAATCACGGAGTGCGCGTCGTGCAGGTAACTGAGGTAGAAGCGGTTACCGACGAGCTCGGCGTTATCGAGTTTATCCGTCGACTGCGGCACGACGTCGTGCAGCGCGTGCGCGGGATCGCGCAAGTCGAAGGCCGCTATGCGCTGCCGTGGTGCCTGCGCGTTCGTAAGCACGTAGATGCGCGAGCCGTCGTTCCCGAGCATGGCATACGAGACGTTGGGGTCGAGCGCGAAGACGGGCCGGAAGCGGTCGCCGGGTTCGTCCCGCCGTTTCCAGGCGATCGAGTTCCCGTCGCCCTTCGAACGCTCGAGAAACACGTACCGCTGGTCGTGGGACAGCTCCACGCCGACGAACTCGTCGGGGTGGGCCGTCGATGCGTACACGAGCCGGTCGGCCCGTTGCGGCGTGCCGAGCCGGTGGAACCACACCTTTTGGACGTCGAGTTTCGCCAGGGTTTGGTTGGCGGCCGCCGGAGCGTCGTAGCCCGCATAATAGAAGCCGTTGTCACCAGACCAAGCCGCATCCGAAAATTTCGACCAATTGATGATGTCGGGCAGGTCCTTACCCGTCGTCACGTTCTTCACGTGCCAGGTTAGCCAGTCCGCGCCGCCCGACTGCGTGGAATAGGCCATCAGGCTGCCGTCTCGCGTGAACGACGTCGAAGCGAGTTGGACCTTGCCGTCGGGCGAGAGCGTGTTCGGATCGAAGAAAAAGCGCGCGGGACCCGTTTCGGAATCGCGGACGTACATCACGGCTTGGGTCTGCAAGCCGCTGTTGCGAAAGAAGAACCAGTGCCTGCCCTCCCGTACGGGTGCGCCGATCTTTTCGTAATTATAGAGTTTCCGGAAGGCAGTTGCGATCGCCGCTCGCGCCGGGATCGCGTCGATGTATGAATGCGTGAGCGCGTTCTCCGCCTTCGCCCACGCGACGGTCTGCGCCGAGTCGACGTCCTCCATCCAATGATACGGATCGCCCACCGTCGTCCCGAAGAAGTTCTCGGTCACGTTGCCGCGCGGGGCCGGCGGGTAGCTGAGCGGCGCATCCGCGGCGAGCACAGGCCCCGCCGTGAGGGCAACGAGTAGAAGTATCGAACGTAGGCGCACGAACCTTCGATTCGCGTCGCTTCCGTTTCATTCCGCCGAGCGTCGACGGCGGCTCAAGGCGCGCGGCGCGCCAGCAACTCTACCTTTCGCTCGAGCGCCGCGAGCCGCGCATCGCTTTGCGCGAGCCTCGCGCGGAGCGCGGAGTTCTGCTCGTCGAGCGCTTTGATTGCCGCGAGCGCGACGCCGTCTTCGTCGATGCTCGTGATGTGGCGGTCGTCTTCGCCGACCCGGAAGGCCGCGTAAAAGTCCTGCGCCATCGGGCCGACGTGGCGCACCCCGCGCTCGGACGTATAACTCCACTCACTCACGGGTAGTGCGGCGACTTTCGCCAAGACCTCTGAGTCGTCGAGCGCCACGACCCCGGTTTTCAGGGAGCGGTCGCTCAAATTGCTCCAAGCGCCCGCGCCGGGCGCGAGTTTTACGCCAGCGGTGCCGGCGGCGTTGGAGAGCATGAAAAAACCGCCCGCCGCCCGCGCCCAGAACTGATAGGGCGCAGTCGACTGTACCTCGTTGGTGCTGGAGTTATCGCTCCAGACGAACGCGCCGTTGTTACGCGCTTTGGCTAGCGTGCCCGCGGCGAAGCTGCCGATTCCGTCGGCTGCGTTGAGATAGCCTCCGGCGATCGTCGCGTTCGCCCCCGTCGCGGAGCTGAGCGAGCCGCCGCTGACGACCGAGTCTCGGCCAGTCGCGTTGTTGTGATCCCCGCCGGAAACCGTCCCCAGCACGCCCATTACCGTATTCGCCTCGCCGCCCGCGATCACGCCGTATTCACCCGCATCGCCGGACGAGCCGGCGACGTTCCCGTACCCGCCCCCGATGAAAGAATAGTTTCCGAAGCTGCGATTCTGGTCGCCGGCGCCGATGAACGAATCGTTGCCTGCGATCGTGTTGCCGGCAGTCGTGGCGCCGCTCATCGCGTAGGCGTACCCGCCCGCACCGATGAAGGATCCGGAGCCCGCCACCTGGTTGAGATCGCCGGCGCCGACGAAGGAGTCCAGGCCCGAGGCGACGTTGCCATATCCCGTATTCAGGCCGTCGTCTTTGTCGTAAAACGCGACACCGCCGGCCGCGACGAAGGCTCCACCGGACGTCGCCGCATTCAACGCGCCGGAGCCGACGCCGGCCGAGGTGGCGGCCACGTAGTTGAATTGGCCCGAACCGATGAACCCCGTGTTGCCCGTGATCCCGTTCTCCGAGCCCCCTCCAATGAACGACGACCGGGCACTTCCGTTGAAGCCGACGTGGTTGAAGGCGCCCCCCGCGATTGCGTCTTCGTCGTCGCACGCCGTATTGAACTCGCCTCCGAGGACGGCGCTGTTGATGCCGCCGGCAACATTCTGCTCGGCCACGCCGACGAACGAAGCTCCGGCATCGTTCTTCGTGCAGGAGGAGGGACTCGGCTCGCTACGCGGGTAGAGCGCGGGCCGCGTCGCACGCGTGCCGCTCTCGACGGGAACGGCCGTCGCCGCCAGCATCGCCGAGCCCGCGATCAGGGTCGCAATGAACGATCTGAGGGACACGTCAAACCTACCTTCTGTGTCGCATGTACCGCATCGTAAGGTGCAGCCTGATTCGTTCGAGAGTATTATATTCAGTCTTTACCGAACGGGCAGGCTTCTCGCATTCAATGAATCGGCTCGTCGCCTCATCGGCCTATCTGACGGCTACTCTACATCGTATTCCCAGTGGCCGATTTCGTGATATTGGCGCAGATCGTCCGGAGCCGCCGGGTCGCCATAATGGCGCTCGACGATCGTGATAACGCCTTCCAGGTCTTCGTTGGAGAGGCGTCCGAGGATACGCCCTAGATCGCCGTGGTCGATACTGCGAGCGCGGTCGAGCTTCATGAGCACGAGGTACGGAAGAGGAAGAACCCGTTCGCCGCCACGGTCGAGCGTGGTGGGCGCGCAGAACGCCTCCGTTAGCCAGCCCTGCACGCTCGAGATCAGATCGACGGCGGCACCGGTTTCCTCGCCACGCCAAGCGCTACCGTACAGGCCGAGTGCGGCGTTCGGAAAGAACAAATCGCGCGATTTTTCGTACCCGGCGGCGCGTAGTCGCTGCTCGGCGGCGGCGAAGTTTTCGTGCGGTACCAGGAAATCGGTGTCGGAGGTCGCGCGCTCCGGGGCGTACGCGTTGGCCGCGTGGGCGCCGGCGAGCATTGCCGGTACGGGCGCGAAGAGAAACGTGCGGATAGCCGGTCTTTCCGACTGGGGGAGCGTCAGGAGATATGCGAGATCGCTACCCGAACCGCGCGTTTCCTTGCGCAGGGCGCGCTGCAAGATGAAGCGTCGCCGGTCAGCGGCCTTCGAAACGTCGATCCGTCCACGCGGGTCCATAGCCCCTCTGTTCGACGCCTCGGGAGCCGGAGCCGCCCGGAAATGTATCCCAGTCCGACGCCTCATCGCGACGAGGCACGGCGTTCGCTAGAGTTGATCTAAGTTCCAGACTCCGGGGCAAAGTGGGCCCCTCGAGGTCCAGCTGAGGACTCGTCCCTCGAAGCGGTCTCGTCCGCTAGCTGATTTGCGAGGTAACTCCAGAGGTTTGCGATTTCGCCGGCCGCGGGACCGTTTGGTTCGAACTCGCAGACGGCGCGTCCCGATGCGGCGGCGCGCATGTACGAGCGGCGCTCGCCGAGTTCGACGGGCGCGAGCGGGATGCCGACGCCCTGCACCGCTTCGCGCGTGCGGGCGACCTCCGGTGCGCGGGCGGGACAGCTATTGAGCACGATGCAGCCGGGGCGGCGCGCCGCGAGAATCGGATGCAGCGTTTTTTGGAGCATCGCGAGATCGAAGGTGCTCGGTCGCAGGGGAACGAGCGCGAAATCGACGCTGCGCAAGAGCGCTGCCAACGGTATCTCGGCTCGCGGCTGCGTGTCGATGATGACGAGCGTGACGCCGTCCACGCGGGCGCGGTACAGGCGAATCGGCACGCGCGCGGTTTCGACGGCCTCGACCTCCGGCGGGAGCGGCCCGCGTAGAGCCGCCCAGGCTAGCGCCGAACCCTGCGGGTCTGTGTCGAGAACGAGTACGCGTTCTCCGTGGCGCGTCGCCTCGACGGCAAGGTTCACGCTCAGCGTGCTCTTGCCGCTTCCACCCTTCTGGTTCGTGATCGCCAGCGCGCGCATGTCCTCTGCATAGCGCGCGTTCGCCGGCTTTCCTTTCGGACTGAGCGGCTAGAGGCACCGCGGCACGAGTTCCTGGCGCGAACGAACGGCCGACCGGCCAGCCATTGAGAAGCGCGCTTCCTGGCGAAGGCATCGCGACGTCGCAGGTATCGAGCAGATATGGCGAAACTTCCAAAGATGGAGACGAGCCCCGCTTATTGGAAAATCGGCAGTCTCATTATTGGTCGAGCTGATCGATGGAAGTTATCGGCGTCTTCATCCGATTCGGGCGATGAACGTGCGCGGCCCGGCGATCGAGAACGTCCATCTCGTCGACGGCACCTGCGAACTCTTTCGGCATTATTATGCCTCATCGTCCGCTCTGGACGATCGAGGCCGGGAGGTCGCGGCCGTTCGCGGAGTCGTGGCGTCGATGCGCGGCCTCGTGCGCGACGGCGCGACCCACGTCGCCATCGCAACCGATCGCGTCATCGAGTCGTTCCGCAACGCCTTGTGGCCCGGATACAAGGACGGGAGCGGCATCGATCCGCTCCTTTTCGCGCAGTTTCCGTTGCTCGAGGAAGCGCTGGCCGAAGCGGGTTTCGTGGTGTGGCCGATGGTCGAGTTTGAAGCCGACGACGCGCTGGCCGCCGCAGCCGCCGCGGCAGAGGCCGATCCACGGGTCGGGCGCGTCGTGATCTGCACGCCGGACAAAGATCTCGCGCAATGCGTGCGCGCGGCGCGTGTCGTGCAGTGGGATCGTCGCAAGGGCATGATCTACGACGAGACCGGCGTCGTGGCAAAGTTCGGCGTGAGGCCCGAGAGTATTCCCGACTACTTGGCGCTCGTCGGCGATGCCGCCGACGGCTTTCCCCGGCCTCCCGGGGTGGGGCGCGAAATCCGCTGCGAAGGTGCTCGCTCGTTATCAGCACCTCGAAGCCATCCTACCCGTGGCGCGCGAATGGGACGTTGCCGTCAGTAGCTCCGAAATACTCGCGGACGTCCTGAGCCGCGAGCGCGATCGCGCGTTCTTGTTCCGAACGCTCGCAACCTCGCGCACCGGCGTCGAACTCTTCGACGACGTGGAATCGCTCCGTCACACCGCTAAGGCCTACGTCGCAGGCGTCGAGTAGGGCCGGCCAAAAGTTCGGTTATGGTGGAGAAGAGCACGCGCTCATCGGGAAATTGGCTCCGCGCGTGTGCCGTCACCGCGGGCGCGGTCACATTCGTAACCGGCATCCTAAGCGCGCTTCCTGCGGCCGCGGGGGATAGTTCTGCGAACCGCGGCTATTCGCGATTTTGCACGAGTATGACGCCGGGGAACGGGTCGGACCAGAGCTATCGTGCGGATATGGCCAGGCAAGAGTCGCGGTTCGCCGCGATCAATGCCGGCAACGACACGGTCGCGAAGCTCGTCGAGGGGCGCCTCGGGCTGACGGTGGCTCCCACCGTGGTAGCTCGCCACGTCGAAGTGGTGTTGGGACGACGCGCCACTCCGGCTTCCGCGGATGAGGCCGTGCTGCTGAGCGATTTGGCGCCGGCGGCCCCGCACTGGTGGATGGCAACGCTCGCGAAAGATCACTCGCTCCTTTCGGCGGGCGTCGCCGATCCGAACGACGTCCGGCAGTCGATCGGATTTGTGCGATCCATGGCGGCGTACATTCTTTTGAACGATCTCCTTGGCGGCGACGACACCGTTCCGCGCGCGGGCTGCCGCGCGATTTTCGAAGCATGGTTCGCTTTGTTCCCCGCGGTGCTCGCGCCGGTCGACGCCGCCATTGCTGCAAGCCCGCCGGACGATCCGAATTTCGATTCCCAGGTGTCCTCGGCGTGGAAGGCGTTGATCCCCGCCGGGGCGACGACGGATGACGCCTCCAGATTGACCGCGGAAACGGTCGAGCGCATCGGATCGAATCCGGCGATTCGCATCGTTTATCGCGACAGCGGTCTTCCAGCGGATGGATTCGGTCAAATCGACGTCGTTCGAATCGGCGGTTTGTCGCACACGTATCTTATCGTTCTCGAAAGCGGGGGCAGCATCTCGCTCGGCCAGCAGCCGTTGTGCCTCGTCGGCGACAACCGTTGCGGCAAGTACTACGAATGGCCTTGACCGAAGAGGGTGTCGTCCCGCAGGAGACCGACTCCGGGCGGACGACGTTACCATTCGTGAGGAACGCCTTCCGCTTCTCGTGCCTAGCCGCGTACGGGCTCTCGCTTTTCGCGGCCTCGGTGCCGGCGGCGGCGGAGAACTCCTCGATCGACGCCGCGATGTCGGCCATCATGGCGAGCCCGCGAACGCCGCACGCGCTCTACGCTCTCGAAGTCTACGACCTCGACTCCGGACGGGTACTCTACGCGCACGAAAACCGGACGTTCGCGACGGCCGCCTCGACGACGAAACTCGTCACCGAAGGCGCGACGCTGACCCTGCTCGGACCGGGTTTTCGCTGGACGACGCCCGTCTACCGTGACGGCAAGATCGATCGCGCCGGTACGCTGCACGGCGACTTGATCCTCGTCGCCGCCGGGGATCCAAACCTCTCGCAGCGGCTGCAGCGCGACGGTAGCTTACTCTTCGAGAACGAGGATCACGCGTACGACGGCAGTCCGGATACGAAGGCCGTTCCGGGCGATCCGCTCACGGTGTTGCGCGACTTGGCGGCGCAAGTCAAAGCGGCTGGGATCACCCGCGTCGCCGGGCGCGTGCTCGTCGACGCC
>Ga0116227_10016398_pt1 | contig 10642 bp, 9 predicted proteins | sample S1TSphgellanicum_FD_89693 | JGI IMG/M metagenome (GOLD analysis project Ga0116227, IMG submission 89693) | Host-associated microbial communities from peat moss isolated from Minnesota, USA - S1T2_Fb - Sphagnum magellanicum MG | ecosystem: Host-associated > Plants > Peat moss > Unclassified...
CGTATTGCCTACTGTATAAGGGTTTCAGATTCCCATCTACTTTTTAGGCTAAATGCTTATGTATTAATATTTTTGCCAGTTTTGCCGAAATTTTTGCAGGCTCTTATTGTGGCGAAGGTATTGAACTAATATCTAGTCTTATCTAGACTGGATAAAGGATTCCAGCAAGAGAGTTTGTGTAATTAATTGTTGGGGACTGGGGAGTAGGAGGCAGGGGAGCGATTGATCTGTTCTCCCTTAATCTAAAATCCTTGCATTGGTACATCCAAAATCTCAAATCCCCCATGGACAACCTAATCTTCCTCCCAGCCTACGTCATAGTCTTCGTGCTTGGTGCCGCTATCGGTAGTTTTATTAATGTTGTAGTCTATCGACTACCTGCAAAGCTGTCGATCCTCTGGCCGCCTTCTCGCTGTCCCCATTGCCTAAATCGCCTCAAGGCATACGACAATGTACCAGTTTTTGGCTGGATCTGGTTGAGGGGGCGATGTCGTTACTGTAAAAACAAGATTTCTCCCCGTTATCCAGTGGTAGAAGCAGTGACAGGTATCCTGTTTCTCATGATTTTTTGGAAATTCCAAATATCTATTTCCACTATCGGTTATTGGGCTTTTTGTAGTTGGTTGCTAGCACTATCACTAATTGACTTAGACACAATGACCCTACCCAACCCCCTAACTAAATCAGGGTTGATCATGGGGTTAATCTTTCAAATGGCTCAGGCCAATGGGTCAGGCACCATCCGCCACCTAATGATGGGGGTAGTAGGGGCAGTACTAGGCCTATGGCTATTTGATGCCATCTCCATCATCGGTTCCATTGCCTTTAGGAAAACAGCAATGGGTGCCGGTGATGCCAAATTAGCCGCAATGATGGGAGCCTGGTTGGGTTGGAGGTATTTGCTAATAGCTGGTTTGATAGCCTGCATCATCGGCGTAATAGTAGGTGTTAGCGTGATTGTGCGATCGCCCCAAAAGCTAGGACACAAAATGCCCTTCGGTCCTTTCCTCGCCCTAGGTAGCATAATTACCCTCTTCAGCGGTCAGGGGATTTTGTCTAGCTACTTGCAGCTATTCCATTAGATATGTCCGACAGGAGTTCGAGAAATTGCCGAAAAACAGAAAATCTTCGTGTAGTAATGGTTTTAGGCATTCCCCTAAATTTACCTTGAACTACCACCCTGCTCTAAAAACCCTATTTTTATGCGATCGCGCAAAGTCGGGACTATAGGACATTTGTATTCTAGGCTATAACCCCTACTAAATGGTTCAGCTTTTTTCTAACTCAATTTAAAGTGGGCGAACCGGGGGTAATGAATTCTATTGATACTTTTGAGTAGGAATTACCAGACTGCTTCAGGAAGAATTTATGATAAAGTGTAGAAAAATGTCAACATCTACCAACGGTTTATCACATTTCAGAACAAGTTTCTATTGCAGTCAAGTAAATTGATTTGATTATGTCCAAAATCCAACTAGTGCTAGATTATGCTCGTAAAACAGGCATAATTACAGCTAAAGACATAGCAGCAAAAGGCATTCACAGAGAGTATTTAAAGCGTCTTGAACAACAAGGAGTACTGATACGCTCTGCCCGTGGTATTTATACTTTTGCAGAATCAGAAATTACGGTAAGCCATACTTTGGCTGAAACTGCTAGAAGAGTTCCTCGTGGAGTTGTTTGTCTTCTATCTGCGCTTAGTTTCTATGAGCTAACCACTCAAGCACCTTTTGAGGTCTGGCTTGCTATACCTCAAAAGCATCGTCCACCAAAAGATGATCTTCTACCTCTAAGAATTGTTTATATGTCTGGTAAATCCCTGGAGGAAGGTATCGAAGAACATCTAATAGAGGGTGTTAATGTACGGATATACTCCCTAGCTAAAACAGTTATCGATTGTTTTAAATTCCGCAATAAAATTGGTCTAGAAGTAGCACTTGAAGCACTTCGAGAATGTTGGAGAGAAAGAAGATGCTCAATGGATGAACTATGGCATTATGCTAAAATTTGTCGAGTACATAATGTAATACGTCCATATCTAGATTCGCTAAAATGAAGTCTGAAAAGCCTATTAATATAGCAGCCTCTATCCGAGATAGATTGTTAAATCTATCTAAAAAAAGAGGGGAAAACTATAATTATTTATTAACTCTTTATGTCGGTGAAAGACTGCTATATAGGCTTAGTCAATCTCCATATCAACAACAATACATTTTGAAAGGAGCTACACTGTTTAAGGTGTGGAATGGTGAACCACATAGAGCCACAAAAGATTTAGATTTCCTAAGTTTTGGGAATAATGAAGTCAAATATATAGAAAAAGTTTTTCAAGAAATTTGTTTAATAGAGTGTGAACAAGATGGAATTATTTTCTTACCAGAATCTAGCAAAATTCAAGTAATAAAAGAAGACCAGCAGTATGAAGGAGTAAGAGTAGAAATTACCGGAAAATTAGGTACTAATTTGTGTAAACTTCAAGTTGATATTGGATTTGGTGATGCTGTGACACCTGATGCTCAAGAAAAAGAAATTGATACTATTTTAGATGCTCCAAAACCAATATTGAAAATATATCCCCGTGAAACAGCAATAGCAGAGAAATTTCAAGCAATGGTTTCTTTAGGTATAATAAATAGTCGCATGAAAGATTTTTATGATATTTGGTTTCTTTGTCAAGATAAAGATTTTAAATTTCACGGAGATTTACTTTGCCAAGCTATAGAAAATACTTTTAATCGACGTAAAACAGAAATCCCAATAAAAGAACCTTTAGCTTTCACTCAAGAATTTACTAATGATCCAGACAAGCAAAAGCAATGGACAGCATTTTTAAAGAAATCAAACATAGGAGAACCACAACTTAAACTTGATGATGTTGTTGCTGTTATCAAAAATTTTATAATGCCTCTTTGTATAGCATCTACTAAAAATGAAAGTTTTAATAAGGTTTGGAATGTAGAAGGTTATTGGAAAGATATAGATAGCAAGCCATAACAATATTTTTAACCTAAAGACTGATCAACCTAAAGTTTTAGTAACCAACCACCCCATCTGATTACCAATAATCTACCTGTACTTAAGGCTGGAACTACATAACTAGTAGCTTATCCTACTACAGCAGCAGCAGGGTTGACTGTTTTCAATGACCGAGCCAATTTTAGATTTTAGATTAGGGGAGAAAAAAGGAAATTAAGGAGAGTGGAAGCAGTAGTGGGGGAGTAGACGAGAAAAAACTCACACCCAACACTTAGTCTATAATTTGTCAATCCCCAATCCAAAATCTAAAATCTAAAATTCGGTCACCAAGTAGAATTATTGGGTTGGCGGGTCTATGCTACTAATAAAACCGTAGAGCAATTCTCTTTAAAACAAGCTGTTCGTGCCTATCGAGATGAATATTTAGCAGAGAGGGGATTTTCTAATTTTCGATTTTAGATTTTGGATTGGAAGAGGTATTGATCTGTTCTCCACTACAACTGGCTTCCCCTCTCTTTAATCTAAAATCCAAAATCCAAAATCCAAAATTGTTTAACACCTATTTATTTGCAGCGTGAAGACCATGTTACTGGCTTAATTCGATTGCTTTCTATTGGGTTGAGTGTTTTAACACTTTTGGAATTTCAGGTTCGCCATCATCTAGCGGAAAATCAAGAAAAACTGGCGGGAATTTATGTTGGTAATCCCAAGCGAGAAACAGCGCGTCCTACTGCTGAAATAATTCTAGCTGCACTTGAGAAGAGAACGTATTAATCTCTCCCCTCCCTACTCCGCAATCCTCCCTAATCTAAAATCTAAAAGCACTCTCACCCTTACAGCAGAAAATTCTTGTCTTACCTGGGTTTTCAGTTACTATTTATACTCAACTTGAAGGTCAATCTTTTACCCCTGAGTAGCCTTTCTTCTAAGTCCAAAAAAATGGGCGAACCGGGAGTAATTACCTAAACGGAATTGATTATATATTAGTTATTGACTAATTCTTTGCTAGTCAAGGATTTCAGCCCAAATTTTTGTGTAATTAATTTTGTTCGATTACTGATAAAGCCCCTACCTCATCTCACCAACTGCGCTGCCGAGTTAAAAAACCGACGACACAACCCCCTAGTCAGTAAAATTGTGGTCAGTAAGTTAGCAAAGGCAACCATAAACACAATCAAAATTTCGTAGGATACGGCATCTGAAGGTTTTACCCCAGCTAATAACTGCCCACTAGTGATTCCTGGTAGTGCAACCATACCCATCAGCATCATTTGATTCAGGGTAGTCAGCGTCGCCGCTCTAATGGCATCTTTGCGGTATTGGCTGACTGCTTGCTGGGGTGTTGCGCCTAGGCTGAGGTGAGTTTCGATTTCTACAGGAAAGGCATTAATAGTATTGACTAGACGCTCCCCGGCAATAGCTGCTGCATTCATAGCACTACCGAGAATAATCCCAGCTAAAGGAATCACATATTGCGGTTCGTACCACTGGTTTGGGTGAATAATTAAAAAGTTGGCGTACATCAGTGTCACCGCAGTACTAGTAAAAATTGCTCCTCCCACTAGGGGTGACACCAGGGGGAGTGTTTGACTGATGCGATTTCGTGCGAGAATCGCCGTAATTGTCAGCATGACCGCTAAAATGCCGAGAACTGCCCAAATGTTGTCCACAGCAAATATGAAGTCTAAAACGTATCCTAGAACCATTAGTTGGAGAATAGCTCTACCGCTAGCTAGGGCTAAACTTAACTCTAGTCCCAATCTTTCCCAAGCGGACAAGCCAATGGTACAACCTATTAACCCTACAACCATAGCTAAATCAGCTACATTTAGCTTGATCAGTTCCTGCATGAATTTTCCACCTCTTCAAAATCGGCTCTAGGAAACCTAAACTCCGCAAAATGGTATAAACTAATCATTCTTGATAGTTGTTGTTTAAATATGTACTAGTACAGTAGGGCAGAAATAGATAGATAATCTTAGCAGCACAAAAGTAGTTTTTATGAGCAGCCCCTGCATCCGGCAACAATTGACAGTCGAAATGCATATTTCGTGTCCTTCGATGAACTAAGAACTCATGATCCAAAGTATAAATTCCATTCCCGCTTTTGATATCAAGCAGCAACACGCGTCTACCAAAGCAGAAGTAAATGCAGCCGTGCTAGAAGTTTTGGCTTCTGGTCGCTACATTGGTGGCCCTGTGGTTGAAGGCTTTGAGCAGCAGTTTGCCACCTATCATGGTGTAAGTGAATGTGTGGCTTGTAATTCAGGCACTGATGCCCTCTTTTTAGCTCTCCGTGCCCTGAACATAGGTGCTGGGGATGAAGTCATAACTACACCGTTTACATTTTTTGCGACTACAGAAGTAATCAGCGCCGTGGGGGCGAAGCCAGTCTTTGTAGATATTGATGCTACTACTTTTAATTTGGATGTTGAGCAAATAGCAGCGGCAATTACACCCAAAACTAAGGCGATTATCCCAGTTCACCTGTTTGGACAGCCTGTGGAGATGACAAAACTCATGGCGGTTGCCATTTCCCACAATTTGGCAGTGATTGAAGACTGCGCTCAGTCCACAGGGGCAAGCTGGGAAGGGAAAAAAGTCGGCAGTATTGGCCATATCGGTTGCTTTAGTTTCTACCCCACCAAAAATCTTGGTGGTTGTGGGGACGGTGGAGCAATGACCACCAATGATCCAGCAATTGCCACTAAGCTTAGGGTACTAAGGGAGCATGGAAGTAAAACTCGCTATATCCATGAGGAAATTGGAGTCAATAGCCGCTTAGATGCGATCCAAGCAGCCATCCTCCAAATTAAGCTGCGTTATCTGGATCGTTGGAATGAACAAAGACGGACAATTGCTGCTAATTACTTTCAGTCCTTAAGTCAAATTCCCCGCATTACCCCACCTCAAGAATTGTCAGGGGGTGTCGGTGTCTGGAATCAATACACCATCCGCATCTCTGGGGAAGAAAGGAATGGTGCTAGTGCCAAATATCGGGACTCAGTGCGGACCCAACTCCAGGAAAAGGGAGTAGGTTCAATGGTCTACTACCCCTACCCTCTCCACTTACAACCAGTTTATACCAATCTGGGTTATCAACAGGGACAATTACCAGTGTCAGAACATACCTGTCACCAAGTTTTATCCTTGCCCATATTCCCAGAGTTAACGGAACAACAACAGCAGCAGGTAGTTCAGGCATTGAGTGACTGTTTATAGCCATGTCGCTGTTGATGCCACTGCCATGCGTGAGCCATGATATCTGTGATTCCTGGATACTGTGGTTGCCAACCTAAAATATTTCTAGCCTTCTCGCTGCTGCCGATCAGGTAGGGTGGATCACCAGGACGGCGATCGCTCTGGTGAACGGGAATCGTCAGTCCCGTTACCTGTTCGGCAGCTGCAATTACTTCTCTGACGGAAAAGCCGTTACCATTACCTAGGTTGAAAACTTCGCTTTTTCCACCATTTAAGAGGTATTCTAATCCTAGAATATGGGCATCTGCTAAATCACTGACGTGAATATAATCACGTATACAAGTACCATCAGGTGTAGGATAATCAGTACCAAAAATTGAGATTGCTTGCTGTTTACCTAAAGCTGTGAGCAAAACCAAAGGAATCAAATGGGTTTCCGGGTTGTGATCCTCACCTAGGGAACCATCAGGATCAGCACCAGCTGCATTAAAGTAACGGAAGCGCACGGATCTTAAACCGTATGCAACATCAAAGTCAGCTAGTATCCGTTCTACCATCAGTTTGCTAGCACCATAAGGGTTGATAGGATTTTGGGGGTGGTTTTCGGGGATGGGAATAAATTCCGGGACTCCATAGGTGGCACAGGTGGAAGAAAAAACAAATTTCTGGATTGAGGCTGCTAGCATCGCCTCTAGAAGTGTCAGTGTGCCCAGCACATTATTTCGGTAGTATTTGGCAGGGTCTGTTACCGATTCACCCACATAAGCGTAGGCCGAGAAGTGCATCACAGCATCAATGCTGCGAGTTTTAAATAGGTGGTCAAGCAGGGAGCGATCGCTTGTGTCACCAACGATCAATTCTACTTGTAAGACCTTTTCGACTAAATCACGATGCCCATACACCAGATTATCGAGTATAACTACCTGATAACCTGCTCGTACCAGTGCCAGCACTGTATGAGAACCAATATATCCAGCTCCTCCCGTGACTAAAATGGTTTGCCCTCTCAACGACATAGTTTTTCCTTTTGATTTGACAACTAGTGAACTACCTACTCTACGTTAAAACAGTACATCCAATTACAAGCCCCACCGGAGAGTGGTGATTCCCTTGGTCGGAATTGGTTATGGGTCTAAATCAAAAACTCATCCCACATCTGACCCGTAAGGGCAGTGTGAGGCTTCTTTTTGATTTAGCTAAAATTAACTTAATTTACAGATAGCGTAGTGAATAATTGGGAAAATTCTAAATAATATACGCAGTGTCAAAAAATTGCACTAAAATCACTACGAGGTAATCTTTGGGTGTGAGGTTCTATAAGTCAGGTAACAGTGCAATTACAGTTTGACGATAAAATAAATCACTCCCGAAAACCTCTGGGCTTACCACACTAAAAAACTTGAGAGCTCACCTATGTTCGTACTGTTAAGCCGGGTACTTCTGTGGCTACTGATAGCTGTTATTGCCTATGCCCTATTCCAGAAATTTTATCCTGCCGGATCTTTTATTGGGCGGTTAATATTAGGACTACTACTGTTTGTCCTAGCTTTAGCGTTTATTAATCCTAATGAACCAGCTGTAGCTTCCTTGTGGCGCTTGGTATCATTTCCCCTCAAGCCCTTGGGGGCAGCAGTGCTAATGATGTTCTTTGCTGCTCAAAAGATTAAGGGGGGAGGAATAGAAAAACCAGGAGGGTACTTATTGGGGTGGTCGTTGACAATATTGTTATTGGCAAGTACACCAGCGATCGCTTACTTCCTTGTCAGGGCACCAATTGCCTTAGTAAATGATCATAATCTAGTGGCAATGATACCAACAACCGTAACAGAAGATAGGATGTTTCCAGGAGCAGAGAGGAATCAGAAAACCATAGCCTTTAATAGTTCCCAGAATCTCCAACTCCCCTCCTATTTATTGGAAAATCCTCAAGAAATCAGGACCCGGGGGCTACGGGTTGAGGACTTTGTACCCAGTGCCGAAACCCTGCAACTAACAACTCAAGTGTGGGAAAGTTATCTCAATCAGATTTATTTTTTCCTGCGTGGTCATCATTCATAGATTTTGAATTGGGGGAGAAGGAATTTTAGATTAGGGGACAACACATCAAACTCTCCCTACTCCCCACTCCCTGCTCCCTGCTCCCCACTCCCCTGCTCCTCCATGGCACAATCTCGAAGACTTGCTAAACTCATTACTTACCTGCGTCCCCATTGGCGGGACACAGTATTAGGCATCCTGGCTCTATTATCTGTCAATGGACTGGGTGTATACATTCCCTTACTAATTCGGGGGGGGGTAGAAAAACTCTCGAAGACCTTCACCTTAAACCAGATACTATATGACATCCTTACCATTGTCTTACTGAGTACGGCCATGTGGCTAATCCGGATGGCCTCCCGGCTGTGGTTATTGGGTGTGGGACGCAAGGTGGAATTTGACCTGAAACAACGGATTTTTGAACACTTACTCAAACTAGAACCAGCCTACTTCACTATCAACACCCCTGGGGATTTGATTAGTCGGGCTACAAGCGATGTTGACAATATCAAGCGGTTGTTGGGTTTTGCGATCCTGAACTTGGCAAATACCCTATTTACCTACACCTTGACGGTGCCGGTCATGCTAGCAATTAGTATGGATTTGACATTCTCAGCTCTAGCAGTCTACCCGTTCATGTTCCTGCTAGTATATCTGTTTACTGATCGCCTACGGCAAAAACAACAGGTAGTACAAGAGCAACTCTCCAGCATTAGTGAACTCATCCAAGAGGATATCAGCGGCATGGCCCTGATTAAAATCTATGCTCAAGAGCAAAATGAACGTCGAGCCTTCAACCACCAGAATCAACAGCTATTAACAGCTAACCTACAATTAGCCAAAATTCGTAATACCCTGTTTCCCCTCGTTGGTGGGTTAGCTAATCTCAGCGCCTTAGTGATTATTTGGCTAGGAACTACACGGATATCTGCTGGAACTCTAGCTGTGGGGGACTTTCTGGCACTGCTGATTTATGTAGAACGGCTGGTTTTCCCCACAGCATTATTAGGATTTACAATTATCACCTACCAACGGGGCGAGGTGAGTATTGACCGCTTGGAATCTATTCTCAATGTCACGCCGAAAATTCAGGACCAAGAGGATACTATACACCTCCCACTGGGGGAGGTTAAAGGGGAACTGAGGGCTAAAAATCTCAGCTACACTTACTATGGCGCCTCCACTCCAGCTTTAGACCAGCTTAACTTCACTATTGCTCCAGGGGAGATTGTAGCCATTGTCGGTGCCATTGGTTCCGGGAAATCTACCTTGGCAAACTCTCTACCCCGACTGCTAGATATTCAGCCGGGACAGTTGTTTTTGGATGGGTTGGATATTACCAAGATTACCTTAGCTGATTTACGCAGAGCAGTTGCCTACGTACCTCAAGATAGTTTTCTCTTCAGCACCATAATTAAAGATAATATCCGCTACGGCGACCCTGTAAGTGAACAGAAGTACGTAGAATCAGTTGCCCAGATGGCGCAAATTCATGCAGAAATTATCAACTTTCCTCAGGAATACGAAACGATTGTCGGTGAACGTGGCATCACCCTCTCTGGGGGACAGCGACAGCGAACAGCTTTAGCTAGGGCAATGCTCATTGATGCCCCAATCCTAATTTTAGATGATGCCCTCTCCAGTGTGGATAATCAAACTGCAACCCAAATTTTGCAGAATCTTTCCCATGGTAGAAACCGAAAGACTGTGATTTTTATCACCCACCAACTGTCCGCCGCTGCCACTGCTGACCGCATCTTCGTGATGGAGAAGGGGAGAATCACTCAGGTAGGTAAGCACTTGGAACTGTTACGTCAGCCTGGTTTATATAGAACTTTATGGAGCCAGCATCAGATAGAGGAATTGTTACATTAGCTAGAGCCTTATTATTCTTCTAACGAAGAAATATGGATCTACCGTACTTGTTATGCTACTGAGTCCAGATACACGGTACTAAGTCAACTTAAATACATTAGTTAGGGAAATATACACGGTTCAACAGTGGAATCAGACTACTCAGGAGGTGGAATTTTACATTGCAAGAACGGTTTGACAACGCTTGGTAATCTAGTGAAATCAAAAATGACCATAATGCTTGTATTTCAAAGGTTTCCAGCAAACAGACATAGATGTTGATTCTCTATTGTATCTACTGTTACTAAATCAAATTAGTCTAAACTCTAGTTATACTCTAAACGGCTAGGCAAAAAAGCTTGCCTATTAATCTCTTAGTTATTTTAGGGTCTGCTGAAAAACTCTCCTATTGCGAATCTAGATGTCACACAGTACAAAAAATGGGAGTTTCAGAGGTTATTTCTCCGATTCAACCCCAGATTTTCCACCCAAGTGCAGGCATTTTGGGCATCCATTTGCCATAATCTTGCACTTGTTTGGGCTAAAAACGATTGAAACCCTTGCCCTAATATAG
>Ga0116227_10016399_pt1 | contig 10642 bp, 6 predicted proteins | sample S1TSphgellanicum_FD_89693 | JGI IMG/M metagenome (GOLD analysis project Ga0116227, IMG submission 89693) | Host-associated microbial communities from peat moss isolated from Minnesota, USA - S1T2_Fb - Sphagnum magellanicum MG | ecosystem: Host-associated > Plants > Peat moss > Unclassified...
ACTCCCTCAAATATTAATTTAATATATAAACAAAAATCTAAATTTATTTACTCTTCCTTTCTCCCTTCTTCAAACATACATTTTTTTTGGCCCCCCCCCCCCCCCCCCTCCCCAAAGAAAGTTGGCAAATGACATGTCATTAGGGTTAATGAAGGGGAAATGCTTCAAGATGGTTGATTTTTTTAAATAAATATTTTTGGTTTTTAAAGATTTGGCTTCAAATTAGGGTGGAATCCAAAGATTTGTTTAACCCTTTCATTTGAAAAGATTAAAATATCCCCTTTTTGATGTAGGTGTCATTAAAAAATTTCACCCTAGGTTTGAACTAATGTTGGGTGGTTTTTTATTTTTATGAAAAACCTTTGGTTTCAATTTTTAAAAGTAGATTAGAGATATTCTAGTTTCGATTTCAATTTGAAAAGAAATGAAACTTGGAATTTGGTTTTAGGTCCAATTTTTCAAAAAAAGAAAATCCCAGTTTTGATTATAAAAAATGTACCTAACTTTAAGTAACACAAACCAAAACTAATGGTTAAATGTCTATGAACCTCTAATCATATAGTTATGATTATTTTAAAATCATATATCCAGTTCAATTTTGGTTTCAATTCTTTAAAAATTAAGATTTTTTTTTTGTTATGGTTTTAATTCCTTAGAAAATTAAGAACCTATTTTTTTTTTAAACCCAATTAAAATTGGGTTTTTTACTAACTTGAATTGGAACCAATGACTATAATCCAAAAAATTAAGTACCTACCCAAAACTAACTTGAACTAATAAAGTTATCCCTAAAGTCTCACGATTAAGGGGTGAGTTTAATCAATTTCTTCAAGTGAGGGGATGAAACACATAATAAGGTATGAAACAAAAATAACAAGGGACAAAATTAATTTTTATACCGAAATCAAAGCAAAAACTAGTTTTGTACCTAACTTTTTTTTTTGCATCTATGCCCAAGCTTGACCAAGCCCAACTACGTATGATGATTCCTGACCACCCAACCCAACTCTCATTTTGTTTTTCATTCTGTTTTTTAGAAAAACTCCAAAGGAAACAACCTTTTTTAAATAAGCCCATTGTCATGGTAGAGCATGAGTGTTGGTGGAATGTGAATGGCAGTGGAGTGCAATCTAAACATCACAATGGTATATCTTGCTTCTCATTTGATTAGGGTCTTATTATCTTGTTTCCAATTTTATTAACCTTTTATTACATCATTTATGTTTCTATTAAGGTTTGATTGACATCAAATTAACTTGTTTTTGGTATGTTTTACCCTCTTATTATCTTACTTTTGGTTTGATTAAGGTTGGATTAATTTCAATATGGTTTGATTATCCTTTCATTAACATGTTTCTAGTCTAATTAAGGTATGATTGATTTCAATATGCTATGATTAGCCTCAAATTAACTTGTTTTTTGTATGTTTACATTTTTATTAGTTGTTCATGGTGTGATTAGGGTCTAATTAACCTCAATATAGTTTCATTACCCTTTTATTAACATGTTTATAGTTTGATAATGGTTTAATTAACCTTAATTGTTATGATTAACCTTTTATTAACTTGCTTTCCATCTATTTACCCTTTTATTAGCTTATTCATGCTTTGATTACCTTCATGATGGTCGAATTAAAGTTTAATTAACTTCAAATTACCTTGCTTAACCTTTTATTAACTTGCTTCTAGTTTAATTAAGGTTTAATTACCTTTTAATTGATTTTATCAACTTCATATTACCTTGTTTTTTATCTGTTTACCTTTTTATTAACCTCATTAAGTTTGATTAGGGTTTGATTACCCTCTTATTATTTTATTTTAATTTGATTTGGGTTTGATTGGCCTCAAACTAGTTTAATTAACCTTAAATTAAATTGGTTTCGATATGTTTACCTTTTTATTAGCTGCATTAGGTTTGATTAAGGTCTAATTATCATCAATATGGTTTCATTACATTCTTATTAACTTGGTTGTAATTTGATTTGAATACAATTAATCTTAAACTGGTGTAATTACCTTCAAATTAACTTGTTTTCGATATGTTTACCCCTTTATTAACCTCGTCAAGTTTGATTAGAGTTTGATTACTTTAATTATAGTCTTATTACCTTCTTATTACCTTACTTTTGGTTTGATTCAAATTTAATTAGCTTCAAACTAGTTTAATTAACCTCAAATTAGTTTGTTTTCAATACGTTTACTTTTTTATTAATTTCATTAGGTTTTATTAGGGCTTGAATACCCTAATTATGGTCTTATTAGCATGCTTCTAGTTTGATTCGGGTCTGATGAACTTCAAATTAGTTTAATTAACCTCAAATTAACTTTTTTTTTAATATGTTGACTTTTCTATTAGTTTCATCAAATCTCATTAGGGTATGATTACCTTCATTATGGCTTAATTATCATTTTATTAATTTTCTTTTAGTTTGATTAGGACTTGATTAGCTTCACATTGATTTATTTATTTTCAAATTAGTTTGTTTTCAATATGTTTACTTTTTTATTAACTTCACTAGCCCTTATTAAGGCTTGAATATTTTCATTATGGTTTCATGACCCTCTTATTAGTTTGCTTTTAGTTTGATCCGGGTTCGATTAACCACAAATTGGTTTAATTACATTCAAATTAACTTGTTTTTTATATGTTTTCTTTTTTATTCGTTTCATTAGGTCTAATTAAGGTTTAATTACCCTCATTATGATTTTATAAATTTGTTATTAGTTTGCTTTGAACTTGATTTATGTTTGATTAGTCTCAAATTAGAATAATTACCCTCAAATTAATTTTTTAAAAATATGTTTGGGTGCAGTCATAATCCAATGAACCAAAAAAGGTGTTGGATCGCAAAGAAAAACAATCAAAATTAGATAAATATTTATGTTTTTCCATTTAAAGCCATGGCAATCATGTCAAATTATTGTTTTTCCATTTTTATGAATGTTAAGGAATTCAAACCAAGAATCCATTTGATGAAAATTTTAATTTAAGTTTGGATTTGAGACCTCTAAAAGTGAACAACAATGTTTCAAACATGAGTCAATTTTGCAAAAGACTATCAAAAGGATTCATAATAAAACACATTTGATGGGGAAACAAATTAAGAGGATAACAAATTATTAACCACAATAAAAAAAAACACTCATACCCAAAAAATGTGAAATTTTAAAACTTTAAAAATTCAAAGAATTTTCAAAAATTAATCTAAAATTTTTGGAACTTCAAAAGTCTTTGTCACACATTAATGGGGTAAAATCTACTTGAAATTATTATCATTTTAAAAAATGAAACATTGAATTTACAAGGAATCAAGACACTTTCAAAAATTCATATTTATTAAAAAATGATGAAGGAAAAACATGTCATGTACTTGGAAAAATATAAAAATTTATTATAACAAGTTGCAAAAAAACTTGTTCCAAAATTCATTCATATGAAAAAAAAAATTAAGAAAAAAGGACATAATCATTTTTTAAAGTAATCATGTGGGCTCATTGTATATTGTTTGCACTAGCTTACCTTCCTATTAGCCTCATTAGGTCTAATAAAGGTCTAATTACCTTCATTATGGTATCATTGCCCTTTTATTAACTTGCTTATAGCTTGATTTGGGTTTGATTAACTTCAAACTAATCCAATTACCCTCAAATTAACTTGTTTTCAATATGTTTACCTTCCTATTAGCCTCATGAGGTTTGATTAGGGTCCAATTACTTTCATTATGGTCTCATCACTGTCTTATTAGCTTGTTTTTAATTTGATTTGGGTTTGATTAACATTAAATTGGTCTAATTAACCTTAAATTAACTTTTTTTAATATACATTTACCTTTTAATGAGCTTCATTAGGTCTGATTATGGTCTAATTAACCTTTTTCTTAAATTTGCTTCTTTATGGTTACATTTTTATTAACTTGTTTTTACTATTGGCGAAATGCAATGTGGGTGTCGAAATGTGGGATGGACTAGGTGATTTGCCGTTAATGGTGGAGTGACCTAATCCCCAACAGTTGTGGAATGACATTAGTGGAACGACTTGAACATATGAGTGGTGGACCAAGGTGCCTTGTGAAGCTCAAATGGATTCCAAGTGAGAATTAGGGTTTATGTCTTGAACAACCCCTAAAAATTTTGTGCAGGAAATGGTGTTAAAGTGTTTGGTTGAATTGGCTGAAGATGATGAAGTTTTTTTTTATTGTCAAAGTGAGAACAAGGATTTGTGGTAGAACTTCTTATTGTTAATGTGGTCAATTGCCACATTTTATATGAAGGTTGGCCGATTTGTCCAAAACCTAACAGCCACATGGCTTGCCCATTCCTTCAAACATCCTACCTCGATCTCTCTTACAAAAAATGTTGCCCAACCTCCCCAACTCTTAGTGGGTCACAACCTTGCATTACTAATAAAATTCCAATGTTGTTTGTTACCCCTTCTCACATATGCATTGATCTTAAGCCATATCTTTACATGTTTTCCAATGACATTGTCAAAATTATGATGTTTCTGTTGAGTGAACAAAAGTTGGTTTAAGGTTGTTAGTGGGAGTGTAGCTTGAAATGCCCTAGAAATTGTTCAAATTGATCATAGATGCTACCTCAACGCCATTAAAAAAAAAAAGGCTTTAAGAAACAGTATCTTTAAGCTAGATTTGATTTCAAATTCCATTGCTTGAATAAATGTTTAAGCATGGAGGATCTATTTTTTGATTGTGATTCAGATCTGGATTCATGCAATGAACCAATTTTAGGGTTACATATACTTAAATAGATTGCAAATCAACAACTCTTACCCCCACTAGTGACTTTATGTAAGAGTTACCGTCTATTCCATGATTTGGACCTTTTATTCCCTTGTCTACCTTAGGGCTTACATTTGACAACATGTTAATGGGCATCCTAAAGACAAAAGTTAAAATGTTGTAGGTGCAATCCAATAACTTTGTAGCCATGGCAGGGGAAATGCAAGTGAGTAATGATGACCAAAAAGGTTTGATTAGGGAAAAGATGGTAGTTAACATAAAGAAGAAAAAACAAGTTAGACTTGCCAATCTCAAGGTAGCTAGAAATATGTAGAGTTTAAAGACAAGGTTAGAGAGTTATTAGACTTTTAACTACACATTTTCGTCCCAATTGTAATCAATTGGGTCTTGAATTTGGTTGCCAATGATTTCGTATTTGAAATCCATGTGGTATCTATGCAAATAGTTAGTTAGGATAATTATTGCACGAAAAAAATGAATGTACACAATGACAAATTGTGTCCGTTAAAACCACACTACCCTGCAACTAAAGTTCAAAAAACAACTCATATACAACTATTGTGCAATTATCTATTGGGTATTACAACTAGTGTGCAACTATCCCCCTAAAAATACAATGTATTAATAAATAAATTGCCACGTCAAAAAATCAATTAGTTGTATTATAGTTACAAGTGAATTGAAAATGGGTCTAATATACAATAATTTATACACATCACACATACATATGTAGTCAACCATGTTTGATTTGTTTAGAAGTTGCATTGTAGTTGCATGTGGCAAGTATTTTAAAAATGTTGTAAATGTGTCACTAAATCAACAACTATGTTGTAACTAAGTACAATGTACATACATGCAATCATGTTACTTGCTCACATTTCCACCACCCAATATGGAATACATTTATAACAAATTTTTAATTATGATTCCCATTGATACAATTAGCCCAACCACTAGTGCACCACTACTAGAATATTATTATTCAACTATGTTATGAATATAATATAATTACTTATAACTTAATAAAAATACATATTCATTAGTTATTTATATCTTCATCGTATGTGTTTCATTTTGAGTGATTTAAATTGTTATGGGAACCCTACCTCAAGCTTTAGAAATCATTTTTGAAATGTAAATGAAAAATTACAAGAAGAGAAATAAGTTTTTCAACTTACAAAACACATTTTTTTCCTTTTTTTTTCTTTGGACCCCTCCTACTTTCAAACCTCATAACTTTATTTATTTATTATTCATTTTAAACGATTTAAAGTGTTATAGGAACACCATTTGAAGTTCTACAAATCATTTTGGAATTATAATAACAATAGAGCAACATACGAGGATTTTCTTAGGTGTTTTGAAACTAGCCTTTATAGCATTTAGTGGTTTGTTTTTTTGAGTTTTTGATCCCTTCTACTTTTGGGGGCCATAACTTTTCCAATTTTATTTTGTTTTTGACGATTTTTAATGTCCCAAAGGTGCCAAAAAGGGGGGTTGAAGCTTTTTTTTGAACACCAGAAACAATGGAGCCCTCCCTTGGATCTAACTTTCCTTGAGTGTTTAAAGGTTATAGTTGTAACTCAATTACAACTTAATTTGCAACTAAGGAACAATTACATATTTAACCCATATGTTTTATCTTCAAATCCCATGTTACAAACTATATAAATAAGATTTGTTCTTTCATATTTTCACATTAAAATACAAGTGCCATTTTGGGATGAGTTAAAAAAAGCTTAACCTAAAAGCAAAACATAAATTTAAAAAAATTTCACGGCTATTCTTCTATTTTTCTACCTACCTATGACCCTAGGTAGGTAGGTCCTAGGAAAATATGTAGTTATGTAGGTCTTAAAACCTACCAACCTACCTACCTATGGTTATGTACGACCTACCTATCTATTTAAAAATATATTTATATTTATTTCAAAATATAATTAATATGCCATGTTGCAAAAAAATTACTGTGCCATGTGTCACAATTTCGGACCATCATTAACAATCATAATGAATGATGGAGATCAATATTTTGAAAAGAAAATAATTTTTATGTCAAAAAGTCTTCATAGTGTCACATGTTAGATTTTAATAGATGGATGACAATCATTAACATCAACATGACATCATGGGTGCAATTCTAATGGAATTGCATAGTAGTTGAAAATGAATAGTTTTGATAGAGTTACAATTGAGTTGTAAGGTCAATCGCAAAACACCCATTTTTCTCATAGTGGTATTTGGCTTTGTGGAATCAAATCTCTTCATTAATCACCTCCATTTGCGCTTTAGCCCCCCAATCCCCCATTCCACCTTGATTTTGTAACTTGCATGCATTTTGTTGAAAACATTAATTACATCTTGTCCATACCCAAACACAAATTCACACCTCCCAAGTTGAAATATAATGAACATCTCCGCCCCTAAATAACATGGATCACCCAACAAGTACTCAAAGTATTCATTTATATGTACAAGGAACTAATGCTAGCTTTTTTACAAAGCATGTTCACGTAGGATGGTGACATCATGGAGTAACCTTAGATATCCTAGACCCACATAGATGAATAATCCATGATGGTCAATGACCATCATGTTGTTCATGTGGTACATCTTTTTTCGCCCATTGAACCAAGATTAGTGAACAAGATTGTTCTAGAGTTTTTGAATATCAATGAAAGTCTCATCAATGAACTTGATACAACCTTGGAACTTGGGCATATGCTAGGTAAGAACTGCTCGCTCGTTTTGGCTAAGCCATTGAACATCATCATCAATTGTTTCATTAATGTAAGAGGCAATGAAAATTGCATCATCACATATTGCATACTTGTTCCAATTCCATTGTCATGTTTCATGTATAGGATGAATTAGACCAAACTCTAGTTTGGGGTGGCTTTTTATCAGTCACCTAGGCAAAATATGAGCTTCACTAATGGCTCTTGCATGGGCTTAGATGGTGGGCACCACCAAAACACAAAACTATTTAAACAATGACAAATTAAAAATTTGTTAAGGTCTTCAACAAACATGGAGTGGCTTACATTGTGCTAAGCACATTTCAAACACACATTTGTGGTCAACCGATTGGCCCACACCCAAATTCAATTCATTTGAGTTGAACAAGTCCACTATGTTAGTGTTGGCAATTGTGACTATAATCAACATCTAATGGACCATTCATGTGTTTTGAAATAATTTTTCATCACTACTTGATGAATAACTACTATAATCACTCATGTCCATTAAAAAGATGCCATGGACCTAAAACAACCCCAACCTTTACAAACCTTAAAAACAACCCAAAACTACCTAAACCCCTAAAAACAACCTTAAAATTACTAAACCTCAAAAGTAGCCCAAGAAAATGTCAAACCTTATAAATATTCCTATACTAACCCCCAAGCCCTAAAAATAGCCAAAAAAAACCCAAACCCTAAAAATATCCCTAAATTCCCCAAACCTTAAAAACAACCCAAGAAAACCCACCAAATTCGTTAAGCAACCCACTTAACCCCAAACCCTAAATATGGCCCTCTAACCTTCAAACCCTAAAATCAGCCCAAGAGACCATTATAAACCCTAGAAACATTCATCAAGTCACAAAAATTTTTAATTAGTAATCTAAGAAAACCCTAAAATATTCCTAATTTAACCCAAGCTCTAAAAACATCCCAAGAAAACCCAAACCCCTAGGAATAACCTTAAATTCCTCAAACCCTAAAAGTAGCCCAAAAAACCCACCCAACTTTACAAGCAACCCACCTAACCCCCACATCTTATAAATAACCCTACAAGCCACAAAGCCTAAAATTAGCCTAAAAAAACCTTAAAAACCCCAAAAATAACCTTAAAGTTACCAAACCCTATAGTTAATAGCTCAAGAAAACCTAAGAAATATTCTTACCCTAAACCAAGCCTTAAAAACATCCCAAGAAAACCCCAACCCCTAGGAATAGCCCTAAACTTCCCAAACCCTAAAAACAACCTTAGAAAACCCTAACCCTAAAAATAGCCCTAAATTTACCAAACCTTAAAAGTAACCACCTAAACCCTAAATTGTAAAACATCAATAGTAAAAATGGAACCCTACAAATAACTAGAGAACATAAAAAACCATAGATAAATAAATAACATATGACTAAACTCAAGTTAAATCAAGTGAAAGGCAAAATGTAATTGTCACAAAAGAAGAAAATGAAAAAGAGAATGAAATGAAAATTGAAATAAGTTGTTTATGTATTTATGTAAACCTTAAAAGCCACCCTAGGTAGTTCATAACACTAGCCCTAGATTTGTTTAACTTGAAGGTTAAACAAAGATAAAGCTTAAGAAAGTTGTGTGGTTAAGGTTTTTTTGAAAAATACCATTTAAACACTTTCGTTTTATTTTCCTTGTAGTTAAATGTTTCCTAATTATGTTAGTTTCATTGGTTTGGAAACTTCAACTACTAGAACAATTGTGAGTTGTGTTGCCCTTCAACTTTAATACTAGCACTAGATTTTGAGCATCGTTTTTAAGGTTTTAAGCTATGTTCTAATACCTTGTTTAATTAGACTAGTTGAATCTTTTGTCACCATTCCCCATGTTGATTACATCACATTCACTAAATGTTAGTTTAGTTGATACTTAAGTTGATTTTCTTACTTTTTTAAAAGAATTATTTTAAATATTACATTTTCATAATTCACATTTGTGTTTTTTGACAATTTCAAAAAAATTATTATCAAACGCATTGGTGAATAGGTGAAACATTTGTCCTTTGTCACTATGCTTCATTTGGGGGTATTACCAACAACTTGAGTTTTCTCTAGTGTATTGAAAAAATAATTTAAAAAAAAAGTTAAATTCTGTCGCCATTAGGCTCATGATTAATTCAAAGGTGATTGGATTAGAGCTATTGTTGCATTTTGAACAAATGGCTCCATAACAACTCATGTATCTTGACACCATTTGAAATAGACACTTCGAGTTTAGTTTTATTGATGGTGGAATTTGGCTATTTTTTTTTATCAAACCTCGATTAATCAATTAATGTCAAACAATGTCAATTAAATGTGGTTCATAACATTATGGTTGTTACATCATTGAACAATGTTTGACATTTGTTTGATGAATTAATCAAAGAGAAGCCTTCACCATTTTAGTTCATGCATTATTTCTAGCAATAGCCAACAAATTTGATCCAATGGGATTGATGTGTGATGTTGCCTTCAATTTAAACAACTCATATACATGATGTTCACATCAATGGAGTATTAAGTTGGAAAACATTGCCATATATGGTTATAATTTGTTTGGTTTTCAATCTTTATAATGGTTTTTACATATATTTATTGAACATCCTTCTCACACAACTTACATCTTGAACTTCCATGTGTGAAAGTTCAATTGCCAAGCTTTTTGATTCAAACATAAAAACGATAATGTTGCTTCAAACTCATAACTTACCTTTGTAACTCTTATCTTAATCTTAAATGAATTGAAAACTATCCAAATCTTGTGATGTTTCAACTATTTACAAATATCACTTTCACTATTTAATTGCCAACTCTTGATTGCCCCATAATCCAAAAATGATTTTAAAAAGAATTTTAAATCAATGTTGTGGGCAGAAATGTTATTTTTTTCCAAAAAAAAATTATGCCATCTAGAATGTGTTCATAGGCTCCAAGTGGCATCTTGACTTGGGAAGTCCACCTCAACATTTTGTGAGAGGGCTAGGTTTCCATGTAAATTAAGGTACCTCTTAAGGGGAGGAGGGGGGGCCCGGGGGGGGGGGGGGGGTTGTTGGAAGGCAAAGGGGGGCCAATAAAGGGAAAGAAAGTAGGGCTAGTAATTGATTGCATTTATTTTTGAAGGGGACATGTGGGGGGCAAGTAA
>Ga0116227_10016401_pt1 | contig 10641 bp, 7 predicted proteins | sample S1TSphgellanicum_FD_89693 | JGI IMG/M metagenome (GOLD analysis project Ga0116227, IMG submission 89693) | Host-associated microbial communities from peat moss isolated from Minnesota, USA - S1T2_Fb - Sphagnum magellanicum MG | ecosystem: Host-associated > Plants > Peat moss > Unclassified...
AACGATTTGAAGTTCCTTGTGTTTCACTTGTAGATATTTAAAATTAAATAATTAATGTTATAAATACTAGTTAAAGGACCTATTTGAAGAATTTAAAAAAAAAAAAAAAAAAACCCTTAATTTCAAGTAATGTGGGTTGTGTTGTTAACCGAGTGTGAACATGACCCTAATGTTAGAGCACAATTGTGAATAAATAAATAAATGAATGAATAAAAATTAAATTAATTTTTAATGACAAAAATTTATTCAAACACAATATTTAATCCAACTTCACTTCCTTGGTGATTTGTTTTTAAAATAGTGGGTTAGTATATGTTAACATGATGTGACAAAATTGAATGAAATTTTCATGCACATTAACTTCATTAGTTAGTATAATATTAAATTATTAATTATTAACTAACAAAATATTATTATTATTAAACACCTTGTTGCCCAACCAACCAAAGTACTATATATATATGTTCATTAAATTCGTTTCAAACTTACACAAATGTTTTCATAATACATTTGAACCATTATTGTAAATTACATTATTTTTTCATATTCATATAATTTATCACATGAAAAATTAAATAGTTGTTATCCTATTGTTAAACATTCCATGGGTCCTGATAATGAATTTAAACCTTACAACCAAATATTAGCACCATTGCTCCAACTTGTGTTAATCAACTTGTTGTTTGGTTTGTGTAACATAATTTGTATGTGAATTTATATAAGCACTTTCATTTTAGTCTCATCACAATGTTCTTGCACACTTTTCTAAATATCTCATGCATGGAGTTAAAGAATGTGTTTTAAATTACATTTTCTTGCAATGCCATCAATTAATAAGGTGTTCATCCTCAATACAATTTGACAAGCCAAAGGGCATGTCACAACACCAATTAATGCACCATTAAATAAATGCATGTTATGATTCAATTGTGGATGAACTTTAATGAAGTTAATATCCAATGTAACCTTGGTATGTTAATTTATAATTGTAGGTCGTACTATATATAAGTAAACAAATAGGTAGGAAAATAAGTGACTACTAAATTAAATTTACACATAAGTAAGGGTTGATCTTATTACCTACCTATTAACAATTACTTACAAGTTGTTAATAAATAAATTGTGAAAATAACAAATAAGTTAAATGTCATGGTCACCTAATAAAGTTGAACCCTAAAAATAAATATTTATGACCATGTTCCATCCATCTTTCATGGTGCATTGGTGGGTGTTAGTTCACTTTAGCCCATCTTAAAATCAAGGTGTAACTAATTTAGCCTTTTTATTTATTATTGTTATAGAATCAACCCAACATGTTGATTTTGTGGTCAACAAATTTTGCAACATTCCCTTCACAATCTCTAACATTTCAATGATGTTCCTTGTTTTGTATGCCAGAAAATTAATTGTAGATGGCAAATTCTACTAAGTGCACACAACCCAAATTGTATGTTTATTTCACAACATCCATCGTCCACATTTCATTTTCTAGTACAAAACAATGACTAATGATTAAAAATTGTTTAGTAACATAGTTCAACACCTAGAAATAGTTAAATTAGTTAGATATTGTTAACATCATTGAATGTCACTAAATCACCTTTTGGTTGTTAAAAAAGAACCTTTAGTATAGCATCTAGAAAGTTCTTTTTTAATGTGTCAATATATTCATACCTATGCAAAAAGGTCTTACGTTTTTAAAGAAATCATAGTTTGATATATTTTGGATACACATTGGCTTAAAGATGTTTGTAATTTTCTTGACTTGGGTTATCGATATTCTATATCATTTTTTTTCTTTCATTCCATCCATTCTTCTCCTCTCACAAAGCTCCTTCTCCTCTCGCAAGTTCCTTTTCGTTCCACTCTTTATGTTTTGAAAGCTCTTTCTTTTAGTTGAAAGTTTCACGTTTTGAATTTTTTTTCCTTTCACAACAAGATACCTTATGAAAGGCATTTCTTTTTGTCCTTCTTTTTGCATTCAAGTTCATAAAGAATCTCTTTAGTTTTTTTTCATGGTGGTTGTGTGCACTAGTATGCATTTTTTAGCTACTCTTAATGGTCACTTTTATATAACCATATACGACGTGAGAAAAGGATCCATTGGTTCACATTTTGGAACTCTTCTTCATTGTCATTAATTTGCATAATTGTGTAATTGTGCAGGAAAGTTAATTCTATTTGTCTACCCTAGTTAATGGAGAGAAACCAATTTTCAATTGAAGAGAGAAGTTTAAGGAAGGGTTTGAGAAATCAAAGCGACACCTTTAAGTTTAATGTCATGGGTTTATATTCAAGAATGAATATGTGAGTTTTATTGGGTGTTTGCAAACCCTTGTGAATGGACTTATACATGTAAACAATGAAGATTTGCTACCACTCAACCGTGACAATTATAATGTCCTATACCCACAACTATGATGTACCTACCTCCTTATAATTCTAGCTAGCTTTAAGCCAAATAAACATTAAATATAAACATGAAAACAAGTAGTAACAATCTTGTTGTGAAAGATTTTGTGCTCATAAATGGTTTTGTTGTGGACGTAAATACAATAGCAACAAATTAGAATAAGGACTTCAATGCTGATGAAAAATTATTCAAGGGCAAAATATTCCTATGGTCATGGTGCGTATGATGACCAATTAAATCTTTTTTTGTTCTTTTTAAACATTGCTAACATTGAATTACAAGCTTGTTTTGGATATCTTACATAACATTGGATTTTTCATTTGAATTCTAAGACTTTGGAAAATGTAAAAGATACATAACTTTTGGTTTATCATTGAATTAACATCCATTTAAACAAAAATGTTACATAACATTTATTATGTGAATACAAATCCATTTTAAACAAATTTTAATTAACAAAGATTCAGTTTCAAGTGTGAAAGGTCTTTAATGTATATTAATGTTTGGAGGGTACTTTCTTTAACCAAGATATCATCAAGGTAAAACTTAATAAAAACTATCTTCATATTGAAAATATATTTCACTTACCTTAACTTAGTTTGGGGGAATGTGTATTATATACATGGAATCAAGTTCAATTTCAAATTGAGCCCATTGGTCTCTTGAATTTGGAAATTTGGGCCAAAATTGGAACCTCAAGGTTTACAAATTTGACAAATCAAGCTCAAACTCACACTTGGAAAACCTACCGATAACTTTTTGATGTCAAAACTAGGATTAAAGATTCTTTTGAAAAGGAAAAATTAGTCAACATTTGTGTTTTATCCTCGGATTTGAGTTTTGGTAAATACTAGTGTTTTTTTGGGTGAATTTTCACATTTTTTGAACCTAATAAAAATGATGTTGAATAAAGCAATTTTGTGAAAAAGGCCCTATTTTTTAGATTTCTATCAAAAATAATAAATAAATAATTTGAACATCTAACAAAAATATAAATGATTATTTTTTAAATACTTTGATATATGGTATGTAACCAAATTTGGTTAAATCTTCTTGATGATGATTGTTATTTTTGGTTACATCACAAAAAATGGAATTAAAAATAAAATAAAATGGGTACCCTTACATTTAAGGATATTTTTGAAAAAAATAGGATAGGACGTGTTTTGCTTTATGAAAATTTATATTTGACCAAAAAAAAAATCTTATTTTGTTTTATTCTCGATCATTTATTTTTTTGTTGCTATTTTGATCATTTCCTTTTTAAAATGCTATAACTAAAATTGAAAATGGATTTAATGTTAATGTCCATGTCAATATGTTAACATATGGTTTCAATACATATTTGGTTGGTAATTTATTTGATGATCTTAAATATGAACAATTGTATACAAAGAATTTTTTTGAATATCTTAACATTTGCTTGTTAACTATCACATGAAGTTTGATTTAAGCAAAATTGTCCTAGGTGCAAACACGCAAACACAACCCACACCCACACCCTTTTGTGGTGTGGTTATTAAAAAAATAGTGGAAGGTTTTGTTTAATGTCCCTACTTTTGTTATATTTTTTCTTTACAAATTAATCAAATTTCAATTAAATTAACTAAATAAATTACAAGTTCAAGTCAAAATAAGTTTAAATAAAATTTCCAAATTGTGATAAAAATTTTAATCAAAAATTTCAAATTTGTACTACATTCATAGTGATTTTTTTATTATAAAAATTATGTTATAATTCTTAAAATTTGGTATTAGAACATCAAAATTGATGATAAATAGTAACTCATTGAAAGCGTAAAAAGTTAGATTCAAAAACCTTTAAAATCTTGTGTCAATTAATCTTCCAAAGGGATTATAGGGGTTGGTTATAATGTTAAGAAAGTCTTTTTGGACATGCATTTTTGGAATGCTTCAAACTTTACAACAAGTTTTATCAATAGGTATTAAATGATAATACATCAATATATTTTCATTTCACAATAAATTTTCACATGACTATTTTCCTTTTACACAATTTTAAAGGTTGGTTATGATGCCAATGGGTTGTGTTTTTGTGACACATTGTATTACAAAGTATGCACAACAAACAAATGCACATACATGATCATATGAAAATTCTTGCCACATGTTCTTGATGATATAATAATTATAAACAACAACATATGAACATTAGTGATTTTTTTCAATTTTATAATGTTTCATCATTGGTTAGCATCCCCAAAAGGCTTTAGAATTAAGTGGTAACATGATAAATATGATAGTTTTAAAAAATTGGAATTTAGCTACCATTCAATGACCATTTAAATCTAATGAACCTAATCCAAAATCCTTGGTTTTTGGTGATTTTTTTCGAAAGTTCTCTAAAAAAAACCTTTGTGGGGGTCACAACCCCAATTTTATTTTTATTTTTTTGGTGAAATTTTCCCCCAAAAAATGTTTAAAAACATGTGTTTCCCCCCCATGAATAACAATTAACCCTACGAGATTTGGAAATGCCATCTATTTTAAAATAATAAGATTTTTCAATAAATCCACCATTTGCCATGTTTACCATCACGACACATTTGAAAAAATGAAATTATGTATATCAAAATCAAATTTCAATCATAGCCAGTTGCATGTTTTTCTCATGAGTAAGATCATGGCAAGGATTGAGGACTATGGTATGCAGTAGTTCAAAAGGGTTTGTGAAAAACAAATGATATCATTTGACAATTAAAAAACAAAACACATGGTCCATATTTGGAACAAAATAACAAAAATGAAATGTATATTAAACCTTATGAGTTTTATCAATTTCTTTGCATGCCTAAACATGCAAGTTCACAAAAAAGTTTTCATAGTCATTAAATTATTAAAACCCCATGACCGAGGAAAAAGCTCTAGATTAATCAAAGATTTTTTAATGTCAATTGAAGAATCTCACAATTAAAAATAATGATTATGTTTGTTAACAAAAAACTCATGATTGAAGGCAAAAGAACATGTTATTCTTAAAATTACAAATATTTGACTTTAAAACCTCAAAATCCCACTTCAATTTTAACACAAACACATACATGTGATTTTCAAAGGTTTCATATAAATTTATTCTTTAAACTATTTTTCTTTCTTAAGAAGTCTTGGGAGAAATAAAATAATGTTACATACAAATGTGTATCCTTCCAATTATGACCATCTCCAAACATTCTTCCTTGTGAGAAAATCAAAATACCTATTGAAAGAAGTGAAAAAAGAAATATTGAAAAAACCCATTGTGTTTCCATAAAAATAAAGCATGAAAAGGATGGGGTGAAAGCATGATCAATTAGACATTCCGTGATACTTGTCTACATAAATGGAAACAACCATAAATTAATACACCTTCATATAGTAAAATTTAAAATATTATTTATTCCAATGATCAATATGGGCATGTTCTTTGACTTTATGTCAATGATATAAAAAAATTACATGTTCAATGTCCATTTAAGTGGATTTTTTTCTACTTTCTAGGCACTTGTTTCATAAAAAGTAGGCTTAAAGTAGGAGAAATATTGGATTTTTTTACTTTTTTGGATATTGTTGCTCTCAAATAAACGTGCTTTCAACTTTTACTTCAAAAGTAATAATATATCAAGTTTTTTAATGTAAAAGTATTTTTTACACATTTTGGCTAGTATGTTTCAAAAATATTTTTAACCTATTTTTATTATACGAAAGTTTCCCAAACTTTGTATAAAATAAACTATAAACTCACTATTGAACAACATGATGGTTTGATAATGATTCAAAACATTTTGATTCTACTTTCTTGCATTTATGTGCAAAAATATGATTGCATGAACGATAACTATTTTTTGTGTTTATTTGATCGTTCTGTCACCTAATGTTGGTTGTAGAAAGTATTATTATTTTGGAAAGATGTTTTTCTTGTTGTTATGAATCAAGCCCCTTCACATTGACATGCTTGTGTTCCCAAGTTGCAAACTCCACAAGTATTTAGCATTATAATTATCCCAATTCCATGGATGAGTATGTAAGAAATTTCATTTGTGATTTTTCAATGTATGAATGGATGAATATGGTAAAAAATTCATGGATGAACAATTAAACTTTGATGGAATGAAGTTCATCCATGTAATTATAGTTGTTAGAAAGACCCTTTGGCTAGGGACATTGTGGTTGTTGGATGGTCTCTCATAATGATCCTTATGGCTTTTTACATATTTATATATTCTAATAATGTGAATGCAATAACAGTCACATTTGGATCATTGTTATCCCCATGGTTAACCATTTTTCCAAGGCATCATGCATTTTGCAAAAAAAGTACAAAGCATTTTTTTTGTAAATATTTTACAATAGGTTGACAAAAATATTTCAAACAATATTTTTTTTAGTGAAAAAAAGTTTCTTTCAATAATCACAAAAATTGAAACTCCAAATGTAATTATTTAAGGACTATCTCCCATTAAATATATTTATTTATCCAATATCCTAATGTATATAGTTCATCATTAATGATCAACCCAACAAATATTTAGCATGAATTGTCGATGCATTTGGGAAAAAAAACCAAATTGTATAACATCAAACATATGAGATTACAACACCATAAACATTGTCAAAATCTAGCAAAAATTTTAGCCCAAAAACATTTTTTCTTAATATTTTGGCAATTGCTTTCTAGAAAAATAAAGAATTTGTGATAAAGAACTTTTTAAAATTTTGAATTCAAAATACAAATGAAAACATAAACCCAATTTGAGCAGTGATGCCATTTTCACAATTTGACTATGTCAATGGAATGAGATTAAACATTATATTGATGGTCATTTTTTCGACAAATGGCTTGCCATGAATCATAAAGATTATCTAAAATTCCCACCACCCATTATGAGGTTTTGCTTGCATTTGAACCATTAAATAATTATTATCATAAAGGATAAATAGTCATGTTTTCAAGATGAAAGATGATTCTTACAAAATATTTCATAAGAAAAATATTAATTATTTAAATGTTGAAGGTCTTTCTCATATTTGAACATACATGAACTTTAAAGGAAAAATCAATAAAAATCTCTTGGTAGCCCACTTAGATCAATATCCATGTTGAACATGGGAATTTACATTTGAATTTTTGAATTTTGTCACTTTAATTTTTAAAATTTTTAGGTCTTGTATAAGCTTTGTTCTAACAAAACCATCAGAACAATAACAATTTATACAATCAAGATAATATTGGGAAGGATAATGATGAATCTTGGAGAATGAAAAAAAAAACCTTACCTCAAGTAATAAAATATGCATGAACTTGTTTGAAGCATTATTATGATGATGAGTCTAGAGTGCTAACAAATACAAAAATGAAGATGATGAACAATTATTTAAGACCCAAACTTCATGATTGCAACAACATTTCAATTGTGAAAGTATATCAACCTTGATTAGTATAAACCAATGTATAAATTAAAATACAAATAACATTCAAGCCACTTAGTTTAAAGGCTTATGAAAATCAATGGAAAAAGTCTTATGATGTTAATGTCAATGTTATCATTGTGAAAGTTTGTAAGATTGCATTCATGATTATGAGTGTTGATAACAAAACTGATGAAGATGAATATGATAATGACTTTTGAAGACATAAATGATGTAAACAATGAAAACTACAAGGGAAACAATGACGAGGACCATGAGGACAAGGATGATGGTGATGAGGCCAAGTTGGTGGTGTTAACACATAGGAATGAAAAAATTATAATTATGACGATGATAATTTATCGTACTAATTAGTTTTAATGAAAATGAAAATGATGATGAATTACATGAAAGCCAATCCCCATGGTTATAACAACATCTCAACTAACAAAATATTTTAAAACTTGATTGGTGCAAACTAATCCATGAATTACAATACAAGTGCCACTCAAGCCCAATTTAGTTATGAAACTCAATTGAAAAAGTTTTATGTTGTCAATGTCATTAATGCCTTTTTAAAACATATAATAAGAATTACAACAATGAAATGTCTATTGAAGAGGTGTTGATGAACATGACTAATGGGTGTCACATGAATTGAGTAACCATTTAAAAATTTTAAGAACACATTTGGAGCTAATGAGAATTTAGATTTAGGTTTTGTCCAATCAAATGTTCACTACAAGTTTTGTTTCAAATTTTTTTTGAATACTTTCAAATTACTTCTTCATTGTGTGTTACTTTCTCGAGCTTTATTTTTATTGTGGTTTGTTTTTACAATCCATCTTTCAAGTTGTTATTCCTTGGGACAACACTTTGGATGTCATATTGTTAGTTATGTTATTGATTAAAAACAATTGATGCAAATTGTAAGATAATCATATTATAAAATTACAAATAAATAAACCTTAAATACAAGTTTTGTGTTAAGATTTTTATTATGAACAACATAAAAGGATAACAATAGAAAATAATATGAATTTTGCATTTCATTTTGGGAGGAATGAATGTGTGTGTGTGTGGGGGGGGAGGTTGTTTCAATGATTTTATGTTCTCACAAAAATTTAAGAAATTGCAACAATAAAAGAGAATGGAACTTTGAATATGAATTTTGCATTTGATTTGGGAGGAATGGGGGTGGGGTGGGAAGGGAGGGTTGCACAATAGGTTTTGCACCCCCATATAATATTTTTCTTTCTTAAGCAATGAGGTTTGTGACTACCTTGTAAGCTCAACAACATATCACAAAAGTTTTCCTTACACAATATACGTGTTTTTTTTTTTGGGATTCCATGGGTTTTGGTTTGGTTAAATTAAAGTTTTGGAATGCACCATGGGAAGACAAAAATTAATGAAAATATTTTCATATCATTAATGCCTCACAATTTGTTGATGCAAATTGAAAGTGCCAATAACATGTTACATATTTCAATATTATCATTAAATTTGTTATTGAACTTGGGGTGTATAGGACATGGTGAAATGTTTAATGATGTCAAACGACACGGTGGACATGTGTATTAGTGCCATGGTTATCAATGACAAATGTTAACTTATGTGAATATCAAGACCAACAAAAAAGACCGTGAGATTTCATATTCCAAATTTCCATGCATGAATGACATTCACAACATTACAAATCAATATAGATGGTTTGTTTTCACTTCAATGTGTTATCCATGAATTCCATCAATGGCTCATGACATAAGTCAAAGATGTGAAGGTAATTCCTAATGTCATTTTAATGCATTTGTGTGATTTGCATTCTTTTTAGTTTGTGGTCCAAAATACCATGCATGAATTTCTTGCTTGATTCTAATGCATATAATTTGCACCAAATGATCATGTTGTATTGTTCATCATAGGATGGTTATGTTGCTTTAACTTTGAATGGTAATTAGTACAAGAAAGTTGGGTTCATTTGGCTTGAAAATAAAAAAGCTGGGGGTTTGTTATTGTTGGGGGAAATAAGTTATTTATGCTTGTTCAAATCCACAACAAAAATCACAACATGAATATTTAAATCCATAAGAAATAAGTTCTTGTCTTCTCTTCCTCGCCAATGCAAGGAAAATGAATGATAACAACCAAAAATATCTTGGAGAAAAAAAATTCAAATAATGTGTCTTTTCATATGTAATTTAGTTTTAAAAATATTTTTTTCGATATATAATTTAATCCAAGATGTGTCTTTTTGTATCTAAAAAAATTAGGGCAACACAAATATACATGGTTTGAAACCATAGACTCTAGATAAATCCACAGAATAGTTGACATATTATTTAAATTTGAATTCTTTTTTTGCCCCTCACCACCCCCTTTAAAAATCATAAGTATTTCAAATATTATCATAAAATGTTTTGGATGTGCAATCTCATGCAATAATGTAATAGTTTATGCAATTTAACATTTAGATGTCAAATAATTGTTTCTTTTTTCAAAGTTGAGTTCAACAATAAAAATGATAATTTATGGAAATTTTAGCTTGATATCATTTTGAAATAAAAATATTTGACAATGATGGTTGATTGTTGCTATAAATGTCCACAAAAATATTTCATTAAAAGAGAAATACGATGTACTACACAACATCCTATATCCTCATCACAATTTTTAATTACAATAGAAACTCCATTTTATTTAACAATTTAATTGAGTTGTAATAAGAATTGGAAATGTGTTTACTTACCTAAATAAGCAGGTAAATAATAAATAAATCATCTACTTATTAGATAATGAATAATTAAAAAAAAAAAAAAAAA
>Ga0116227_10016403_pt1 | contig 10638 bp, 5 predicted proteins | sample S1TSphgellanicum_FD_89693 | JGI IMG/M metagenome (GOLD analysis project Ga0116227, IMG submission 89693) | Host-associated microbial communities from peat moss isolated from Minnesota, USA - S1T2_Fb - Sphagnum magellanicum MG | ecosystem: Host-associated > Plants > Peat moss > Unclassified...
AATTACAATGTCAGCCTCGCCGAACTTATTATCCCCGCCGCCGACCTGTCAGAACAGATTTCCACCGCCGGCATGGAGGCGTCCGGCACCGGCAACATGAAGCTCGCACTCAACGGCGCGCTGACCATCGGCACCATGGACGGCGCCAACGTCGAAATCCGCCAGCATGTCGGTGCGTCCAACATTTTCATTTTCGGCATGACGGCCGAGGAAGTCGCCCGGCGCCGCGCCGATTTCAACGCACGCGACGCGGTCGCCGCCTCGCCCTCCTTGAGCCAGGCGCTGAACGCCATCGCCTCAGGCGCCTTCTCCCCCGGCGAGCCCGACCGCTACCGCGACCTCGTCGAGGCGCTGCTCGCGCACGACAATTTCATGGTCACCGCCGATTTCGACTCCTTCTGCGAAGCGCAACGCGCCGTTGACGGCATGTGGATTGAACCTGGGCGCTGGTGGGAGACGAGCTTGCATAATATCGCGGGCATGGGATGGTTTTCCTCCGACCGGACTATCGCTGAATATGCCGAGGAGATATGGTCGGTGCCGGTGCCGGCGCCGCCAAAGTAAGGAAGCCAACGAACGCAGGGGCGCTTAAGCCCTCTTCCCCGGCTTCTGGGGAGAGGGCACATCTTCCGACCAGAGGTTAGTTACGAAACCAACAGAAAAAATTTTCAAATCAAGGCTAGCCAAAATGAACTTTGCCGGGGAACGCGCCGCACCACTCGCACGTCACGCCATGGCCTACGTGCTCGCCGGCGGCCGCGGCACGCGGCTCATGGAACTCACCGACTTCCGCGCCAAACCCGCCGTCTATTTCGGCGGAAAATCCCGGATCATCGATTTTGCGCTCTCCAACGTGCTCAACTCCGGCATCCGCCGCATCGGTGTCGCCACCCAATACAAAGCCCACAGCCTGATCCGACACCTGCAGCGCGGCTGGAATTTCTTCCGCCCCGAACGCAATGAAAGCTTCGATATTCTGCCGGCCAGCCAGCGCGTCAGCGAAACCGGCTGGTACGCCGGTACCGCAGATGCCGTGTACCAAAATATCGACATCATCGAAAGCTATGCGCCGCGCTACATCGTCCTGCTCGCCGGCGATCATGTGTACAAGATGGATTACGAACTCATGCTGCAGCAGCATGTGGACCAGGACGCGGATGTCACCGTCGGCTGCATCGAAGTATCGCGCCAGGAAGCCAGCAGCTTCGGCGTCATGAAAATCGATGCCACCGGCCGCATCCTGGACTTCCTCGAAAAACCCGCCGATCCGCCGGCAATGCCAGACAAGCCGGACCGCGCGCTCGCCAGCATGGGCATCTATGTCTTCGAAACCAAATTCCTCATCGAAGCGCTCAGGCGCGATGCCGCCGACCCCAACTCCGAACATGATTTCGGCCGCGACATCATCCCCTATATCGTCGATCACGGCACGGCAGTCGCACATCATTTCCAGGAATCCTGTGTGCGTTCCTCGCTGCGCGACCAGATTTACTGGCGCGACGTCGGCACGCTCGATGCCTATTGGGCCGCCAATATCGACCTGACGGATTTCATACCGGGCCTGGATCTCTACGACCGCAACTGGCCGATCTGGACTTACGGTGAAATCGTCCCACCCGCCAAATTCGTGCATGACGAGGACGGCAGGCGGGGGGCGGCGATCAGCTCGCTGGTCTCGGGCGGTTGCATCGTCTCGGGCACGGATGTGCGGCGCTCGCTGCTGTTCACCGGCGTGCACACCCATTCCTATGCCTGCGTGGAGGCCGCCGTGGTGCTGCCCTATGCCGAAATTGGCCGCCATGCGCGGCTACGCGACGTGGTGATCGACCGCGGGGTGGTTATCCCTGAGCGGCTGGTAGTTGGCGAGGATCCGGCGCTGGATGCGCAGCGGTTTCGGCGGTCGCCGCGGGGGGTTTGCCTGATTACTCAGCCTATGATCGATCGGCTTAAGCTGTGAAGTCAGGATGTTCCAGGTTGTAGGATGGGTGAGCGAAGCGAGACCCATCACCGCGCGCCCGATGGGTCTCGCTTCGCTCACCCATCCTACGTCTGTGAAGGAAGCAGGAATGTTCTTTTTTGAAAAAAAGAACCAAAAAACTTTTAGTCCTTTGGGGCTCGCCGCTTTTGGGCCGTGCCGTTGAAAATCCTCTCCGTCGCCTCCGAGATATTTCCGCTCATCAAAACCGGCGGCCTGGCCGACGTCACTGGCGCGCTCCCCGGCGCACTGGCGGCCGAAAATCTCGAGGTGCACTCGCTGGTCCCGGCCTATCCCGCCGTGCTCGCGGCGCTGGCGCAGGCGGCAACGGTCGCCGAATGGCCGGATTTTTTCGGCGGCCCGGCGCGCATTCTGGCCGGCACTTCCGCCGGCCTCGCCCTGTTCGCGCTGGATGCGCCGCATCTGTATGGGCGCAGCGGCAACCCCTATGTGGCGCCCGACGGGCAGGATTGGCCGGATAATCCGCAGCGTTTTGCCGCCCTGGCCTATGCCGCCGCCCTGATCGGCCGCGGCGCCGTCCCGGGCTTCGTGCCGGACGTGGTGCATGCGCATGACTGGCAGGCGGGCCTGGCACCGGCCTATCTGCATTACGCCGGCGGCGCGCGGCCGGCGACGGTCATGACGGTGCACAACCTCGCCTTCCAGGGCCAGGTGCCGGCCGGCCTGCTCGCCGCCCTTCGCCTGCCGCCGCATGCCTACGCCATTGATGGCGTGGAATATTATGGCGCCATCGGCATGCTGAAAGCGGGCCTGGCTTTGTCGGACCGAATCACCACCGTCTCGCCCACCTATGCGGAGGAGATTTGCTCGCCTGCCGGCGGCATGGGCATGGGCGGCCTGCTGCGCGCCCGCGCCGGCGTGCTCACCGGCATTTTGAATGGTATCGACACGAAAGCCTGGGATCCGTCGGCGGACCCGTATCTGCCGTCACCCTTCACCGCGGCCTCGCTCGACAAGCGCGCTGCCAACAAGGCCGCGCTCCAGGCGCGCCTCGGCCTGGCGCCGCGCCCTGGCGCCCTGCTGTTCGGCGTCATCAGCCGGCTGACGCACCAGAAAGGCATGGATTTCCTGCTCGCCAACCTGCGCGGCCTGCTCGCCCATGGCGCGCAACTCGCCGTTCTCGGCTCCGGCGACGCCGATCTGGAACAGGCGCTCGCCGAAGCCCAGGGGGATCACCCGAGCCGCGTCGCCGTCGCCTCGGGCCTGGATGAGGAACTCGCCCATCTCATGCAGGCCGGCAGCGACGCCATTCTGGTGCCCTCGCGCTTCGAACCCTGCGGCCTGACCCAGTTGTGCGCCCTTCGCTACGGCGCCCTGCCGGTCGTCTCGCGCGTGGGAGGCCTGGCCGACACGGTGATCGACGCCAACGAAGCCGCGCGCGCGGCGGGGGTCGCGACCGGGATTGTCTTCGCCCCCGCCACCGCCGGCGGCCTGCGCCACGCGCTGCACCGCGCCGCGTCCCTGTGGGCCGACCATGGTGACTGGGTGCGCCTGCAGCGCGCGGCGATGGAAGCCGACGTGGGCTGGACTACGCCTGCCCGCAAATATGCGGCGCTGTATCGGGAGAGTGTGAGGGCGCGGCAGAGTTAAGGAAGCATTTGAATGTTGGACTGAGCCTATCCGCCAGACGTACGCCAATATGTAAAAGTTTTTTGGTTTTTTTTCAAAAAAGAACATTCTTCCTTACGCGCACATGAACCGGTCAATCCGCCCAGCCTATGGTTCGCCCCTGCTATAGCATCAGCTATGATAAACCCCGATATACCCGTGCGGCCCGATGCCGGTAGTGACGCTCGCGGTGTTCACGGCACTCGCAAAATTCAACGTGAAGCTGTCCCCGGACGCGTCGCTCAGCGTCAGTTGTGTGTCGCCTGCATTCCAACTATCGCCTATCACGCCCGATTGCAGGCCGGTGATTTCGATGAAATCGCCGGCTGAGAAACCGCTGATGGTGCCGAGGAAGGACGACGCACTTTCCAGCAGCAGCGAGGTGTCGCCGCCGGCGAGATTGACGCCGGTGCCGGCGGCGACCGAGCCGGCGAAATCGAGCTGCCCGCCCGACGCCGCGGTGATCACGCCGGTGCCGGAAACCGAGCCCAGGAAGCGCAATTCGCCGATGCCGGCGGTCACGGTGCCATCGTCTAGGACACTCGGCGATATCGTGCTGAGGCCAAAACCATTATCATGGAACACACCATCAACGACCAGCGTGCCGCCCCCGGCAATGCTCTGATTGTCGTCGAGCACATAGGTGCCGTGCGGGCCGATATCGATTTGCGAGTCGGCCTGGATGGTCACGCTGCCGCTCTGGTCGCCGCCTTTGAGCAGATCGAGGTTGGCCTGGCCGCCAACCGAGTAGTTGGCGACCGTCGCGGCGATGCCCTCGCGCAGCACGCCGCTGCCGGTCAGCGTGCCGCCGTCCAGAAAGAGACCACCGTTGAGGACGAGCGTATGGTTGTCCAGCGCCAGCGTGCCGCCGTGCTGTGAGAACAGGCCGGCGTAAGTGAGATTGCCGCTGAGCGCGACCGTGGCGTTGTTCGGCTCCGAGATTAAAACCTCGCCGACGGAGAGCGACAGGCCGCTTGACAGCGTCGTCGCGCCGGAGAGTTCAAGCACGCCATTGCCGGTGATGGTGCCGCCGAGTACTGCCGCCCCGGTCGAGGATAGGGTGCCGGACTGGATCGTCAGCGTGCCGTTATTGGCGAGCGTGCCCTGCATGACGATGTCCGCGGCGCCACCGGCCTTGGTCAAGGCGCCGTCGTTCGTGAGGTTGCCGTCGGTGCCGAAAATATTTGCCGCGCCTTCGAGCGTCATGGTGGCGCCGGCGGCGACCGTGAGCGTGGGCGAGGAGCCGGTTTGCTCGCCGAGGCCGATGGCGCTGCTCTGAATAATGTGCGCGGTGAGGGTTGTGTGAGTGTCACCCTCGAAATCGATGCCGCCGAGATTGACCAGGCCGCTGGCGGTCAGCGTGCCTGCGCCCTTGATCAGCCCGCCGTCGAACGCTGCGATGCCGCTCAGCGCCAGCGTGTGGTCCAGGTAGAGCGTGCCGCCATTCTCCTGCCAGGCGCCGGCGTAATTGAGGTTCTCTTCCAGATAGACGCTGGTGCTGTTGCCGCCAATCAGGGCCGATGCGGTTGATAGCGCCATGCCGGCATCGAAATAGTCCGTGGTGCCCTGCACCTGGTTGGACGCGCCGAACGAGACGCGGCCGGCGCCGGAGATGGTGCCGGAAAAGACGTTGTTCAGCCCGTCGAAGTCGATGGTGCCGACGCCGGCGCCGATGCTGCCGGTGCTGGTGAACGAGGTGCTGATGATGGCGGTGCCGCCGCCGCCGGTCTTGGCGAACACGCCGGCGTTGGTCAGCGTGCCGAGGGACTGGGTGTTGCCGATGGCGTCGTTGCCGGTCAGCGTCAGCGTGCCGCCTGCGTCGATGGTCAGCGCGGCGCCGCCGACGGCGATGTTGCCGCTCTGGCTGAACACGCCGCCGATGTTCAGCGACGCGTTATTGTCGATCACCAGGTTGTTCAGCAGCCGGCCGGTGCCGTTGGCAAAGGTGGCGCCGCCGCCGATTTCGCCGTCGAGCAGGGCGCGGCCGGTCAGGGTGAGCACGTTGCCGCCCAGGCTGATGTGACCGTTCGCCCCCACGGAAAACGCCTGCGCGGCGCTAAAGCCGTTGTTCAGCGCGAGCGTGCCCTGTTCGATGAGGATCAGCGGCGCGGTGATGACGGCCCCGGCGTTCAGCGTCGTCACACCACCATTGACCACGACCGAGCCATGGCCGGAGACGGTGCCGGCGATACTGTCGCTCGGGCCTTCGAAGGTGACGGAGGCGCCTTGCAAGAGAATGCTGCCGGCGGATTCGTTGAAGCTGGAGGTGAAGAACAAGCCGTTGCCGCCGACGTCGATGGCGCCGCCGCTCTGCGCGAATGCGTTGCTCACGACCAGTGCGCCGTCGAGGATCGCGATGGTTCCGGCCGAAATGCTGGACGCGCCGCTGATGGTGCCGGTGTTGGTGGTGTTAATGGAAAGCACACCACCAGCTTCAGTCAGCGTGTTGCTGGAGGTGAAGGCGTTACCGCTCACATCGAGCGCGCCGCCGGTCTGGGTAAGGCCGCCGGCGAAGCTCGCGCCATTGCCTCCGAACGCCGCGGTGCCGCCGCTCTGCACATAGGCGCCGGACAGGGTGGCGTTACTGCTGACGGCGAACAGGCCGCCGGTGAGGGACAGGGTGGATCCGGTGGTCGTGAGACTGTTGGAGGCTTCATTGGCGCTGATCGTCACGGTCACGCCGCTGCCGGCCGCGATGGTGACATCGTCGCCGCTGGTCGGCACCACACCGCCGCTCCAGTCCGCCGCGTTTCCCCAGTTGCCGCTCGTGGATGTCCAGGAAATCGAGGTCATAGCCGATCCTTACGAATGGGGTCTGGGGCCTCAGGCCCCGTCACGCGAATGCGTGCTAAGCACGACGGGGTCCAGGGGCAGAGCCCCGGCCTTCCTTTAATTGTGAATGAGCGCCAGGTACCCGCCCGCATGGCCAAGCGACAGCGAGCCCTGCGGGGACGTGAAATTGAGTGTCGCCACATTCTGCCCGTCGGTGATCGACACGCTATCGCCGCTGACGGTGAGGGACAGGTGGGAGGAATTGGCGTTCAGTTCGCCGAGTTCGATGAAGTCGCCGCTGGCAAAACCGCTTATAGTACCGGCGAAGGAGAGCGGGTCCGGTATGCCGCCTGGATCACCCACCGGCCGCTCGATCAGCAGCGACGCACCGCTGCCGCTCAGCGCGATTGTTTCGCCGGAGGAGACGGCGTTGGTGAAGCTCACGAAGCCGGCGGCGCCCACGGTCAGTGTGCCGGTGCCGCTGAGGCTGCCGGCAAAGGTGAGCTGGGCGTTGCCCGCCTGGATCAGGCCGCTGTTCACCACGGCGGTGGAGATCGTGTTGGCCGCATCGTCCGGCAGGCTGAGCGTGCCGAGCACCGAGAGGGTGCCGTTGCCCTGGATATTCGCGCCGCCGTCCAGCGTGTAGGTGGCGCCGGCGTCGATTTGCAGAAGCGAGTGGATGCCGGCGCCGTAGCCGCTCGATTGGTCGCCGATGACGATATTATTCACCTGCTCGGCCGGCCCGCCCACAAGGAGCGAAGCGCCGGGGCCGATGCTGACGCTAGCATTGGCTGTGCCGCTCAGGATCAGGCTGCCGCTGGTGACGATGGCGCCGCCCGACGGCGTGCCCTGGCCGCCGATCAACCCGCCGTCCAGCACCGTGAGGCCCGAGAGAGTCAGCGTGTTGCCGTCGAGCTGAAGATTGCCGTTATCGATGGAGAAGGCATGGGAATCGGCCAGATTGCCGCCGAGCGTGATCAGCGCGTTGTTGCCACCGATATCGGTTTGCGCCGCGGTCAACACCAGGCCACTGGCCAGGGCCACCGTACCGGCGAGTTCCAGTACGCCGGCGCCGCTCACCGTGCCGCCGAGCGATGCATGGCCGGCGAGCGAGAGGGTTCCGTTGCCTATCGTAACCGTGCCGACGCTATCCAGCGCGCTGGTGATGGTGCTGACGGCGCTGCCGTTACGTTTGGAGAATAGCCCGTCGTTGAGAATGGTGCCGTTGGTGCCGACGATGGAGGAATCCTGCTCGATGAACCATGAAGCACCCGTGGCGATGCTGATTTCCGCCCCCAGGCCGGCGGAGGCACCGAGGTCCGCAGTGCCCGTTTGCGTGGCCGTGCCGGCGATGGACAGAACGGTCGGGCCCTCTATGTCGATGGCATCGACGTTCACGTTCGCCGTGGTGGCGATGGTGCCGGTGCCGGTGATCAGCCCGCCTTCCAGGCTGGTCAGGCCGCTGAGCGCCAAGGTGGCCCCGTGCGAGAGAACGAGCGTGCCGCCCTGCTGATCCCAGCGGTTGGCGAAGGACAGGTCCTGCGCCAGATGGGTCTGCTGGCCGCTGCCGCCGTTGCCGATGAGCTCGACCTTGCTGACCGTCAGGGCGATGCCTTTGACCAGCGTGGTGTCGAGCGAGTTCAGCACCAGCGTGCCGGCGCCTTCGATGAGGCCGGACAGGCTGGTGGCGCGGCCGGTGAGTTCCAGGCTGCCGACGGTGATGTCAACGGTGCCGGTGCTGGTGAAATTGGCATCGATCTGCGCCAGGCTGGAGCCGGCGGTCTTTTCGATCAGCCCGGCATTGCCCAGCGTGCCCTTGGATGAGTTGTCGTAAATCGTGTCGTTGCCGGTGAGCAGCAGGCTGGAGCGCCGCTCCACATCGACCTCTGCGGTCGAGCCGACGCCCGAGCCGATAAACATGTCATTCACCAGCTTGCTGGTGCCGTAGAGGTCGAGCACGGTGGCGTCGTCGATGGCCACACCATCCAGTGTGGCGCCGGCGTCGGCGTTGAGCGTGCCATGGCCGGCGATGTCGCCGGCGAGCACGGTGGCGGCCGAGAGGTTGAGCGTGTCGGTGCCGAGTGCGAGCGTGCCCTGGCTTTCGACCCAGAGTGCGCCGCCGACGGTGAGGGTTTTGAGGCTGCTGGCCAGCGCCAGCGTTCCCTGTTGCACGTCCAGGTGCGGCAGGGAGAGGTGAATGCCGCTGGCCAATGTGGTGGTGCCGCCATCGACGAGCAGCGTGCCGGCGCCGCTGACCGTGCCGGCGAGGCTCGCCACGCCCTCGGTTTGCAGCGCACCGAGCACAAGGGTGATGGTGCCGCCCGTGCCCAGCGTCATCGGGCCCGCGAAGACGGCGCCGCGGCCGCCGAGTGCCAACAGGCCGCCGGTCTGGCTGTAGGCGCCATCAACCGTCATGGTTGCGGCGGTGGAAGTGATCGTCCCGGCAACCAGGCTGGTGGTGCCGAGAAACGTGCCGCCATACCAGTTCAGCAGCATGCTGCCGCCGTCTTCGGCAAAATTGCCGTAGCTCGTCAGGGCGCCATGCGCCAGATCGATGCTGCCGCCGGTCTGTGTCAGGTCGCCGTAAAAATTGGCGCCGGAGGATTGGTTCTCGAACAGCATAAGCCCGCTGCTGACCGTGACCGACGCCAGCGCGTTCAGCCCGCCGGCGACGGAGGCAATCGTGCCCGAGCCGGAGAGGCTGGTCGCCGCCTCGAACAGCAGCGTGCCGGCCGCCTGGTCGATGGCGCCGCCGGAGATTGCCAGCGTACCAGTGGCGGTGAGCGTGCCCGAGACCAGGCTGATGGTGCCCCCGGTGAGGGTCAGGCTGCCGTTGAAGCTGCCGCCGTTGCCGGCGAGATGCAGCAGCCCGCCGCTTTGCGCGTAGCTGCCGCCGAAGGAGGCAAAGCCGCCGATATCGAGCTCGCCGCCGGTGACATCGAAAGCCGAGAGGGTGGTGGTGAGGGAGGATGCGGCCTGGCCGGCGGTGCTGACCGTCACGGTAATGCCCGCCACGTCGATGCTGACGTTGTCGGACGCGCCCGGCACGGCGCCGCCGCTCCAATCCGCCGCATCGGTCCAATTACCACTGGTCGTCCCGGTCCAGTCAATATTAGACATACGCTCGCAATCCCCCGTGCAACCGCAAATGGTAACCGCTTTGGATCGTTTTGTCACGGAAAAAATTATGTAATTTTTAAGGCTATTCGTTTCATTATCAGACTAATGTCTCGCCAGTTGGAGACGTTTGACAAGCCGGGGCCGGCATGGCATTGCGCGCGCCCTTTCGCGGAGCCTTTGGCAGGGACAGCATGGCCAAGCCTGAACTGGGACAGAAGCGGGTCTGTGTGGCCTGCGCAGCGCGTTTTTACGATTTGGCGAAAGCACCGGCGGTCTGCCCGAAATGCGGCGCGGAACAGCCGGTCGAGCAGCCCCGCGCGCCGCGGCGCGGCGGTAACGTGGTCGAGGACCGTCGCCCGAAGAAGCCGCCGGCGGCCGAGGATGTGGACGCAGACGCCGAGGTGGAGGTCGCCGACGAGGAGGCTGATGAGTCGGTGCTGGAGGATACGTCGGATCTGGAGGACGATGCTGACGCACTGGGTGGCGATCTTGAGGTCGAGCCGGATGGGGATGAGCCGGAGCGGTAAAATCGCTGGTTCTCACAAAGAACCAGAGCGTGATCGATATGCACGGTCAGGCTAGGGGACCAGCACCAGGTCGTCACGGTGGATGAGTTCGTCGCGTCCGCGCCAGCCGAGCAGTGCCTCGATTTTTTCCGAGCGGTGGCCCGCGATCCGCTCGGCGTCGGCACTGCCGTAGCCCGACAGGCCGCGCGCCAGGATGGCGCCGTCGGCCGCCTGCACCAACACCGGGTCGCCACGTTCGAACTGGCCGGTGACGGCCGTGACGCCGGCGGGGAGCAGGGAGCCGCCGGCGCGCAGGGCGCGGGCGGCGCCTGCGTCCACGACATAGGCGCCGCAGGGGGCGAGGCTGCCGGCGATCCAGCGTTTGCGGGCGGAGCGGCCTTCCGGCGTGGGGAGGAACCAGCTGCAGCGGCCGCCGGCCTGCCAGGCGGCGAGCGGGTGGTCGCAGTGACCCAGCGCGATGGCCATCGCACAGCCGGCCTGCGTGGCGATGCGCGCGGCCGCGAGTTTCGTGCGCATGCCGCCCGACGAGAAGCCGGGCGGCGGATCGCCGGCGGCAGCCTCGATCGCCGGCGTTATGGCTGGGACGACCGGGATATGCGTGGCCTGAGGATCGAG
>Ga0116227_10016404_pt1 | contig 10638 bp, 8 predicted proteins | sample S1TSphgellanicum_FD_89693 | JGI IMG/M metagenome (GOLD analysis project Ga0116227, IMG submission 89693) | Host-associated microbial communities from peat moss isolated from Minnesota, USA - S1T2_Fb - Sphagnum magellanicum MG | ecosystem: Host-associated > Plants > Peat moss > Unclassified...
CGCGGTGACGATGCGCCGACCGTTCGAGAGCGGGCGGCCGAACATCGCCACGTACGCCGCGAAAAGTGCGGGCGTGAGCCAGTTCGCCGCATAGCCGATCGCGAGCGCGGCGCCGGCATCGAGGATCAAGTTCGTCGTTCGATTCGTCGAATGCAGCCAATTTCCGATCGCCCATTCCGCCAGAAGGAACGTCACGACCACGATGATCGAGACGCCCGAAAAGACCGCGACTCGATTGATAACGAAACCGATGTCGAGTAACCGCCGATTGAACAGCGCGTACGTCATCCCGAGCGGCGCGATAATCGACGCGGCATTCCAGATCTGATACGAGATGATGAGCGCGCTTCCAAATTGCGCCGGGCCGAGCAGCGGGGGAATCACATAGCCGACCACTTGGACTCCGAGATACAACCCGATTCCAGCAGCGCTCCAAACGAGGCGATCCCGTTCGGCCCCGCGGGTTGCCGCCATCGCAACTCCGAGCGCCACGACCGCGGCAAAGTACGGGATCGATCCGACGAGGTAGTTCGAATCCGGCCCAAGCGATTGACCGACCCAGGGAATCTCGCCGTTCCAAGCCGCCGCGAGCCGCACGATCTCGTCGAGCGCGCAGGCTGCCGCCGCAACGTAGGTCAACGCGGTGACGATGCGCCGACCGTTCGAGAGCGGGCGGCCGAACATCGCCACGTACGCCGCGAAAAGTGCGGGCGTGAGCCAGTTCGCCGCATAGCCGATCGCGTTTGCGAAAACGTCGGCGAGCGGCGACGGCGTAAGCCAACTCCCGGCTTCGAGTGCTTGGCTGACGACGGCAGCCGCGAAAAAGACGGCCAGGACACGCCCTTCTGCAGAGTCGGCGCGGCGCCACGCGAGAAGCATGGCAAAGCCGAGCATCCACGCGCACGTGGCGGCAGAAAGCGTGGTATCCCAACGCCAAACCGGGGCGGGGCCCGCCCGATACACGATACGCTCGGTGTGCTCGCCGCGACGAACGTTGAGTACGATCTGCTCGTGCGGGTACACACCGGTGAGGATTCGGTAGCGGTCGCCGGGCGAGAGATCGGAAAGCTGGATGAGATCGCCTTCTCGCAAGCCGCTCGTCTGTGCCGCGCCTCCGCTATCGATGGCGACGATTTTCACGAATGCGGGATCGGACGTCCGATCGACCGTGAAACCGAGCGCGGACGAAGCCTCAACCGCATCCGTCGCAAAGCTCCACGTGGCAAGGGCACCGCACACGAGGCATAGGGCCATGAGAAAGACCTGCCAGCCGCGCTTCGCCGGAATTTGCGCCATGTTCGGATGATACGAGGCGATTTCGCAGAGTTCCCAGGCCGCCTATTTAGCGGCGGTGCGTGCGAGGAGGCCGGCGAGTTGTGCGCGCGAGCGAACGCCCAGCTTGTCGTAGATCGAACCGACGTGTTTCTCGACGGTCTTCCTCGAGATAAAGAGGCGCTCGGCAATCGCGGCGTTTCCGAGCCCGGCCGCCACGCATTCGGCGACTTCACGCTCACGCTCCGAAAGAACGTCGTGCGACCGCGCGGTCGCATCGGTCGACGCATCGAGTCGCTTCACATGGCCGAGCGCACCGTATCGGGCGTAGATCGCACGCGCATCATCGATGCGCCGCGCGGTTTCCAAGGCGCCCGCTTCGAGCAACGGCCGGCCCAGGGCTCGATACGACTGCGCGGCTTCGGTCGCGAGTTCGACAGCGCGCACTTCATCTCCGAGGCGCTGCGCGACGATCGCAGCGAGCGCGCGCGCGTTCGTGGCACCGACCGGCTCGTCACCGTGCACGTCGATCTCGGCGAAGCGCGCGAGCGAGATCAACTCGGCTGCCTCGAAATACTGCGCCGCCAAAACGAGCAGTGCGCGCGAAGACGCCAGCGGCCGCGTGAGACACCGGAGCCCGAGCCGCAGATCGGCGATGGCTTCGCGCCGTTGCTTGCGGCGTAAGAGATGGCACGCGCTTCCGGCGAGCACGGTCACGTCGTCTCCGTGACGCGCGTGCAAACGCGTATCTGCAAAGAGCGCATCGAGCCGAGGGTGCACGAGCGAATCGTCGTCGAGCGCGTCGGCGACGAACGGCGCGACGCCAGCGAAGACCGTGTCGCTCACGAAGAGTTCGGGCATGTCGATCGCGCGGCGAAGCGCGTCGCTCGCGCGATCGAGCCGACCCCGAGCGAACGCATCGTGCGCGCGGACGGCTTCACCGTACGCACCGAGCACGCCGATCTCCACGCGCGACTCGGTTCGATCGATCTGCGCGAACGCGCGATCCACGAGATCGTCGCGCATGTAGTACGATGCCGCGAGCGCGACGGTGTACCCCGACCCGAGCTGTGTGAAGGCAGCCAGACTCGGGAGAAGATCGACGATCTGCGAAGCCGCGTCACCCCAGCCACGCACGTCACCCGAAATTTCGGCAATCTCGGAGCGTGCGAGCAACACGTTCTGGAGCGCGGGAGTCGTTAGGGAGTCCGGTTCCTCGATTCGCGAGAGGAGCTTCGCCGACGTCTCCACATCGTACGAGATGATCGCGAGCCGTGCGAGAAGAGCGACTAATTGATCGCGTGCCGCGAACGGTATGCGGCTCCAATAGCGGTCGAGGAACGCGGTTCCGAAGGCGACCGACGTCGTATCGCCACCGTTGTTCCGGTCCGCTGCGCTCCATCCGACCACGGTCGCCGCTCGATCGAAATTCTCAAGCTCGACGTAGCCCGCAATCGTGGCTTCGAACAACTCGATCGCCTTCTCGAGATTACCGAGCATCGATGTAACCCGGCTGAGCCGTTCCAGCATCGGCGTCTCTTCTTCGCGATTCGATGCCATCTCTCGCGCGCGCTCGAAGCACAGGCGCGCTTCGGGCAACGCGAAGAGTGTGAAGGCGCGTTCCGCCGCGAGCTCGTTGTAGCGCCGGGCCTTCTCGACGTCGCGCGCCTCCCATGCATGGTACGCGAGCTCTTCGAGGTATTCGTTTTCCGCGCCGAACGCTTCGAGCGTCTCGAGGATCGTACCGTGCGTGCGGCGGGCATCGAACAGCAAGAGGTTGTCGTAGATCGCTTGCCTCGTGAGCGCGTGCCGGAAGCGAAAGCGCACGCGCTCCCCATCTTCCTCGACGATGATGTTCGCATCACGGGCGCGACGCAATGCCGGGAGAATCGCATCGAGCGACGTGTCCATGATCTTCGCAAGGAGATGCGGGTCGAAGCGAAGCCCGAGCACGGCGGCTCGATCGATCGTGAGCCGCTCGTCTTTCGAAAACGCGCGGAGCCGTTCGATGATGCTCGCGCGGATCGAGATCGGGAGGCTCGCGCGGGCCTCGTTGCCGGAATGCTCGAGCGCGCTCTTGAGCAGCTCCTCGCCGAAAAACGGGTTGCCCTCGGTCCGCGCGACGATGTCTTCGAGCGTCGCGCGTTCGAGCGACGCGTGTCCCTCGAGCGCGCCGCTCAGGAGCGCACGGACCTGCTCGCTCTTGAGCGCTCGCAGATCGATACGGATCGTCGTCGGCTCACGCATCGCTCGCGCGATCGCCGCCGAGAGCGCCTCGTTGCTCTCGGATTCGTCGGATCGGTACGTCACCACGATCATGAGGCGCGTCCGCTCGATGCGAGAGGCGACGTGTCCGAGAAATTCCAGGGTCGTCGCGTCCGACCAATGCACGTCTTCCACGGTAAGGATCGTCGCACGGTCGCGGGCCAGCTCTCTCAGAAATGAGGTGGCCGCCGCGAAGAGATCGGCTTTCTCGATCGCCTCGCTCGTCGTGTCGCGTGCCACCAAGCGCGCGAGGATCGGCGGCAGCTGCGTCTCGGTGATGCGCGCGAGCGCCGCGATCGCGTCGCGCACCGGTCCGAACGGCTGCGGCGCGTGCTCGAGGCATTCCACGGAGATCGTCGTTCGTGCGCGTCGATCTCCGGTGCCCTGCAGAAATTGCGTGACGAACCGGGACTTTCCCATTCCCGCTTCGCCCGCAACGAGAACGAAAGCGGGCTGACTCTTCGCGAGCCCGCGACGCGCCGCGTGCAGCACCTCGAGCTCGCGTTCTCGGCCGATAAGGGTCGGACAGGCTACCGGTCGCGCGTGCACATAGCTCCCAACTCGAGTGAGGGAAGCGAATTCGTGCATCTGCGTAGCTTTCCGCCATATCGAACATCGTACGCCTCGCCACGAAAAGTTGTATGGGGCATAACCCTACCGTGTAAGACGCATACGGGAGGGGTATCCGAAGAGGCATGAATGCCGTCGTCTACCGTGGTCCGCGCGAAGTCGCAGTTCAATCGGTTCCCGATCCTATATCGCAGGCGCCGACGGACGCGATCGTTCGGCTCACCACGACGGCGTTGTGCGGCAGCGACTTGCACACGTACGACGGTCGCACGGCGGCAACGTCCGGCGACGTGATCGGCCACGAGCCGCTCGGCATCGTCGAATGGGTCGGCTCGGGAGTCGCATCGATCAAGCGCGGCGACCGCGTCGTGATTCCCACGCATGCGAATTGCGCGTTCTGCGATAATTGCGAACGTGGGTACTCCGGAGCGTGCCTCACGGTGAACCCGCCGAACTACGGCTCGGCCTATGGGTACGCCGGGATGGGCACGCTCGTGGGCGCACAAGCGCAGATGCTGCGCGTGCCGTTCGCCGATGCGAATTGCCTCATCGTGCCCGGCGAGGAGGGCGACGATCTGGAAGACGATTTCGTGCTCTTGGCAGACGCGTTCGTGACCGGCTATCATGCGGCGACGCTCGGCGATGTTCGTCCGGGCTCCACCGTTGCCGTGTTCGGTGCCGGGGCTGTCGGGCTGTTAGCGGCGTACAGCGCTCTGTTGATTGGAGCTGCCGAAGTCTATGTAGTCGACGGCGTGGACGCGCGTTTGCGCATCGCGGAGGACCTCGGCGCGATTCCCGTCGATCTGCGACGCGGCGATCCGGTCGAGCAGATATTCGAAATGCGGCGCCGGGACAGACGCGCCGGACCGCGCGGTCCGAGCGCCGAGCAGATGGGCGGCGTGATGTGCGCGATCGATGCGGCGGGCTTTCAAGCGCGCGATCGCGCCGACATGAGCAAAGAGAATCCGACGCAGCTGATCGACGATCTGGCGCGCGTCGTGAATCCGACCGGTTCGATCGCGATGATCGGCGTCTGGGAGCCACACGATCCGCATCCCGTGGATGCCGATGCCGGCGAAGGCCGCTTTACGGTACCGTGGGGCACGTTCTTCCAAAAAGGCGTGAGCGTTCGCTTCGGCCGCACGCACGACGAGCGTTACAATCGCACGCTCCGCGATCTGATCGTCAGCGGTCGCGCGAAGCCGAGCCGGATCGTCACGCAACGCCTGCCGCTCGGCTCGGCGCCCGCCGCATACGACGCGTTCGATCGGCGAGCCGAAGGCTACGTGAAGGTGCTCTTCAAGCCCGAGTAGGGATTCACCCCATTACCGGGGTCGATCTCAGGCGCTACCGTGAAGTGGCTAAGCGCCACGTTTCCGGGAGCAACCCATGCAATTTCACGTTCGACCTGCGGTCGCCGCGATCGCCCTTCTCTCCATCACGAGCACCGGTTGCGGCAATTCGAGCGCCGCGTTTGCCAGCGCGAGCGATGGGCTCGCGGCCATCGACCATTCCGGCAGCGGCCACATCCTGCGCGGGTCGCTCGGGACGCAGTCGTCGCTCAAGGCTGCGACGGTCGCGCTCCTGACGCGCGTGCACGCAGCACTTGGCGATCGACCGACGGTCGTCAACGTCATTCAGAATGCAGCACAGCATACGTCGGCGGTCGTCTTCACCGCCACACAAGGCGGAACGCCCATCACGGGTCTTTGCATCGTCACGGTGGCACCGGGTGCGCCTGCGAGCGGAGCCGTGATTTACGATTCGACATCCGATTTCCCGAAAACCGAAGGCTCGATGCTTCACGATCTCGCTTCGGCTCCACCGGCAGGGGGCAGTAGCGCGAAAACGTCGATCGCGATGGCGCCCGCCGAGCCGCTCATCGCACATCCGTTTCCCGACAATACGGGCTCGATTAGCTTGCCTTCGAATTGGACGTTGAACGCGAGCGGTGGTGGAAGCGCCTTCGCCTCGGGGCCATCCGGAGAAGTCGTTAACTATCAGCAGCCGCTAGCGGCAGCCGATCCGTCCTACGGCATGGGGAAGATGCTTGCGACCGGCACGGGCTTCTACGCGAATCCCGTACGGCGTTCTGAGGGCATGCAAAGTATCGCGTTACTCCCGTATACCGGCGATCCCGCGCAAGCTTGGACGAAGGGCTTCGATCGGATGTCGCTGCAAACGACCGGCAAACACAGCACAAATTTCATCGTCGATACCGTCAAGAAAATTGACGCCCATTCGGACTACATCGGCGGACACGCCACGATCCTAACCGGCCCCTCGAAGGGGCCGGTCACGTACTTCGCCTACGTCACCATACTGCCAAAGAACAATCTGGGCAGCTACATGGTGGTGCGCAGTTACTGCATCGTGCCGACGAGGGCGGTCGCAGCGCAGGGCGCGACCGCGGCCGCCGTATTCAACAGCGTGCGCATCAACGAGGCGCAGATCAACGCAAATTTGCAAGCGTTCGACAAGATGATGCAGCAGCAGTTCGAATCGAGTATTGCGAGGGACCAAGAGCAAGACGCGATCCGCGAAGGCCAAACGCAATCATCGATCGCGAACGCGAATGCCAGCGCGAACGCGATGCAAATTCAGGCCGCCGGGATGGTGAAATTTGCCTCCGATAGCACGGACGTGATTAATACCGAAAATGGCACGCACATGACGATCGCCAATTCTTCTCTGCCTCCAAACTACCAGGTCGTCCCGCTGCAAGCCTACATCAAGGGTGTGGACTACTAGGGGCGGCCACGAGGGAGACGCATGGCGTTCGCGATCAAGGCTTTCGGTATCTTCGACGAAGCGGCGGCCTTCCTGAAGCGATTCTTCACGTAAGCTTGCGAACGCTCGGCGCCGCAGAGGTGTCTTTACGAGCGAATGGCTTCCGAAGGTAGCGGTCTTGCGTCGTTCGACCAACTGGTGCGCCTCAATCAGCGCACGGTCTATCAGATCGCGCTCAGCGTCGTTGGAAATTCCGCGGACGCCGAGGACGTGACCCAGGACGCCTTCATCCGGGCCTACTCCAAGTTCGAGAGCCTCAAGGAGCCGCAACGATTCCGCGCATGGGTGTGCCGGATCGCGAGGCGCGTGGCGCTCAACCGGCTCCGGTCCGAGATCCGATTTCGCAAACGCGAGGAGAGATCGTACGATGATACCCCGGTCGGCGTCGATGTCGCAGCAGCGGCGGAGGAGCGCGAATTCCAGCAGCGGCTACGCGAGGAAATCGATCGACTCCCCGAGCGACTGCGCGACGTGGTGCTACTCTGCGCGATCGAGGGACTGGAGCCCGCCGCCGTCGCCGCAATCTTGGGGATTCCCGCCGGTACCGTTCGTTCTCGGCTTCACGCAGGTCGCAAGCACTTGCTACGGATGATGTCATGAAGACGTGTATCGTGCTCGCGTCGGCAATCGACGATGCAGCGCTCGGCGCGACCGCAAGCGACGCGCTGATGGAACATCTTGCGAATTGCGCGGCTTGTGCGGCGAGGCTCGAACGTAGGCGCGCGCTCGCACGACGGATCGACCATGCGGTCGAGAGTTACGTGCGCGTGGAACTCCCGCCCGGACTCCCGGACCGTATCGGTGCGCGCGTCACGGGGCGTCGGCCGCCACGTTGGCGCGGCGTGTGGCTCGGCGTGCCGGCACTCGTCGCACTTACGGCCGGATTGATGATCTTCGTTTCTTTGCACGGCACGCGCACGACGACGCGGCCTGCGGACATCGCCGCGCTCGCTGCCTGGCGATCGCCGACCGCTTCACTCTTAGTGTCCCGCAGTAACGTTCTCGACCAACCATTTACGCTACGCGGCGTTCGCGCCGCTACGGATCGGTTTCACTCGTGATGAATCGGAGGAATTCAAACATGAAACGAATCTACATTTTTGCACTCCTAACGTTTTCGCTGTGCGCCGTAAGACCGGCGCTCGGCCAAGACACGCCGGGAAACGATCCCATCGCGGCCGCACTCATCGCTCCCGATGTGGTGATGAGGCATCAGGACGCACTTGGGCTAAGCGATGCGCAACGCAAGGCCATTCAATCCGATGCTCTGAGCGCACAAGAGAAGTTTGCGAACCTTCAGTGGCGGCTTTCCGCCGCCACCGAAAAACTCGCCACGTTGCTCGACGCGACGCACGTGGAGCAAGACCGGGCGATCGCTGCGCTCGACGCGGTGCTTAGCCTCGAACGCGAGCTCAAACACACGCAGCTCACGCTCATGATTCAAATCAAGAACGAACTCACACCCGATCAGCAGAGCCGTGCGCGCCAACTCGCGACGAAATAGGCGAAGCCTTAAGCGCTATCTCTCTTCCGGACAACGGCTCGCGTGCTGGAAGCGACGATAGCCCGCGTTCGTCGCGAAAAATCGGGAGGACTATCCTCTTCGACCCTTCCGCTTGCATCTTGCTTGCACTTGCAGTTTACTTGCACTATACTTCGACTATGCCAACCATTCGAAGGGTCGACGCCGACCGGCCCCCGCGTACCTGGAGATACGACTACGGGTTACTCTCCGAGCTGTTCGCGCAACGATACAAGAAAGACGCCTCCCGCTCGTTCGGACGCAGCATGGCGGCCTTACAACTATCGCCGGCTAAAATTGGCTCGTTGTTCGATGTCTCACGTCAGTCGATTAACTTGTGGCTCGATCGCGGAATACCGGTAGAACGTATAGCCTCGGTGCATCGCCTCGAAGATCTCGTCAATCGCTTGTCTCGTACGTTCAAGCCGGAGCGCTTACCGGAGATCGTTCAAACGCCGCTACCGGGTCTCGGCGATCGCACCATCGTCGAAACAATCGCATCCGGCCAGATAGCGGATATTTACGTTATGCTCGATCGCTTGACGTCGTGGATTCCCGTGCCATAGCCTTCGCACACGTGCGCCGCGGCGGCCCATACTACCGCGTCGCAAAACGATCGTGGAAAGATCCCGCAGACACGAGCTATTCGAAATCGTTCGGAGGCCGCTGGAACGAGCCAGATCGCCCCGGCCGACCCGGATTCGGCGCGCTCTATCTCAACGCAACGGTCGCCGTCGCGCGCCACAACGCGAACCTTCAAGTAAGGCGCGAACTCGGACCGACGATAACGATCGACGATCTCGCCCCCGAAGCGCAGCCCGATCTTCAACATTTCGAAATTACAGCGGCGGATTTCGTCGACGCGGCCACTGCCGCCGGAATCGCGCTCCTCGGCCTTTCCGCATCCTATCCTCGCGATGTGCCGCATCCGCCGTGTCAGGGCATAGCAGCTGCAGTTTACGCAGACGGAGAGAACGGAATCGTGCCGCTTTCGGCGCTCGATCCCACGTCAGAGGAGCTCGTCATCTTCGACTTTGCTGCGCCACGCCTCGCAACTCCGACCAAACGCGAGACCTTCGAGGACTGGTACTAGCGAAATGCGTTTTCATATCTTCCCGTTTTCATCTTTCGGACATCGGCCCTGACGGATCACGGTACGATCGTTACCCGTTCCGCGCGACCGATCGCCTGCACGGGTGGGCCGTACATCGCATATGCAGTTGGCGGCGGCGCGGTGAACGTGCCGGCAGTCGACGCGCGTAGGCGATACCGCAGAACGAACGGCGTGTTCGCGCTAACAGTAGATGCAAAGAAGACCACGCGATCGTCGAGGTATTGCAAGCCGCTCCAGTCGTCCCCCGCCTCGTGAAGACGTGGCTGATACTCGAGTCCGGCGGGGAGCGGATCTTCGATCGCGACGAATTGCGCGTCCGTTTTCGCCTCGACCGTCAACGAGACGTCGACCTCATCGCCGAGCTTCCAAGGTCCCCCGTTCTCGCGCGAGTAGGTGCGCTTGACGCTGAACTCGTTACCCGGGTCGGCCCCGAGCGCGATCGCGTCTGACTTCGAGATGTCACTTTCCGATGCCACTCCATCGCGCGCATAGCGGATCCAATCGGCCGACCAGTACAACGACCCGCTTCCTCGCCGCACGAATCTCACATGGCCGCCGAGCGGCAGATCCGCTGAGGGAATGTCGACCGACGGCGCAGCCTCACCGCTCGCCAGTGAGGTGATCTGCACCGACTTGATGAGCGTGTCGTTCACATAGACGTCGATCGATTCGTTTGGTGAAAATTCAGCACGATCGGGATCGATCGCTTCGGTAAGCGCGTAGATTGCGGCGGCCGTATCCTTCGTCGTATACCACCACGATCCATGAGATTGCGCCCGGAGCCAAGAAATCGCTCGGCGGACGCGCGGTGCATCCGGCTCCATCGCGTGATAGAAGCGAAGCGCATACGCCGTCGTCTCGATGGGATCGTCTTCCCAATGATAGTGCCAGCCGCCGCCGGTCCAATATGTGAAGTTTCCCGCATCCACCGCAACGCTCTCGAGCTGGTGTAAGAGTGGCTCGGCGCCGGCGCGATCGTCGAGCATCACGTGCGCGAGTCCGAGCGCGGATAGCGCGTAAGGATTCATCCCTCCCGCATGCGCGTCGGCCGCGGCGAGTATGTCTCGGTCGACCTCGTGTGGCGCGGCATCGGCAAGCGCGAACA
>Ga0116227_10016405_pt1 | contig 10637 bp, 8 predicted proteins | sample S1TSphgellanicum_FD_89693 | JGI IMG/M metagenome (GOLD analysis project Ga0116227, IMG submission 89693) | Host-associated microbial communities from peat moss isolated from Minnesota, USA - S1T2_Fb - Sphagnum magellanicum MG | ecosystem: Host-associated > Plants > Peat moss > Unclassified...
TCGCTGATCGGCATGACGAAGGTCTTTGCGGTGATTCGGCCGAGGGCCGCGGCGAGATCGCCGCCGGCGAGGCGGCTGACGTCGCCGCGTTGCCACTTCCAGGCCATGCAGAGCAGATCGTTCGGATCCATCGCGGTGAAGTACGGCTCCATGAAGCCGGTCGCGAACGCCTCGACGTCGGGGAACCCGAGCGTCTTGTACCGCTCCTGTTTGTAAAATTCGGTGCTCCAGCCCATCACCATCCAGAGGTGCGCTTGGCGGCGCAAGCCCGCGACGACGTCGGCGTTGGATTTGTATTCGCCGCCGTTGAAGCCGGGGTCGGATTCGATCGCCTCGTTACATACCTGCGTCCACAGGAAGTCGTGCTCGGTGTTCTTCGCGGTTCCGGCGATCGGAGCGGCGCGTTCGACCATGTCGGGATAGCGAACCGCCCACTCGTACGTCTGCTGGGCGCCCATCGAGCCGCCGGTTACGAGTGCGAGTCGCGAGATGCCGAATTTTTCGGTCAAGAGCTTGTGTTGCGCTCGCACGTCGTCGCCGATGCGTACTTTGGGAAACTTCGACATGCCGTGGGGCGCAGGCGTGTTGTGCGGCGAGGATGAGAGGCCGTCGCCGATTTGATTCACCACGATGATGAAATACTTGTCGGGGTCGAGCGCGCGACCGGAACCGATGTAGACGGTCTCCATGATCTTGCTCGTGCCCGTGTACCAGGTGGTCACGAGGATCGCATTGTCCTTGGCCGCATTGAGCTTGCCGAACGTTACGTACGCGAGCTTGCAATTCGGGATGTGACCGCCTTCCTCGAGCGCGAAATCGCCGATGTCGGCGACCTCGAACGGTCCGTGGTTCTCTTGCGAATAATAGGGGTTGTCGATCATCGTCTTCTTCCTCTCAGATGCGAGCGTTAAGTCGCGAACGTGAACCCTTCGTATCCCTTTGCGGCAACCTCGGCGCAGTGTTGGCGATACGGTCCGACGCCGCCCAAATATGGCATGAACACCTGTGGTTTTCCGGGGATGTTGCGGCCCATATACCACGAGTTGGCGGTGGGCATCAGCGACGTGTTCGCCACCTCCGCTACGTGAGCGGTCCACCGCACTTCCGCATCCGGCGTCGGCTCGATCGTTTCGACGCCGCTCTCGCGCATGTGCTTGATGCAGTCGGAGATCCACTCGACGTGCTGTTCGATCGAGACGGGCATATTGCTGAGAACCGACGGGCTGCCGGGACCCGTAATCGTGAAGAAGTTGGGAAAGCCCGCGACCATGAGGCCGAGATAACTCGTCGGGCCGTCGGCCCACTTGTCGGCGAGCACCTCGCCGCCGCGTCCGCGGATGCCCATCTTCTTGATGGGGCCGGTCATCGCGTCGAATCCGGTGCCGAAGACGATGATATCGAAGGGGTATTCGCGGTCGCGCGTGCGCACGCCGTTCGGCGTGATCTCCTCGATCGGCGAGTCGTTGACGTCGACGAGCAACACGTTCGGTTTGTTGAACGTATCGAAGTAGTTCGTATCCAGAGGCTGCCGTTTCGTGCCGTAGGGATACGTTTTCGGGGTCAACTTGTCGGCGACCGCCGGGTCCTTGACCGTCTCGCGAATCTTTCGGCGCAAGAACTCGGCGCAGACGTCGTTCGCCTCTTTACTGAAGAACATGTCCTGGTAATTTGCGAGCCAAAACGGGAAGCCGCCGTGGTCCCACATCTCTTCGAATACGCGCTCGCGCTCTTCGGGCGGCGCTTCGAGCGCCGACTTCATGATGAAGTTGAGCTCGAACCCGAAGTACGAGTTACGGATGTTCTCCTTGATCGCGTCGTAGTTCGCCTTGCGGGTCCGCGCGACGTCCGGATCGACCTTGCCGTTGCGCGCGGGAACGCAGAAATTCGGGGTGCGCTGAAACACGGTTAGATGCTTCGCCTGTTGCGCGATCACCGGTATGGCTTGGACCGCAGAAGCTCCGGTGCCGATGACGGCGACGCGTTTGGCGGTGAAGTCGACGCCCTCGTGCGGCCAGCTGCTCGTGTGGTAGCTCTTGCCGCGAAAGGTGTCCATCCCGCGGAATGCCGGCACGTTCGACGCCGAGAGACAACCGACCGCGCCGATGAGATACTGCGCGGTCGCGACCTCGCCCGCATCGGTGCGCACCTGCCAGCGTTTGGTCGCTTCGTCGTAGTCCGCCCCGGTGACGCGCGTTCCGAACTGGATGTCCTTGCGCAAGTCGAAACGGTCGGCGACGTGATTGAGATAGCGCAAGATCTCCGGCTGCTCGGGATAGCGCTCGCTCCACTCCCATTCTTGCAGCAAATCCTTGTCGAAGGTATAGCAGTAAATGTAACTGTCCGAGTCGCAGCGCGCACCCGGATAGCGATTCCAGTACCAGGTTCCGCCGACACCGTTGCCCGCCTCGAAGACGCGCGTCGAGAGGCCGAGTTCGTCGCGCAGCTTATGCAGCGCGTACATGCCTGCGAAGCCGGCACCGACGACGATCGCGTCGGTTTGCGAAGCGCTCATTCTCGTACCTCCAGACGACACTGTCAGTTTGGGCGCGCCCGTGCTGGGCGCGCTCGCGTGTGGAAAGGAGTTTAGTGGGAACCGCTGTACCGTGGAAGTTACTGCCAGTAACCTCCTAAGGTCCTTCGACAAGCTCAGGGTGACGTGTCTTGGGAAGTCGGGGCCTCGCGCTTCGATAGGCTCACGGTGACGAGACGAGTGCAGGGGTGCGGCGGGCCTCGGGATGACGGCGTAAGGGAGTCGCGGTATGGACGATCGGGTCCGTCGGCTGGAATTGCGCGACTTCCTCGTCGCGGCGCGCGCGCGGCTGGCTCCGGAGCACGTGGGGTTGCCGGCGACGGAACGCCGGCGCGTGCCGGGGCTGCGGCGCGAGGAAGTGGCGGAGCTTGCGGGCGTGACGCCGGTTTGGTATCGCTGGTTCGAAAGCGGACGCGACATCCGGGTCTCGGAGCAGTTCCTCCGCCGGCTTTCGGCCGCACTCCGTTTCGACGCGCGCGAAGAGGTCACGCTGTACCGGCTCGCCCTTCCCGGGCTCTATCGCGCGGAACGGTCGCTGCGCGATGCCGAGCCGAGCGTCGACCGCGACCTCGACGTCGCGGCGGGAGGCGGTGCGGCGCCGGTCATCGGGGGCGACGCTGATATCGACGCAGCGGCGACGGCGTTTGCGGTCGAGCGCGAGCGGTTCCTAACCGGCGGACCGTTGACGGACGCGCGCACGCGCGCGCGGATCGTGCGTTCGTGGCGGCGCAGTCAGGCGCTGCAAGTCGATGCGGAGCGACGCTCGGTCGCGTTTGCGGCGGAGAGCGACGTTGCGTTGGCGCAGCGTCGCGAGCGCAACGAACGTTTGTTGCGCGCGTCGGGCGACATACTCAAGCATCTCGCGGATCGCTTCACCAGCACGGGTTACGCGATCGCGCTGACCGATGCGGATGGATGCTTGCTGCAACTCGACGGCGAGCTCCACGTACGGCGACGACTTTCGAAATTGCATTTCGAGCCGGGCGGAGATTGGAGCGAATCGGCCGCCGGAACGAACGCGATCGGTACGGCGCTCGCCGACCGGAGGCCGCTGCAACTGATGGGCGCGGAGCATTTTTGCGACGGTTGGCGCGGGTTCACGTGCACCGCTGCCCCGATTCGCGATCCGGACAGCGGTGACGTGGTGGGCGCACTCGACATTACCGGACATTACCGGCTCGTGCGGCGGCATTTGGTCGGGGTGATGCTGGAGTCGGCGGTGGAGATTGAGGAGCGGCTTAGTTCGGTGCTTCCGAGTTTTTCGTAGGCGCACCCTTCGACGGGCTCAGGGTGACAAGGGGGGGGTGTTTGGTGTTAGTAGTAGTTGTAGAGGAGGTTGGTGACGTTTACGGAGCCGAGCCCGGTGGCTAGGTTGTAGCCGGAGGTTGCGGGGTAGGCGTAGACGGTTTTTCCGGCGATCGGGGCGCCGAGGACGCCGATGCCCAGGGAAGAGGCGGGGCCCGTGACGCAGTTGGGCGTGCCCTTATAGCATGGCTCGGCGTTGCTGCCGGCCGTCACGTGGTAGAAAACGCATGCGGGCGAGATTTTGTTGCCGAGCAAGGCGTCGCATTTGCTCAAGCCTAGCGGCGTCGCGAACTGCGCTTTGGCGATTTGATAATATTCCGGCGCGGGGTTACCGAGCAGCGTGTTACCGAACGTCTCCTGCACGAGGGCTTGAATGCCGGCGAATGCGGGCGACGCGAACGACGTGCCGCCGGCAGCGTTGCCGAAGATATCGTTGATGTTTTTGTAATCGCACGGCGAACCACCCTCGTGCGGGTCGGACATGCAAAAGACGAGGAAGTGGTTCCAGATTCCGTTCGCGGCGAAGAGCGAGACATCGGGCTGATCGCGCACACCGTCGTCCGGCATGCCGAGCACGCCCGTCAACTGCCAGTCGGGTTTTCTGTAGTAGACGCTCTGGCTTCCCGATGCGCCCACACCGTTCTGTAACGGCGCATTCGAGCCGGAATTGCAGAACGGGATGGCCCCGGTCCCGCCGTCGTATTTGAAGATGATCGGACTCGCGCAGGAATTGTCCCACGGGATCTCCGGCACGTACGAGAGTGCGGAGCCTCCGATCTTGTTGTCGTTCTGGCGCCAATACGCCGCATTCTGGCCGAGGGCCGTGTCGTAGAAATCCGTGCCGCCGACCGACACGTTGTACGCCGAATCCGCAAACCCGTTGACGAAGAGTCCGTCGCCGTCGATCGAGTTTCGATCGGCTGACGTGCCGTTGTCGCCGGACGCGACGAAGATCGATTTGCCTTCCGCGGCGCCCTCTTCGAGCAGATTCGTCCACACCGCCTCAAAGGCGTAGCCGTCCGCGGTTTCGTCGCCCTCGTAGCTGATGCTGAAGATCGTCGCGGGCGTGCCCTTCTCGACCAGGTTCCCGAGCGTCGTCAGCACGCCGAATTCATACGGAGGTTTACCTCCACACGATGCCTCGATGATGCTCGCGTCCGGGGCGACGGCCGCCGACCATTCCGTGTCCAGCGCGGCTTCGCTTTCGTCGCCGGTCGTGCCCGGTGAGGTACAGTCGGGGTTGACTTGGGTGAGCGTTCCCGTGTAGCCGGAGAGTCCGAAGGCGCTACGGAACGTCGTCCAGTCGGTGCTCAAGATTTGCGTCTGCTCCACCATGGCGAGCGTGACCCCGGTGCCGGTGATCGGCTGACCATAGAAATTGTGGCTGCCGCGCAACGGGTTTACGTTATAGATCGTGGCGAAGTCGGGCGGCGCGACGGCATAGAACGTCTCGCTTCCGGCGTGTACGGTCAGACCCGGCGTGACCCGGCGCATCGCCGGCTCCGGGAAGAAATTCGCGAGCGTCACGCCCGTGACGACCGGGGCGAGCGCGGCGGGAATCGTCGGCGCCGTTACGTTCGAGACGTGCGCCTCGCCGCCGCGCAACACGTTGTGCAGCGACGTGTGGAACGCGGCGGCGACGCGGCCGGCGGTGCCGCCGAAATCGATCGACATGCCACTCGGCGATACGCTATTGACCGTCAAGCCGCGAGCCGTCAGCCACGCGACGACTTTATCGATGTCCGCTTGCGCCGGGCCGTACGCGCGCAGATCGGCGGGCTTGAGCCAGCGTCGAAAGGCGGCCGCTCCGCGAACGTGCTGATCGTGCGTCAACTGGTCGAGCGCCGCCTGGCGATCCGGCGGCCGCATCAGCGCTAGGCGAATGCTCGGGAGGGCGACGTTGTCGCGAAGGGCGCCCTCGTCGGTCGATCTCGCGAGCGCTCCCGGCAGGTCGCGCGTCAGCGTAATTCGCACGGCGTCGTTTACCGGGCCGTGAACGAGCGGGGTGGCCGGCGGTAACTGCGCGGCAAGCGCGCTCCCACCGGTCAGAGCGAGCAAGAGCGAGGAACACATAAGTAGCCGCCGCGAGAACGTAGCCAACATTTTGCAATCCTTCGAAGGGCTTGTGGAGGGAAACTGGATACCGGCGCGAGCGACCGATCCCCTCTGTCCACCTACATGCGGCGAGCGGTGCTTGGGGCGTCGTTTGTATTCTCAGAATTGCGGGGCAGTGCGGATCGTTGGTTCGCGATTCGGCGTTGTCGAAGTTTTGCGTGGGCCTCACCCTTCGACAGGCTCAGGGTGACAAATTTGTTGGGGAGCGGGCGGCGCGGTCGGTGGCGTCGGTTTGGGCGATTGCGGAGCGGGCTTGGGCCCATTGCTCGTCGCTCCAGGCGCGGAGGTGGTTGAAGTTTGCGCCGGTTGCGAGGAGGTCGCCGCCGTCGAGCGCGACGATCTGGCCGTTGACGTATTCTGAACCGGGCGCGAGCAGATAGCACGCGAGGTTTGCGAGTTCGGGCATGCGCCCGACGCGGCCGAGGGGGTTACGCAATTCGTTCGGCGACTCGTCGCCGGCGAGCGGCATGAGGCGCTTGGTCATGCCGTCGGTCGGGAACGGGCCGGGTGCGATCGCGTTGAAGCGCACGCCGCGACCGCCCCACTCGACGGCGAGCGATTGCGTCATCGCCTTGATCCCGGCTTTGCTCATGGCCGATGGGACGGTGAACGGTGAGCCGTTCCACACCCACGTGGCCAAGATCGAGACGACCGAGGCGTGGTCGCCGTTTGCGAGCCAGCGTTTACCGCACGCAAGCGTCGTCAAGAACGTGCCGCGAAAGACGATGTTCGCGATCGCATCGAATCCGCGCGACGACAATTTCTCGGTGGGGCTGATGAAATTTCCGGCCGCGTTGTTGACGAGACCGGTCAGCGCGCCGCCGTCGCTCCAGATGCGCTCGATCATCGCCTCGATCTCGGTTTCGGAGCGAATGTCGCACGTTAGCGGTACGACGGTTCCGCCGTGTGCGGCGACGAGCGACTTCGCGGTTTCCGCAAGCGGACCGGGACGCCGTCCGCAAACGTACACGCGCGCGCCGAGCATCAGGCAGGCCTCGGCCATCACGCGACCGAGCCCCGTACCGCCGCCCGTCACGAGGATGCGGCCGCCGTTCAAAATGCCGGGCCGCAACATGAGGTCCGATTCGGTCAGCGCCATCGCGAGCATCGCCTTCTGCGGGCTGCGACGCAGACCTGCGGACGCGCTAAGCTATGCGTTTGCGCGCGCGCGCGATATCAGCGCGGCGTTATCGTGGGTTTCTCATGCTCGAAGAAGTCGTCGACCAGGCGTCGTCGCGAGCGGAAACGTGGAAGGCGGGGCGCTGGATTCCATGCGAGGGATCCAGTGTCGACACGATTCGGGCGGAGCGTCCCGCACCGCGCGTCGATTCGAGGAGATAATCGAACGTGGCATTTGCGCGACCGGGTCCCGCGTTTGGCGTGAACGTCGTCTTCCCGGCGGCCGCGAGCGCGTTATCACGAAAGTCGCGATCGGCGGATTGCCAGACGACGCGCTCGGACCGAACGTGGCCGCGTGCGTCGACGCCGACCCGCACGACGACCCAAGCGAGACGTTGGTTTGCGACGGACCGGAATTGGTGGGGCATCGTCGCGGCTTGGGCGGGCAGCGCGCTCGCGAGTCCGAACGCGAGTGCCGCCTGCGCGGCGATGATTTGGAGGTTTACATTCATGTTCTTGTTAGCGTCGATTCGTTGATTGCCAGGAATACACAATCGTATACGATGTGCGAGCCCAAGGCGTGCGGCTTCGGTCTAAATGGTCGTTACGTTCACGGAATGTGACGGTTAACGGCGCTTGGCGTCAATCGGGCCGGGCGGCGGCGAGAAGGCGTTTCGCGGTCTCGCCGATCTCGGCCGCGGTGTAGGCGCGTCCGTCGATGCCCCAGCCGCCCTCGGCCGCCTCTGCGATCAGCACCCACGTGCGCTCCGCGAGGGTCGGGTCGCCGGCCGCGGCGGCGACGATCTCCGTCATCTCCTTCACGACGCCAAGCTGCTTATCGCGGTCCAGCACGCCGACCGGCGTTAGGATCTGGACGCGGACGTAGCTATTCTCTCCGCCGGCCGTCGCTAATGCGTCGGGTTGCAATTCGTGGACGAATGCAGCGGTATTTTCGATGAATAGCGGGATCGCCGGGACCTTTTCCCAGCGCATCAAGGCCGCGGTCAGCGATTTGGTGAGCGCGCGCTTGTCTGCAAAGGTTCCGGCAACGGCGTATACGTCGATCATCGGCATTGGGGTCTTCTCCGCGGGTGGAGTATGATGGTCGTCATAGCGACTTGGCCTAGTGTGCATTATAATGGTCGTCATAGTCAAGGGGGCGGCATTGACCAACGACAGCCGGGCCAGCATGGTTCGGAGCGCGGCTTCGCTCATCGGCTCGCATGGGATGAGCGCGACCTCGTTTTCGGATATCGTCGCCGATAGCGGCGCGCCGCGCGGGTCGATCTACCATCATTTCCCGGACGGCAAGAAGCAGTTGGCCGAGGACGCGGTGCGTTGGGTAACGGATCGCGTGCTCGAGCATCAACGCTCGTGTCCGGGGGCGACGGCGCCGGAAGTCCTCGGGTGGTTCTTCGGGATGTGGCGCCGGGTCGTGTCGGAGTCGAACGGTGCGTCCGGGTGCGTGGTGGCGGGGGTCGCGGTCGACACGCTCGCGGACGACGCCGGGCTGATGGGCGTCGTACGCGCCTCGTTTCGGGCGTGGGTGTCGTTGCTTGCGGAACAACTCGAGGCGACGGGACTGCCGGCGCCGCGCGCCCACGCGATCGCTGTGGCTGCACTCGCGGGGATGGAAGGTGCGCTTATTCTCTGCCGGGCGGAAGGCAACGTGGGGCCGCTGGATGCGGTTGCTGAGGAGCTTTTGCGATTGCTGCCGGTCACCCTTCGACAGGCTCAGGGTGACGTGTGAAGTCGTTTTTTTTAGCGGCTTTGGATGATGAAGAGGGCTCCGAGGGTTAGGACGGCGATTAGGCTGACGATTGCGAGGGTTGGGGAGATGACGATGCCGAGGAGGGCGGTCGTTACGGCGAAGGCGGCGCAGATCGGGAGCGGAGAGCGGATCGTGTAGGTGCCGATGAGCGTGCCCACGCCGTCCGCGTGCTCGCTCGCATCGGGTTTGCCGGCCGACTTGTCGTCACCCCAGAAATCGGCTTCGCGTTCGCTTACGATCATATAGCCGGCGAGAAAGACGAGTGCGAACGCCATGAAACCGAGCAAGAACGTGCCCGCGATTTCGTGAGCGATTTGCCAGTACGCGGTCGCGAGCACGATGGCGAAGACGGCTGACGAGATGAATAAGCGGCGGCCGATTAGCATGGGGGCTCGGTTTGCGCGCCCTTCGACAGGCTCAGGGTGACATGGATTAGCATGGGAGTTCGGGGGGCGCGCCCTTCGACGCGCTCAGCGTGATGTCGTGGGCGGGGCGTTCGCTGCGGATCACCGGGATTTCGGTGAAGTTGAATTCGGGGGGCGGGGAGGTGGTGGTCCATTCGAGGGAGTTGGCGCCCCAGGGGTCGTTGCCGGCGGGGATGCCGCGGCGGGCCGAGACGACGACGTTCCAGGCGAAGACGAGGACGCCCGCGAGCATGACGTAGGAGCCGCTCGTTGCGATCGCGTTGAGGAGCGGGAGTTGGCCTGCGTCGTCGTAGGTGAACACGCGGCGCGGCATGCCGTCGAGACCCATCAGGTGCATCGGGAAGAACGTGACGTTGAATCCGATGAAGAGCAGCCAGAAACACCATTTTCCCAGACGCTCGTCGAGCAGGTGGCCGAACATTTTGGGCCACCAGAAAAAGAGCGCGGCGAAGATCGCGAAGAGGCTGCCGCCGCCGAGGACGTAGTGCATGTGCGCGACGATGAAATACGATTCGTGCGCCTGATAATCGATCGGCGGCGACGCGATCATCACGCCCGTTATTCCGCCGAGCAGAAAATTCATCAGGAAGCCGACCGCGAAGAGCATCGGCGTCGGAAACGTGAGCGACCCGCCCCACATCGTCCCGATCCAATTGAAGAACTTCACGCCGGTCGGCACGGCGATCAACAGCGAGACGAAGCTGAAGAACGGATCGTTGACGGCGCCCGTCGTGAACATGTGGTGCGCCCAGACGCCCATCGAGAGGCCCGCGATCGCGAACGCGGCGATCACGAGGCCGGTGTAGCCGAAGATCGGTTTACGTGAGAACACCGGGACGATCTCGCTGATCACGCCGAAGTACGGCAGGATCATCACGTATACTTCGGGATGCCCGAAGAACCAGAACAGATGTTGCCAGAGAATCGCGTCGCCGCCGTGCGCCGGGTCGAACGCGTGACCGCCGAAGCGCCGGTCGACGAAGAGCAAGAGCAGGTCCGACGCGAGCGAGGGAAACGCCATGAAGATCAGGAGCGACGTGGCGATCATCTCCCACGTGAAGATGGGGATCCGCCACATCGTCATGCCCGGGGCCCGATAAACGAACACGGTCGTCACGAAGTTGACCGACGTCAGGATCGTCGCGACGGAGACGAGGAACACGCCGACGATCCAGAGGTCTTGCCCAAGACCCGTGCTGATCGCGATTTCCGAAAGCGGCGCGTAGCTGGTCCAACCGGCGGACGCCGCGCCCTCGCTCGTCGCGGCTCCGGCGAAGATGACGAACCCGCCGAAGAGGAACATCCAATACGACGTGGCGTTGAGCCGCGGAAACGCCATGTCGGGCGCCCCGATTTGGAGCGGTATCAGGAA
>Ga0116227_10016406_pt1 | contig 10636 bp, 9 predicted proteins | sample S1TSphgellanicum_FD_89693 | JGI IMG/M metagenome (GOLD analysis project Ga0116227, IMG submission 89693) | Host-associated microbial communities from peat moss isolated from Minnesota, USA - S1T2_Fb - Sphagnum magellanicum MG | ecosystem: Host-associated > Plants > Peat moss > Unclassified...
AAAAGAGATTTTTTGAAACCCCCAGACCAGTGTTTGAAAAATGTTAATTTGGAATTTTTTAATCAAATGTCCCCCCCCCCCCCCCCCAAAACCCCTTTTAACATAAGATTTTTTTTCCCAATTTTTTTTTTCTATTCATTTTTTGAAAATAAAAGTTGGAGGGAAGTGGTGGTGATCCCTCCCCACCTCCAACCCCCCAAGCCTAAACATGACCATGAAAATTTATCATTATTTTCTTTTATTTTCTTTTTTGAAAAGTGAACATAATTTTTAAAAAAAGACTATGTAAATGAATTCACAAAATAACTTTGAAGAATAAAAAGTGGGAGGGATTTTTTATGTCTCACCCCCACAAAAAAACACACAAAATTATTTTCCCTAAAGGCATATTAAACATAATTTTCTTTTGAAAAATAAAATTGGAGGGAGTTTATGGTGGCTCCCCCCACAAAACCCTAAACCCTTAAACCCTAAGTACTATAATAAAAAGGGATCATGTGTCTTTCCCTAATCATGGTTTTTCATGTGCTTCAAGTTTGTTGAAGCCTATTCACATTTGAGAATTTTTTTGTGCATGATAGTCCAAATTGTTGTTAGTTTCTTTTCACTTTTTTTTGGTAAGCCATGGAATATGGGAAATATTCACAATTTGAAAGGTAGAATCAAAAATTCCAAGAGATGTGGGAACCTTCTCCCAGCAATGGACCATCTTTGAAAGTGTCAAATTTTAGTGCACTCTAGCCTATAGGAAGGGCCTCCCAACCTTCACATATGAAGATCCCTTGTACTGAAGAACATGTACAACTTCTTGGAGAACAAGTCTTTATTGTGTTCTCACAACATTTGAATTTTGTGGAAAAGATAAGGGAGTTTGTGAAGATCAAAGAGGAGGAATTTAGCCAACCTACAAGGGAGACAAGCAACCAATGGGGGTGACAAAGTAAAAAAACCAAAAAGGGTAATTGCCAATGAGGAAGAAGATTTTTCATAATTGGATGAGGGTGCAAACAAGATATTTTGTACATATTTGCTACCTTGTTTTCTATTTGAAAACACCAAAAAATATATATATTGGGGTCAACCCAAATGACAACCCAAAAAGTATAAAAGGGATTTAGAGACCCCTTTTGACCCCTTTTATATAGGGGCCCCAATATTTAGTGGCTTACATTATTTTTTTTGTATATTTTACCATGCTTTCACCCATGAAGAAAAAACAATGGACACAATTGAGAGGATTTCAAGGTGGATACCTTGATTGCAAATCAAGGAGAAATGGATGTCAAATTTTCCAAGAGCAAAAATTAAGGTATGTTTTTGGATTTTCTTTGATTTTGTGAAAAAATAAAAAATTGCAATTAAGGCCATTGTGACCTTTAAAAAGTCTTGGCCTTGCCTAATGCCCCCCAATTTGTCTTTTGGAGACCCAAATACTTTGATGCCCAAACCTCAAAAGTAAGACAAGAAAATAAACTTGACAAAAACCAACCAATTGAAGGGAATTCTAGAACAAATCATTGTTGATAGCAAAAAAGTTAATGGCAACCTTTCAAACAACATCAATTTTACTGAAAAATATGGATAGCACATGGCAAATTAGTACAATAGTTATATAATAAGCCCTTATTCACTCATGTTTTCATATTCTACCTCAAATTCAATTTCGGTTTTAGAATTTTCAAAAACCAAAATAGATTAGTTTTTCAATTTGTAGCTCCAAAGTGCTTTGGCCAAAGCTATGTGTTGATATGTTGCTTCATGTTCATGTTCATCTACTTCATCCTCTTTGATTAAGAATGTTTGGACGTCTGCATCTTCACAACCTTGGTCACCTAGAATTGCCATATTTAGGAAATGATTAAAATTTTCCCTTAATTTATGTGAGAATAACCTTTTCACCATGTCATTCAATTCCTTTTTTTCAATTCACCTTGTGCTAATTGACTTTGTAATATTTTTTTAGCCTCTTCGATCCAAGTCATAAAAAAAATATCCTTCGACAAAATGCATATGTTATGCAAATTTATATATGTGGGAACAACATCCGAAATGGAACACAATGGACAACCCATACATTTCATGATAATCCTCCACCTACACTTTAATATGCCAAATGTTCGTTCAACACACATCCGGGTTGATGATTGAATGAAATTCTAATTTGCCTTGTATCCTTCCAAAGTTAAATCACCTCCACCTTTGGATGGACAATAAATCCATGGATGCACTAGATATGCTACATCTGCAATCAACTTGTACGATAAAAACTTGCCCTAAATACGCATCTTCCCAACTTTTGTAAAATGGAAAACAATCCAATCATGCATGCTACTAACCCAACCAAACTCATAATCCCAGGATACACACTTTGTATCAACAATTCTTTGCAATAATGTAAAATGAAATGACTTTCTATAAATATAATTTTCTCCTCCTATGATAGGTGCTTGAATGGGGATGTGTGACCTATCTATTACACTACTGATGTGTGGAATTCCATGTAAAGCTTCAAACTCTTTTGTCAAAACCATAAATTGAGGTTCACTTGAAAATTTCATAAACAAATTTTGAAAATGCAACGTTACCATCCAACAAAACTTTCTCACAATCATTTAAATAATACCTTTAGCTATTCCAAAAAATCACCCACTAGTTGTAAGCCATTCACTATTCCTAACCACATCAAGGACATTGCAACCTTATCTTCCGTCAAAATTGAATCTCTCATAGGTATTTGTTGTTTTCTCAAATGTGGACCCAATTTTTCACAAAGGTATCGAAATGTACCATGGAAAACCTAGTCCTTTGCTTGAACATGTTTTCTATGTAACAACCAAGCAAAAATCAATTTGTGAATCCACATTGCTTTTCAAAAGCCCAAATAATCCTTTTTTCCTCCACATGAAATCACATATGACTACAAACAATGTAGACCTTTCCATTTCAAACCCTAAAATCAAGGCTTAAATGCTTAGCACTTGTTGAATCAACATATAAAAAACCCAATACATAACAATCACAATCAATATTCACTTTTTCCTCTCATCCATGACGTGTGAATGTTTTTTTCAAAATGGAAAAAAGGAGGGAAAAAAAGAAAAAAGCAAATGAAAGAGAAAAAAAAAGAAAAAATAGAACATTGCCACAAAGTTAGGGCACCCACATTTCCATAAAAGAAATTTAACCAAAAAAAATTTAATTATAAAAATGCATGTGGCTCATCCTTTGGTCCAAATTTGGGTTTACACTATGAGCCATGGCCAATGGGTTTTCTCTTGGTCTCATCCAAAAAGTGGGGTACCAATAGGTTCTTTGGGCCCCTACCCATGGTCTCCAATGTAAATAGGTCCTAAACTAACTAATTTACATTGATTTAAGAGTTATTTGATAACTAATCTTGAATTAAATTTATTTCATTAATTAATATTAACTTTTGAGGTTTTTTTTTCCAATTTTGTGAGGTAGATGGATTGGCAACCACCCACAAGAGGTTTTAGTCAAATTTAGCAATGGATTAAGGATGTAAATAACTAGGTTAAGAAACCTATGATATTTTGATAACAAACTATGAACTAAAGTCTAAATATAGTGATTAGAGATATTCTTCCCACAAAATTTGGTAAACATTTGAAATAAAAAAAGAATGTCTAGACAAGGAAATGTGTTCTCTATTGCATAGGTGCAAAATTTTGCTAAAAAAATATGGTTGCCAATTCTTGGTTAACCATTTCAAGATGACAAGGATTTTGAAATTGAGGCAAGTGTTTTTCCAAAATATAATTTACAAAAAAATTAATATTATATATGATTGTTTTGCAATAATTGACTTGTGTTCCTTTTATTCACATTCATGTTAACTATAACTCAAAGTTTGGGATTTTGAAAAATTGGGCACAAAACCTTGTAGTAAGGTCCATGAAAATTCTAAAAATTATCCCAAACCAAAACCAAAGACTCTTTGGGAGGGCTCTCTTCCAAACCATGAATCCAACAACAATGGTAAAAACATCAAATTAAAAATTGTGATGTTGAAAACATAGAAGCCCCCCAAAATCCCATTCCTAAAAACTGGAGGTCATTGCAAGAAAGATGTCCCACCCACAATCAATACCATGTTACTTTTGGCCACCACCCTCTTTGGTTTGATACAAGGTCAGGACTCTTACAAATTGACATAACTAGGCTCTCTACCCCACTCCCCACTTTGCGCATTTTTGCCCACCAACCAAATTGGATTTGTTTGAGGCTCAAACTCCATAGTTCCTCCACTCCAACCTTTTTGCATTGGATGATTGGAGTTCAGATTGGAAGCCACACACACTTTCATTCACACACTTTCATTTGATCGAATCTGCACATAGTCTTCTTCCATTGAAAAACCCTTTGAAGGGCTTGATCATGTAGAACCAACACTCAGATTGATATAGGGTCCTCATGGTAGAAAGACTGAATTTTGAATACAAAAGGCATTCAGAATTTCAATGATAGCCTAGATAGTTTGGAAAAAACTTTGACTGATTTGGATTATAGTTTTAGATAGTGGATGACCCAACATCCTTTTCTACACTCAATTTACTAAAAGGGAGAGGATGGCCCATTAATCCCTATACCCAAATCTATAGAGATCATCTTTTTCATTGCAACTATAAAAGAGACAAGTTCTTTTGCTTTTGTTTTTTCTTTCTTTTCTCTTTTTCTCATGAGACAAATATAACTAGGCCAAGCTGGGCTAGGCTATTTCTCTCATGTTGTGGTACAATGAAGATCCCCACCCTCTTCTCCACCCACCCTCCCACCCTCCCACCCTTCACCCAAACCATTTTCCCACTTTCCTAACCTTTTTAGTACTTGCCCACATTCATGCTAGTAAGGTTTTGCTTTAGTGTAAAGGTGGATGAATATGTCTACTTGGTTGCATAGTAGATGATGTAACTTAAAGACATTCTTCCCAAATAGCACAAACTAACAAGAAGTATGTGTCTTTGGGATACAATTACATAAAATAGTTTAACTACCACGTTCTCTTTGCATAATTGTCTTCAATCAACATGGTAGACAAATGGGTTTGTGCCAAAGAAAAGTTCCAATAGACAACTCCAAGATGGACCCTACTAGAAAATCCAAAACCCAACGTGGGGTTTGGAGGCCAAAGTGGATCCAAAAACATATGGTTGTTGGTGGTGCCATACCAATGACTCATCCTTGACCATGGTCACCGAAGAAATCCGGCAACTAACCATTTTTGACCATGGTCAAGGAAGAAAACCGGCATCGAGCTTTCTTGACCATGGTTATGGAAGAAATCCGGCAAGTAAAAACGATAATTATAGAGAGAGATTTGAACCCGATGACAACCCATGTGTTCTGAATCCACCCCCGGTTCATCCAAACTCCAAGCCACCCCCAAAAAAAAATGTTGAAACTTGAGCAGATAATTGTCACCAATCTTACAAAAAAAGTCATGCCCACAATCTCCAAAAGCTGAAGAACATATCAAATGTGATCTATCTTCTTCAAAGGGTTTGCTTTTGTTGAAAAGGAACAATTTATGATTTGATCACTCCAAATTTGGCATATACGACATCCTTTGTATTCCATATATAAAATGGAACGTGCCTTGATTGTCACAACCTATTTTACTCATAAGAATCCATTAATGAGCATATGCCAAACCCTTGTTATTATTATTACTACTATAAGTATATCAAGGGTTTATCTCTCTCTCTCTCTCTCTTTTCCCTACTTAGGGCATGGTCGGCGAATTGAGGGTTATGTGATCGATCAATCCATCATCCTTAATAACAAAGTCCGTTCATCATTGGCAATCGAAAACATAATGTGTCGACCCCACTTTTTTGTCGAGTTTTTGTCATCGGGTCTTTTAATCATTACTCGCACATGAAAGCGATCGGGTTGTTATATCTAATACACTTTTTTTTTTTTGCTCCACTTTTTTCATGAAATAATTAGCCAGCCCTTTGTTCCTTTGCTTATTGCTACAAGCCCACATGGTAGATAATACATAATACTTCTTTCAAGGGATCAGGTCAAAATGAGTATAATCTTCCATATGTGGGATAGATCCCTTATACACCACCAAAAAAGGGGTAGTAAAAATGTAATTAGCTAATTACATTTTTACTACCCACTTATATTTACAGCCCCACCGGACTCAAGTCTCAAGCCATGCTAATTCACGAGCTATTACATGTAGGATAAATGCCCCACTTCCAAGGGTATGATAACCAACATACAAACTTATGAGATTGGGGGGGGTGGGGTTTCTCATTATACCCGGTGGGTTACCCAATCAATTTTTTCTTCAGGTATATACAATAATGTTTCATAAGTCTAGTAGGAGCAAATATTTCGTGTTCGATTAGCACTCAAAAAACCCAATTCACCTATATATTTGGGCATCCCCAGTTTTGGGATGTCCAAAATAATTGATCTTGAAGCAAATAGGTAGCATGGAGAGGGGATTAAATGTTCAGTGTTGGGTGGTCATTTGATTTTGTTAATAATTGTTGGTTGTTTTGATTTTTCAAACCCATCAAGGAACCGACAATTCTCATGAAAGAACCAGCAAAAGGACCAATCATTCTATCTAAGGTTCTTTGATCCATTCATTGATTTGTTTGAGAAGTGGAGTTAGATATAGTAATCAATTCTTTGGTCTTTTGTTGAGAACCATGGTTACGTATAAGTATGGACTCAGTTGATAATCATATGTATAAGTTTTGAGAATCACTGGTGTGCCGTGCATAGCTGGTTCTTTCTTTCAAATGTTATGTTCATGTTTTGTTTCCAATGCTTTTGTCAATCATTTTATGCCAGTGTAGTAGTGCAATCTTCAGCTTTACTACACAAAGTCTTCTTCACCCATTATGATCCCCATTGCTTGCTTGCTTGCTTGCTTCCTCACTCGGTGCTTCTTATTTCTCCCTCCTTTCATGAGTGAGTGGTCGGTGAATGAAATCCTTCCATTATGTGACACTCATTAGTATGCTCCTGCCCACACCGTAGTTTCCTCACATGGGTTGTCACTAGTTCATGGTTTTTTTTCCCCAAGAAGCTGAGAAGGAACCAAAGAGAATGGGTTGCCACCAAATTCAAAGTTGTAATAAAGTATTGTTTTAAACCCTGGTCTAGGGTAGGTACTCATTGTTCTTTGCATTAATTAGTGGGGTGCCTCTCTATTTATTTATTTACTTACTTATTGCAATGACTCATTTTCATTGGCCCATCACCCAAAACCCCCCAAAAAAAAAAAACTTAAATTATAGAGGCTCCCTAATATGGAAGGTTCTATTTTGAAGGATGGAGTTCCTCTCCTTTGGCACTTTTACAAGTTTCGAGAACACAAGTGTGGGCAAGTGATGTGCTATGTATGCAAGCAAGAGATTTATTTCTTAGGACACACAACTACAAAAATTTTATGTTTTTAATTTATTAATTGGCACATAGTTGCCCTCTTATTGTACTTCTAGTGAAAGTAAATTACATCTAAGTGTATGTTATCTCACCTCTTGTACTCACAAGATCTAGTTAAAATTGAAATTTTAGTAAAGAGACTTAATTATAACTTTTAGTTTAGTTAATTATCACTTACTTGGTTGTCCCCTCTCGCCCTCCTCCCAAAACTAGAAAGAAAAAAATAAAAAATAGGACCCTCCCACCCCTTGCTTCATTGGTTGAGCAAAATTTATATCTCTACATTTGTTTGTCACCATTTTTCATCGAGATTTTTACCCATTTATAAAGGTCTAGGGTACTTATGGACAAGGGTTATAATATTAGTGTAAAAATATACACAAGTATACATGGTATGTGAAATAAGTTTGTGCCAATGGACGTGAAAAAAAAAATGTATGGCCATTGAGTTTGTAAAAAGGAAACTTGAATTGTTTTGAAGAGTTAATTTCAATAAACTAACATTTAAATGCTGTAAATATAGCCTCATGGGCTTCAACTTATGTGCAAAGAAAATTTTGTGACCAATGAGGTTGTTGAAATCAATGCTTGAATTGTTTTTAAGACTTGCCTTGGTGAAGTCATAGTCAACTTACATGTTGCATGCAAATTGCAAGGAGCTTTTTACAATAAGTTGGAACTTTTAACACATCATTCTCTAATTTTAATATATGTGTACAAATTGTAACAATTCTACTCAACATCAAACTTGTAACATTGTTTTACATTAAAAGAGAAGATTTTGACACATTGTTTTGTGTTTTTTGTTTCATGAATTTTGTGATGTCTTAAAAGGAATGATCGACTTCAAGATGATGTTGCCAAATTTGGTTATAAAATACATGTGAATGTATTTTTTTAATAGTATTTAATTTTTTCTATTTATTATAACCATATATATAAATATGATAATTGAAGTTTCAAAAATCATTCCATTTTTTTCTTTTTTCTTGTTTAATTTTTCTTTTTTGGTAAAATTTGTCAATAAAAAAGGTTGCAACACAACCCTTTTGTGTAGAAAGAAAAATAAAATCATAATTGAACTCATGTAAAACTCTTATGTTAAATTCCTTTCAAGGTTGTGTATGTAATGAGAAGTTTATGGCATTGTCTAACAATATGTTCACACTAATGTTTATTATTAAAAAAAATTAAGCCCTTACATTAACTAATGTTAGGGTTTAGATTATTTATCACTAAAAACATCTAAAGAAGGTAGCTTAACATTACAGGTATAAACATATGTTTGCACTTAATGTTGAATTGACAATCATTTTAGTATAGTTACATAACAATGAATCAGCTATAATTTTGTTTGAACTAATTAGCCATAAACTAAAATTTTGACAAAATTGGTTAGATAGCTTATAAACAAAGTTGCAATATTCTCATCATAGCATGATGATTGTGTGACACAAGAATGCCTATAATGTTCACCCTTCATCAATCTATATTGTTCATTTTACACTTGCTCCACAATGTTTATTTGATGTAGAACAATTGTTTTATTTCATTGTAAAATTTTGTCTTTGTTTCTATGTGAAGTTTTGCCTCTATGTGATGTTTTTTAAAGCATTGTCTTTGCATGAAGTTGTTCTCAAAACAATATCTTTAAGCGAAGATATGTATTTTCTTAAAGTTTGTTTCTTTATGAAAATCATATAGGAGCTTCATCTTTGTGCATCTTTTACAAATGATGACAACTTTGTTGTGTTTCACACGACTATTATTATTATTTATTTATTTATCCTTTGTTTTGTATCTTGTGTTGTTTTTCTTGCATTATGAGAGATTATCACATGTTGATGGATATTGAAGACAATTTTACAATTGTTATAAGATTTTGTTTTATTGATCTTGTTATTGCAAATAATGTATTTTCAAATTGATATGCCCCCTTTTTCAGGTTTAGTGCCAAATTTGATCAATGCAAACAACATTTAGGTTGTCATTACATAAGTGTGTACATCATCATACCATTGTTTGCAACTTGGGGTGTTGCTTGCAAACCTCAATCATTGGGTGAAGTTTAGGTCAATGACTTGGTTTTCCATTTTCTTCATACAAAATATGATGATACATGCTAGCTTTGAAACTTTTGAATGAAGAAATAAACTATTTTTTTCATGTCAATCATCCAAGGCCTTTGATTTGCAAGCATGACACACAATATAAAACTATTTATCCTAGTACAAGTGCAAGTAGCTTGTGCCTTGTGCAAGATTGCACAAGTTTGCAATCTATTGGTTTGTAATGAATTGTTTATAGTGGGCTGATCAATAGTTTCATTTTTTTTTAAAGAGGCCATCACAATTATTAACATTGCTTTCAAGATCAAGTTCATTGTTTGATCATCTCAAAATAAAATGGACATGGTGATGCACCTAGCTTCAAAACATTTTGTGATTATTAAACATATATTGATGGTACACATTTTTTTGTTTCAAAACCTTTTGGACCATTTTGTGAGGATTATTTTCACCACAAAACTAGATGCTACAATTTTGTGTGTTAAAATAATCATAATCACAAAAAAATAGTTTACTAACTTTTTTTTTAGTCTTCTAAGAAGTGTAATCATTCCAAAATACTTAAAAGATTAATAGGTTTATTATCATGTTCAATTTCATGGACTTTTTAATGTAGACAAAAGTTAAGAGGGGATTGTTTCCTATTTGTTAAAAAATAAGGGGCATCCCCTATAGTCATGGTTGATGACACTATATTAAAAAAAAGATCACAACATTTTTTAGATGTTTTATTAAAAAAAGCATAGGTGAGTTCAGTAATATAAAAAATGCCTTTGACATACTAAAAGTAAACATTTCATGTATTACAAACGAAGACATAAATGCACATTACCTTTGTTCTTGATTTGATCACTTGCTATTGCTTATTACATGACCTTTCCATATGTCTTCATAAAATAGATATGGAATAGATTTTTAATGTATTTTTTTAAAAATGCTATTATTCAAATTATGTTATTCAAAACTATGTTGCAACATGTGAGGATTTCTTGCGCACTTCCACCACTAAGATATGCACTCACAAAAAACCCGGTTAGAAGTGGAACTACTATGTAGTTGAAGTCTAACGAGTTAGGTGGTTCGAGGTAAGTAATGAAATTTACTAAAAATCTAATGCGTTGTGTCCAAATCTC
>Ga0116227_10016407_pt1 | contig 10636 bp, 13 predicted proteins | sample S1TSphgellanicum_FD_89693 | JGI IMG/M metagenome (GOLD analysis project Ga0116227, IMG submission 89693) | Host-associated microbial communities from peat moss isolated from Minnesota, USA - S1T2_Fb - Sphagnum magellanicum MG | ecosystem: Host-associated > Plants > Peat moss > Unclassified...
GCTGGCCTTCCGAATCCGACTCGGCCGTCTGCGCGCGCAGCGCGTCGGCGATCACCGCATCGGGCAATCGGCTGATCAGCCGCTCCGCCGCATCCCACGCTTCGCCCTCGGTCTCGCGCACGATGAAGTGCAACCGGATGCCGAAGCGCACGCTGCGTCCGCGAGCGGCGGCGCGAGCGCGCACGTCGGCGATCTTCTCCGCCACCAGCGCCGGCGGTTCGCCCCAGGTGAGGTACGTGTCGACCTGCTCGGCGGCCAACGCGCGCGCCGCCGCCGACGAGCCGCCGAGATAGAGCGGCGGATACGGCCGCTGCACCGGCGGGAACGGCACGCGACCGCCACGCACCGCGAGATGCCGGCCTTCGAAGTCGACGCGTTCGCCGCGCAAGAGCGCGCGCCAAATGTGTAAGAACTCCGCCGCCTGCACGTAGCGCTCGTCGTGTTCGAGGAAGAGTCCGTCGCCGGCCAGTTCGGCCGGCCGGCCGCCGACGACGATGTTGACCGCAAGCCGGCCCCCGCTCAACCGATCGAGCGCGGATGCCTGACGCGCGGCCTCCGAGGGCAGGATCGTGCCGGGTCGCACGGCGACGAGAAAGCGCAGGCGTTCGGTATGCGTGATGATCGACGACGCGATCGTCCACGCGTCTTCGCACCCGCGTCCGGTCGGCAACAGGATGCCCTCGAAGCCCAGGCGGTCCGCGGCCTGCGCGATCTCGCGCAGATAGCGCGTCGTCGCCGGCCGCTGACCCTCGTCGGCGCCGAGGTACGCGCCGTCGCCGGCGGTCGGTAAGAACCAGAAGAAATCGCGGATCTCGCTCACGGCGTCGCGACCACGCGCGCCAGCGCCGCCTTGGCGGCCGGGTCGGGCACGTACGCGATGGAGCGCACGTCCACGCGCTGCGGGATCAACCCCAACTGCGCGAACGCATCAGCGATGCCTTGCTGTTGCCGGATGATCGCATCGTCGATGTAGCGCACGTCGTAGATATCGCGAGCGGCCACGATCTTTGCGACGTCGAGATCGACGCCGGTCTGCGCCGCGACGACCTGCGCGACGTCGGCCGGATGCGTGGTGGCCCAGCGACCGGCACGCGCGAGTTCGTTCACGAACGCGGTGACGACCGCGGGGTTGCCAGCAACGAAGTCCGTCACGCCGAGGTAGAAGCGGTTCGACGGCGAGATGCGCGATGCGTCGGTCAGTGTCCGCGTGTTCGGGAAGCGCTCGCCGAGCGCAAAGAACGGGTCCCACACGGCCCACGCATCGACACCGCCGTTGCGGAATGCTGCGGCAGCGTCGGCCGGCTGCAGATACACCGGCTGAATGTCGGCATACGTGAGGCCGGCGGCGGCGAGCGCGCGCACCACGACGTTGTGCGCGCTCGATCCCTTGGTGAACGCGACCTTCTTGCCCCGGAGATCCGCGAGCTTCGCGATGCCGCCGTCGGCGTGGACGAGGATGCCGCTGCGACGGCCCGCATCGGGCGCTGCCGCGACGTACACGAGGTGCGCCCCCGCGGCTTGCGCGTAGATCGGCGGCGTATCGCCGGTCTCGCCGATGTCGAGCGAGCCCGCGTTGAGAGCCTCGATCAACGGCGGCCCCGATTGGAACTCCACCCAGTCGATCGCGACGCCGCGCGGAGCGAGCACCGTCGCAAGCGTGCCTTGTTGTTTCGCGATCAGCAGCAGGCCGTTCTTCTGGTAGCCGATGCGCAGTTGCTTCGCGGCTTGCGCGAGCGACGGCCGGCGCGGCACGCCGACGGCCGCAACGGCGGCAGCGCCCGCGACGAGAAAGTGGCGGCGTTGGATCATGTCAGATACTCCCGACGAGTGCGTCATCCGAGGGTGGGGCAGTGGGTAGCGTGACACCGAGCGCGGCGAGCAACGCAACGCGCAAATCGTAAAAGCCGGCGTAGGTGGAGAGGCGCGGACGCGAGAGCCCGACACGAAGGTCCTTCGCGATGCGCCCGCCGGCGAGCACCAGCACGCGATCGGCGAGCGCGATCGCTTCGTCGACATCATGCGTCACGAGCAGCACCGCGGGACGGTGTCGCCGCCAAAGTGACTCGACCAAGGCGTGCATACGGATGCGCGTGAGCGCGTCGACCGCCGCGAACGGTTCGTCCAACAGCAACAAGCGCGGTTCGCGGACAAGCGCACGTGCCAGCGCTGCGCGCTGCGCCTCACCACCGGAGAGCGTCAACGGCCACGCGTCGACCCGATGCGCGAGATCGACCTCACCCAGCGCCGCGAGGGCCCGCGCGCGTGCATCACTCCCGGCGAGGCCGAGCGCGACGTTTTCCCACGTGCGCTTCCACGGCAGCAAGCGCGCTTCTTGAAAGACGACCGAACGCGGTTGCGGCGCTTCGACCGTCCCGCCGCTCGGCCGATCGAGCCCGGCGAGCACGCGCAAGAGCGTCGTCTTGCCCGACCCGCTGCGCCCGAGCAGCGCCACGAATTCGCCCGGCGCCACGTCGAGGTCGAGCCCAGCCAAGATCGCGTTCTCGCCGAAGGTCTGCTCGAGGCCGCGAATGCGGATCGCGTCGCTCACGCCGCATCCGCCTTGAGAATCGAGGGACGCCAGCGCAAGGCGCGCCGTTCCACCGCGCGCACCAGACCGTCCGTCACCAATCCGAGCACCGCGTACACGAGCAGCCCGACGATGATGATGTCGGTGCGAAGAAAATCGCGCGCGTCCATGATCATGTGGCCGATACCGCGGTCGGCATTGATCTGCTCGGCGACGACGAGGCTCAGCCACGCGATGCCGAGCGCCTGCCGAATTCCGACCAGCGCCGAGGGGAACGCACCCGGGACGATGACGTTGCGAATCGTGCCCCAGCGATCGAGGCCGAACACCTGCGCCGTCTCAATCAACTTGGGATCGATCGCGCGAATGCCGGCGAAGAGCGTGAGGTAGACCGGGAAGAACGACGCCAATGCGACGAGCGTGATCTTCGGAACCTCGCTGATGCCGAACCACAGAATCAAGAGCGGGGTGAGGCCGAGCAGCGGAATCGCGCGCAGCATCTGCATCGGCGGATCGACGGCATCCTCGCCGGCGCGCGAGAGCCCGGCAAGCAACGCGAATACGATCCCGGCGCTGATACCGATGGTCACGCCGACGAACACGCGCCCCAGCGACACCAGCAGATCCGGGAGCAATTGCCCGGAGACCGTGAGTGACCACGCGGTCGCGAGGATGGCCGTCGGCGCGGCAATGATGCGTGCGGAAATGAGGCCGCTCGCCGAGCCGGCCTCCCACAACGCGAGAATCGCGAGCGGTGAGATGAGCCGGCGCAGACCGTTCGCACGCAAGGCGAACGGCGTGCGCCACGGCAGCCGGAGCGGAATCGTCCGGCCGAACACGACGAGGCAGCGGCGGGAGTCGAACCCGCGATCAGAGATTTGCAATCTCGTGCCTTACCACTTGGCTACGCTGCCGTACGCCGATCAACGACGCGATGCGCTTCCCGACGACGGCGAGCAGCGCGCGCCGGGCGAGCGATATCATGGCGTGATCCTTCCGTTGAGGTGCAGTTCACGGTCGCGGGAAATCGCGACCGGATCGAAGACCGGTCGCAGCAGCCAGCGCCGAGCGATCGTGCGGTAACCGGTGAAATGGAATCCGCCGGAGCGGGCGAGAAACGCGGACTTGCGCGCGCGCCACACCGCCGGAATGCGATACCAGGGCAGGGCCGGATCGTCGTGATGCACCGCGTGATAGTTGTTGTTGAGGAAGAGCACACCGAACGGGAAGCGGTTCTCGATGATGGCCGTCCGCTGCGCGTGGTCGGCCGTCCAACGATGCTCGTAGAACGATCGCAACATGCCGAGACTCGTTCCGGGATAGGCAACGAGGGCGACGTACTCCCACCACGGCATGCGCGCGATGCCCGTGACGAATGCGGCGAGTGCGCCGAGCCATGCCGCGTGCACGAGTGCGTCGCGCCGGGCGCGCGGATCGCCCGCCGCCACGGCACGAACGCCGCCCGCAAATGCGCCGCCGACGCGCAAGGCCGCGCCGAGCGTCAAGCGACCGAGCAACGTCTGATTGATGCCGTAGACGAGGCGGAGTGCAGGCGGGTACGCGCGCCAGCGTTCGGGCGCGTGATAGAACGATTCGGGATCGGCATGCGGCAGCGTGAGCTGCTCGTTGCGATGGTGACGCAGATGCGAGCGACGGTAGACGGAATACGGAAAAAAAACGCCGAGCGGCGGGCTTGCGACGAGCGTACGCAGCGCGCGCGGCACGCGCGCCAGACCGTGGATCGTCTCGTGCTGGAGCGAGCCGTGCCACGCGACGAGCGGCGCGCCCAACGCGGCGATCAGCCACCACGGCAGTCGTGCGTGCGCGAGGATCAGCATCGCCCAACCGGCGTAGATCGCGAGCGCGACGCACCACGTCGGCCCTTCGTAGCGTTGCCAAACGCGAGCGGCAAGCGTCATCTTAGCGTTGCGCGGCAACGACGAGCCAGGCGAGGAACGCCGCGATCGGCAGCGCGGCGAACAGCCACGCGAGGTCCGCTCCGTCATGGTCGGACACACCGCGTTCGCGCTGGCGAACGGATTGCGACTCGCGTGCGATCGTCGCGAATGCACCTCCTGGCCTCATCTCCACGTCTCACTCATCCCTGACAACAAAGCACAAAAAAAAGCCCCGCCGAATCGGCGGGGCTCTACGCAGACACGTTCGTGTCGTCGCTAGAGAGGCCTCACACCGTATCGACGTGCGGACACCGAGCAACAACACAGAACTTCGCGACCGAGCAACATTGCGGCAACCCTATCACAGGCGGTCGCCACCTGTCAACGAAGATTTCTCCATGCCCGCCGCCCCCGCGCAACGCATGCCGGCCGTCTTCATCGGCCACGGATCGCCCATGAACGCCGTCACCGCAAACCGGTACACCGACGCGTGGCGCACGTTCTTCACACCGTTGCGGCCGCGCGCGGCGATCGTCATCTCCGCGCACTGGTACGTCGGCGGCACGCGCGTCACCGTGCAGGCGCAGCCGCGCACCGTGCACGATTTCGTCAGCTCCAAAGGCGCGCTCGACCGGTTCGACTATCCGGCGCCCGGCGACGTTGCCCTCGCGCACCGCGTACGCGACCTGCTCGCGCCGACGCCCGTCACGCTCGACGAACGCTGGGGCTACGATCACGGCGCGTGGGTCGTGCTTGCGCATGCGTTTCCCAATGCCGATGTGCCGGTGATCGAACTGAGCCTGGATCGTACCCAGCCGCCCGCGTTTCACTACGCGCTCACGCGCGCGCTCGATCCGCTGCGCGACGAGGGCGTTGTGCTGATCGGCAGCGGCAACATCATCCACAACCTCGAGATCGGCCGTGGTCCGGGCAGCGACGCGCCGATGGATTGGGCACCGCGCTTCGCCGCCGACGTCCACCGCCGGCTGGAACGCGGCGATCATGCCGGCCTCATCGCCTACGATCGGCTCGGCCGCGACGCACAGCTCGCGGTGCCGACACCCGATCACTACCTGCCGTTCCTCTCGATCCTCGGCGCGCAGCGCGACGGCGAACGGCTCACGACGATCGTCGACGGCGACCGCGGCGCCTACGATCTGGGGATGCTCTCGTTCGCGATCCAATGATCGCGGCCGCAGCGCTGGCCGACGAACTCGCCGATCTCGAGGCGATCTTCGACGACGCGCTCGCAACCGTGATGCCGAATCCGGTCGCGCTTCGTTTCAGCGATCTGCCGCTGGACTTTCAGGGCAAGCGCGACCTCGTCTTCGCGCTCGCGCTGCTCGCCGAGGGCGAGAACGAAGCCGCGCTCATCGCCGGGCTCGCCCACGATGCGCTCGTGCGCGACCCCGCATTCGACGTCGCCCACCTCGTGCGTGAGGCGTGGTACTACGTGCGCACGTCGATCGATCCGAACTGGCAATTCGACGACCCGCCGGCATCGTTCGGCCCGGCGCTCACGTATGTCGGGACGCTGCTGCGCGAACGCGTCGCCGCCGCGACGCGGCCGGCGAAGACGCCGAGCGATGAGCCCGGCGCCGACGCGCGGCGCGCGTTGCTCGCCCGGCTGCGCTGAGCGTCAGCACGCCGGCGCGTCGACCGTGACGAACGTTTCCGGTTCGATCGTGTAGGCCAATCCCGCGCGGCGCAGCGCGGCCTCGATGCGCGCGCGCGCGTCGTGCGCGACGCCGGAATACACGTGCACGCCGCGCGCGTCGTCATACTGCGTCGCCCCGCCGTTGCCGCGGTCGCCGAAGATCGCGTGGAGGCGCCGGAGCACGCTCGCGTCGGCCTGCGCAAACGGCAGCGTCACCTCGATGTTGGTGCGTCGCTCGGCAGCATCGCCCGACGCGACGCCGATGATCTCACCGAGCGCTTCGCGCTGGGCCGTCTCCGCGCGCAGCCGGCGCAGCAACGGCGGCACCACCCCCAGCGCGTCGTGCAGGTGCATGGTGGCTTCGAGGTGATCGCTCTGTTCGAAGGCCACCCCCGCCGTGCCATTCGTACCGACGGTCCACGTGCCGAAGCCGAAGTGGTCGTGGACCGCCGCGCCGTGCGCCGCCAGAGCGCGCGCGTAGCTCGCGAGCAGGCCGTCGGGAATCGGCGTGTCGACGTGCGGCATGTCCGCCGCGCAATACCACGCGCCGTGCGTTCCCGGCAACGCATGCGGTATGTCGAGCGGCACGTGCACGACGACGCGCACGAGCGGATCGGCGGCGGCGCGAACCGCACCGGATCCCAGTGAGAGCGCGAGCCCGAGTACGCAGGCTGCCGCGGCGCGACGAACGATGCGCCTACGCTCCGCTCAACTGCGGGCGGTTCGCCGCGAGCACCGCCGCGTAGCGCGCGAGTCGCGTGCCCTGATAGCGGGCGGCCGCGATCGTCTCGTCGGGGAGCGCTTTGCCGCGCGGATCGGTATAGCTCGTGCCGTAGGGATTGCCCCCCGCTTTCCCGATCGACGGATCGGTGTAGCTCGGCGGCACGACGATCGCGCCCCAGTGATAGGCGACGGTGTAGATCGAGAAGAGCGTCGCTTCCTGACCGCCGTGCGCGTACGACGCGCCGGTGAACGCGGTGACGGCTTTGTTCGCGAGCACGCCCTTGGCCCAGAGCGGGCCGGTCGTGTCGAGAAACTGTTTGAGTTGTGCCGAGACGACGCCGAAACGCGTCGGCGTGCCGAACGCATAGCCGTCGGCCCACGCGAGATCGTCGAGCGTCGCTTCTTCGACGTGCTGGGTTGCCGCGCGGTGCGCTTCCCAGCCCGCGTTCGAGGCGATCGCCTCATCGGGCGCGAGCTCGCGCACCTTGCGCACGCGCACCTCGGCCCCGGCCGCCGTGGCGCCGCCGGCGACGGCGAGCGCGAGGTTGTACGCGTTTCCGGTGGCGCTGTAGTAGATGACCGCGATCTTTGCCATTGCACCGGTACGGTAACGCGAAGCGCGTGCCCGGCGCAACTCATCACCGCACCGGGCAATCGAAGTGGGCGATGAAAGCCATACGCGCGACCGAATTCGGCGGCCCCGAGGTGCTCACGTACGTCGACGTTCCCACCCCCGCTCCGGGCGAGGGCGAAGCGCTCGTGCGCGTCGCCGCGGCCGGTGTGAACTTCATGGACATCGGTCAACGCACGGGTCGTCGCCCGGGCACGACGCCGCCGTTCATCGCCGGCGGCGAAGCGTCGGGCACGGTCGAGGTGGTCGGCGCGGGCGTCACCAACGTGAAGCCGGGCGACCGCGTGATGTACGCGATGGCGCCCGCGACCTATGCGGAGTACGCGGTCGCGCCGGCGTGGCGGCTGATTCCGGTGCCCGACGAAATCGATCTCGTCGACGCGGGTGCGATCGCGCTACAGGCGCTCACCGCGCACTACCTGCTGCACGAGTACGCGCCGGTCGGCCCGGGCACGACCGTGCTCGTGCACGCGGTCGCGGGCGGCATGGGCCTCTTGCTCGCGCAATGGGCAACGCACCTCGGCGCGCACGTGATCGGCACGACCTCGACCGAAGCGAAAGCCGCCAAGGCCAAAGCGGCCGGCGCGCGCGACGTGATCCTCTACACGCAGACGAACTTCGCCGACGAGGTCAAGCGCATCACCGACGGTCGCGGCGTCGACCTGATCCTCGACGCGGTCGGCAAGACGACGTTTCCGGGCGACCTCGACGCCGCGCGGCCGCGCGGGCACATCGTCGTCTACGGCGCGGCGAGCGGGCAGGTCGATCCGATTTCCCCGAACGCGTTCAGCGCCAAAGGCCTCACCGTGAGCGGTGCCGGGCTCGCGCACTTCACACGCACGAGCGAGGAGATCGCGCGACGCGCTGCCGACATCTTCGCCGGCGTGCACGAGGGCTGGCTGCAGTTTGCGATCGACCGCAAACTGCCGCTCGCGCACGCTGCCGACGCGCATCGCGCGCTGGAAGCGCGCGAGACGTCGGGCAAGCTGCTGCTGATCCCTTAGACGAGGACCTTCGGCAAGAGATCGCCGAGGCCGCGAGCGGCCAGTGCCGCGCGCTGGATCGGCGCGACGGCCGCGTTGATCTCGGCCGCGTCCTCGCCGGCGGGGACGGTCGTGCGCAGCGCACGCGTCCCGGCCGGCGCGTTCGCCAGGTGCAAGATCGCATCGGCGACGTCGCCCGGGTCGCGACCCTGGCTCGCGGCGATGAGACCGACGGTCAGCACGTCGTTGTACTTCGCGAGGTCGTCACCGTAGCCGGCGACGCGCGCCGCATCGTCCGCGCCGACGACCTTGCCGAAGATGTCGGTCGGGTACGCGCCCGGTTGAACGATCGCGACGTCGATGCCGAACGGCGAGAGCTCGTACGACGACGCTTCGGCGAGCGCTTCGAGCGCCCACTTCGACGATGCGTACACGCCGCCGAACGGGAAGACCAGCCGGCCGACGACGGACGACACGTAGACGATGAGGCCGCTCTTGCGTTCGCGCATCGCGGGCAAGAAGGCACGGTTGACGCGCAGCGGCCCGACGACGTTGGTCGCGTACTGACGCTCGACGGCCGCCGGCGTAAACGCCTCGACCAGTCCGAAGAACCCGTTGCCGGCATTGTTGACCAACACGTCGGGCGCACCGGATTCGCCGAGGATCGTCGCGGCGGCGGCCTCGACGGAAGCATCGCTGAGCACGTCGAGTTCGACGACGGTGATGCCCGCGGCGCGGAGTTCGGCGGCCGGCGCGGCGTTGCGCGTCGTGGTGTCGCGCATGGTGCCGTACACGCGCCAGCCGGCGGCGGCGAACGCCTCGACGGTTTTGCGGCCGAAGCCGGAGTTGGCGCCGGTGACGACGGCGCTTCGTTGTTCTGACATGGTTCCTCGAACGGGACGGAGGGGGAGAACGTCACTCTAGCATCATAACTAACGAAAAGAAAGTACTAACGAAAAGGTAAGCTATGGAAATTCCTGAGCGTGGAGATTGCTTCCGCGCCGACTGTCCCGCGCGCGACGTGTTCGGCCACGTCACCGGCCGCTGGGGCGGCCTCGTGCTCGCGGCGTTGCTCGGCGGCACGTTACGCTTCTCCGAATTGCGCGCGCGCATCGGCGGCATCTCGGAGAAAATGCTCGCGCAAACGCTGCGCGAGTTCGAGCGCGACGGTTTGCTGATCCGGCGCCAGTTTCCCGAAGTTCCGCCGCGCGTCGAATACGAATTGACCGCGGCGGGGCTCGAGGTCGCGCAGCGGCTCGATCACCTCATCGGGTGGATCCAAGATCACGTTCGCGAGCTCGTCGCGGCGCAACGATCGCACGAAGCGACGAGCCGGCGCGCGTCACTGTCGTAGTACGGATGCAGGATAAGGTGACCAAGGAAGCGCATTCGAGCCGTCCCGCTGCTCGCCAAACGCGCCGCCAGGAGTGCCTCCCCTTGAGCGTCACCCGACCGCTGACGATCACGATTCCGAATTTTGCCGAAGATGCGCGCACGCAACAACAATATAAGTCGTCACTCGAGCGCCGGATCAAGGCCTACCACGCCGAGCAAGAAGCGGCGGTTCGCCGTTCGTTCAACGCAAAAAAAGAAGCACTGACGGCGGAAGTCGCCGCGGCGGAGAGCATGATCTCGAGCCGTGCGGACGCCGCGCAAAAAGCGATGGCCGCCTACCGTATCCGCTATCCGCACCGGATGGTGAAAGGCCGCCCGGTCAAGCCGTCGTTCCTCGAATGGCTGACGAGCTTCGGGCGCGCCTCGCGCCTCTACCGCGACGTGACCGATGCCAACAGCGCCGTGATCGAGGCGCAGACGAATCAGCGCCGCGTCGCGCACAAGCTCGAGCAGATCGATTCCGAGTTGGCTCGCGCGCTCACCGCCGCCGAAGACAAAGCGAAGCAGACGACGGCGTCCGAGGAATGGTTGAGCGACCTGCACCGCGACCGCGCGATGGGCGAACTGAAGAGCCGCGTCGATGCGATCGAACACGAGCGCGAATCGTACGCCAAACGGCTCGAAGCCGGGCGGGTCTCCGACGACGAGAAGCGCGACCGTACGTTCGCCGAAGACGACATCCACGTCGTGGAACTGCCGCTGACGGCGGTGATGTTTTACCGCGTCGACGTCTTCGGCTCGCTGGTGTATTTCATCTTGCGCGACCTCGAGAAGCGTCTCTTCGCGCTCCCCTACGATCCGCGGCTCGAATCGATCGTCGAC
>Ga0116227_10016408_pt1 | contig 10636 bp, 6 predicted proteins | sample S1TSphgellanicum_FD_89693 | JGI IMG/M metagenome (GOLD analysis project Ga0116227, IMG submission 89693) | Host-associated microbial communities from peat moss isolated from Minnesota, USA - S1T2_Fb - Sphagnum magellanicum MG | ecosystem: Host-associated > Plants > Peat moss > Unclassified...
CACATGCGGCAGCCGCCGAGTGCGTGGCCGAGGCGCGTGTTGTGAACGGCGATGATTGCGCGCAGGCCACTGGCGGGATCGCTGTGGAAAGCGATGAATTCGTGAGCATCGAGTTCGGGATGTGAAAAAACCGGCATGGCTGAATTCCTGGCGCTTGGGTAGCGGTAAGTGGTCAGTAGGGTGGCGAGCGGCGGCGCTATTTTTGCATTGTACGGCCGAACCGCGCCGCGCCGGCGCCGGCATCGCCTATGATGAGAGGCATCACTTTTTACACAGCGCCCGCATGTTGCCGAGCAGATCGTCGTCGCCCGTGGTTTGTGTTGCCGAAATGACAACACCCCGATGCCGCGCTCCCGTTTCGGCCGCGCGTTGTCGTTCGAGTTTCGCTGGCCTAACCGGAATCCATTCGCCTCGATGAGCATTCACGCTGCACTTCACCACGAAACCACTTACCGCTACGACAAGCGCGTGACGCTGTCGCCGCAGATCATCCGCCTGCGGCCGGCGCCGCATTCGCGGTCGCTGATCCTGGGCTACTCACTCAAGGTGGAGCCGGCGCAGCATTTCATCAACTGGCAGCAGGATCCGCACGGCAACTGGCTGGCGCGGGTGGTGTTTCCGGAGAAGGTGGACCATTTCAAGGTGACGGTGGACCTGACCACCGATCTGGCGGTGTTCAATCCCTTTGACTTCTTTGTCGAGCCCTACGCCGACAAGTTTCCGTTCAAGTACGAGGCCTCGCTGAAGGAAGACCTCAAGCCCTATATGCGCGCCATGCCGCCGGGCAACCTGCTGCGCGCCTATATCGACAGGATTCCGGCGCGAGCGCCCAACACGGTCGACTTCCTGGTCGACCTCAACCGCGAGCTGCAGCAGCACGTCAATTACACCATCCGCATGGAACCCGGTGTGCAGACGCCGGAAGAGACGCTGAAGAAGGCTTCCGGCTCCTGCCGCGACAGCAGCTGGCTGCTGGTGCAGCTCCTGCGCAATCTCGGCTTTGCCGCGCGCTTTGTCTCGGGCTATCTCATTCAATTGAAGCCGGACGTGAAATCGCTGGATGGACCGAGCGGCACCGATTACGACTTCACCGATCTCCACGCTTGGTGCGAAGTGTTCGTGCCGGGTGCGGGCTGGATTGGTCTGGACCCCACTTCGGGCTTGTTCGCAGGTGAGGGCCATATCCCGCTCTGCGCAACGCCAGAGCCCTCATCGGCCGCGCCGATCAGCGGCATGATGGAGCCTTGCGAGGTCGAGTTTGAGCATGAGATGAAAGTCTCGCGCTTCTACGAGCCCGCGCGCGTCACCAAGCCTTATACCGATGAACAGTGGGAAGCGATCGACCAGCTCGGTGCGAGTGTCGATCAGAAGCTCAATGCCGGCGATGTGCGTTTGACCATGGGCGGCGAGCCGACATTTGTGTCGCTCGACGATCCGCAAGGCGCAGAGTGGAATACGTCTGCGGTGGGCCCGACCAAACAGGCATTGGCCTATGACCTGGCCAAACGCATGCGCGACAAGTTCGCGCCCAATGGCCTGCTCACGTACGGACAGGGCAAGTGGTATCCCGGCGAATCGCTACCACGTTGGGTCTACACCCTGTACTGGCGCAGCGATGAAAAGCCGACCTGGCGCTTGCCGGTGCCCAAACCAAACCTGGTCCGGCCGCCAACGATGGAAGAGACACGCTCTTTCATCATCGGGCTTGCCCAGCGTCTCGATGTCGATCATCGCAATGTGCTCGAAGCCTATGAGGACACGCTTCACTACCTGGTGAAGGAGCGCAAGCTGCCGATCAACGTTGATCCCTCGGACAACAAGCTCAAGGATCCCGAGGAGCGCCAGCGCATGCTGGCTGTCTTTGAGCGCGGGCTGGGGACGCCGCGCGGGTTTGTGCTGCCTGTGCAACGCTGGCAAGCGGGCGCGCGCTGGATGTCCGAGCGCTGGCGCTTGCGCACCGGCAGATTGTTCCTGCTGCCAGGTGATTCGCCAGTAGGTTTGCGCCTGCCGCTCGAAACCCTGCCGTGGCTGCCCGCGAGCGCATATCCCAATGTCATCGCAGCGGATCCCGGATCGCTGCCCTCGTTGATGCCCGAGAACGATCCGCGCCGCCAGCCCTACCTGCAAATGCACGGCGTGCCGCACGATCCTGATCGCCGTCGCGCCGCGCAGACGCTCACTGAAGAATCGCGCCAGCCCTATCCCAAGCACGAAGGTGCGCATGTGCAGGGCGGCAATGTCCGCACGGCGCTGTCGGTGGAGTCGCGTGAAGGCTTCATCAATGTATTCATGCCGCCGGTCGGCCGCACGGAAGATTTCCTGGATCTCGTCGCCGTTGTCGAAGACGTGGCGGCAGAGACTGGCTTGCCGGTGCGCATCGAAGGCTATGCGCCGCCGGCGGATCCGCGTTTGCAACTGATGCGCATCACGCCGGACCCGGGCGTCATCGAAGTCAACATTCATCCCGCGCACAATTGGGATGAGCTGCGCGACAACACCCTCACGCTTTACGAAGAAGCACGACAGTCACGGCTCACCACTGAAAAATTCATCATCGATGGCCGCGCCGTTGGCACCGGTGGTGGCAACCATGTGGTGGTCGGCGGTGCGACACCGGCGGACTCGCCGTTCCTGCGTCGCCCAGACCTGATTGGCAGTCTGCTGCGTTACTGGCAGAACCATCCGTCGCTGTCGTACCTGTTCTCCGGCCTGTTCATTGGTCCCACCTCGCAAGCACCGCGTGTGGATGAGGGGCGCGACGGCCAGCTGTATGAACTGGAGATTGCGCTCTCGCAATTGCCGGACAAGGGCGCCAACGTGCCGCCGTGGCTGGTGGATCGCATCCTGCGCAATCTGCTGGTGGATCTCACCGGCAATACGCATCGTGCGGAATTCTGCATCGACAAACTCTACTCGCCGGACTCCGCAACTGGCCGTCTCGGGCTGCTGGAACTGCGTGGTTTTGAAATGCCGCCGCATGCGCGCATGTCGCTCGTGCAGCAGTTGCTGGTGCGCGCGCTGATCGCGCGTTTCTGGAACGAGCCATACAAGATGCCGCTGGTGCGTTGGGGCACCGAGCTGCAGGATCGCTGGATGTTGCCGCACGACAACTGGAAGGATCTCTGCGATGTGGTCACTGATCTCCAGCGTACCGGATTCAACTTCAAGCCGGAATGGTTTGCCGCGCATTTCGATTTCCGCTTCCCGCGCCACGGCGTGGTGAGCGCCAATGGCATGGAGATGGAACTGCGCCATGCGCTGGAATCGTGGCCGGTGTTAGGTGAAGAACCCGCGGGTGGCGGCACGTCGCGCTTTGTCGACTCGTCCGTTGAGCGTGTGCAGGTGAAAGTCAGCGGACTCACCGGCGGTGATCGCCACTTCGTCACCTGCAATGGTCGCAGGGTGCCGCTGCGTCCAACTGGCGTGCGTGGAGAGTTCGTCGGTGGCGTGCGTTATCGCGCATGGCAACCGGCTTCGTGCCTGCACCCGATGATTGGCGTGCACACGCCGCTGGTCTTTGACCTGTACGACGCTTGGAACAAGCATGCGGTTGCGGGCTGTACCTATCACGTGGCGCATCCGGCGGGACGCAACTACGACACGTTCCCGGTCAACAGCTACGAAGCAGAAGCCCGTCGTTTGGCGCGCTTTGCGCCAATTGGGCATACGCCGGGTTGGTATGTGCCACCGGTTGAAACACCGAATCCGGAGTTTCCCTGCACGCTGGATTTGCGACGCTTGTAGGGTGCGCCATGCGCAACATCTGCTCGTTTTGTGACTGACGTAGGGTGGGTAGAGCGTAGCGAAACCCACCTCTTTTGCTTGTGCCTGTTGTTCCTTGAGATGGCGTTTTCCGCGCTGAGGCGCGTCTTACTTTTCTTTGCGTGGCCAAAGAAAAGTAAGCAAAAGAAAGGCCACCCTGCGACTACGCCCACGCGAAAAGACGCGTGGGTTCCCTGCGCTTCTCGCACTAATCGGGCTTGACTGACAGGCCATCCATGGCCTGGCAGTCAAGGCATCGGCATCCTGCCTCGCCCGCGCGTAGCGCGGCATTAACCGATCAGTGCTGCGATGCTCGGCTTGTCGAAGGGAACCCGGGAAAAGCAAAGCGACTCTTGCATCGCGGCACGAAACTAGCGAACGAGCCGCAATGCACTCTTCATTTGAGAAAACGTTACGCCAACACCTTTTCTGTTCTCAGGAATAGAAACATCAACCGAGCTGACACTTGCTACTGAAATACACAAGTGGCTTTGCTTTTGAATCCCCCTTTGTGGCGCCGAGCATCGCAGTCTTGGCCGGTGATTGCCGCGCGCAGACGCGGGCGAGGCAGGAGCCGAAGCCTTCATCGCCAGGCCAGGGATGGCCTGTCGATGAAGTCCGGCCAAGGCGAGAAGCACAGGGGATTTCGCGAAGCGAAACGCCACGACGGGGTGCCCTTTCTTTTGGTTACTTTTCTTTGGGCACCCAAAGAAAAGTGACTCGCGCCACAGCGCGAAACACGTCACAACAAAGACCAACAGGCAGTAACCCGCGAAGCGCGTGTCAAACAAGAATAGTGAGTTTCGCCCATTGCGGCGAACCCATCCTACGGTACTAATTTAACTCTGTAGTTGTTGCCAGAACCAAATAACGCTGGTATCGACAATAACGTTACAGGGGTACCTGTTACAGACTCTTCGTAGCATTCGGCTTGGACGGTACGGAGTTCACTCAGTGCCACATCGCACAAGTAGAAAGAACCCAGCCGCTTTGAGTAGTACGTGTTTGAAGTAACCACACCCGATAGTTCTACTGTCGAATGGTTGCGATAAGACAGATAAGACATTAGTGAAAATAAAGTCACGGCCACAAATGTTATGAGGGTGATGATGGCGGCTGCCGCAACTCGGCGTCTCCGCCTCAGCGCAGTATTTAACCTAATGGCTGCTGGTTCCAAGCAGTTACGCCTTAATCTTCCCAGCCAACACCAACCCCACCTGATCCAGCCGATCATTGCCCCAGAACATGGCATCGCCAATAAACATCGTCGGCGCGCCGAACACGCCGCGCTTCAGCGCTTCCTCGGTGTTCTCCTTCAGCTGATCCTTCACGCTCTGTTCCTGCGCGCGCTCGAGGATGGCGTTGGCGTCCAGGCCGGCCTTGTTGAAGGCGGAAATCAGGACTTCCGGTTGCGAGATGTCCAGCCCATCGCCCCAATAGGCATGCAGGATGGCCTTGGCCGCGGCGGACTCGTGGCCGAGCTGGCTGGCGGCGATGGCGGCGCGGCTGGCGTTGAGGCTGCTGACGGGGAAGACCTTGGGCATGGTCAGCGGCACCTGGTAGACCTGCGCCCAGCGGGCGAGGTCCTTGAACATGTAGCTGGCTTTGGCGGGGATCGAGGCGGGCATTTTCATGCCGCGGTTTTCGAACACCTTGCCGAGGAGAAAGGGCTTCCAGACCACCTGGGCGCCGCTGGCGGCAGCAACGCGCTCAACCTGGGTGGCGGCCAGATAGGTGTAGGGGCTGCCGGGCTCCCAGAAAAATTCGACGGTCTGTGACATGTGCTTCTCCTGAATATTTATTTCTGCGTGGAGTCTGCACCGGGGTAGTGACTGGCACAAGCCATGCATCAGGGAGGTTCTGGTTGCATGCTTGTCAACAAGGTTCAATCAAAAAAATCTAGCTTATCCAGCCCATACCGCCGCGGCGGTTCAGGCCTTAGAATGCGAGCCGTAACAATTTTGTAACTTCTGACTGACCCCCATGACTTATTGCGTTGCCATCAAAGTGGACGACGGACTGGTATTTGCCAGCGATACCCGCACCAGTGCAGGCGTTGACGACGTGCGTACCTACAACAAGCTGCACATCTTTGAAACGCCGGGGCAGCGCGTGTTCGCGATCCAGTCAGCCGGCAATCTGGCGACGACGCAGGCGGTAATCAACCAGATCAAGCGCGACATGGCGGATCCGCTGGCGCCCGTCAGTCTCAATACCGTGCGACACATGTACGACGCCGCGGAGTACGTCGGCAACCTGTCGGTTCGCGCGCAGAACGATTCCTCCGCCATGGGCCAGTTGCGCAACAGCACGGTGGACTACCGCACCACGCTGATCCTGGGCGGCCAGATTCTGGGTGAAGAGCCGGCGTTGTACCTGATCTATCCGGAAGGCAACTGCATCGCAGCCTCGCAGGACATGCCTTATCTGCAGGTGGGTGAGAGCAAATACGGAAAACCGATCCTGGACCGCATCATCCGCTCGCATATTTCGTTGGCAGATGCGGCGCGTTGTGCGCTGGTGTCGCTGGATTCAACGATGAAGTCCAACCTGACGGTGGGTCCGCCATTGGATCTGGCGATCATCCTGAAAGATGGTCTGCGCATCGAGCACAAGCAGCGCCTGGATCTGGATACGCCGTACTACGCGGCCTTGAAGAAGGCCTGGGGCGAGCAACTCGAAAGGATTTTTCGCGACACCCTGCCCAAGTTCGAATGGGAAAGCAGCGGCAGCTTCAATAACAGCCAGGATCAGCAGCAGTTCTGATATTGGGGACTGTATTGGGCTGTTGTAGGAGCGCCTCTTAGGCGCGATGGCTTCATTGCCCATTGCCCATCGCGCCTAAGACGAGGGTATGGATGCCCGAGGTAGAACAACGCAGGAGCGGTTGTCGAGGCGCTCCTACATGCGCAAGCCTTATAGCCTGAAGTAGGCGTTGCTCACCGCGTTATGCACTTCACCCAAACCAATCTGCACTTCATCAACGAAGTCATGCAGCCCGGTTTCCAGTAACTTTTCCAGATTGGCGTCATGCACCAGCGCGCGCGTGCGATCGACCGCGCGCTCGATCGCACGGTTGTGCGGCAGCAGCGGCAGGGTGAAGGCAATGTGGTTGAGGCAGAAGGTGATGCTGCGCGGGAAATCGCGGTTCTGCAGCAGGAAGCGCAGCACGCTGGCGCCGGTGACGCGGATGCGCACATGGCGGCGGTACATCTGGTAGGCCGTCAGCGAGCGCAGCACACTCATCCATTGGATGTTCTGGAAAGGCAGCAGGTCCTCGACACTCATCGTGCTGAACAGGTTGGACGAACGCACATCAATGATGCGCGTGGTCATGTCAGCCTGCTCCAAATTGGTGCCGATGCGCAGGAACTGGAAGCCGACGTCATGCGACATATTGCTGACCAGCATGCCGTAGATGAGCTGGATGCCGTCGATGATGCGGCTCAGGAACTCCTGGCGCTTGGAGCGGGTGAGGGCGGTTTCCCCACGCTCCTGCACGAAAAAGTAGAGGTCGTTGAGCTTTTCCCAGACTTCGCGCTGGACGTGCTCGCGGGTGGTCCTGAGGATCTCGCGGGCGGCGTTGAGGGAAGACAGGATCGAGCCCGAATTTTGTGCATCGAGCAACAGGAAGCGCACCACATTGGCCTCGCTGTATTCGGTGTAGCGCTCGTTGAAGCTCTCGTCGGCGCCGAATATTTCCACCAGCGGTGTCCAGCCAAACTGGACCTTGCGAGGCAAATCCAGCAGCAGGTTGGCGTGAACATTGACCACGCGCGCGGTGTTTTCAGCGCGCTGCAGATAGCGCCCGAACCAGTACAGATTGTCAGCTACGCGCGACAGCATCAGGCTTTCCCTCCCTTTCCATTGCCATTCATGTGCTGCGACTGGATCTGGATCAGCGATCTGGGGTCCATGTCGTTTTCAAGGTCGACGATCCAGGTGTCCTTGCTGCCGCCGCCCTGCGAGCTATTGACCACCAGCGAGCCCTTGACCATGGCCACGCGCGTGAGGCCGCCTGTGGTGACGTAGGTGCTGTCGCCGCGCGAGAGGATGAAGGGGCGCAGATCAAGATGGCGTGGCTCGATGCCATCGTCGGTGATGGTGGGCGCGGTCGACAGCGCCAGCGTGGGCTGTGCCATGTAGTTGCGCGGATTGGCCTCGATCAGTTTCCTGAATTTTTCGCACTCGGCCTTGGTCGAGCGCGGGCCAATCAGCATGCCGTAGCCACCGGATTCATTGGCCGGCTTCACCACCAGCTCATCGAGGTGTTCCAGCACGTATTTGCGCTGCTTGGGGTCCATGCACAGGTAGCTGGGCACGTTGGGCAGGATGGCTTCCTCGCCCAGGTAGTATTTGATCATCGCAGGGACAAAGGTATAGACCACCTTGTCGTCCGCCACGCCAGCGCCCGGCGCGTTGACCAGTGCCACCTTGCCCTTGAGCCAGGCCCGCATCAGGCCTTTGACGCCGAGGACGGAATCCGGGTTGAAAGCTTCGGGGTCGAGGAACAGGTCATCGATGCGGCGATAGATCACATCGACCCGCCGCGGGCCGTAGATGGTGCGCATGTAGACACAGTCGTCGTCACCGACGGTGAGGTCCGGGCCTTCCACCAGTTCAATGCCCATCTGCTGGGCCAGGTAGCAGTGCTCGAAATAGGCGCTGTTGTAGATGCCTGGCGTCAGCAGGGCGATATTGGGTTCGTCGCCAGGGCGGGGCGACATCGCCGCCAGCATGTCGAACAGCTGCGTGGGGTAATCGTCGACCGGCAGGATATTGGTGGTCTCGAACAGCTCCGGGAACACGCGCTTGGTGACCAGGCGGTTCTCCAGCATGTAGGAGACGCCGGAAGGCACGCGCAGGTTGTCTTCAAGGACGTAGACGGTGCCATCGCCGCCACGGACCAGATCGCTGCCGCAGATGTGGGCCCAGATGCCGTTGGGCGGGGTCATGCCCTTGCACTGCGGGCGAAAGTTGACCGAGTCAGCGAGCACTTCGGCCGGGAAAATCTTGTCCTTGATGATCTTCTGCGGGCCGTACAGATCCTGGATGAACAGATTGAGCGCGGCCACGCGTTGCTTGAGGCCGGCCTCGGTTCTTTCCCACTCGCGGCGGTCAATGACGCGGGGAATGATGTCGAAAGGCCAGGCGCGGTCGACGTTGCGGCCTTCGCTGTAGACCGTGAAGGTGATCCCCATGACCTTGATCGCCAGTTCGGCGGCCAGACGCCGTTCGGCCAGATCAGCGGTGGAAAGACTGTCGAGATAGTCCGTCAGCTGCCTGGCCGCCGCGCGGGGATGCGCAGGGGCTTCAAACAGTTCGTCGTGGTACTCCTCGCAGCGGTAGCGCTGCCAGTCAATCGCCATAGTTTTGCCTTTGTGGGTCGTACTAAAGCAAGCCCAAGCAAAACATGGGCCACATCACCAATGTTAGTGATAAAATCACGTAACTACCTACGATGCAAACAATGCCCTCAGCCAAGAAAGTCCTCGAATTCAAAGGTCGCATGCTGTCGTTAACGCGTGTCCGCGTGCTCGACTCTGACCCCCACGCCATCGAGGCACAGCTTAGGGAATTTGCCAAACAGATGCCGCAGGCCGTTGCCGGCATGCCGGTCATTCTCGAGTCGGACCAGGCATTGGACCTTGGCGGCCTCATTTCTATCCTCAAATCCGTTGGCATGCAGCCGATCGGGGTCAGCGATGGCCCGCTGACCGACTCGGCCCGTAACTGGGGGCTGCCGGTGCTGCCGCCGGATACGAGCAAAAGCTCGCGTACGGTCGAGGTTGCGCCGGCCGCTGCTGCTACCCCGGCCCCGGCTCCCAAGACCGCTGCCAAGCCGCCCAAGATCATTACGGATCCGGTACGTTCCGGCCAGCAGATCTATGCCGAGGGTGGCGATTTGATCATCGTCAACACCGTCAGCCCGGGGGCGGAAGTGATCGCTGATGGCTGCGTGCATGTCTACGGCGCCTTGCGCGGCCGTGCGATCGCCGGCGCCAAGGGTGACAACACCGCGCGGGTGTTCTGCCGCCGGTTTGAGGCGGACCTGGTCGCGATCTCTGGCATTTATGCAGTCGCCGAGCAGATGCAGGGCGAGTTGCGCAACAAGCCCGCACAAGCGTATCTAGTGGACGGCAAGCTCAAGCTTGATCGTCTGGATTGGTAACGTCATTACACATTGAACAGAGGATTTCCCGTGGTAAAAATGATTATGGTGACTTCCGGCAAGGGTGGTGTGGGCAAAGCCACCATCAATGCCTGATTTTGCGTAACGAATCTGCTTAAGCGTATTGATGTAGACAGCAAGCTCAAGCTTGATGTCTGGATTTGAAACTTATTTGTAATCGAACAGAGGATTTCCCGTGGCAAAAATCGTTGTGGTGACTTCCGGCAAGGGTGGCGTGGGCAAAACCACCACCAGCGCATCGTTCGCGACAGGCCTCGCTCAGCGCGGCAAGAAAACCGTGGTCATCGACTTTGACGTCGGCCTGCGTAACCTCGACCTGATCATGGGCTGCGAACGTCGCGTGGTATTCGACTTCGTCAACGTGATCCACGGTGAGGCCAACCTGCGCCAGGCCCTGATCAAGGACAAGACCAACGAGAACCTCTTCGTGCTCGCCGCCAGCCAGACCCGTGACAAGGACGCGCTGACCGAGGAAGGCGTGGGCCGTGTCATCGAAGAGCTGGCCAAGGAATTTGATTACATCATCTGCGATTCGCCCGCCGGCATTGAGCGCGGCGCGCATCTGGCGATGTATTTCGCCGATGAAGCGCTGGTGGTGACCAACCCTGAAGTGTCTTCGGTGCGTGACTCCGATCGCGTCCTCGGCCTGCTCTCCAGCAAGACCCGCAAGGTCGAGAAGGG
>Ga0116227_10016409_pt1 | contig 10636 bp, 13 predicted proteins | sample S1TSphgellanicum_FD_89693 | JGI IMG/M metagenome (GOLD analysis project Ga0116227, IMG submission 89693) | Host-associated microbial communities from peat moss isolated from Minnesota, USA - S1T2_Fb - Sphagnum magellanicum MG | ecosystem: Host-associated > Plants > Peat moss > Unclassified...
TGACTTAACTATCACACCTTCCCCACTGACTTCATCAGCTCCCTACAGTGGGTAAAGGACAGTGCCAAGCACCAGCCTGCGAACTGAGTTTCTGCTGCAATTCCGGAAGCAACGGGAAGACTCGGCCATACTACTGGCTAGCAACAGACCCCACAACGAAGACCAGACAAAGAAACAAAGAAAGACAGAAAGGGAAAAGAACAGGGGAACACTAATATAAATCAAAATCAATAATCAAAGACAATCCCATGAGCATAATCCAGAATGTGGAAAGCGAAGATGAAAGAAGAAATTAACTCACCAGGGCAGGGACATATTTTTGAATGGCAGCAAGAATAGCAGCATGCCCAACAGCAGTGACCTGTGGAAAAACCATAATAATCATTTACTCTTGACCATAAATAGTTCAGCAAATGAACATGTCAGGTGCACTTTTCTAGACAACTACTCGGCACCAACTTTGCTGGTTGAAGTTTTCATAAGTTGCAAAGGACCACAAGAAAGCCAAAGTGGAATTGAAGGATGGAAGAGCACAAGCCTTGGGCTTACCGGGAGTAGCATGAGAAATCCTATAGGTATAACAGAAGCCAAATCCATGAGTGTCCTTCTCAAAATCTTTTCTTCCCGATCAGTAAGCTTTTGTCCCAAGACAGCTCTTCTGAGGAGCACCATTGCCACTCCCACATCTGTCCCTAACAGTTTAGTGCCTCTCCATGCATCCTGGACAGCCCACCATTGCCAGATAACTTTAAGATGGTGACATGGCAATGGAGATAATAGAAGTGCCAATAAAAGAAATGTGATATAGGCTTATTCTCTCTGTTATCAACACCTAGATGAAAGCACCAAAAAGCTAAAACAAGACAGGAATAAAAGTTGCTTAGGTAGATCTTTCTCTCAAACTTTCCACTCTAATGCTGCTGCCTGACATCAAGAAACCAAGAGAGAGTTGTTAGGCAGAGTCTCACAGTGCTTGCATCTTTGAGCTTCTCAATTGACTTGCTGAAAATGTCCCCATATGCCCGAGCCAGTTCAGTATCAAAATCCTCTTCTAGTTCAGTTGATAAGCTGCTACTTAGCACCTCTCTATCTAATGTAGATGTCCATTTGTCTTCAGACAAAGGCTGCATTGACCACCATTGACAGTAAATTTGACTGACAATGAAGAAGACAGAGATAGAACCTGTCAAAATGTGGAGTTTACCAATGGACAATATCAGAAAGCAAACCTCAACCTGCATAGAAACACTTACAGCTTGCTGACCCAGGACATGCAAGTAAAAAGACAATCAACATCTGACTACCAGCTTAGGGAGCCTTCTGAACCAAAGTGAAGAAGCAAACATACTCCAAACTTGCGATCAATTATGACAAATAACATGCTAAGGAATGAGACAACAGAATAACAGCTGCAGTATTATCCCAAGGATTTGGAAACCCAAAGAGAATGTTGTGAGGACATGGTAGGAATTGCAGAGAGAGCAGTGATCAGAAGACCCACCCTATCAACACCTGCTTGCCCAGCACATTGCCAAACTCGAGACTCTAGTGCAGCCAACTCACTCCTCAGCATCTCAAAAGTTTCTGCTTCCACTGAGACTGTAACTGCTTCCTCTAGAGCTAGTTTCGCTGCCTTCTCATCATAAACTTTGATATCCTGTTTCAGAAGTTCCATTATGGCTTCATTGAACCAGCACCATGATGTACACAAAGTAGGACATTAATCTAACACTAATTATTAGTACCCTCATTTGGGGCTATGACTGATTGGAACTAACATGAAAATCTTCAAATCAAGTTACAAAATAGCACCAAAAATCTTCAGACCGACACTTTGAAGTCAACAAGGGGTGCAGTCATAACAATATGAGAGCCACTCACAAAGTGTCAGACCATCACCTTCATCACAAATGGCAGTGACGAGCTACAATGATTACCCTCTGACTTCATCAGGCTCCCAACAGTAGGTGTAGATAAGTATACAATAGTCAGTTCAAAGTTTTGAGCTAACCATTATACAAACATCTGCATCCTGCATTTCTGTTGCATTTCTGGAAGCAATGTGAAGACTCAGTCATGCTATTGATGAACACTTAAGGGACAACATAGCTAATAAAAAAATTCAAGGTATCCTCCTTGAAACTGCAACAAGCTTTTTACGGTGAGCTTCATTTTATTCTAGCTTGTCCCTGGCCATGCAAGCATCTAGGTGCCCCAAAAGAAATGTCCATTTTGGTTCAATGTACTTGCAGCCACATAAAACAGAAACACAAGCTGGCAGCAAGGATGCCTTACTTTTGTATTGTTGGCTGCATATGGATTGCCATCATCACTCCATGTCCTGAGAGCAGAAAGAGGGAAAGTTGACATTTTTCTTTAATCACCCAAGTTTGCAGCTCTTCACACACATAAACAGTCCCCATACAAAAGCAGAAAGATGACTTCAATCTGCCACATACTACATTCTAATTGAGGCATGCAAAATTTCCTCATCAAACTGACACTCTGATGGGGTGGCCATTATCATGCTCCTGCCAAAAATAGTGAATCTGTGAACACTCTTGTCATGTACATGCAGAACCCTCACTGTGTTCTCTGGTCAAATATCCTTCCACCTCTAAATAGCAAACCTCTTCATGGTGAGAGTGTCTTAACATTAACACTAGTGAGTGATACTATGGGTCTTCTTGAAGAACAGACTTGGTTTGCATTGCTCCAATCTCATATCAGAGAGAAACCTTATGGGGCCATACCTGTTTTCGACACCTTGATTATAGTCTTGGGACTTGCCAACTATACCACCTTCAAAGGCTGAGCTCCTTTGTTGCAGCCTTAGTTCATTTTCATGCTCTCCAGCAACCTGCAGTATGAAGACACAGGTACTTCTCAAATTTTGACATCAACATGTCCTTGTATGACACAAATCTAAAGTCAACAACATCTGGCAGGAAACTGCTAAATAAGATTGGATTGGCTAAATTCCAGTATACTTGGTTATCACTACATCAAGCACACAATCAAGGACATCAATGTTCATGGGCTCCAAAGGACCTTGCACACTGAGCCTCATAGCAACTTATGTGAGGGGCATCCAGGATAATGAACAAAAACCCACTGGAAATCCACCTCACCTGCTTCTTCAATACAAGCTTTTCCTTAAGCCCTGCCTTGAATTTCAGAGACGATTCCAAGGCTTCCACTTCCCTCTTCAAAGATCGAATCTTTTCAAGGTCAGAACATGCTGCAGACAGTTTCTCCCTTCCACATGGAACACTTGAAGCTTCAGACTCCTTAACCAAGGATTCCAGTTTCTTCATTGCACACTCGACACTCTGCAACTCCTGCAGCAAGGCCATTTCACTGTTAAATGCTAAAAGTCTTCATTAATGTGGATGGTGGAACTTCAATAGGAGAAAATGTCACATAGAGAGAGACTAACTCAACCAATGACAAATAATTACCTGGAAACAACAATACCCCCATAAACTTTAAGAATGCAGATGTTGAATGAATACAGAAGACAAACTCAACAAAATGGACCAAGAAAACAGCAAACAACAACAAGATGTTCAGCACACAACCATTGCCCAACTCACTCTAAAGAACAGTGGTTGAGGGAGTAGCAAAGCAAGCTTGCACCTTATCGAAGAGCTTGAGTTGGCGCTCCATCTCCTGCAGTCCTACACTATCTGATAAATGCTCCTCAATGGTGTTCCACAGTATCCTGTCGGGACTATCCTCTAAATCATCTTTAACCCAACTCTTGTATGCCTCTTCTGTCAGAACTTTCTTTTCAAAGTCCTGCAAAATCAATCTCTCCATTTCACTACCAACTTCCACTGCCCTGTCCAAGGGTCCAACACCACACAGATGGTACACATTAGTAAACCAGAGATTTGACTGGCCATACCTGCAGATGATTTGAAGGTGATTCTGTATAATTGTTGTCTACCTTAAATGCTTGAAATCCTGGGGATAGATCAATACTTTGGATATGGATAGCCCAGATACCTTGCTCCATCACCATTTGCTTCTCGCTTTACAATGTTGTACACTCTATAGCACTCATCCAAACGTTGCTTACTGTTCTCATTCCAACACATGAAAGTTATGAGCTCCATGCCTAATGTATAGAATATGGCAGTTTCTGTCACTCCTGCATGACTCCAAATGAAATCACTGACAACTCTGCAGAACTGTGGGACAAAGCAATTCTGAGGCAAGAAAATCTCAATCACACCTGCATCCTGGACCTTGAAAGAAGACACTGTCTAGATTTAATTAGCTCCAGCTTCTACAAGATGAATAAAAAACCTGCTAACCCTCTAGTGACTATTGATTGAAACATCAAAAAGACTATTTGAGGAACATGGCCTGCATTCAGCTGAATGTGAAGTGGCACAAACATTGCAGTTCCTAAAATAAGGCTATCAAATGCCATAGATAAAGAATAAACTACTTTGTGCATTCTGTTGTAGGACGTAGTCCTTGTCAGAAAAGTATGAACTGAGAAATGGGCATTGCCCATGTTCAGGGGTTGAGCAGTCAAAGTTTGAACAGGAACTTGGCTGAGATCCCCAAACCATAAAGAGTATGTAAAACCTAGTTTGAATAGATTTACAGTATTTAATGTCAGGACTATGTGGAAAATATCCCATATGTAACGAAAGCAAGATAATTGCAAAACAGAATCAACTACATATTCCAGCACAAAATGGCTTTCAAAACCCTCCATTGCTACAGTGATGTCAATGCCTCTGGTGGAAACCTTACATCTGGAGAAAATGCCATTTCCATGTCTTCAACCCAGTCAATCACAATTGAACTGACTACATTCAGATAACCTCCAAAATATGAATCGACCAGTGGCATCAGGATATGAAAGTGGCAGACGATGGAAAAACACTGACCTCTTCTGAAGAAATGTAGCAGAGAGGATGCCCTGAGGTTGCTGCACCCATGTACTGTGCTGAAGGAAGCTATCAACCCACATAGAACACACTTGAAGTGCAACAATAATACCTGCTTGCTTCTCCACTTTACCCACCATGCCCATCACATTGCCATGCTCTCCATGAGCGGCAGATTGTGGACTTCCTGGATAGAATGGCAACCACTCCATCTCCTCACATACCACCTGAAAAAGAAAAGTGCTTCTACTCAGAAGTGCTTTGCCATTGCTCCAAATTCCAAAGTTCTTTAATGACTCACATTAAAAAACTTCTGAATTTGCAGCTGCAGTTTCAGCTTCCTGCATGTACATCAATACCAGATTGAGAGACAAATATAGTCCAATTTACATTTGGGTCAGTAAGAACTGTTGACCTCAATGAAGAGCTGATAAGTGGAGACACTGGCAAGCTGTGGGTAATATAGGACACTTCCACCCTCTAGGTACCTGCACCAGCAAGGAAACTTTTATTAGAACATGTCTAACAACATAGCTGCAGGAAGACATTTTAAGATTGGAAAGCCCAAAGTGTGCTGTGAGTTAAAGTGCCTTCGAAAGATGTTTGTCACAAAGAAGCACACCAAGGGCACACCAGCTTCTTCCCCTCTGACTTTTGCAGTAAGCTCTTCCTGCTCCCATGATCACCTTCTTACAAACATCAGGCAGCTCTTGCCTGCTCTGTTTTATATTTTCAGAGGCCCTAACCTTCCTATTACTGTTCTGACATCAAAACCATCATTCAGCATTCTGGCTTGCTATTTTTCCAATCTGTGTCTTTTGCTTTTCTGACCAGCACTGGAAGATCAGCTGGGAAAACTTCTGCTGTTTGATGAAAGAGAATGCATGGCAACAACCACCTAATGGGTGCCAAGCTTGTCCATTTCTGCTTCCTGGGTTTACAGAGTGTACAAGGAAAAGTGAATGCATTTAGTGAGAACCACAGACCTAAGTAGGCTTGAGAGAGATTCTTCTGCATCTCTTACACCTTTGGCAGCTAGGTAAGCACTAGTGCTGCTCCCCAAAGCTGCGAAAAAGCCAAACACTGCTAAATCCATTTCCAGCACCTGCATGCCCCTCTTACAGATTAAGTACTGACCATCCACATGCAATGAACAATGGCACTAAAGCCCCATTGATGTGTACATAAATATTCAAATCCAAAACTAAGCTCCCAAAGAAGCTCTGCCCTTCATAGGTAAGCACTTCTGATGCATATCTGTTGAGATACTGACAGAGAAATGGATACGAAAGAAAAGCAAAGGCTAGCATGAGAATGGCTGCTGATCCAGTAGAAAGGTTTGAAGGAACACCCTCCCACAAAAGGACTCTTCATAAAATAGCTGGCTTACCTCAATGCTGTCAAAAGCTTTCAGTTTTGACACAAACCCTTCCCTGCTTAGAGCTGCCCATAGCAATTGGTGCACCAGATTGACCCAAAACACTCCTTCTCTCCCACTCTCCTGCCAATTCTGGTCATTGGCAGCTCGCAACCCAAAGATTTCTAGAAACTCCTGCTTTAATCCCACACTAGAGGAGAATGTGTACAGTTGATCCATTGACATGAATTCTGGCAGTTTCTGCATTAATCGCTTGATTTCTTCCATTAGGGAGGATGAAAAGAGAGGGCATGCTACTGCTGCTGATCCTAGCTTCATCACCACTGCACTGTTGCTCAGTGCCAACATAAGGAGGGCCATGTCACTTGCCTTGCTAGGGCCCACACCGGCTCCTTCCCAACCTCTAAACACAGGCAAGAAAATGGCACAAGGTAAGAGGCTAGAGCAATGGTGCCAGGCTGGCAAGACAGCATTCCAAATGCGTTCAAGGCTGAAATTGTCCATAAGCTAATATCAAAACTGCACACCCATTCCAATGGATGGAAGGTTTTCTGCAAATCAATTTCCAGTCTTTCTGACCACATAACTATGAGCAGATAAACGTCACACATGGAGGTTCATATTTAAGGTTAATATGGTCACAATCATGAGATTTCCTTCCAACTGCTTGTTAGAAACTGGCTGTGCTAAACATAAAAAACAAAGGATTGTACCCGACTAGATATCTTCACTACAACACAAATGAAAACAACCAGTGATATTTTTCAGTGATAGAAGTAAAGCATAAAAATATCTCAGGTCCCAAGTATCTCTACAGAAGACACAGTGCAAGGGTGGTTACCCCAGGATTTGAGAGGCACATACATGGATGTGACAGCAGTAAACCAGTTGTCTTTCTCCAAGAATCCGACAAAATTTGCAACAGCCTGGGGATGCTGCTTTAGCCACAACCAGTCATATGCAGAGGGGTCTCTTGATGACAACTGGAGTTTGATGGAGTCCCGCAGTGGAGCTGATTGACGGATGAGGCTGCACATCAATAAACCACACAATTGGAATGATGCTCTTAGCTCTGTAAGAACTTTACAAGTTTTGACTCCTTTCCAAGAAATTAGGACTGTCCCAATTCAGGAGCCTTCTGGAGTAGGACATCAAGGAGCATATCACAAAAAGTAATTGTTAGAATGAAGAGAAGGCTTCATCTTTGCTGCCTCCAAACTGAGCTTACAGGCTATGGCTATGAAGAAGCAGCAGATGAAGTCTTGTGAAATCATAACTCCCTGAGTGAACACCCTTGTGGCACCCAATATCATAAGGACTTGAGCTTGAGCTTCCTCATACACAAACTACATCTTTCCAGAAACAAATCAAATCACAACCCCATATGTGGAACAGCGTCATCATCTGTCTGTCTCTCGTAGTAAATTTTCTCGAGGTATTTAGGGTTTTCAGCAAAAAACCCACAGCTTTGGGAAGCCAAAAATTACCCCATGCTCTACATACACCTCATTCCTACAGAATTTACCTGTGATGTACAAATATGCAGGTGTCGCTGTCTCGACCTTCACCCCGTATCACAATCTCCTCAACTGCTTGAAGCAAAGAATGAACTGCAACCTGCAAGCATACACTAATAATCAGCACTGTGAAGAACCCTAATTTACACACTGACAAAATGATGATCCTCCACAAGGATAATCCAGGAATTTGATCTCTGATCCATGCAAACCAACTTGAGGAATGTCCAAGAGATGGATGGGGTACAAAAACAAGGTATAAATTACTGCTGCTGCTTGTAAACATGCATCTCTTATGTCCAGACACAATTGAGCAAAGAATCATGCCCAAATCTTCAAAGCTTGTTGCTGCGGAAGATAAATGAGTTGCATGGGTTCAGGAGGATACGGTGAAAGGAGTTTGCCTGATAAGCTAGTGACTTCAACCAAGCATTTTTATCAATGCCGAGCCACTTCTGTGCAAACCAGGGGCCACGGGTGAGTGTGCTCTGTTCCTCCATAGCGGATTGAAGCATACGAGCAGTCTCATGTAACGCCTGTACCAGGTTCTTGCCCTGGTCTCCTCCTCCGCCATTCAGCATTGCTCCATCGAATTTGGTGGACTGCGCGTCTGCCCCCCACCCATTCTCGCTCCTGCAGAAACTGTCGTTCATATTAACAATTCCTTCTTCTTCTTCTGAGGTCTCGGGAGACGTTCCTACGTAAGTAGATTCTCCCGCTGCTGCTACTCTCGTTATCGTCCAGCAAATTCTAGGTCTCTCAAACATCGACTTCCGCATCGCGAGACGGTTGTTGGTGGTGTTGTGTTCATTCTCTACCTTCTTCTTGAGCTTCCCGAACCCTGAGCAGCCTCCTCCTAATCTGCTAACCCCAAGCTGCTGACACTCGTGTCGATGGTGCGCCCTGCGCGCATTGCAACAGCCCCAAAACAATCCTCCCTCCACCGACGGCCTGGCTACCGTTACGGAAACGCTGCTGCACACCGCGGAATGCATAGCTCCCTCAAAACCTCACGACTACTAAATGCTCCACCGACCAACCCATCCAAATGGGTACGTTTCTCACGAATTCCCTCAATTCTGCGGCAACTGGGCCAGAAAAAAAAAAAAATTCAACCCAAATCCCTACCCAAAAAGCCAAAAAGAAAATCATAAAAACTTCTGCAATGAACTCCACGGTTCATTTCCCATTGGTGGTGACTCGACTTCCTGAGGCGATGGGTGCACAGAAACCCATCAAACCAAAACACCAGGACTTCAAAGGAAAAGATTTTGATCACTCAGACAGATCACAGACAGGCGTTCCAGAGGCAATTGCTTGCTTGCAAAAGCAGCAAGAGCTCTGGCGACAACTGCCATCTGCAAAATCTGTTCTCCTCCGCGCCTCTTCTTTTCTCCACTTCTCTTGCTCGCTCCCTCGCTAGCTCGCTCGCTTGCAGCGCAAGAGAGACGGACGACGTAGATAGATGGTCGTTCGTCGGAAAGCAAACGAAGTTTCCAAACGCAATCCTCCGTCGGCGAGACGAAGAATAAATGGTGGATGTGTTGTGGATGGATATACTACGTGGTGATGATGCACATACGCGGACATCTGTCGATTCCATGCTAGCGTCAGGTTACTTAGAACCAACGGTGGATGTTACACTGGGGAACAATCTTACATGGTCTTGTGTCCAATTACAATAGATTTATGGAACATGGAGCATGTCATGCAGTATGATGTGGTTGTTGACCAAAGTGATGGCAAGGGTGGAAAGGAATGCATTCTTGTCTATGCAGAAAGTCAATAACAATGCTGTCAAGAAATGCTTGAAGCTTGGGGTGGAAGAACAACCATGCTCCCACCTAGTTTAAGATCTAGTGACTAGCCCGCATTTAGGCCAACTACTTCAGGACCAGCTTTATGTAAATCATGATATGATCTAGTCAGCTTCTTCTTTGTGCAAGGTGCTTACTCTTCTTGTTGTTGTTTGAAAGGTATCATCTCTCATTTTTGACAATAATTTGATTCACATCTTTTGTCCAAACTTGTGTTGTATAGCAAGCAATGGCTTTGCCCCTCCCCCTCTTCCAATCCCCTAACTCGCATTCTAGAATCTTTATCTTTTGGGCCCTAATTTGGTTTAATCAATTTTGACTTCCTATGTATGAGTTTTGATGCATCTTTTGCTTTGATTGTAGAAAGGGGCTTTACACACCAAGTTGTTGGATGCAATGCAACAACATCACCTTGCTTTGTGCACCAGTCCATATGAAAAGCACATTTTGTCATGCACAAACCCAAAGAAAAGAAGTATGTATTGTATCTACATACAATATGATGGCTTAATCAAAAGTTAATACATACATGACATTAATAAATCAAATGTGTGAGCTGATGAAAATTGTGAAAAATAATATGAGTTTGGATCATGTCATGACGATCAACAACTCATAGTGTTATAACATCACAAATTCATGCCTAATGAGCCAATGTTTCTCTTCATTAATGTTTTTCAATTATTACAATGTGAACAAATATGTCATATGTTTAAATTGGTGATGTGGTTTATGCCTCTTCAAATTTCAAGTTATAATTCAACTCCCACTAAGAAATAAGAACATTTTATTTGACAAAATAATTGCACACATAACCAAATGTTAGGATTTTGAAAACTTAAGTTGTGGCACATTGTCCTAGATGGCAATTCTTTCATTATTTTGGGGAACGATCAATGATTGTATGTTATCATGCCATGAAACAACAATTGATGAATTTTCTATTAGTCCATGTTCTATTTTTTAATTGAAAGGTTCAAAATTGTTATTCAACACATTGATTTTTTATTCACA
>Ga0116227_10016410_pt1 | contig 10635 bp, 9 predicted proteins | sample S1TSphgellanicum_FD_89693 | JGI IMG/M metagenome (GOLD analysis project Ga0116227, IMG submission 89693) | Host-associated microbial communities from peat moss isolated from Minnesota, USA - S1T2_Fb - Sphagnum magellanicum MG | ecosystem: Host-associated > Plants > Peat moss > Unclassified...
GTGGGTGGGGTGGCCGTTGGTGGTGGGGCAGGGGGGGTGGGGGGGGGGGGGTGGGGGGGGGGGCGGGGGTGGGTATGCCATGTGCCACAGCCGCCATATCTGCATTGGGCCAATGGCAAGTAGCTATTGGAGAAACTTGTTTCCAATCACAATTTGCTCAACATTTCCCAAATATAGAACTTGGATCCTTCTTGTCCAAGCATGAAAACAAAGCCCTAAATTCAAGCCGTCAATGTTACTACACAAGTGGGACAAGGAGGAAAGACGAGAGAAAGGTGACAACAATCGAGAAAAGCAAGCACATAAACATAAATTTGGACAAGCTCTAGGTGCTCCCCTTTGAAGCTCCAATCTTTGCTTGCCATGTTAGGCCATCATCAACTCATTAGTATGATAGCATTGTCAAATAGATCTTTGTGCATTCTTTTGCTCTCTTGGGGGAGAAAGTCAAGTTAACTACCTATTATTACCTTGAGCATGATTTGTTTCATTTCTAGGTTGCTCGTGGTGATTTTCCAAACCTTGATAGATTTAGCTCACCAAATACAATATCTTCTACCAACCCCATAATATGATAATTGAACACTTTCTCCATTCTTCTTCTTTTTTCTCTATATGTTTCAAGTTTGTTTCATAAATGATTGAAGAGCCCTGGTGTTGTTGTCCCAAAGTACATTAAACCTCTAATAAGGTCACCCATCTCAATACTATTTTGGTAAAAAGTGGAGCTTAATTGTTAAGTTCTTATGTAATTTTTAGAAACATCTATCTTAATGCCATAGGACCTTGGCACAAATTACTTTTTTTTTTAAAATCATGATTATTTCAAATTCTTCTTTTCAAAGATGTTTTTAAAAAGAAAAGTGAAAAATCTCTTGGAATATTTGAGGAAATTTTATTTTCAAAATGAAATCCTCAAAATTAATTAATTATACAACAAACATTTGCTGATGCTACCCCTATAGTACAATGTATAGATATTAAGAGATTTTAAGACAAACCATTTTGAAGCTTAAAGTATACAATTTTTTTGGTAGAAAATATCTTCAAGGCTTTAAATGATAAGACTTTATTGAAAACTCCATTGTGAAAAAACTTATGAAAAAATACAACAGAAAATAAATTCTAAGACAAACATCTTCAAGACCATATTACTAAAAAAATGACTTTCCAAAAAACTCAATTCTGAAAAGGTCGTTTTAAATTTGTAATTAATTTTTCAAGACAAAAATCACTCTAAATTCAATAACTTTTATACAATTGGTCTGAAAATTGTGAACACCACATTATCGACACCTTTCTCGTGGTATTGAACATGGATCCAAAGGCCCCATGATTTGTATTGGATTACAACCCATTGCACCTAAACAAACAAACAAACAAACACCTCTCTTAAAATATAGATTTCCAATGTCACACAACAAATAAAAATGTCTCATGAGACCAATGCAACCCACCTCCTAAATTCTAAACCCTAAAATAACACAAGATGGGTTCATCATTCCAACCTTTGGAATTCAAGATATCTTTGAATTCCAACTTCTTTTTAGTGGGGGGTGGGAAATATTTCAAAATCTTCAAAATTTTGTCTTCCCTCTTCATCTATGGAACTTGCACAAAAGAAACACACAAGAACCAAGTGTACACCACCCATGCATATAAGTCTACTTCTTCTACAAAATAAGTTAGTTGGTGCTAAAAAAAGACACCACCCTGATTGAAATATAAGGGGCTAGTGAGTGAGTGAATGAATGAATGGAAGAAAATGAATGTGGGTAGTGGGCACACTACCACACACAGATCTGGTTGGTGCCCTGATAATATACCCTCTTTGTCCTACATGGGATGAAAGGAAGAGGCAAAACTCCCCACCCATCCATCCATTGTGGTCCCCATAATTGTTTCCAGTCAGTTAGTTACTTAGTTATGTTAGTTAATTGGTGTTATCAACCCCATATTGCAAAAACAATTCATCCATGAGTTTTCATTTCATCCATGTCCAATCTATTCCATTTGTGTCATCAAATAAATTCGAAGAGTCAATTCAATTGTCTCATAAATTTCATCTACATTGTTGTTTCATTTGCATGCTATCAACTTCATCATGTGGAGAGTTCATCCCATCCATCCACTTCCTTGCATTCATCCTTTCCCTCCATCTGTTTGTTTCATCTAGGTCTTGAAACCCATTTCATCAATTGCATCCTTCTTTTCATGTTTGATCCATATGTTTAATCATCCATGTAGTTAAGGTTCATCCATATGGTCAGATTTCAGATTTTGAAAGGGGCATCACCAAGGGCCACTTTCGAATGGAAAAGGAAGACGTGGTTGGCCAAGTAGTAAAGAAGAGATATGAGGTTGGGAGATAGGAAAAATGGGTGGGGAGGGAGAAAATGGAAGAAGGAAAAGGTGGAAAAGTTTTGGTGATAGGCATGTTCACATAGTTCCATCCTTGTGATTTATTGCATTCATGTGATCATTTCATCCAAGAACACAACATCATCCATGTCATGAAGTTTCATCCTTGTGGTATACTTCAATTGTTTCATATAAGTGCTCATGTTTTCTTCATTATCATAATGTTGATTGTGTCATCAAGTTTCATCCTTATGTTTAATTTCATCCATCTACTTCATACAAGCCATTTCATCCATTTTCAGCCATATATTGAGTCTCAACCACATGTTCCAGCTCCATCCATGCAATCAAATCCATTAATGTCTTCAAATTCATCCACATGATATCGTTTCATCCATGTCACAAAATTCAGCCATTTCAATTCCATCCATACGGCTATATCATTCCATATTGTCAACTCCATCTACAAGAAATTTTTTCATCTATGTTGATTTCTTATCCAATACAATATTTTCATCCATCCATATGTCAAAGTTCCATCCAATGAACCTTTTTTCCCGACAAAATCTAACATAAATCCATGTTCAATGAAGTTCATCCCTATTGTTTATGATGTTATCAACATCATTAATTTCCTCTATATGGTCACTTCATTCCATATGGTCAGGTTTTCTCCATGGTATCAATCATGACTAATTTACATGGACATGAAAAGGCGAATATCTAGCATAAATAATGATAACTATTGGGAACAACTTGGGAACATAAGAGAAAAAAATGAAGAGGGGGAGAGGGTGTGTAGAGGGGATTTTATTCGGTTTGGAAGGGCAAAGGCCCTTGGGCATTACACTTGTTACACTCCAAAAAACATTAGAGCACCTTTTGACACACTTGGAGAAATTTCCTAGTGAATTTGGAGTGCACCTTACATCTCTCAATAATGCCTCCTACAATAGAAAGGATGGACCTTACACCTACAAGATGCCTTTGAGACCTACTAAGGGCATAAGCAGCCTCTAGTATGCACAAGGTGCCTCTTGTCACTATTTTGCCCTATGATTTACAAATATTAAAGCTCATCATAGTGTTCAATTGCAACTGTTTTACAATAGGTAAGGCCCACATATGGATACATTTTTGTGGGGCTGGATTTAGCTATTGCCGTGTCAGAGGCCCTTTATTTGGCTATGAACAAAGCTCTGAAAGTAAAAAATAATAATCAACCTTTGATATTGTTGAGCACCTACCAAAGCTTATTAAATAAAGAAATATGGTGGTTTGTATGATTTTTTTGGCCAACATATGGCAATTTAATGGTAACCTATCTTGTAAACCCTTATACTTCCTCTTCCTCCTCACACTATCAAAGGTACCTATGTAACTTGGTACAGTAAACTCTCTCTAAACTAATATTCTTGGGACCAGCTGGAAGATATTAGTTTATGGAGGATATTAGTTTAAACAAATTATATGGGGGGTAACAAAAATCATTATGGAACCTGCCAGAGCAGCATGGAAGGTCATGGAGGTTAGTAGAAGGTGATGGATCATTGGGGAAGGTAACGGAACCTTGTGTAGCTTCTTCCAGCACATTTAGCTTTGTACTTTCGAAGGTGTTTCCTCTGATTTCATCGCTTTTTTGGTGCCATAGTATGATGTATTAGTTTATAAAATGCTATGGGACTAGAAAAAAAATATTGAATATCAGTTTATGGAAAATTATTAGATTAAGTATGAGGCCCGCCACGGGCCTGTGCCCGCATATTAGTTTAGAGAGAATATTAGTTTACACAATATTAGTTTAGAAAGAGTTTACTGTAAGTATCATAAGAGTAAATCATCATTCACACCTAAAGATAAATTGACGATAAATGAATGTTAACAATTGGAACTATAAAAGACAATTCACACATGTAATGTTTTGTAACACAAATGTTGAAGTGGCATCCAATGTGGCATATAATGTTACCTCAAAGTTAAGAAGAATGGTAGCCTAAAGTTGGGTGTATAACTCAATGTTAACAAAATGTTCACCATCATCAACCTCCTTGCTCACAATTGACAACTCATTTGCTTGCTTTTTTGGCAACACGCTAATACAATAAATAAATAAATAACTTTCTACAACACTCAATATCAACACAAATAGCAATGTTCAAGTTCAAGAGTGCATTATAACATCAACAACAACAATTTCAATGGCATGTTCAAGTGCACACTCAACACCAATGCCCAACTCCATCTTTACATTTTTTTTACAATGTTCATGAATATCTTTATAGAATTTCACAATGTTGAAGAAAATTAGCCTTCACACACATGTAATACAATTTAAATCACTCCTTATTGTGGAACTAGTTGGAATGACAACCTCCAATATTGATAATTCTAAGGATTGAATCATTGGAGGTAGTGACAATCCACAAAGTTCAAATGTAACATGTTTTCATTTTTTCCAATTTACAAAAAAAAAACAGTGTAAAAATAAATGTGTTAATCTATTTTTTTCAATTCACTATAATGTAATTATCAAGAAATATGAAAAAGGAGGTCCATCAAAGACAAAGAACAAAGCAAGTTCAAATGCATCAATTGAAGTTCAACAAGGAAACCAAATTAGCCAAATTGGGAGCATAAAAAGATATTGGCACTCATCAAAGCAAAGCAAGATGAACAACATATTGCAACTCTAAAACAAGGTTGACCCATGGGATTATTTTGAAACAACTATAGCAAAGTGGGAAAAAATCCCTAAAATTGTTGTGTAATATAATTTTTTTCAACACATGAAAAACAACTCAATGTGCAAGAATAAAGGCATGATAGAGCTTTGGAAAATTGAATAAGGTATTTTATCACATGTTAAAAGCAAAGCAAAATGAAGATTATTGGGCAATGAACCTGCATGACAAGGTTGCACACTATTTTCCACAATTTTTCTATAAAACCTTCTAATGACATGATCATGTAATTCATGGGAAAAAGGCCCATATTCAATCCTCTACACATTTGTGATCACATGCAAGATTTTAGAGAACATCCACAATGTAATTGGATTCAACGTTGAAAAATCCATTCATCTCAATGATAATGGCATAAATAGAGAACATGTAAGCCATGGGTATGATATCCATTAAAATTTGAAAACATATGGGCATTTGTGAATGACCTCTCAATTGTTCACACGACAATGCCTTTTTAATAATCACATTGCATTTGCCTAAATTACTTCAATGCAAAGACAAGACAATAAATGAGACTCAAATGAACATGGCACAGGCAATTACAAGCCTAATTGATATCATGATGCTTTTCAAATATAACAAAAGCAAGCATCACAAATTTCTTGGGCCCTAATTTAACAATAATACACATGCGAAATCTATTTTCCATAGGTTTGAAATTTTTGGACACACATGTTGTACATGTAAAAATATTTTCTAAACACAAATGTCATGTGCATGACATCCATGTTTAAACAATATGAACCTATAAAAATAATCACATGATTATGATTGCCAATCGTGACCTAAAAAAATTGTGATGAAGAACCTTTCCTATTCGAAAAGAACTTCCATGAACATCAAAACAAATATTATTCCAAATAGCAATAGACCAAACTACAAAATGAAAACATTTCAAAATATAAAATTATATAATAATGTTAATTAATCAAATATGAATCAAATTTTGTAGTAGGTTGAAGGTTAAGAGACATATTTTTGTTAACCGTGTAAACAATCTATTTTCCAAAATAAATGTTCAATTCCCTACACATTACATCACTAAATATATTTTGCCCTTCAAGTACATGTCATGTTTGTTCCTTGATAACATCAATGATTATATCTACCATGTTCAATTTTGGATTAAGTTGCATATCCATGTTCATTAATTTTTGAATATGGGATTTATTCTAAAATCGTAACAAATTCAATCTACATTATTTAAATTCATTAGTCTTTCTAAATATGAAATGCAATATGAGATTGTAGTAGTTATGTAATAAACATCAAGCAATGAATGCATTTGGCACAAAAAACACCGTATGTAAATCAAACTTAGTAAGATTTTTTTTTAAATCATTTTCGAAAGCATTCTCCACAACAAAAAAACATATTTTATGTTTATTATTGTATAACAATTCCAAAACAATGTGATGGCCCTTGTTTTTGAATGGGGTCATCAACTATGTATTTAGTGAATAACTTTTGTCACCAAAAAAATATCGAGGAAACCCATGTATTGAGAATTTGTGTTAGTTTAAAACAAACCATGGTATTGGGCATTTCTATACAATGCAAATGTGTGTGAAATCCTTGCATCATCACATTACACACACATGATTTGTGATAATAATAGTGTTTACAATATGTAAACGTTTTAACAATTGAGATGTGTGTGCCATCGATGGCACCTTGCACATTAAGAAGACCGCACAAACTCATCATCATTGAATTTTGTGAATGAAAACCTAGAAAACCAAGTAGTGTTCTCAAACTTCATTTAATGGCTTAGATCAAATATCGACAAGCTCAAAGAAGATCAAATTTGAAGTTCATGGAATATAACAAGTACAAGAATTATCTTATATTTAAACTCAAGTGGTGACTTTATCATGATTTTGGGTGTAAAAAGCTTCATGAACTTGCTCCATATGTTGCAAAAAACATTTATTACATCATATCGACTGACAAAGTGATGGAAAATGTGAGAACATAATCTATTAGAGTATCCTTGTGTGATTATAGAATAAATAGAATTCTAAGGAAAAAACTAATGACAAAAAAAAGAATGAAATTAAAGTACAATTTTTAGCAAGTAGGTTGTCACTTTAAGCTAAAGCTATTCCCTACAACAAATGAAAAACACTTGCACAATGCAACAAGAAACAAATCAAACATAAGCCAAAAAATATATATATTAATAATTACTTTAGGAAGAAAATACAAAAAGAACCATTGTGAGTTTTTTGAAATAGAAAGCAAAATTGAACACACAAAAAATGGCCCCAAAAAAAAAACAATATGTGATTAGTGCTACAAAAGAATGAGAAAAACAACACAAACAAAAACCATTATGCAATAGGAGGGTCATGATTAAATGAACAAAACACAACAAATGCCAGTTGAGGCAAATGACCATGTTGAACATCACGACAAGGCAAAGCACAATGCATGTGTTGTGAGCACCATTAGAACATGAGCAATAGCAAAATAGTAAGGAGCAAGGAGCAAGATAGACATAAGAAAGAAAAAAAAAAGAGTTGGAGAGACTGCAATGAGCAATAAACATCACAAGAGATGAAGAAAAGTGCCAAAGAAAAGTGACAAAGCAAGAGTGATCATAGCAAAGGGGGCAAATGGACAAAGCGGAGGGGCAAACATTTTTTATAAGTAAAAGAAGAGAGAAACCAAGGCACCAAGGGTTATGTGTGAATGCATGGCCTCAAAGGGTCCTTTTAGGGTTAGGCATCATCATAAAATTAGGCAACAAACACTACAAAATGCTACCACTAGGTGTGAAGGGTCTATAAGTGGGGAATATATGTGATTACTCTGTAGGTAAGTAAGTAAAGCACTTGGGGTGAAGCTACTATACATTGTAAGTAGGGAGATACATGTGGATGGTGAGTACATTGCTAACCACAGTGGTTAGCTATGAGACAGGAATACATCCAACAGAGTGTTTTCCTATCCACACATCATCCATCCCAAATGTTTTGCTGGTGGGTGCTACTTTGTGGATCATCTAAACCTAACTCATAACCAGTTTCCAATAGACCATCAACTTGGGAATTTTGGGTCAAAGAATCAGTTTTAAGGGCTGACTTGGTGATGTGTCTCGTCCTGATTGGACAACCATGTTAATCCGTTTATATCTTGTTCGTTGTGTGGACACAAAGTGATCCATATCCTCTTTGGTGAATGGATGAAAAATTGGTTCACATCCACCAATTGAGCATGTTATGGATGTAAAGGATGCTGGTTATATCATACCAATCTGGTAGGGTCTCTGATACCAGTGCTGATACCAGGTGCATACCTATGTACCGGACCAACCCTGGTCAAAGATGAGCCTATTTGCAGTCCCAGTTTTAGTTTTATGGGTGGGGTTGAAAAAAAGCAAATAACTAAACTTGGATGTGAGAAATAATTTGGCAAGGTCACATAACTTTACCCAGGAGATGCTCCTAAGAGGTCACCTCCATCAAGAACCTGAAGGTACCAATGTACCCACCACCTTAGCAGCCCTCATCATGTAGTTGCTATGTTTTTAGTTACCTAATTCTATTTTACAAGAAACCCTATAGGGAAGTGCAAAAGACTTTCAAGACCCAATTTAACAAAGAGCACACACTTCACTAGAGCACATGGGACACTCCATTATGATTGTTATGATGAGTGATAAGTGAGTAGTCTGTATACCACTAATAGTACATGCAAGCATGTGTATGTGGCACAAAAGCTGCATAAGAAAGACAGCATAACAGTAATGTGATACATACTACTCTCTTAAGGCACAGAAGTCTGAAAGTAATAATTTAGAATTATCATAAATGTGATTTTTGAACTTTGCATGTAGATGGAAAGTTTTGATGACTGGGGGTTTTTTTTAAAACTATTTATCTATTATTCATAATTATTTGCATTTTTATTTTTATTTTTCACATTAAGATATTACTTTTTAAGAATTATAGTCATAAGCTGCTACATGAGGTTAACCAAGTTCAAAGGATTTGCCTAAGTTATACGTGGTGGGTTAAGGGCTGAAATTTATTTATCACCAGAAATGCGGCAAATCTTTATACTAATCCTTATTACCAACTAGTGTTTTTTTTGGGGGGAAATTTCACTATTTTTTCAGAAATAAATTGGGAATTTTTTTTTTTTTCTAGTGTAAATTCAACTTTTTTTTTCCTAATTTTATGATAAATTCGTCATTTTTTTAAATATCGAAACAAGAATTTTTTTTTGTTGCCAACCTTTTTCTTGGACACCATAGCTATTGCCTCCCTTGTGAAGGTGGATTCTAAGCAATATTGAAACATTATTATCTTGCAAGTTCATGCATCACAATAGGCTTTGCATAAACATGTCAATTATGGCTTGTTGTGTGCCAATCATGCATCAAGTTGTTTTATTCCCAATAAGTTTTAATATTATTCCTAGGTTCTTATGGAAAGCTTTCAGACCCTAACCACTAGCCTACATCAATGTTTTTGTTTTTTTTCAATTTTGTGATGTATCTAAGGTGGCATCAACAATCATCCATTAACCAATTTAGTAAAATTTTGGCTATTAACAAAATATGAAAGGTAAAAATTTAAATGTCCTTGTATTTTTTGGCCACCTGCTCAAACCATGTATTTACATTTGGGGAGTTTTTCAATTGCAACAAATAAATTTCAATTTTTTTTGCAAAATTTAGTGAAAAAAAAACTAATATTTGTAATGTCAAAGAAACAAAACATCAATATGTAGAGTTTGGTCATAAAAGGGGCTAAGATTTTTTTTAAGTAGTAAAAGAATTAATTGCTATAAAAAATGGAGTGAAATTTAGATTAATTTAATGGTAATCTAAGTTTCACCCTTTTTTTCTTAGGCATCTTCACTATTGGTACATGTATTACTATTATAATTATTAACATTTTTTAAATTCATGCATTAGATATTGAGTTCCAACATTTTATAGCCAAATTAAATATAATTTACTCACTTTGCATATATTAGTGTTTGAAGTTGAAATGAAGGGTTGGGGGTGAAATGAGGCCCAAATGTTGTGAGGTTATTTTGTGGATATCTCTAATATTAGGAGTTATTTGCATTACATCTTGACCCTAGTTAGTCAATAAATGCATGCCCCATTTTAGAAATGTACAATTGCATATGGAAAACAAAAAAAAATGACACAAAAATAAATAAACTACTATGTCAAGAATGTATTAAATTAAAAAAATTCAACAAGGTTGGCAATGAGATGAAGATAAAGCATCATGAAAATGGGAAACAAAAAGTCTTACATTTTATCAACTCATACATTTATAATCTTGGAAATTTTCACATGCATGTACCTTGCATTTTAAGTTGGTGAATAGAAATCTTTTATGCTTGAATATTCATGTTTGCTTCACAACATTGGAATGCTTCAAATAATTTTGCATTTGATCGAGACCAAAAAAAAAAAAAAAAAAAAAACATTAAAAAAAACAAAAAAAAAAAAAAAAAAAAAATACTAAAAAAACAAATTTAAAAAAATAAATAAAAAAAAAAA
>Ga0116227_10016412_pt1 | contig 10633 bp, 9 predicted proteins | sample S1TSphgellanicum_FD_89693 | JGI IMG/M metagenome (GOLD analysis project Ga0116227, IMG submission 89693) | Host-associated microbial communities from peat moss isolated from Minnesota, USA - S1T2_Fb - Sphagnum magellanicum MG | ecosystem: Host-associated > Plants > Peat moss > Unclassified...
GAACGATCGTCATCGGCGGTATGACGCGCAGGCTACAACTTTCATGGTGCGATCTCTATAGAATGAGGCTGGGCCCCTAACGGTTCCACCTTAAACGGGGGACACGTCCCCCCGATCCCCCCGCGGCGCCCTTCGACAGGCTCAGGATGACAGGACCCTTCGACAGGCTCAGGATGACAGGACCCTTCGACAGGCTCAGGGTGACATCGACCAAGGGTACCTATTGTCCGAGCAACGCCCTATTGTCCGATCAACGCCCTATTGTCCGATCAACGCCCTATTGTCCGATCAACGCCGGCCTGACCAGGCCAACCACTGTCACCCTGGGCCTGTCGAAGGGTCCACCAGCCGGCCACCTCGCGTGGCGCCTAGCACCAGCCAAACGGGGACACGTCCCCCCAAGCCCTGCGACTTTGCCCGCTCGCTCTGTGTTGGGAGTCACGGTGGGTCCGGCGCAGACTACGTACGCTTACCGCATCCGGTCTCGGCCGGGTGCACGAAGGAGAACGATGGCGGCTTCCGCATCGCTTACCATCCCAATATCGGTCACGACGCCGGCCCAGGCGTTCGACGCGCAGAAAATCTTCACGAGTACCCCTGGGACGGTGGACATCACAATCGACGCTGCCGGCGGTAAAGCAACGTTGGGTTTTCAGTTTCCCGGGAACATCGATGCGATGATCGGCCGTCTGAGCAGGCGCGGCTTGTTGGCTTCCGAGCGGATCTCGCTGTCCGTGCCCGTGCAGAATATCAGCGGCCGGACGATCGATTCAGCGACGTTGCTGGCTCACCTGAACCACTCGCCGGTCATTTCCGGGGCGGCCTACGACGGCCACCACGTAACGGCGACCATCCTGGCCGCCACCAACGCGTTCCGTTTCGTTTACGAGGAGATCATTATTAGTGGCCTGATGCCGCTCGACCACGCCACCGTCGCAGGCCCCCAGGAGTTTGTGCTCTGATCGCAACTGCCCAACCGGATGTTTTGATCGTCGGCGCAGGCCCAGCGGGGCTGGCGGCGGCGAAGTACCTGGCCGACGCCGGGAAGAGTGCCCTGGTCCTCGAGAAACGGCAGATCGCGGGCGGCAAACTGTCGTCATGGCGGGATCGCGACGGCGACTGGCTGGAAAGCGGCTTGCACTCGTTCTTCGGGGGCTACGCGGACCTTCAGGCCTTGCTCGGCGACGTTGGAATCCTGCACAACGTCCTGTGGCAGCCGCATACGCTGACCTGGGGCTTCCCGCCCGGCTTTTCGCCGCGCTGGCAAGGCCAAGAGCCCGTCTTCGAGGAGTTCCACTTCGTCGATCTGCCGGCTCCGCTCAACGGTGTCGGAGCGGTGCTCAACGGCAAGTACGTCTTCAACACGCTCGAGAAGCTGCTCTTCGCGAAGGGTACGCTGCCCGTGTTGCTGGGCGACCACGACTATGCCGAACGGCAGGACGACCTCACCTACGTCGAGTGGCACCGCAAGCGCGGCATGAGCGAACACATGCTGCGGACCTTCTTCGCGCCGATGTCGCTCGCGCTCAACTTCACGCGGATCGACCAGATCTCGGCCGAGGCGATGCTGCGCGTGATGGCCTACTTCGCTTCGACCAAGAACGCCAGCCGGGCGGGCTTTCTCAACGGGCCGCCGTCGCTCGCCTTCGTCGAACCGTTGGTCGAGCACGTGCGCGGGCGCGGCCAGGACGTCGTGATGAGCGCCGGCGTGGGGGAGCTGATCTTCGACGGTGACCGCGTCGCCGGCGCACGGACGCTCGACGGCCGCGAGTACCGGGCCGAGGTGACGATCCTGGCGGTGCCGGTCCACAATGCCGCCGAGTTGCTGCCGGCCCAGATGCTACGCGACCCGTTGGTCAGCGGCGTCGGCAAGCTGAAGTCGAGCCCGATCATCAACGCGCACCTGTGGTTCGATCGCAAGATTTCGAAGCTTTCGAACTTGATCTTCGCGCCGGGGACGATTCTGCCGGTCCACGCCGACTTGGGGCAAGCGTCGCCCGGCTACGAATGGCCCGACCGGTCGTTCGTCGAGGTGTGCGTCGCGCCGGCGGACGATTTGATCAAGCAGGACGACGAAACCGTGATCGATCGGGTCATGACCGACATGGGCCGGTTGTATCCGCTTGCGACGCGAGAGCACCTCGTCAAGGCAAAACTGGTTCGCATCCCAAAGAGTGTGTATCGAGCCGCGCCCGGCGCGGAACGGTTACGCCCGGGAGCGAGAACGCCCGTGCCGAACCTGTTCCTGGCGGGTTGCTATACCAATCATCGTTTTCCCGCGAGCATCGAAGGCGCGGTGCGAAGCGCGAAAGCCGCCGTGGAGGAAGCCCTGGAGCAGATCGGTGTTCGAGCGTAACGCCGAGTTTGGAATCGCAGCGACGGACGGTCCGGCCATTGAGCCGGACCTGCGCGCCGCCTACCAGACGTGTCGCGAGATCACACGCATCGCCTCGAAGACGTTCTTCCTGGCCTCGCTATTCCTATCGCCCGAGAAGCGTCGCGCGGTCTGGGCCGTCTATGCCTTCTGCCGCACCGCCGACGACGTCGTCGACCGCACGGCGCCCGCCGGCGACCGGCTGGCCTCGATCGAGGAGCTCGAGCGCAAGCTGATCGCGGCCACGAGCGGTCACGCGAGCGAAGCGATCTTCATCGCGTACGCGGACGCCGCGCGGCGCTTCGAGATTCCACTCGATCCCGCGCTCGCGTTGCTGCGCGGCGCGCGGATGGACGTGACGGTGCGGCGCTACGCGACGTACGCGGAACTGTGCGATTACTGCTACCTCGTGGCCTCGACGGTCGGCCTGCTGGTTTCGCCGATCCTGGGCTATGCCTCGCCGGAGGCCTTGGACTACGGCATCACGCTCGGCCGCGCAATGCAACTAACGAACATCTTGCGCGATGTCGGCGAGGACGCGTTGATGGGCCGGATCTACCTGCCGGCCGAAGACCTGGAGCGCTTCGGGTACGACGAGCGCAACGTTTTCGCCCAGACGGTCAACGACAATTTCGTCGAGTTGATGCGTTTCGAAATCGAGCGTGTTCGGGCGCTCTACGCCGAGGCCGAACCGGGCATCGAGTTGCTCGCGCCGGAAAGCCGCTACACGGTCCGGCTCGCGCTATCGCTCTACCGGCGGATCCTGGGCGCCATCGAACTCAACGGCTACAACGTGTTCACGCGCCGCGCCTACGTGCCGCTGCGCAGCAAGATCGTCACGGCCCTGGGCGTCGCGCTCGTTCGTTAGTGCCCCCGTCAAAAGGTTTGGCGCGATCGGGTTAAGCGAGTACCGCGGTAAATACAGCGCGCAATTAGTTCGCGTTTGCCGCGTGCCAGAGGCGCGGGCGTTCGTAGGCCGACCAGAGCGCGGCGTACTCGCCGGCACGCGCGCGGAGTTCCGCGTGCGTTCCGCGTTCGGCGATCGTGTGGTCCGCGATGACCAGGATCTCCGGAGCGTCGCGAACCGTCGCTAACCGGTGGGTGATCAGCACGACGGTCTTCGTCTGCGCGAGCGCTTCGATGGCGCGGTGAACCGCGCTCTCGGCGTCGGGATCCAGGCTCGCGGTGCACTCATCGAAGATGACGATCGGGGCGTCGGAGAGCAGCGCGCGCGCGATCGCGATCCGCTGACGCTCGCCGAGGGAGAAGGCCGTGCCGCCCGCGCGGACCGGCGCGTGAATGCCCTCGGGCAGGCGCGCGAGGAAGTCGTTGCACCCGGCCGTGCGCGCGACGGCGCGGATCTCGGCTTCGCTCGCGCCGGGCCGGCCGGCGGCGATGTTCTCGGCCACCGTGCCGTCGGTCAAGGCGGTGTCCTGGAAGACGAGCGTCACGGCGCGCGCGCGCGCGGCCCGTGAAAGCATGCGCAGGTCGACGCCGCCGACCGTAACGTGGCCGCTGGCGGCGGGTCGCAACCCGGCCAGCAGCGCCGCGAGCGCCGACTTTCCCGCGCCCGAGCGGCCGACGATCGCGGTGATGCCGCGCTCGGCGAACCGGTGCGTGATGCCCTCGAGCACGGGCCGGGAATCGAAGGCGAAGCCGACGCCGTCGAGCGCCAAGGTCCACGCCGCGGTACTCGCGGGCAGCACGTCGGTTCCCGCGGGTACCGCGGCGGCCAGCGCCAACACGCGCTCGACGTCCACCACGTTGGCCCGGGCGTCGGAGAGTCGCAGCGCGCCGTCGGTCACGTCGAAGAGCGCCGCGAAGTACCCGAGCGTCAGCGTTAGCGCCAGCACGTAGCCCTGCGGCGAGGAGCCCGCGATCCCGAAACTCGTGCCGGCGATCAGCGTGATCGCGAAGCCGAAATCGATCCAGAAGAGCGCGATCGTGCCGAAGGAGATCGGCGCGATCGTCGTTTCGAATGCCGAAAGATTGAGTTCGTCGAGCGCCCAGGCGAGGCGCCGTGTGCGCTCGGCCGTCCAGCCGAAGGCGCGCAGCAGCGGGACGGACTCGACGTATTCGAAAAAGCGCGACGAACCTTCGGCGCGCGCCCGCGCGAAAACGGGCGTGGCCCGCGCGCTGATGCCGCGCGACTGCCAGAGATACACGACGGTGACCGGCAGGAACACCAGGGCGACCAGCGCGATGCGCCAGTCCAGCGCGGCGACGACCGCAAGCGAGGCGGCGGCCGCGAGCGCGCCGCGGAAGAGCTGGTCGTACGCGCCGGCCAGGGATTCGCCGGCCTCGTCGAGCCCGGTCGTCAAGAGCGCGACGGCGCGGCCGGCATCGAGGCTCGCGAGTTGCGCGGCCGGGACGTCGCGCAGTCGCTCGATCGTCGCCGTCCGCAGCCGCTCCGCGCGAGCCGCGAGTTTGGCGCGCACGATGCGCGCGGCCGCTGCCGACAGGACGAGTTGGAGAAGCAGCGTTCCCGCGACCGCGAGCCCGAGCGCTCGTAACTCGGAGGCCGAGGTCGTACTCGCGAGCGCCCGGCGAATGGCGACGGCGACGGCGCCAAGCGGAACGGCGGCCAGCAAGGCGGCCACCCCCGCGCAGGCCGCGGCCGCCCAAAGGCCCGAGTCGCGAACGGCCAGCCGGCGCGACACGATCACGTTGCGACGCCTTCGGTAGCGGACAGGGCGGGCACGACAGATACCTGAGCGGGACCATCATACGCGCGCCACATCGCGGCATACGTTGGGCTCGCGGTTAGCAATTCGGCGTGGGTCCCCTGCGCCTCGACCCGGCCGGCGCGGTCGAGTACCACGATGCGGTCGGCGTCGACCACGGTCGAGAGGCGGTGCGCGACCAGCAGGACGGTCTTGCCGGCGAGGAGCGGTGCGAGTGCCGCGCTGATCTCGGCTTCGGTCGCGGGGTCCATCGACGCGGTCGGTTCGTCGAGGATCACGATCGGCGCTTCCTTCAAGAACGCGCGCGCGATTTGCAAGCGCTGCCGCTCGCCGCGCGAGAGCCGCAGGCCGCGGTCGCCGATCACGGTGTCGTAGCCGGCCGGCATCGCGCTGATGAAATCGTGGGCGCCTGCGGCCCTGGCCGCCGCGATCACGTCGGCGTCGCTCGCGCCGGGCCGGCCTAGCCGGAGGTTGACGGCGACGGTGTCGTCGAGCAGCGAGACGTCTTGGAAGACGCACGTGATGCCGCGCATCAACGCATCGAGGGCGACGTCGCGAACGTCGACGCCGCCGATCTCGACCGCGCCGCGGTCGACGTCCCAGAAGCGCGCGGCGAGCCGGGTCAGCGTCGTTTTCCCGCTGCCGGACGGTCCGACGATCGCGGTGACCGCGCCGGCCGGTGCGGTCACGTCGACGCCGCACAGCACGTCGCCGCGCCCCGCGGCGCTTCCCGGATAGGCGAAGGTCACGTCGCGGAAACGGACGTCCGCGCGATCCGGGAAGGCGGCCGCGCCGGCGACGACCGGCGGTTGGGCCAGCAGCGCCGCGATCCGCGCCCAGGCGGCGCGCGCGCCGGCGCTGGCCGCCGCCCGTTCCGAAGGCGACGACCCACGCGCTGATCGAACGCAAGCCCAGCGCCGCGAACAGAATCAGCAGCGACGGTGCCGTGTGTGGACCGCCCAGCGCGAGCGCGGTCAGCACCAGCAGGGCGCCGAACGTCCCGGCCAGGACCCGCCGGACCGCGGCCTGCACGGCGACGGCGGAGTCCCGTCGTTCGGTCGCCAGGCGGTAGGCCCGCGCGAGTCTGGGGACCGCCCGCGCGGAGGCGCCGGCGTCGGGCAGCGAACGATCGAGTTCGGCCGCTCGGGTGGCCGCGAAGATCGCGGCGCCCAGCGACTCGCGCGCCGTCCGTTCGCCTTCGCGATCCCGCCGGCGCAGACCGGCCAGCGCCGCCAGCGCCAAGCCGCCCAAGGTCGCGACGAACGCGATCAGCGCCACGTCCCGGTCGCGCAGGAAGAGCACGAGCCACGCGGTCAGCAGAACGCCGTACGCCGAGGCGAGCTGCGGCAGCCGCTCCGAGCAGAACGTGGCGACCGCGTCGACGTCGCCGAGGAGAACGGCTTCCAACGCCCCGGGCCGCGCCTGGGCCAGCGTGCCGAGCGGCAGATTTCCGAGCGTCGTCGCGGCGGCGGCGCGCAGGTCGCGGCCCACGAGCATCGACGCCGAACCCGCGGAAACCCGCGAGAGAATCGAAAGCCCTAAGCGGATGGAGACCGATGCGATCGCGGTAAACACCAGCTGCATCACGGTCAGGCCGCCGGGATCGAAGTGGTCGAAATAGACGGCCGCGATCAGCGCGACGGCCAACGCCGGCACCGTCGCGGCGGCACCGGAAATCAGCCCCGTCAACGTCGAGAAGGCCAGCAGCGCCCGAGCGCGCGGTGAAATCACGTCCAGGTTTTGTAGAGAAACGGCGAGATCTCCGTATCGGCCTCAGCGCGCCACAGTTCTTCAGCGGCGCGCTGCGCACGTTGGCGTGCCGCGGGCCGGCGCTCCACGATCTCGGTTGCGATTCGGCGCAGATTGGCCGCCCCCTCGGCAAGCGTGGCGTAATCCCGCGCTCGTTCGCGGGCATGGCGCAGTTTCACGAGATGCATCGCGCGGGGGTCGGGCGGCAGTTTCGGCCGCCGCAAGAATTCGATTTCGACCGACTCGCGCCAGTGCAGCAGCGCCGCGCGTAGCTGGCGCGAGAGTCCGGGGATCTGGCGCAGGCTTTCGCGCGAGATCTGCGCGGCGCCGACGATTCCCTGGCCCGCGAGAAACGCGCGCGTCCGCTCGTCGACGAGCCGGTGCGTCCGCAGCGTCCGGGCGGCCGCGAAACGTTCCCACTCGAGCGCGTTGCGCCGGCGTTGCAACTGCGCGACCTCGGCATCGTGGCGCGCTTTCCCCGAGAGGAGACGCGCTCGCAGTTTCGCGAGCCGGTTCAGTTCTTCGCTGAAGCGCCGGGAACGCGCTTCGCGTTCCCACTCGCGCGCGGCGACCGCATAGGCGGCGCGGGCCGTGGCGGCGTGGCGCCACGCTTGGGCAACCGCGGTGCGCGCGTCCGGGCGGAACGCGGCGGCGAGCCCGAGCGTGCCGGCCACCAACAGCAGCGCGAGCAGCGGCAGCTTGACCACGAGCGCGGCCGCGACGCACAGCGCGCCTGCGACGGCGCCGGCGGCGTACGCGGCGATGCGCGTCTTCGTCCATAACCGCAGCGGCGTCGCGCGGCGCGCCGCGGCGGGCGTCAACCGCGGGTCGATCGGCGCCGGCGCGCGCTCGGCCGCGACCTCGCTCCAGACGCGCGCGACCGCTTCGTCGTTGCAGCGTTGCCAGATCGATTCGTCGACGCCGTAAGAGCGATCCCGATCGCCGGGCAGGCTGAAATAATGGAGGCCCGAGCGGTCGAGCGCGCACCAGGGACACGGCGCGCCGCGCAGGTGCCGGTGCGCGGCGTTGCTCGCGCAGCGAACCGTCCGGGTTTCAATGTCTTCGAGCGCGCGGCACCACACGGCCGCCGAGGGCCGCTCGGGTGGCGCGCCCAGGAACGCGCGGGTGAAGAGGGCGGCGATTTCCGGCGTCACCGCGCTCAAGGTCGGGCTGCCCGGAGGCGGGCGCAGGCCGCGCCGCCGTGCCTGGGGATGATAGAAGAAGCGGCGCGCGGCGACGTTCGCGCCGATCGCCCCCGTCCCGGCGACGCCGGGCGGGAGCACGCCCGAGAACGGATGCTTGCCGACGAAGAGCAGTTGAAAGAGCATGACCGCTAGACCGAAGAGGTCGTGCTGGGGCAGCCGTTCGACGGCCGCGAAATCGGCGGTCTGCAGTTCCGGTGGCTGATAGTCCGGCACGCCGACGTTGCAGCGATAGAGCGCGCCGCCCGCGCGGACTTGGAAGCTGTCGCAATCGATCAGACGCGCCGTCGAGTCGGCGCACACGACGACGTTATTGGAATTGACGTCGCCGACGACGACGCCGCGTTCGTGCAGCACCGAGAACGCCCGCGCGAGGTTGACGGCCGTGTGGATCAGGAACTTCCAATGCGCTCGCGGGAAGTGCTCCTGGCGGCTCCGCGGCCCCAGCAGGTCGTGGATCGGGTGCTGCGCCGCTAGCAGCGGCATCGTGAATCCCACCGCGCGAGCTCCGTCGTAGACGAGGCCCGTCGGCCAGGCGGCCACGGTCCGCAGGCTCTCGTCCGAGGCCTGGACCATCGCGGCGAGCTTCGCGAGTTGCTCGGCCGACATCGGGCGGGTGTAGATTTTCGCGACGGCGTCGGGCCGCTCGAGAATCCGGTAGACCGTCCCTTCGCCGCCGTCGCCGACGCGGGCGCCGAGGGTCGCCGCTCCGCCCGCGGAGTCGCGTAGCGCCGTCACGCGGCCGCCGCCGTGCGACAGCCGACGACCAGCGCTTTGTCGTCGTCCGTGCGCCGGTTGACGGCCTCCGAATCCAGATAGGCCGCGAGCGACCGCGCCAACTCGTCGGGCGAGGCCGGGCTCTCGCGCACCGTCCGCACGAGCGGGCCGAAGAAGGGTTCGAAGGCCGTGCGCGACGAGCGCTCCAGCGCCAACTGCTGCAAGCCGTCGGAGAACGCGATCACGTCGGCGACGCCGTCGAAGCGCCGGATCGCCACCCGTTCGGCGACGGTATCGTCGGTGAGGAAGTACGTCTGATTGGCGTACTCGCCGCCTTCGGGCCAGAGCGCGACTTCGAACGGACCGCCGGCCGCTTCGCGCACGACGACCGCGCCGTCGCCGACCGATGCGCACAACGTCTGGTGGTCGCTGGCGATCGCGAGTAGCGCGGTCGCCGAGAAGTCGCGCAGATCGGCGTCGGAGTCGCCGGCATGCGCGCGCAGTTCGTCGCGCAGCCGCAGAAACCACGTCCGCACGTCGTCGTCGGAAACGGCGTCGAGGTCGCTCGAGGCTGCGAGCGCGTCACCGACCAGCACCGGCAGCCGGTCGCACACGAGGGTCGCGCCGCGCTCCGCGAACGCCGCCGAGCCCGCGCCGTCGGAGACGACGCAGACGAAAACCTGGGCGCCGTCGGGACACGCCAGGACCGAGCCCGCGCAACGGTCTTGGCAGGGCGTATCCGAGCGAACGTGCGAGGTCCCCACGGCGATCGCGCTGACGAAGCGCCAGCTCATGCCTGCGTGCTGGTCCAGCCGGGCGGATCGAGGGCGATCGTCTGGCCGATGACGGAATGCGACACGGTCCGCATCGACTTGGACAACCACACGAAGAGGTCCCGGAAGCGGAGCCCGTCGAGTTTGACCGGCGGCCGGTTGGGCGGCGCGATCTCGGCGAGCTTCGTCATATTCGCTTCGCCGACCCCGACGCCGTAGAACGAGAACGCGCCCCGCTCCTCGCCCTCGCGCACGCTCTTGGCAGCGGCTTGGTAGTCGTCGGTCGGCTCGCCGTCCGTGATCAGGAAAACCCAGGGCCGATAGTACGCGATCCCGTTCGTCCGATAGGTTTCCTTGCGCGCGGTCAGGCGGCGCAGCGCTTCCCAGATGGCCGCGCCCATCGGCGTCAAGCCGCCGGCCCGCAAATCCGGCGGCGAGAAATTGGCCGCGTCCGTGAAATCGGCCACCAGCTCGGGTGAGTCGCCGAAGGTGAGGACGGCGACATCGACGCGCTTGGCCGCGAGCGGGTCGCTCAGCAGCTCGTCCTTGAACGAACGCAAGCCGAGGTTGAGCGCCGCGATCGGCGGTCCTTGCATCGAGCCGGAGGTATCGAGCACCAGGAGGCAGGCGCATCGCGGTTCCGGGTTCTCGGCGAACTCGATCGTCTCGAACCCGCTCGCCGGGGTTACGGAGCCCTCTTCGAAAGGGGTCTGCGCGTTTTGGTTCATGGTCGTCGTGTCCGTCTGGAAACGCGGGGGTTGAAAGCAAACGGCGGCGCCATTCTAAGACTGGCGCCGCCGATGCGATGTTCCTGGCCGGTGAACGGCGAGTTACTTGGTCGCCGTTACCGCCGAGCCGAACACGGTTTGCCACTTTGCGTGTCCGGCCGGATTCCCGAGGACGGCGGCGTGGATGATCACCATCGCGATCACGCCTGAGAAGGCGTAGCCGAAGACGGCCGCCTTGAAGTCGTGGATGTTGTCGCGGTACTTGGGCCCACCGGTTCTGCCACCGCTGAATGGATCGTACGACATGCTTGTGACTCTCTCTCTGCCAGTGCTACTTGTAGAAGGTCAGGTACGCGAAGTGGATGATCGCGGCAATGACGAGGAAGAGCCACGAGCCCTGGACGAC
>Ga0116227_10016413_pt1 | contig 10633 bp, 11 predicted proteins | sample S1TSphgellanicum_FD_89693 | JGI IMG/M metagenome (GOLD analysis project Ga0116227, IMG submission 89693) | Host-associated microbial communities from peat moss isolated from Minnesota, USA - S1T2_Fb - Sphagnum magellanicum MG | ecosystem: Host-associated > Plants > Peat moss > Unclassified...
CCGAGCACCTCTTCGAGGTTGGTGTTCGCCGCGCCCAGGACCAACATCGAACCCACGAGGATGACGCCGTGGATGGCGTTCGAACCGCTCATGAGCGGGGTGTGCAGGATGCTCGGCACCTTGGAGATGATCTCGATGCCGACGAAGATGCTCAGCATCAACACCGTCGCGTACTGCAAGAGGGTGTTACCCATCAGGCGTTCTCCTTCACTTCGGGGGTAATCGCCACGTGCTCGACGCCGAGCGCCTCGGCCGTGGGCGCGTGGTTGACCTTCCCGTCGCGCGCGATGGTCACCCCGAGCACGACCTCGTCGCTCCAGTCCGGACTCAGGGTGCCCTTGGACCCAAAGAGCGCGAGGAGTTTCAGGACGTTGTTCGCGTACATGAAACTGGCGTGTGAACCCATTTCAGCGGGCGGGTTGGAAAGGCCGACCACGCGCACCCCGCCGTGGTCGACGACCTCGCCGGCCTTGGTGAGTTCGCAGTTCCCACCACCGTCGGCCGCCATGTCGATGACGAGCGAACCCTCGCCCATCGCCTCGACCATGGCCGTCGTCAACAGAATCGGCGCCTTGCGTCCGGGCACCGCGGCCGTCGTGATCACGACGTCCGAGTTCGCCACTTCGCTGAGCAGCGCCGCCTGTTGCTGTGCTCGTTCCTCGTCGGTGAGTTCGCGCGCGTACCCTCCCGCGGCGTCGGCGCTGACGCCCAACTTCACGAAGACCGCTCCCGCCGACTCGGCCTCTTCCTTGGCGGCCGAGCGCACGTCGTAGGCGCGGACCTTGGCGCCGAGCCGCTTCGCGGTCGCGATCGCCTGGAGACCCGCGACACCCACGCCCATGACCAAGACCTTGGCCGGACGTATGGTCCCCGCCGCGGTCGTGAGCAACGGAAAGAAGCGGTCGAAGTACGAGGCGCCCGCGAGCGCCGCCCGATAGCCCGAGACCGTCGCCTGACTCGAGAGGGCGTCCATGTACTGGGCCCTCGAGATACGTGGCAGGAGGTCGAAGGAGAGGACGGTTATCTTCCTCTCGACCAAGGCCTTCACGACGTCGAGCGACAGCAATGGCGAGAGGAAGGAGAGGTGCAACGAGCCTTCGGCGAGCGCGCGCACCTCGTCGAGCGTGGGTGGGTTCACGCGCACGTTCACGTCACCCGTCGGCGCGTCGACGATCGTGGCTCCCGCCGCTTCGTAGACGTCGTCAGTGAAGTGCGCTCGCAGACCCGCGCCACGTTGCACCACGACGTCCCAGCCGTCGGTCACGAGCGCCTTTACGGCGTCGGGAGTGAGAGCGACGCGCGTCTCACCGGGACGTGACTCTCTAAAAAGCGCGATTTTCATACAAAGGTTCTAGCAGTCCGCTACTGGAGGTCCTTAATCGCGGAAGGCGGGCTCGGTAAAAAGTTCACGAGTTCGTCGACGAGTCGGGGCGCCGCGTCGAGCGGTATCCAGTGACCGACGTCGTCAATACGGACGTAGTCGAACCCGTGCGTGCAGTAGGCCTCGGAGTTCTTCATCTGCGCCTCTCCGAGCACCGCGTCCCCACTCGACCAGATACCGAGTGTGGGTACCTGCACGAGTGGCAGGGCGCGCGGTTTGGCGACGAAGGCCTCGGGTGGGACGTTCGCTCGGTACCACTGAAGATGCGCGGACATCTGGCCGTCGCGCTCGAGTTCCTCGATCACCGCCTCCGCACGCGGATGACCTAACCACGTGCGTAGTGCCTCGTGGTTATCGTGACGAAGGAACGACTCCCCCACGCCCTGGTGCGCGAACAACAACATGTAGAAGCTCTTCACCATCTGGCTGACGCCGGCCGAACGGAACGCCGTAGGGTGACCCACCGAGATCGCGACCAAGCGCTCGACCGACGTCGGCGCGAACGCCGAGGTGACCCAGGCGAGATTCGATCCCCAATCGTGACCCACGAGCGAGACCTTCTCTACGCCCAGGCTCTCGATAATCGCCTGTACGTCCGCGACCAGGTGGTGCATCGCGTAGCTGGCGGTGTCCGCCGGCTTCGAACTCTGTCCGCACCCACGAAGGTCGGGCACGACGACGCGGTAGCCGCGCGCCACGAGTTCGGGCGTCACGAGGTCCCACACGGCCGACGTGTCGGGCCAACCGTGCAACAGCAGTACCGCGGGCCCCTCACCTTCCTCCTGCACCGAGAGGGTGACCGGTCCGTTTTGTACAGAAAATCGGTTCACGTGGCGACGCTAACGCGAGTAGACAAGTAATTGTGGAACTTTTCCGAGAAAATGTGACGTCGCCCGTGGGCGTCTGGGGTGTCGTGGGTGACGAGACGGGCGTGCACCGTGTTTGTCTCCCCCACGAAACGGGTCCCCAGACTTCGGGCGAGGTGCCCGCCCCGGTGATTGACGCCGCGCGACAACTTCATGAGTTCTTTCAAGGGAGACGTCGTGACTTTGACGTCGTGCGCTCAGCGGTCCGGGCGACGACGTTTCAGTACGACGTCTGGAACGCACTCGAGCAGATCCCCTTCGGGGAGGTCCGCACCTACGCCGAGGTGGCCGACGCAGTCGGACGACCGCGCGCGATGCGCGCGGTCGGCAACGCCAACCACGCCAATCCCTGGCCGATCCTCGTACCCTGTCACCGCGTCGTCGCGAAGGGAGGCTTGGGGGGATACGGCGGCGGCGCAGAGGTCAAGCGTTTCCTACTCAACCTCGAAGGACGCTCCCTCTGACCCTGCGTCGCTCAAACGTTGAGGAATAAACGACAAACGGCATGACGGCGGGACCCGGCAGTGATTCGCCACCCCTTCAGTCGCCAGTGAATTCCTTCATTTTTGGGTGTTTTCGAATCACGGAAGTACGCGCGGATCGATTTCCAGGGTGGCTGAAGTTAAGTTTGCATGTCGGCTATAGTTAATTTTAAATATCGGCTAAAGTTAAGTTAAAAGAGACGTGATCCATGGAAATAAAGGTAGACAAGTTACTCCACCGCAACGTCATTCAAACCGTTCGAGAACTCGTCCACGACTCACCCGTCGTGCTTCTCGAAGGGCCGAGGTCGGTGGGTAAGTCGATCATTCTCGCTGCACTCGCACGAGAGTTCGGGGTTTCCGTCATCGACCTAGACGATTTGAACACGAGGAACGCTGTGGCGGCGGACCCCGATAGTGCCGTCATTAGTTCCGGCACCATTTGCATTGACGAGTACCAAAAAGTCCCGCGGGTACTCGACGTGATGAAGGCCGAACTCAACAAAGGGGCCACACCAGGGCGTTTCATTTTGGCTGGATCCACTCGATACGACGCGTTGCCCTTACAGTCCGAAGCGCTCACGGGGAGACTTCAACGAGTCACTATCTATCCACTCTCGCAAGGTGAGATCGCGGGTGAAGTAGAAGGGTTTCTCGCGACGGCACTGACAGATCCGTCGATTCTGGTCACGAATCAACTTTCAACGAGTTCTCGTACTGCGTACATCGAACGTGTGTGCGCGGGCGGCTTCCCACTCGCGCTTCGTTCGACGACCGTGCGAGCTCAGCGTAACTGGTTTGATAACTACATCAGACTCTCACTTGAGCGAGATGTCCTCGCGCTCGCAAACCTCCGTCAAAAGGACAAACTCAACGACTTGCTCAAGCGCGTGGTCGGACAGACGGGCCAACTATTGAACGTCAGCGCCGCGGGAGAGCCGCTCGGTCTCACCAAACAAACGACCGAATCCTACGTCGCTCTTTTGGAGAAACTTTTCCTCGTGTTTCGACTCGATGCGTGGGGCACGACGCTGTACTCGCGGGCCGTTAAGAAGCCAAAGATCCACGTAGTTGATTCCGGTCTCGGCGCTCGCCTCTTGCGGCTGACCGTGAACAAAATTAATCCTCAGCATCCCACCGCGATGAGCGAGTTTGGTCATCTCCTTGAATCATTCACCGTGTCGGAGCTACTTCGACAGTCATCATGGAGCGGCAACGTCGCCGACGTCGGACATTTTCGTACCCGAGACGGTGAGGAAGTGGATCTCGTCATCGAGAATGACGAAGGCGGCATCGTTGGTTTCGAAGTCAAGGCGTCACAAAGTATCAGTGGTGAGGAATTCTCTGGGCTTCGACAACTCAAGAAGTTGGCGGGACCGAACTTCGTCGGCGGGATTGTCCTTTATCTGGGAACACGTTCCTACACCTACGCACCCCAATTACACGTCATGCCCCTGGACCGACTTTGGGCCCATTGAAGTTGAACGGGTCGCGCGCGACGTCGCTCCCGACCAGCCTTCGCCGTGTGTGAAGTCCGTCCGTCATCTGACCTTAGGGAGCATGAACCGTGTGTCGTGGTTCGACGAAGAATCATTCGAGATCCATCTCTCGCACGCGTGAGTGCGATGTCCACGGGTGCCTTGCTTGTCCTCTTCGCTCTCCTCAGCACGTGACGATGAAAACCGAGGATTCCTGCAGCCTGAATACACGCATTATCTGCGATAACTACGACGAACCTTTTGCCACACGCCACTCTGGACTAGAGGAACTTCGACTCACCTTCAGGGATCATCATCTTGCTCATGGGTATGTCGTCGTAACGATCATGGCTGATCTGGCGGATCGTGCGTCGCGTGAGCCAGAAGAGCACCATCGCCCACGGCACCTCGAGGACGGCGGCAAAGAGCACGCTCTGCAACAGATCACCTCGTCGCGCCGTGGTGACGTCGAACCACGCGTCGATGAGCAACAAGGTGCCGGCCGCGGTCGCGAAGAGCGACAGAATCGCGCGACGTCGCCACGCCGCCCACGCGGTCGCGAAGATCATGGCGATTTGTGCGACGTCGAGTCCCACCCACGCCACGTTCCAGTGGTTCGCCACGTAGTGCCGGGGAAGTTCGATGCCGATATAAATGGTCCACAGGATCTCGATGGAGGCCGCGCCGGTCAGCAGGGTCAGTATTCGGGTTCGTCGCGATCTGGGCAGTCTCGGGACGTTCATCACCTACGCGTTCGCCGGAACCGGTGCCTTCAGTGCCTCGCTCATCGCCATCGCCCCGTCGTAGAGCGCCTGACGCTCGGCCTCGTCGAGCACGTCGTAGAAGGCGGCAACGCCCTCGGTGGTCAACTCCTCGGCCCGTTGCTTCTTCGCCACGAGTTCGTCGGTCGTCGCGGGCACGTCGTCGTCGCCGTAGCCGTGAAGTTTGAAGATGAAGGGGTCCTGTAAGTACGCGGCCTGTGCGGCAGTGATGCCCACCTCGTGCACCGCGTCGATGTGCACGCATCCTCGCAGCTCGCGCATCAAGATCGCGCCGAGGTACGCGGCGTGCACCGGACTCGTCGGGACCGAGAACTTCTTGTAGCCGTCGAGCAGGGCGTGGTGACCCGGGGGGACCGCGTTCGCCACCTTGCGTGCGGCCCCGGCGAATCCCTCGAGGACGTCGATCGCCACCGCGCCGAAGGTCTCGTCGGCGAAGGCGTAGGCGGCGTGCAGGTGTTGGTGCGCCATCTCGACGGGATCGGCCTTCGTGCGTGACTTGGTCCAGAGCATGTCCATCGCCGAGGGCGAGAAGAACGTGAAAGCCTCAAAGACCGTGTCGTAGTCGACGTCGCCGAGCACGCCCCCTCGACCCAGTCCGTAGAACTCGAAGACGTTGAGGCCGTGCGCCTTGGCTCGTTCCGTCGTCGTGGGCGTGAAGTAGAAACTCAAGCCCAGCAGCTGGATGGGATCGGCGAGAGCCGTCGCGAGCTCGGTGGAGTCCATTCCCCGACTTTATGTCCTAGGTCGCGCCGGCGCTTACCGGGCCCGACCGTCGCGGCGGACGCGCAGCTCGATGGTCGTGCCCTTCTTCACCTCGATGAAGCGGGCGCTGCCGCCATGACGCGCGACGATCTCGGTGACGATGGCGAGGCCCAGGCCGGTGCCGCCCGAGCGACGACTGCGAGCGGGGTCCGCGCGCACGAAGCGGTTGAAGAAGCGCGCGCTCGACGCGACGTCAATACCCTCGCCGTCGTCACCCACCGTCACGACCGCCTCGTCACCCTCAAAACCCGAGGTGAAGGTGAGGCCCCGCACGGCGTAGCGCGCGGCGTTGTCGACCACGTTACGGATCATGCGCTTGAGCATGGCGGGATCGCCCCACACCCTGGTGGGGGTGACGAGCGAGGTGTCCACCGTGAGATCACTCATGGCGCGGATGCGCTGGGACTCCTCGAAGAGCAGGTCGTCGAGGTCGACGTCGGATCGCGGCGACTCCACCTGGAACTCGTCGTTACGCGCGAGCCAGAAGAGGTCGTCGATCAGCACGTCGAGTCGCCGTCCCTCGCGAAGGATCGTCTCGGCGACGAGGGACCAGTTCGCGCGATCCTCGTCGCTCACCGCGCGGTCGACGGTCGCGAGCAACGTGGTGAGTGGACTGCGTAGTTCGTGACTGACGTTCGAGACGAATTCCTGTTGGAACTTCGACGCCGCCTCGAGACGGTCGAGCATGTCGTTGACCGTGCGCGCCATGCGCGCAATCTCGTCGTCACCCCCCGTGAGCGGCACCCGCTCGGAGAGGTCGCGCGCCGCAATCAGATCGACGCGGCGACGTATCGCTTCGACGGGCGCGAGGGCGAGGCCAATGCCGAACCAGATGAGTGCGCCCGCGATGACGAGGAGCAGCGGGAAGGAGATGGCGACGCTCGCGAGCAGCACGGTGACGCTGTGGTCGATCGGTCCGCCGTAGACGAAGCCGAAGACGAGCGCGGTACCGCCGGCGGTCGAGATCGACTGCACTTGACCCAGACTGATCTCGCCCACGTAGGGCTTGGTACGCGCGTCGTGCACGACGACGACCCCGAGCGCGTTCGCCGCTTCGAAGTTCGTGGTCGTGTGTGCGAGCACCGGCGCGTTCACGATCGCCGAGCTGGCGGCCCACACTCTCGTGCCCGCCTGATTCGTCACTTGGACGACGACGTCGCCGTGCATGGGCAAGACGATGCGGTTGCCGTGCGCGAGCGGTCCGTCGGCGATCCGTTGATCGGCTTGACTGAACTCGATGTCTATTTGATTGGACGCACTCGTCACCAGCGACCGATGCACGATCGCGACGAGCGCGATCGCCGTGAAGGCGAGGATGACCGCGATCGAGATGACGAAGAAGAGGGTCAGTCGGGCCCTGATGGACAGTTGATGGACATCGACCATTAGCTCGCGGACACGGTGTAGCCGACTCCGCGAACGGTGCGGATGATCGAGGGTTGACCCTTCACGTCGATCTTTCGACGCAGGTAGCCAATGTAGACCTCCACGATGTTCGGGTCACCGTCGAAGTCACTGCCCCAGACCGACGTCAAGATGTCACCCTTGGCGAGCGGGGTATCGGCGTTCATCATCAGGTACTCGAGCAACGCGAATTCGCGCGGCGTGAGCGTGACGTCGCGGTTATGCGACGAGGCCTTGCGACGCAGGGCGTCGAGGGACACCGGGCCCACGCTCAGTTGCTGGGGACGGTTGCGTTCGTATCGACGCAACAGCGCGTGAATCCGCGCCAGCAGAATGGAACGCTCGAAGGGCTTGCGCAAGAAGTCGTCGGCGCCGACCTCGAGGCCTTCGACCTCGTCCATTTCGCCATCCTTCGCGGTCAACATCAAGAGCGGCGTGTTAACCCCCGCCGCGCGCAAGTCCAAGCAGACGTTGAAGCCGTTTCTTCGCGGCATCATGATGTCGAGAACGATGACGTCGAAGTTGTCCTCGCGTGCCTTGGCCAGTCCACTCTCGCCGTCGTAGCGTTGTTCGACGACGAACCCGTCGTCGATGAGCAGATCAGCGACCGCGCGCGAAAGGTCGTAGTCATCTTCAATGACGAGCACTCGTCGAGGACCTTCAGTCATTTGAGGAGAAGGTTACCGTGAATATCCCATATTCACTTAGGTGCGCCTCGGTCATGCTTTCTTCTTCACGAAGCGCATCACGCGCACGTCGTACCAACAAGAATGGACAAATGCTCGACGCGTCCATCACCACCTTTTTCATCAACAAAATCGAGAGTCTGCCGTCGGGTCTCGTCTACACGGTGGTGGCGTTACTCGTCTTTGGTGAGGCGGCGATCTTTCTCGGCTTCGTGCTCCCGGGCGAGACCTCGGTCATCGTGGGTGGGGTCGTCGCGAGTCAGGGTCGAGTCAATATCGTCGCCCTCTGCGTGCTCGTCGTCGTCGCCGCGATCGTGGGCGACACCGTTGGTTACTTCGTGGGTGAAAGGTGGGGTCAGCGAATCTTGCAATCTCGACCCTTTAGGAAACGACAAGATGATCTCGACCGCGCGATCCAAGGTCTGCGCGTGCGCGGTCCCATGTACGTCTTCGCCGCGCGTTTCACCGCGTTCTTGCGCGCGGTCATGCCGGGGCTCGCGGGGATGAGTGGAATGCAGTATCGGCGCTTCTTCGTAGCGAACGCTTCGGGGGCGATTCTCTGGGGGGTCGCGTTCTCGCTGCTCGGTTACTTCGCCGGATCCGAGCTCACCAGGATCGAGCACTATTCGAATTGGTTCGCCATTGGCGTGCTCGTCGTTCTCCTCGCCGTGATCGGCACCATTTATCTGCGACGTCGACAACGCGACCTGCGCGCGAAAGACGACGTGACGCCCTAACCGAGCACGTCGCGCACGACCTGACTCGGAGCGAGGCCCCACTGTCCGTCGTGGCGCACCACGAGACCATTGGGCGCAGCAGTCGGGCCCTTGCCCTTCACGAGGGCTCGCAGGTAGACCTCGTCGACGTCCTCGCGTCGCGCCTCGTCGAGCGTGACCTCGTCAACGTCGAAGGTACTGGTACGAGCGACGACGAGCGGACCGACGACGGCGTCGCGTTGAAGTTCGTCACTCACCGCCCGGATTTGTTCGCTCGCGCTCTGCGCGTCGGCGCGCGCGCGGTGGCGCCACGGCGGTGCGGAGCCCTCGAGGTAACCGCCTCGCACGAGCGCGTCGGAGTCAGCGAAGAGCATCAGGCCGTCCAGGTCGCCCCCTACGGCCTCGACCAACCGGCGCGCGTGGCTCACGGCGCGCGGCGCCACCCAGGGCAGTAGCCACGCTTCGAGACCCAGCCACGCGGGCCACGCGGCCCCGAAGACGCACCCGGTGACCCGCAGTCCGAGCGACGCGCCATAGCGAAGGATCTCGCCGTAGCGAGCGAGGGCGCGCGCGTCGACCTCGTCCTGGTGCGGTTCGATGCGCGCCCACTCGAGACCGATTCGCACGCCATCCACGCCGATCGTCGCGGCGACGTCGAGTACTCGTTCGTAGTTCCTCCACAAGCCGTCCGCCTCGCCCGGTCCCGGGTGGCGACCCAGCGCGATGGTCGGTGAGAAACACGTGGCTGGTTCGCCGGGTCGGTCGTAGCCGCCTTCCACGCCGTAACCCTCGAGCGTGGCCAGAACGAAGGGTCGCGACGTCACCTCACGAGTTTCGCACGAGCGAATCGACTCGGGTATCGTTCGACACGGTGCCCGTGGCGGCACACGGAGGACAACCATGGCGAACGAACTGCTGCGCGAACGACGCGGTCACGTCGAGATTCTCACCATCAACCGACCCGAGGCGCGCAACGCCGTCAATCGCGCGACCGCGCTCGCCCTCAGCGACGCGCTCGACGACTGCGAGACCAACGACGACATCTGGGTCGTCGTGCTGACGGGGGCCGAGGACAAGGCGTTCTCCGCGGGCATGGACCTGAAGGCCTTCGCGACCGGTGAGTTCCCCATCACCGACAAGGGCTTCGGGGGCATCACCAAGCGCGACTTCTCCAAGCCACTGATCGCCGCCGTCAACGGATCGGCCCTCGCGGGGGGATTCGAGATGATGATCAGTTGTGACATGGTCGTCGCCGCTGAGCACGCCATGTTCGGCATCCCCGAGGCCAAGCGTGGTCTCGTCGCGGGCGCGGGCGGTCTCATCCGACTTCCGAAGCGCGTGCCCATCGCCATCGCCTACGAGATGGCGCTCACGGGCGACCCCATCAGCGCGCCGCGCGCGTTCGAACTCGGCCTCGTCAACGCGGTCGTACCCGGGGACCAGGTACTCGACGCGGCCGTCGCGCTCGCTGAACGGATCGCGGCCAACGCCCCGCTCGCGGTGCGCACGTCCAAGGACGTCATGCGTCGCGCGAGCGAACTTTCCGAAGACGCGTCCTGGGTGATCAACGACGAGGCGTTCGCCAAGATCGGCCAGAGCGCCGACGCCCTCGAGGGCGCGATCGCCTTCGCCGAGAAGCGCGCGCCGATGTGGCAGGCGAAGTAAGTGACGGTGTTCGTGTCGTCGAGCCAGGCCCTCGACCTGGCGCCGGGTCTCACGATCCTGCGACTCTCCCTTCACGTCTTCGCCGCGACGATCTGGGTCGGTGGCCAGTTCGTCGTCCTCGGCCTCTTACCGACTATCCGAGGTTTTGGTGACACCGCACCGCGGAAGGTGGCCCAGGCGTTCGGTCGACTCAGCTGGCCCGCCTTCTGGCTCCTCGTCGCCACCGGGGTCTGGAGCTATTTGGCCATAAACCACAGTCACGCCACCGCGAGTTGGAACGCGGTCTTCGGCATAAAGATGGTCTGCGTGGTCGCGGCGGGTGTGGGCACGTATCTTCACACGAAGGCGACGAGTCCCCAACGTCGAGGGATGTTCGCGGGAATTGCGGCGCTCGCCTCGATCGCGGCGCAC
>Ga0116227_10016414_pt1 | contig 10633 bp, 11 predicted proteins | sample S1TSphgellanicum_FD_89693 | JGI IMG/M metagenome (GOLD analysis project Ga0116227, IMG submission 89693) | Host-associated microbial communities from peat moss isolated from Minnesota, USA - S1T2_Fb - Sphagnum magellanicum MG | ecosystem: Host-associated > Plants > Peat moss > Unclassified...
GCGGTCCTGGCGCCGTTATGCAGCGCAGCGTGGTGAAAAAGGTCGAGTCCGGCTGGGCCGGCGTCGAGCACGAGGGCTACGTCCCCGGCATGGAAACAGCGGTTGTTCGCCATACGCTCGTCGGCGGCCGTAAAGGCGATCCCGCGGAGGGCGGCCCTTCGAGCGAGGTCCGCTATTTCGCCGTTCCCCCGGGGGCCGTGACCCGGCTCGAGAAGCACGAGCACGAACATTTCGTCATCGTCGGTCAGGGCGTCGGCCATGCGATCGTCGGCACCACCGTCACCGAGATCCGTCAGCACGACGTCATTTACGTCGGACCTTGGGAACCGCATCAATTCGTCAACAAGGGCGACGAGCCGTTCGGCTTCTTCTGCATCGTCCCGGCGGCGCGTGATTTCTCTCAGGAACTCTCGGAAGACGAACTCGCGAGACTGATGGCGTCGCCGGCCGGCGCGTTCGCCGACCCGACCGGAGCGCCCCCGCCGCGCAAGCGTGAGGCGGCGGCGCTCGGTTAGGTAGAACCGGGGCGGCGCTTCGTTTCACTTTACTCGGTTTGAGGGTGATCTTCGTCAGACTAACCCGCCTTTCGAGATGCGATTGCCCTTTGCCGTTTGCAATCGCCCGTAACGCGAACAAGTCGAGTTCAAGCAGAACTCACATGAGTGTCCGGGATACTCGCTCCGCGTCTCGGCGGTTGTGCATCGCCCGATGAATGCGAATTGCCGCCTCCGGCTGGCGCGCAGCCTCCAAGGCGAGCGCCAGATGGTACCGCAGATTCGTTCCCTCGAAAAATGCGCACGCTTCCTTCGCCTGCCGAAGTGCGCCGCGTTTTCCGAAGCGTCGCGCGACGAGCGCCCGATAGAGACAGAGTACCCCTCGCCCCGTACGATTGACTGGGGGCAATGCCCAGCGTAGCAAGAGTTCTTCGACCTTCGCAACCTCGGCTTCGTCTCCGTAAAGCGCAGCATGCTCCATCAAGTAGAGAACGTTCGCCCCACAACCTGCTCGGCTGACGGTTTCCCGCACGAGTTTCTTAAGGCGGCCAATCTCGCCGCGGCTTGCAAAGTATTCGATGTATGCGGCACTGATTATGCTGACGAAAGTAGCGTCGTCGGATTGGAGCCCGGCTTCCAAGATATCTACGGCTTCGAGCTGTTGCAGCAGCAGCTCGTCTTGAAGCCGCAGAGCGAGCGTGATGCCGACGCCGGTGATCCAGACAGTCGCGAAGGTTCGCTCCGCTCCTGCCACACGAAGTGCGGTGTCGATATACCCTCGCGCCGTCAATAGGTCGCCTGCGAAGACGTGCACGTAGGCTGCCGATGCCAGCGCTGAGGATTCGAAGGCGGGATTGAGCGTCCGCCGGCCATTTTCGGCCGCGGCTTCATACCCTGCAAGGGCGGTCTCGATCTCGCCATACCAGGCGGCCACAACGCCCAGGTTCTGGTGGTAGATTTGATGCGTTTGGGCATCGTCCACGTCTTCTAGGAGCGCCTGCCCCTCCGCAAAATCTGCGAGGGCCTTATCGCCTTCACCCACTAAACCGTGTGCGAGGCCCCGGTAAATCAGGTGCGCCAATCGCAATGCGGGCGAGACCGCGGCGTCTCCCCCGGCCGCCGCGCCCGCGAGGTACTCCAGTCCCTTTGCAGCATCGGCGCGCATGATCGCCGCACGACCCAGCCGGATCAGCGCCGCAAAGCGAGCCGGGTGTGACGGGATTGCCTCTGTCTCTTCCACGGCACGTTGAGCCCAAGTCAGCGCTTCGCGTGGTTCGAGTGCGCCCCATCGCGCCGAACTCAACTTGAGAAAGAGCGTTGCGCGTCGCTCGGGGGGCGCGATCTTTTCGTAGTAGTCGAGCACACGATCCAGCGACCGACTCGCTGCGTCGAATTCACCCGCACCCAACTCCGCGTCGGCGATTTGCTCCTCGAGGGCTGCCCGGTTAGCATCGCCTGCAGTGAAGCGCTGCGCCTGTCGATAGAATCCGATCGCGTCGCGATACGCGAAGAGTCGCATCGCCGCATCGCCCGCCAATCGACCATAACGAGCGGCGAGCTCGGGGTTATCTGCCCGCGCCCAATGGTGCGCAAGTTCAGCCACCGGCACGGATGCATCGCCGAGCGCCTCCAATACACGGGCAGCGCGGGCGTGGAGAGCCTGTGCCTCGTCGGGTAGGAGTTCTTCGTAGAGGATTTCTTGCAAAAGGGCGTGCCGAAAAACGTAACGTGGCGCAGAATCTCGGGAGGCAACAACCAGTTGGAGGTCGCGGGCGCGGCGCAGCACGTTATTGACCATTTTCGCTTCAGAATTTGCGACGGCGGCAAGCAACCGCGAATCGAAGGTTCGTCCGAGAATAGCTGCCTGGGTAAGCAGCGTGCGTCCATCGTCGTCGAATTCGTCGAAGTTTACGAGAACAGCTGATTTGAGGGTCAACGGCAACCCGGGAGCCGCTGCAGTGCTCGACGTACGGCCGATTGCCGCATGCTTGGCGAGCTCGCCGGCAAAAAGCGGGTTACCTTCGGCGAGGGCGACGATGCGCTCGGCCGATTGCGAGAGACCTCCAGATATTTCGTCGCTTTGCTCGATTAGCAGCCGTATCTCGGCGTCAGAAAGTGGCCCGATGGTGATCGTTTCGAGTAGCCGTTCGCGCAAGAGCTGGCTCAAAATCGGGACCATCGGGTGCCTGCGTTCGACCGATTCAGGGCGGTACGTGAGCACGATGAGTACGGGCGATCGTTCCAGCTTCCGCGCCAAGTAGCAGAGGCACTCCAACGTCGAGAGATCGGCCCAATGAATGTCTTCGATCGAAAGCAGGAGAGTTTTGCGAGCGGAGAAGCGCCGCAAAGCTTCGGCGATTGCGGAGAACTGCGCTTGCCGGTCCGTAGGCAGGGCCGCGCTTTGCCCGTGCGGCGTGCTCGATGGAATAAGTCCCTGTAGCTGTTCCGAGAGCCCCTGCGCATCCTGGAGCAGGGCCGGGTCGGCGGCATGGACTCGCGACAGGATGTCGATCAGCGGCGCGAGCGGAGCTTGCGCGTACCGGAAACATTGCGTCCCCACCACCGTGACCAAATGCTTGCTACGATCGTGCAACTCGCTCAGCAGACGCGACTTACCCAAACCGGCGCCGCCTTCAATGATGACAGTTCGAAACTCGCCCTCGCGGGCTCGTTCGAGACGATCGAGCAGCAGTTCGAGGTCTCGCTCACGACCGATGAACGGCCGTTGTTTCCGCTTAGCCGTGGTGTGCTGCATCTTAGGACCGGGCCGCTTCGTCGCGACCCTAAGCGACGTCGGTTCCGGCGCGACCGCGAGGGAAAGCTTTGGCGGCTCAAGTGGAAAGTCGCGGCCTTCAAACCGCTGCAAGCCGCGATCGCTAAGGACCGCCTCGAACAAAGCGGTTGTCGCGCGGTCCGGCGCAACGCCAAGCTCGGTTTGCAGGTCTGTCCTGAATCGCCAATAGTCTCGCAAGGCTCCCGCGCGGTCGCCGGCTTGATACCGGGACATTATGAGTTCGCGAACTGCGTCTTCCCGCAGGGGGTCACGCTCGATCAGCCGTTGCGCCGCGTGGATCGCGCCTTCAAAGTCACCATCTAGTCGGGCCTTGCGGGCAACGCGCAGCATCGCGGAGCCAAAAGCGGATCGCACTCTTTCGCGCATCGGCGTCAGCCAGTCGTCATCGATTCCGCGCAACATGTCGATCTCAAAGCGATCGAATTGCACGGCCCTCGCGTCTTCATCTGCGCAGACTTCCAGCAAGTTGGCAACGTCAACCCACGCCGGCATGTTCGGATTCCATTGGATTCGCTTCATTCCGCTGAGAATCCAACTCTCCTCAAGAGGGACCTGAGGCAACGAGCGCGTCACGAGGTGAATGTGGCGGCGCAAGTTTGCGCGAGCCGTACCTTCCGTCTCGTCGGGCCAGAGCGTAAAGGCGACCACGTCGCGCGTGAGCGCGGCGTGGCTATTTAGAAGCAAGAACGCTAGCAGCGACTCGCCTTTTCGAGGCACCGCAAAGGCGACTTGCTCGCCTCCGTAAACGACGCGGAGTGTCGGGCACATAAAAATCCGCAGAGAGGCGTTGTCGAACGACACGGCCACAGCACTGCGCTTCTCGGCAGGGAGGGCAAGTAACCTCCTGGAACAGCCTAGCTAACGCTAACTATTGCGGAGCGATTGGTGCTATGACGGACGACCAGCCGATATTTAGGGCTACGCGAGGCCTTAAGCGCCGAAAGTTCGCCACGATTGCCGGGCTCGGCGCGATTGTTCCCCTCTTAACGGTCCGGCGAGCGGGTGCTGCAGATCAGGGGTTTGCCGTCGCCCTTGGAATTATTAAATCCGATAAAGTCGACCGGGCGAGAGAGATCTGTAAATCCCTAAATAGCCCTTCGAGTAGCGAAGCCGGCCTGCAAAAGGCCGCTCTTGCAAAACTCGAAGTCAAATCAGTCAAATGGCTGGTCGTTAACGCCGATCCGAGCCGTATTCATACCCCAAGCGCGCTTCAAGGCCGGTTTTCGCTGGTCGCGCTTGTGGTATCGGGAGAACCAAACCCGTTGAAAGTCACGGGTCCGTTTCGAAGCGACGCGAGTGATTCGGCCAAAAAGTTTCGCGCACTGCTCGACGAAGTCTTAGACACAAAGATCGAGGATCAGGGTTGCCCCCTGATGCTTTCGATTTGAGAGCCACAATAGCGTGACCGACGAAGGCAGTTGGGTCCAATTAGGCCCGACGGTCGTTCGCCGGGGCCAAACGTTAAGCAAATCAGTCGTCACATCGGTTGCGGGTCGCGTTACGCAGATAGTCGTTCATCCTCGGGACGGCGATTTTTTATTGGTGGGAACTGCAAGGGGCGGCATTTGGCGGAGCCGCACGGGCGGCAAACATTGGGAGCCGATCAGCGATCAGACCCCGCCCCTCGCAATTGGAGCGCTCGCCATGGCCCCATCGGATCCGCGCGTCCTCTACGCCGGAACGGGCGAGGGTAACCTCCACTACCTAACGCTACAGTTGGAGGATGCAGACACTCCGAAATTCCCTCCTGAGAGCTTCTTCGGGTGCGGCGTCCTTAAATCGACAGACGGCGGCGATACTTGGAATCGGCTAGGCGCCACCGTGTTCGGTCACGCAGCGTTCTACCGTCTGGCTGTGGACCCGCGCGATTCCCGGATGGTCCTGGCCGCAACGAGCGCGGGTCTACATCGAACGCGCGACGGGGGGCATACCTGGGACCGGATGACGCGAGGCCTTCCCCCGATCTCAAGTTCGGTTTCCGCAGCTAGCGACGTTCTTCTCCATCCGCACGAGCAGACCGCAGCATACGTCGCCTTTTCGTCTAGCGGCATCTTCAGATCTACGCAGTTGGCCGGGTCGGAACCGCAATGGCACGCCCTTCCCCTTCCCGAGGTTGCCCCCTTCAGCCGCATTACGTTGGCCGCTGACGCTGCCAGCCCGTGGCTATACGCCGCGTTCGCGAGCATCTCTGACCCGTTCGTGCTCAAGGCCGTCTATCGAATCGAGCCTGGCTCGCCGCAATGGGAGCAGGTTTTTTCCAACCCTCCATTGTCCCCGTCTTCAGATTTTAATCTCTCCGTCTACAACGCCGCACTGGCCGTGGACCCAGTTGAATCCGATTCCGTCTACGTCGGCGCCGAGAACCTCTACCGCTTCACCCGCATTCGGGGAAGCCGGAATTGGCAGGGTTTCCCCTTGGGCGATGCGATTCACTTCGATCACCACGCGCTGGCGTTCGACCCGCGCGCTCGCCATCGCTTTTATGTCGCAAATGACGGGGGAGTCTTCCGTAGCAGCGACCGAGGCGTTAACTTCACGAGCTTGAACGACGGGTTGTGCATCGCCGAGATTCAAGCGTTCTCGGAGAGCCCGGACGACGAGGACGTGTTCCTGTTGGGTACGCGCGACAACGGCGCGCAAATCATGCATCGATCGCACGAATCGACCTCCGTTCTTTATGGCGATGTGGGCGGCGTCCTGATCAACCCATACTCGACGTCGAAGTTTATGGCAGCGAGGGGAGACAGCGTGTACCGCTCCGCCGATGGGGGGTGTTGTTGGGAGGCATGCAACACTCATTCTGTCGACGCAAGTACTTACTCCATTCTTTACCCGCCGCTGGCCTTCGACTACGGCGCGAAGATCGTCGCGTACGGTAAGAGCCCGTTCATCTTTTTTGATCTTGCTGCCGGAGACGGCGACTTTAGCGTCGCGTTGCAATGTTGCCGAAGCGACGAGGCTATCGTTTCGCTGACCTTCGCATCCGACGACGTTCTCTTCGCCGGAACGTCGAAGGGCGGTGTGTATCGGATTCGGCGCTCCCCGGCGGAAGGGTGGAAATCCGCCCGCGTCGATGCACTGCATTGCGCTCCCCTGCCGCAAGGGCATTGGGTTCGCGGGCTTGCGAGCGCCTCAGCGGCGGGCGACGAACTCTTGATCGTTCTGACCGGTTACGGAAACCGGCATCTTTGGCGCGCGACGATCGACGCCGGCGGCCGTGCGGTTTGGACGAGTCTTGACGGGAAGCCACCGCACGCATTACCTAACGCGCCGGCCAATTCGCTCACGATCGATCCGGCCGATCCGCGACGCATCTTTGTGGGAACCGACATCGGCGTCTACCAAACGCGTGACGGCGCTGCGACTTGGTCGAACTTCTCGCGCGATTTACCGAAGACGCGTGTCAACGCACTTTCGCTCAATCCAAAGACGCGACGTATGCGAGCGGGAACCGAGGGACGAGGTCTTTGGGAGACTTTCGTACCCGTAACGCCTGGTCCATAATAGACACCAGCCACTTTAGATCAGATCGCGATGCTTCTTCGAACTGCGCTTCGAGAATGCCAACGCACGTCGCGCGACCGAAAAAGGAGCGCCCGGAGCCGCTCAGGCGATGAGCCCGCCAAGCATGCGCCGCTGGTCGTCGGTCCATGGGATGGCGCCCTCGCCGCGGGAACGCACGACGATCATTCGCGCGATCGCCCGGATCGTGTCGTCCGCTCCCCGGACCGCCTGATCGAGCGTCGCGCTCGAACGTCCGAGCGCGATCAATTTCGTATGGATGCGAAGGGGCTCGTCGTAAAAACACGCGGCGAGATAACGCAGCTGGAGTTCCGCCGTGACGTGCTGGTAGGCGAAATCGTGCGGTTCCGGATCGTTCGCTGCTTTGAAGAACTGCAGCCGGCTCAATTCGAGATACTCGGGATACACGACATTTGAGACGTGACCCTGGTTATCGCATTCGCAGTAGCGCGGCCGCACTTCGACGGAAAACGAAAACGAGGCGAGCCAAGCCGCCTCGTTTCCCGCTTCGTAGAGGGTGAGCAAGCCGAAGCTTAGCGCAGCTTGATGACCGGCGCGGGCTCGGGTTGGCCCGCGAACGCCTCGCTCAGGACGCTCTTCAACTCGCCATTCTCGGCCATCGGCCCCAGAATGTCGGTGTCTCCGTAGAACTTGCCGCCGATGAAGACCTTCGGCAACGTCGGCCAATTCGTCATCTGCGAGAGCACTTCACGTTTTGGCATATTCTCGAGAACGTCGAGCACTTCGAACGGGTAGCCGAAGCTGCTGAAGAACTGAATCGTCTCGGCGGTGAAGCCACAGCGCGGCATGTCTTTTGTGCCTTTGCCGTAGACGAGGATCTTGTTACCTTCGATCTCGTTTTCGATCTGCCGTTTGATTTCGTCGACTGACATGTGCGTGCGTTACTCCAAGGTTTCGGTGCGGATGGACATGGCGTGAATGCGGCCGTCGGCCCGCGCTTCGGCAAGCGCGCCCTCAACCATGCGGTGGCGGTCCATGAGGGGAACCCCCCGAAAGGCGCCGCTCCTGATGAACACGTTGAAATGGTCCATGGTGCCGGTCAGATCGACGATTTCGACTTGGGCATCGGGAAAGCTGCGTCGGATCAGAGCGGTCATGGAGGCATTGTCGATCATCGCCTGGTTTCTTCGCGGTGGCCTCGGACTGTTACTTCGTGGGCTGGCCGTGGCCGTGGCCGTGGCCGTCCGTGGGCCGTGGCCGGGTGTGCGGGGCGTCCGACTCCTTAATGACCGCTCCGTGACCGTCTCCCTAGCGAGCCGGCGCAGACGGCGTCCGCCCTCGCTTACCTTGAGGTAACGCCGGCGTATTTCAATCGATGAATAAGGCGACAAGATAAGGTACCGCCCGGCCGTGGGCGAACCAAGACGTCCCCCGAACGAATTGCCTGATCGCCTGGCGCTCGAGGACTCCCGCGCGCGAACGGACGTTGCAGAGGTGTACATGTATCACGCGATCGTCAAGGGCTTCGCCTTGAAAAGCTTCTTGCGGGTGAATCAAAAGGATTACGCTGCGATCTTGCAAGATTGCTCGCCTGATGTGCATCACCGATTTGGCGGGAACCACGCACTTGGCGGCGATCGGCACGACCGTGAAGCACTTAAACTCTGGTTTGAACGCCTAGGACGGGTCTTCCCGACGTTGCGGCTGACCGTCCACGACGTATGGGTCAAGGGCGGCCCTTGGAATACGACCGTTATTATACGCTGGTCAAGCGTGCAAAATTTACCGGACGACTCGCCGTATCACAACCGCGGCGTCCACGTCCTTCGGATGCGTTGGGGCAAGGTGTACGATATCGATGCGAACGAGGACTCGCAGCTTGTCGCCGCCAGCCTACAAATATGCGCCGCTCATGGAGTAGAGGAAGCTCTCGCACCGCCAATTTTGAGCTAGTTCGAGTTAGCTTATCGCGCTCAGAGTGAAACGAGCTGCTCGGCCTTGCGCTCTTGAGCTAGCGGACGAACCCCGTCGAGTACCAGCCGCTTGAAGTGCTCGGTCTCTTTGTGAGTTTCCAGGGCTGCGCCGTCTTTGTAGTGTTCCCAGAGCGCAAAAACGTACGGATTCTCTTGGCTACGAGCCACGTCGAAGCCGATCACGCCTTCCTCCTTGCGCGACGCATCGCGCAACTCTCGCAGCATCCCTTCGGCTTTGTCCGCGTCTTCGGGAGCGAAGGTGAAGCGGACGGACTGAATAAGCACGAATTTCCCTTCAGGCGAGCCGGTACCGGTACTCACGACAGTCTTCAGAAAACCTGATCTGCGTCGACCTTTTCGTCAGTCGGGCTCGTCGAGTTCGGCGAAGATTTCATGAAGGGAGATGGTGAGCGCCGGGAACGTTTTCGAGGTGAGCGTGTCGCGCTCGTTCAGGTAGGAGACGTCGTCGTTGGTCTCCTGGGTTTCGACGGTGCGCCGTTCCGGGTCCGCGATGATGACGAGCTTCACGCCCCACCATAGATAGAAATCGCGCTTTTCGGCGATCTCGGTTTCATCGTCTCCTGGGGAACGCACCTCGACGATAATGTCCGGAGGGACCGCGGGATACCGGCGTTCGGCTTTGGGTAGATCGAAATAGCTCGCGAGGTAGGCGACGTCGGGGACAACGGAGTCAGTGTTGTAGGAGTTCGGTGGTGTGCGAAATCGCCACTCCGCTCCGACCCTGCCGCGCCCGCCAGTCGTGATTTTGGCCCACGTGTAGAGCGCACGAAGGAAAGCCGCCTGGATGAACGCATGAAAATCGGTCGGCATCAGCTTTTGAACCGGCTTTCCATTGATCCACTCGATCGCCGGCTTAAGCGTGTCGTCGATTGTGGCGTTCGTAAGTCTGAGCACGCGTGGCACCTCTGGCAGAGTCTTCGAAAGGTGAGCACGTGGCTCCCCTTGGCTACAGCGAAAGAGCAACTCCGCGTAGTGAACGTGTCGCTGCCGAAACAGCGGCCTCAGCTCAGCGCGTCGAGGCCGCAGCTAGAAAGCGGCAACCTCTGCTCGTCCGTCAGGCTCCTCCCTGAGATTCAGCACTTTGCATTTACCGCGAACGGAAGATCTATTTGGATCATCGGCCGGACGAGCGTCGTAAGGTGGCAACTGAGACCCTGATGTCAAGGCGAGAGTTCGCGCCGCTCTCCGCGCAAGGCCAACCAAAAAAGCCGCACCTCACGAATCGTTTCCGGTAGCGCCACGACGCCGCGGTTGAGCGCCTTGCCGGTGCCCGCCGCGAACACGATCGCGGCGGCGCCGCAGAGAATCGCCGGCACTCCGCGCGCCCGCACGCCGCCGAAACGGAAGCGGCTCCCGCGCACGAGCGGGCGGCCGTCGAAAAGGTCCAGAAAACCGCGCTGTTTTGCCATGGGCAGCCCCGGTTTCGACCCATCGGTGTAAACTGTCCTTGAGGAACCCGTCTGCGCGGTCGCGTATCTCAGGCCATGGAATCTGTGCATACCGGCGGTCCAGGAGAAGAGCGGGAAGCGCCGCCTCGTTTCTCCGGCTGGGACGTTCCGCCGCACTTCAATTTCGGGCGCGACGTGGTCGACGTGCTGGCGCGTGAAGATCGGCTCGGTCTGCTCTTCGTCGATGCCGCTGGTAACCGGCATCCGGTCAGCTTTCCCGCGGTCGCCACGGCAACGCAGCGTTATGCCGGAGCCCTGCGCGATCTCGGACTGATGCCCGGCGAATGCGTCGTCGTCTTGCTACCGAAAATTCCGGCGTGGCTCTATGCGATGACCGCGCTCTTGCGGCTCGGCGCGGTCACGGTGCCGTGCTCCGAGCAATTACGCGCGAAAGATCTCGCCTTTCGCGCAAACCACAGC
>Ga0116227_10016416_pt1 | contig 10632 bp, 16 predicted proteins | sample S1TSphgellanicum_FD_89693 | JGI IMG/M metagenome (GOLD analysis project Ga0116227, IMG submission 89693) | Host-associated microbial communities from peat moss isolated from Minnesota, USA - S1T2_Fb - Sphagnum magellanicum MG | ecosystem: Host-associated > Plants > Peat moss > Unclassified...
GGGGGGTTCAAATAACTGGCCACAAGAAGAAGCTGATGGATGGCTGGGTCCTTTCATGAAAACCGCCGGTTCTTTTATGAACTTGGAAATAACTGAGACCGACGGTTCTTTGATTCCGATGATTTTTTTTTTCCTAGTTCTTTTTTTATTCTGAATTTTTTTTTTGGGGTCAAAGAACGAGAACTGGCGGTTCTCTGATTCCGAAATAATTTAAAAAGACGGAACCGTGCTTGCGGTCGTTGATAAATTCAAATAATTAAAAAACCCAAACATTAGTTTAAATAATTTAAGAAACCCAAAAATTAATTTAAATAATTAAAAAAACCCAAAATTTAATTTAAATAATAAAAACCCCAAATTTTAATTTAAATAATTGAAAACCCAAACATTAATTTAAATCATTTAAGACCCAAACATTAATTTAAATAATTTGAAATGGGGAAAAAAGGGCGCCAATTGTACTTACCAGAAAACCTAAACTTTGTTGAAAACCCCAGGAAGAAGGGGGGGGGGGTAAAAGTGAAAAAAACTCCGCAGTAATAAAAATCGTGGTAAAATCTTACGGCGTCTCCTTCTCTTCCTCCTCCTCCAGTACAGCGTCTTGGGACGCCATCGGTTTGCCACGTGGCACTCATATGGACGTCTCTCCTATAGATTTTCCACGTGGCGTGATCTCTAGCCGTCGGATTACAGTCTTGTGGACGACTGTTTTTGTTTTTTTTCCTGCTCTGGTTGCGTTTTGCGTCCTGGCTGGTGCTGTTTGTGGGTTGTTGCGCATCACACTTTTGCACGGCGGATTAGGTGAGTTTGTTGCGCGGATTGGTGGCTGTTAGTGACTTCGTCTCTTTGTATTCTTCATTGGGTTATTGAGGATTCAAAAAACTCGACTTGGGTCGCTGTGGTTGCGCAGATTTTGCCGTGTTTGTGTTCCTTTCAAATTTGGTCAGTAGTTGTTGTTGTTGGCGCGGATCTGCCACTGTTTGTCAGCATCCTCGTCTCTTTCTAATTCTTCATTAGGTTGTCGAGGATCCAAAAAACTTGACTTGGGTTGCTGTTGTTGTGGAGCCTCATTGGTTTTGTAGCTTGCACTTCTTGTCTTTTGTTTTTGTAAAGAAGTCTTTTGTTTGCAACTGTGGGAGAGAGAGACAGAGAGAGGGGAAACGAGAAGGAACAAGCGAGAGCAGAACCACGTGTCGCAGCATATATTAATACAAAGGACGGATTATCTCTTTCTGTGGCAGGTCCTCATTTGCAACATCGGCGGGCAGAGATGGGGTGGTTTTGGGCTTTAGTCCTCCGTGCCAATGCATTAGCAGGGTACGTTGTGTGCTCTATGTGCATGGCAATGTGCTGAGTAGTTGGGGTTTGCAATTATGTATGTTTTCCCTTCTTGTTTGTCTTTTCTGTTTCTTTGTTTCTGGGTTAAAAATGGTAATGAAAGTATTAATGAGTACGAGAGAGAACAATGTCTTCTATGGCGAAGAAACTTACCTGAATTTTTTGTAGCTAGTGAATGAACTCGGATGTTGTTGGCTGCTAAGCTTTGGGATGCTTGAATTTGGGTTGTTTGCAGACCAGTGGTGATGCTACTATACCCTCTGTGAGTATCCTAACCCTAAACCCATTGCTTATTCCAGCTCCAGTCATCACCATCTCGTTTTGTCTTGTGACTAAATGCGTGCCAGTGGTGTTTTTGCAAAGTTGGAATTTCTTTGACTCTGATGAGTTTCATATGTATAAAAAAGAAAGAATTTTCAGTTAGGGTTTTGGATTTTCTTTGTGTTTTAGAATTGCTGCTGCAGAAATAGATTTGATGATCCATAAAGCTTTGGGTTTCTGTTTTGGAGTTATGTTACAGCTATGCATCAATCAAGGCTATAGAGAGCCCATTCAAGGAAGATGATCAGCTATGGCTGACCTATTGGGTGCTGTATTCCTTTGTGTCACTTTTGGAGCTGGTTGCAGCTCCCATTTTTGCATGGTAAAAAGAACTCTCCTACTTCTCTATGTCTTACTTTCTTGCTACCTTATTGAAATCTGTCCATGTGCACAATAGAGAGTGAGAAGCATGTGCAATGCAAAGGATTTGCTGGAAAATCAAGTTTGGAACTAGAAGCTAATAGTAATTTGTAGTGCAAGAAACTTGAAATGTGCACACAGATATTGTGATCTCTTACTCAAGAAATAGTCTTGTAAACTGATGCTGGAGGTAGAGATTTCACCTGTGATATGCTTTTCCGCTTCTGATGATGGAAGTTCAAAATCTCTGTTTTGGCTACACACTAGGATTCCATTGTGGTCCACAATTAAGCTGGCCGCGGCAGCATGGTTGGTGTTGCCACAGTTCAGAGGAGGAACTATTGTTTATGAGCAGTATGTGAGACCCTATTTCTACAGCACTGTTCAGAATGCAGATGCAAAGCTTACTGACACCCAGCGCAAGCTTTTGTCTTCCATAAGCCCAGAGGCATGCAACTCAGTTGCCCAGTTCATTAACGACAATGGTTCAGATGCCTTCGACAAAATCATGGCTGCAGTGAGTTGACAAGATTCCCCCTCCCCACCTTCTCTGTTTCAGGGTATCTCTAGTTGCCAAGACTTTGGGGCTGATTATCATATTCTTTATCTATGTGCACTGTTGGGAGCTGATGCAGTCAGTTGGTAGTCATGGCAGCTCATCACTGCTGCTTGTGACAAAGGTGATGGTCTGGCACTTTGTGACTGACTCTCATAAGGTTAAGACTGCACTCATTGTTGTGTTAGCTCCAAATTGTTGTTGTTGGAGTTTTTTCTGCAACAATGATTTTTTATCTGCATTTTCTAAGTGATGTGTAATTGTGCACGTATTGGTAGATCTTACATATGAAAGCCAGTGTACTATTTATTTGTTTCTGAAAGTGGATTTTCTTTGATGAGAGAGTGTGTCTTGTGTTTATGAAGGCTGCAGCAGAGTCCAGAAAGAACCGGTGGAGCAGTTAAGGAGGATTATCCAAAAAGTAAATGCCAAGTTTTGTTTGCTCAGATAAACTAACCGATGCCAGTTGTGCGGGAGGTAAAAAAACATTTTTGATTGCTTTATTGCTCTTTTGTGCAATTGACAATTGTTCCAATTTTCAGCTTCCTTATGTCAAAATGATGGAGTGCTTTCTGTTGTCTACAAAACTTTGGTACATTTGTTTTCAACAGTCAATTATATCTTGTTTTTGCAATTTACTTGGCAGTTGGCTCAATATGCAAAAATTGTGGCCAATATTGGCAGAGGTTATTTTTGTAAATACAAGACCTAATGGGTTTATTGCAGCATTGTGAAAAGTCCTGAGCACATCTTCATTCATTGATAATTTGTGGCAACTGTTTTCAGCCATGTAGACATTGCGAGGTCCAGAGCAGATCACAATACATGCCTTTAAACCAACATGTTTCTGACAAAAAAGCCTTAGAAAAATCTATGGAGAAAAGATTAAGCTCAATGAATACTTTATTGACCAAAACCTGTGCTCAAGCTCTGTATTTTGGTTAAATAACCCAGCATTCAGTATATAGTTTTAGGTGTGTATGGAAGATGATTTCAAGATGAAGATAAGTCCAGTTTCAAGAATTTTGTAGAAGTTGTTTAATACAGACCTCTACTCTGCATTCATGTCAACTATAACACTAGTTGGAATTCCTTTATTGTCACTGGATTGAAGCATGGCCTCCAAAACAGCCAGATCCCGCAACGCTTCCAGGACAGAGCTCCGCTTGTCAGCTTGTTCTGCTGATCTTTCCTGAGGTCATGATTCCAACCAGGTATAAGCTCAGTTGATCCACTCTGAATCGCTTGACATTGACCTCCTGTTGTTGATTTAGGGTCTGTTGTAGATTTTGCATGTTCCACAGCAAGTGGTTCTTGACAGAAACTATTGGAGATGTTTGTTTTATGCACAAGGTAGAACTAACATCTCCAATATTTCCTGTCAAGAAAACATTACCCTCCCTTGTTTCTTGCAACAACACTCACTAGGTGATCAGGTAAAAAGGCATATACTTCTAGTTGGTCAGGATGATTGAACACTATCATTGGTCTTTGTAGGTTGGGAGAAACATGATGATAAAAAGAAGAGCAAGAGACGGGTCAAAATGAAGACTGAAACATACCTCAGATAGAGACTGTGCCACATCCACTACAAATGATTTTAACTCCTCTTGCACACCAGCGAAGGCACCAAAACCTTCCTGTGGACTCCCTTTAGAAGGGTGAAATGTACACTGCAATTGAAAAAGCCACAACTGAGTCTCAACTGTTGTAACTGTTTCAACATTTCCAAACAAACATTTGTAACCGGCATCCATGTCTGATGTCAAGACTATTATGCAAGCAAACAATACCTTGTAGCCATGTTTTCCATCTTCCACACCACGTACAGCTTCCACTGTACCCAAAGAGCCGACAACTCGCCAGCTTACCTACAGAACAAACTGTGGTTAGGCCAGGAGAACTTAAACTCAAAACATCAACATGTTCAGAGTCAAGCTAGCCTAATGGAAAGGGAAGAACGAATGTAACCAGTGTATCTTCATGTCAGAGTGGCAACAACCTTTCTTGTTGTTGCAGAGAGAGAAAGGTTGAGTACTCCTGTACATCCATTTGAAAATTGCCTGGCAGATTGTACACATAGAAAATCATGTCAATGCAATGACAAAGAACTGCTACAATCACTGCCTTTAAAGACAGTATCTGATGTTTCTATGCACGAAATGTTGAAGGTGCGTGGTTTTGTTAGTTCATGAATCAAGGAAGAATGGTAACTTACAGAAGTGAGGATATATTGTCAGGGTTGGGCAATGATGAGTTGACATGTGTGGCTAAAGCTGACACAGAAGAGACCTCCGAACCCACAATCTGCAAAAGGTTCAAAAAACCCACACCATGGAATGTCTGAAAATTTTCAACTTCTATCCTTCATACCCAATTGACACTAATGTGAAGATGCATACAGATGCAGGGGGGAAAAAAAGCCTTGGACACAAGCTGAAGCTTCTGTGACTGAGAGAGCCTCTTCCTTATGCTGTAGTTTTTTGACTGGCATGAGATGGTTAACTTCAGAGTTTAGAGATTTGGTGTATCACAAACTGAGAACTAAATCAAAATTATGAACTCATGAAAGTAGAGAAGAGTATACCAAACGCAGTCCTGCAATAAAATGGACACCGACATCAATCAAAAATCCGCCCTGCATTATCAGAACCATAACTCACACACCATAAGTATCAACAAATCTCCTTTCTCACAATTAAGGAAACCAGGACCAGGGCACAAAACTATTCCTTTAAGTTAAAGAAAAACTCCCGGAAAAGGACTGAAGACATAGGTTAGAAGAAAAAACACAGAAGCAACAAACTAGAACTGCAAAGAAAATGAAACTTGTCATGACTTTGTCCAGATCGTCTTTTACCTTGAAGTCGGGATCACGGCGCCAGGTACTGAGGAAGTAGGGATTGGAGCTGTTCATGGGTACCTCCATTGTGACCTGAACAGCCATCAATGCTCCTGCCTCCTTCACAAACCTTGCTGCCTGGCGAGAGAAAAATTCGAACTGATTATTGCAACTGGAAAAACACAACAACTCAATAGGGGTGAAGTACAAAAACCCAGTGTATTAGTTGCAACAAAATCAGCATGAAAGAATCCGACAAGTTCAACTTGGTCTAACCATGGTCGAGGGAGCTGCACCTGAATGAGCCCAGGCTCAAATCGATAGTTCTCTGCTACTGCCCAAATCGGAAGCTTCAGCTTTTGGGTAGCGAGAGCTTGATATGCTGACCATGCCTTGCGCACCTCCGCAACAGCTGCACCCATGTGCATGATCTATCACATTAGCAGAGAGGAAGGTGGGATTCATACATTGGGTAGAGGGGAATCATGAAGAAGAAAGGAACAGTACTTTCTATAGCATTGAGAATTTAGAGCATACAATGGCAAATCTGAAGTCTCACGTCACAACTATCCTGTTGAATATATCAGATCAGACATATGCGCTGCAAAACTTGTGACAGTATTTCAATGGGTTAAAGGAGTGCAGATACTCACTTGGACCAACAGGCTTTTCTTCACCAATGCATAACAAGAAGAAAGAAGGCCATCCACAAAGAAAATCAAACGCATATCAGTCCCCCTGAAAAAAAATATGAACATGCTTTGACTCCAATTGACTTGCTCCAAAACACAATAAATTGCGATAGAGCTGTCAACAATATAAAACTCAGAAAATAGGTGCACTACTCTGTCATACATCTTTAGAAAAGGATAGCCTGGAACAGTTTTCTGGATCTGCCTTCTAACCCTACACCAACTGAAAGAGATCACAAACTCAGAGTGACCCAAAACAATCCAGAGCAATAAATGAAGTTCCCAATGCTGAAAACTGCCAAGAGATGACAAAAACACTGCATGATATTATCAATGGAATTCGCACCTTGTATCACATGCTTTCCTGCTTGAAGCGCTTGTAAAACAACATTCAGCTGCAAAAAGCAACACATATGTATTGATGCTGAGCTGCTGGTTGTATCAAGCATTTGTCTAAAGCTGCTATTGCTACCAGAAGAAAAGAAAACCTAAAAGGGAAGAGGTGAAGTTCAATTTGAAAATTGCAAGGAACCATAGCAAGCCCTTTGCAGCAAATACTTTGTGTAATGCCACTATATACCAGTGTGCCTTGTTTTTCAGTCCTAGACACTAGGTAGAGATGCCAAGACAAAACTGCTTCCACTGGGTGGGGGTCAAACCTGAGCTTGTGCTGGCAAGACAACAGCAACTGCATGAATTGTTTTATCATTCCATATGGCCTCCAAGCCCTCGTCTCCCCACTTTGCTTCTGCTTCGGGTGCATAAGGTTTTGCCAGTTCCAATCCCTTCAAAGCTGCATCCTGCCACTCATTCTCCATACTTGTTAAACAGGGCCCTGTTTTTGTTTCTTCTGTGTCTAGGCCTGAATTTTTGTTTGCAGACAATCTTGATAATAGGAGAGATTGAAAATCTTCAAACTGGAGACCTTCTTGCCCTGGAATAATAGACCCATTTTGTGACCCACCCACCCTAAGTTCCTTACAATGGTAGAAGCACAAGAAGATTTTGCTTGTGATCATACAAACCTTTGAGCGACTCCAGATGATCTTAAGAGAAGCAAGATGAGCCAAATCTCCAAGCTTTGGTACATAAGTTGTGCAAGCAAACTGTCCTGCCCCCAGCAATGCCAACCCTGGCACTGTGTCCTCTGTCACTTCCCCCATTGCCAAGCTTGAACACTGCACCATGTATTCATAACAGATCATTTGAAACTGATGAAGACTTTAAAAGTTCATAAAATTCTATTTACTATGCTTCAGTTCAGCATTCTTCCACAGTGACTTGGAACTATCCTACAAACCCACAGTCGGTCTTTCAGAAGTCTCTCACCCCAAATTCTCTACACATCAAGATTTGTGCACAAATCTGAAAGCTAAGAAACCTCTGGATCTGCATGCAATGCTGTTTGATCCACAATTCTAGAGACAGAAAATTTAAGCTCAGAAGACAAGATCGCCCTGTATCTGACCACAGAGACTAAATCTCTGGATTTTTCTAGCTATGGGAAAAACTTTCAAAAGTTGACTGGCACCATTTCTGCTGATAAACCTGACTGAATCTCTCTTCGCTATTATTAGGGCTACTGCCTCCATATCCAGAGATTGACAATCATAAGACCCATAACAAGATCAACAAAAAATCTTTCCCCTAGAACCCAGAAGTTCACACTTGGACATTTCACACATTGTGCATGTGTGATTGACCAAGTGAGCTAAGCTATGAGTAACATCAAGCATGACCTAGTGATGATCTGACCACCTAAAACAACAACAAACCACTTGCAAGGTGATGACCCAGAAAGAGCTTGAAAAAAAAACACAACCACCACTGATAGATCTAGTGCCTGGAGACAAAAAGATCTGGCCATGTTACAAAACAGATGCACCCCAGAAAATAATACCAGCAGAAATATCATCAGAAATCCACACTAAAAAGCCAATGGTGATAATGACCTAATCCAGAAACTTGCAAATGCAGAATAGCACAGTTGATGCACACAAGAAGAAGAAGAAGAAGAAGAAGAAGAGCAAATCTGAAGAAAGGAACTTCCAATGAGCAAGGAGGCATACCTGATCCAGAAAACCCCAGAGAGAGGAGAAAGCCTCAAGCCTGCTTCCAGATTTGCAACCTCACTTGCATTCGGATCAGTGCACCATATGAAGAAATGGGTTGAAGAAGAAATGAAGTGAAGAAAAGAAATGGGTGAAGAACAAATGATTGGAGAGATGGGTGAAGGAATGGGTTGAAGAATTGGGTGAAGAAATGAAGTGAAGAAGTGGGGGAAGAAAGGGGGTACAACAGCAAGCAACATGATTGCTATGAATCTGAGGATGTTTAGTTAAGAGCAATGATGCATTTTTCCTGCTGAAGAGAAGAATTGCATCAGCATCTTCATCATCATCATCATACTCATTACTTTAACCTGCAAAAACTAATTGGATGGTTGCTTTAGGTTTATTGCTATTTTTGTGGCCAGATTTTACTACAAAAATTGGTTGATTTTGGGTGTTCCAGCCTCCAGGGATTAGATTGAATGCAATCTTTTGTTGATCCAAATTTGCTTTATGTCAATTAAAAAGGCATTTTGTTGCCAAGTTGATCACCAAAATGGTTGATTGGGTTGTTTTGTAATTTATATTAATCTTTGAATGATTGATTTGGGTGATTCAGGGATCAATTTTCTTTGTGGCTCAATCCATCACAAACTTGTCAATTGGGAAACTAAAGAACAAGATTGTGGCCTTGCCATTTACATTAAAAAGTAAGTATCTTAAGGCAAAAGAAGAAGAATTATGGAAACTCAAATATTTCACCATTGCAAAAATATAATCTTCAAAAAAATCCTCTAAAAGAAACCAAAATCCTTCAACATATGATAACTCTATTATAACTAATCTCAAGTTTCAACTCAAGCCAAAATATCATCTTTCAAAAATCCTCATATAAAAATAAATAGACCTATTATTATTATTATTACCTAGGGGCCAAAATCCATTAAGGTACTATACTCTATAATGAATCTAAACACAATATCCTTGCCTTCTTCGTAGTAGGCAAGACCAATAAAATGTTAATTTGTGGCCAATCTGACTACCAAATGGGTATTTGGGTGACTGAGGATAAAACAATTTTGTGTTTAGATTGATTACAAAATGTTTGATTAGGTGATGGAAGGATTTTTTTTTAATAAAATAATTGCACATATCTAAGCAATTATCAATTTGTATTTGGTGGACTTCTCTAGCATGGATAATTGTGATTGTAATTGTAAAATGTTACAATACACAAAATGGACAAGTGTTTTTTTCTTAACCAACTAAATTGCAATTGGCAAAAAAATTAGACTTTTTTAAAATTATAATTTTATTATTTTTGTCAAAAAATTTAGGTTTACTAACCACATCGACCAACCAAGTATAAAGGTTAATTACAATGGTTGGTTCAATATCATTTTGATTACAACGGTAGGGTTGATATTATTTTGACTACAATTGTAGGTTTATTATTATTATTGAGTTAATTAAGTATGATTTTGTATAATGAATTGCTTGACTTTGTGTTAATATCATCGTATGACATGGCATGGCATGTCCCCTCATGTCACACATTTATGATGATCTGGCATAATTGAAGTCAAATGGTTGACTTTGGTCATCCATTGGATGGATGATGAATGATTTTCATTAGTTTAGGTACAAATAGGTTAGTATATGCTCTTGTACATACTAACCATCAATTTCAACTTTCTTATCACTTAAGTCTAATATTCATAACCTAATAGGTAGCCTACCTATTATTATGGCTATGTAGGTAGTTGGTCCCAATAGCTACATGATAGGTAGGTAACCAATGTAGGGCTACCTAGGTAGCTAGCCTTAATATCCTCAATAGGTAGCCTATGAAGATATTTGATTGGGCATGTGGATTTTGAACAATGGTAAGGCAAGCTTGTACATATAATGTACTTAGTTCTAATATTTTCTTAGGTACCTAGTAGATTACGTACCTACCTATTAAGGTTACGTAGGTAAGGTATAGAGGCTAAGTAAATAAGTAGGTTAAGTAAGTAGACTAGGTACTTAGTTCTAATATTTTCTTAGGTACCTAGTAGATTACATACCTACCTATTAAGGTTACCTAGGTAAGGTATAGAGGCTAAGTAAATAAGTAGGTTAAGTAAGTAGACTAGGTACTTAGGTCACTAATGTAGCTTGGAAGATCACTCTAAAATACTTGAATGGAAATATGATAGAAATCTAGAAAAAATAAAAACTTTGAATATGTACCAAATATTTTGAGGGAATGAAAAATAAAATTCAAGGATAATTTTGTAAAATGAAAGAAGAATCAAACCAAACTACCAAGGTCCCACAATTCCAAATAGAAATTTGGTGCAACAAGTTCAATGGCTTTTTTCTTTTTTTAATAGTTTAGTAGGCATTTAGGAATACCGACAAACTTTAAGAATTGAACAATTTCCCCAATCTATCTTTTGCAGAAAGTCCTTTTTATCAACTCCTACA
>Ga0116227_10016417_pt1 | contig 10631 bp, 4 predicted proteins | sample S1TSphgellanicum_FD_89693 | JGI IMG/M metagenome (GOLD analysis project Ga0116227, IMG submission 89693) | Host-associated microbial communities from peat moss isolated from Minnesota, USA - S1T2_Fb - Sphagnum magellanicum MG | ecosystem: Host-associated > Plants > Peat moss > Unclassified...
GACATTAACACACTGCCAGCGCCCTATTTTAGAAAAGTTTTTAGTCCGGCAAAGCAAATCAAATCAGCGAGGGCCTATATCGCGGCGGCAGGATTATACGAACTTTATCTCAACGGGAAAAAAGTTGGCGATCATCGCCTTGATCCGATGTATACCCGTTTCGACAGGAGAAACCTGTATGTAAGCTATGATGTAACCTCAAACCTGAAAACAGGCAATAATGCCATTGGCGTATTGTTAGGCAATGGCTGGTATAACCACCAATCTTTAGCAGTTTGGAATTTTGATAAAGCGCCATGGCGGGCCAGGCCCACTTTCTGCCTCGATTTAAGAATTACCTATACAGATGGCACCGTAGAAGTGATCAAATCTGATGATGACTGGAAAACAAGTTTAAGTCCGATCATTTCGAATAGCATTTATACCGCCGAACATTACGATGCCCGATTAGAACAGAAAGGCTGGAATACAGCAGATTTTGACGATTCAAAATGGGGTGGCATCACTTTAAGGGCCGCTCCATCCAAAAATATTGTCTCGCAGGTGATGCATCCCATTAGAAACGTGGAGGAAATTACAGTAAAAACCATACGTAAATTCAACGATACCACTTATGTATTTGATTTGGGTAGAAATATAGCAGGCGTAAGTCAGATAAAAGTTAAGGGAGAAAAAGGTACCGTAATCCGTTTAAGGCATGCCGAACGTTTATATGCAAATGGCCATAGCGATCTATCGAATATAGATGTTTATCACCGTCCGAAAGATCAAACCGATCCCTTTCAAACTGATATTTTTATCCTGAACGGCGAAGGTGAGGAAACGTTTATGCCCCTTTTTAATTATAAGGGTTTTCAATATGTGGAGGTGATGAGTTCTAAGCCAATTGTATTAAGTGGAAAAAGTCTGGTAGGTTATTTTATGCATAGCGATGTACCTGCCGTAGGTAAAATATCATCATCCAACAGCCTGGTTGATAAGTTATGGTGGGCTACAAATAATTCTTATTTATCAAATCTTTATGGTTTTCCGACTGATTGTCCGCAAAGGGAAAAAAATGGTTGGACAGGTGATGGACACTTTGCAGTTGAAACCGGTTTATATAATTTCGACGGTATCACCGTTTATGAAAAATGGATGGGTGACCACCGAGATGAACAGCAACCAAACGGCGTTTTACCTGATATCATCCCGACAAGTGGATGGGGTTATGGAACGGCAAACGGCACAGACTGGACGAGTACCATAGCCATTATACCATGGAATATTTACCTGTTTTATGGGGATAGTAAACTATTGGGCGATAATTACCAGAGCATTAAAAGTTATGTCGACTACGTAGAAGGCACAAGCAAAGGCTACCTGACCACATTTGGAAGGGGAGATTGGGTTCCGGTTAAATCAACTTCAGATTTAGAATACACTTCTTCTGTTTATTTTTATGTAGATGTCGATATTCTGGCAAAAGCAGCCAAACTTTTTGGTCATCAAAACGACTATTTGCAATACAGCGCACTGGCCGATAAGATTAAAAAGGCCATCAATGCCAAGTTTTTTAATCCGGCCACAGGCATTTATGGCAAAGGCGTTCAAACAGAATTATCAATGGCATTGCAATGGAATATTGTACCTGATGCCTCACGACAAATGGTAGCAGATAATTTAGCTGCACGGGTGAAAGCAGATGGGATGCACATTGATGTTGGCGTATTGGGTGCCAAGGCAGTTTTGAATGCATTAAGTGATAATGGTCATAGTAATATTGCTTATCAGCTGGCATCACAAGAAACGTATCCGGGATGGGGCTGGTGGATTGTTAACGGAGCCACTACCTTACATGAGAATTGGGACATGCAGGCTACCCGTGATATTTCTGATAACCACATGATGTTTGGAGAAATAGGTGGCTGGTTTTTTAAAGGAATCGGCGGAATAAAAATTGATGAAAAACAGCCTGGTTTTAAGAATATTTTGTTGAAACCACATTTTGTTACAGGTTTAAATCATTTTGAAGCAACTCATAACGGGCCTTATGGCGCTATCCTATCTTCCTGGAAACGAACCGCTAAAGGGGTGAAATATGATTTGGTGATCCCTGCAAATTCAACTGCCAGTGTCGAAATTCCGGTTATCGCAGGTACAAAGGTTTATTTAGATGGAAAGCAAATTGGTAATACAATTAATATAAGTGCTGGCCAATATGTATTTGAACTAAAATAACTACTCAGTATCCGAATTAAAAATCAAAAATTTTTTCAAAATGGAGCATAATTGAAAGCTGAATTTACTGGTTTATATAGCGTGTGATATAATACGCTGGAGGATTATTTTATCTGCTGGCAGAAGGTGACTTTATCTATCGATATAATACCGACCGAAATTAAATATTTTTTCATCGCCCTTTCCCTTTCAGGGGAAAGGTGCCGATAGGCGGATAGGGGCTAACCACCCTGCCTTTCAGGCACCCATCCTTAAAAAAAAGGAGGGGAGTTGCGATTGCCATAACCTATCAATTGGTTATTCCAACACATACCTCCTATAAAAATTCTCAATTTCCGAAATCACCAATTCAGGCTGATCTTGTGGTATGTTATGAGAACTTCCTTTGGCTAAGATCAAACTTCCTTTTTCCCGCTTTTTAATAAACTGCCGTTGAGCTTCTTGAAATCGATCATTGTCAACTTGGTTATCAAATGGTCCTTTTTCAGCCATCACTACCAATACCGGAATATTGGATGGAATAACTTTCTTTCTGATGAAGCTACTATTCTGCTCCATTTGAGCAAGCACATAATATAAACCGAGTTCATTTTTGCCAAAATTACTTAGGTTTAAGTTTTTAAATACTTTACGGGCAAAGCGCATATCTGCATAGGAGGAGATTCTGGGGTCTAACATGATCATCCCTTTAACAGAGGTTGGATGATTTGATGCGAACAGGGTAGAATAAAATGCCCCTAATGAGTGAGAAACCAATAATAGATCTTGATGCGCATAGCCAAGTTTTTGAAGGGCAAATGTGAGGCCTTTAGCTTCATTTTGGATATGATATGCTGCGGTATCCAATCCACTTAAGCCAAAGCCCTGCCGATCATAAGTAATGATTGTTGCATTTAATTTTTGATGAAGTACGGTAGAAATAGAATCCCATTGGCTCGCATCAAGCCCACCGCCAGATTCGAACAATATTGGTGTTTCCTTTCCCTCCAGTATTTTAAAGTGCAGTTTATAGTTTCCAACGTTAATTAAGGTATCTATCTGGCCATAAGAGACAGCTGTGCCAACTAAAAGGAAAAAGAAACTGATGAGCCAAACTTTCATAATATTTTAAGATATTAATTTAATAAATAGGCTAGCCTGGGTTTCTCAATTTATTACAAGTCATAAACATTAACGATTAATAAGGTATTTATAGATGTTAAGTTGAAGTTTATTTTTTTATTATCTTGTCTGAATCGTAAAATTCCGGGTGAGGCCCGATTGAAACCTTTGCACTCGTCATTACAAAAGGTCATAATTATTTGATATGAAATCAGTTGATCAACCTAAATACCACCGTTATTTATCATTGCTTTTAAATATTGCCTGTATCATTATCGGGTTCACAATGCAAGCAAAAGCTATTTTAGTTACATCTGTAAAGCCACAGCAGTTAAAATGCGAATCTATTGAAAATCCACAGGGAATTGATGTTTTAAACCCATCATTAAGCTGGACAATCCAAAGTAAGGCAAATAGAAGAGGACTGATACAAACGGCCTATCGCATCATCGTTTCTACGAGTAAAGAAAACCTGGCTAAAAACATTGGAGATGTTTGGGACTCTGGACAAGTAAAATCAGCACAGATGAATAACATTCATTATGCTGGTAAAATACTTAAATCCACCTCATTCTATTGGTGGAAAGTAAAGATCTGGGATGAAAAAGGAATCTCTTCGGATTATAGTCTGCCCGCCAGGTGGATTACCGGGTTATTAGGTGATGCGCCAATCCATGCTAAATGGATTTCTGCAAAAGGTGCAGAAAAATTTGCGCATCAATATCAATCTGCAAAATCAGACTTTAACCTTAAGCGAGATTTGCCTGAATATAGAATGTATGGACCTAAATCATCAGATCCGAATTTCTCTTCCATGTTGTTGCGCAAATCTTTTATGGTTAAGCCCAAACTTAAAAGTGCTATTATTCACATCAGCGGGCTAGGGCAATATGAATTGACCATAAATGGCGAAAAGGTAGGCAAAGATATTTTGTCACCAGGCTGGTCTGATTACACTAAAACCGTTTTGTATGATACCTTTGATATTACAGCACAGCTTAAAAATGGAGAAAATGCCATTGGTATAATCTTAAGCAATGGAATGTATAACATCCAGCCTGATTCGGTCAGGTATGTAAAGTTTTTGGTTTCTTATGGTCAGTTAAAGGCAATTGCCAGCATTCACTTGCAATATGCAGATGGTTCTGCTGAAGTAATGGGTACAGACCAGTCCTGGCAAGTATCGCCAGGCCCGGTAACCTATTCCAACCTTTTTGGTGGTGAAGATTATGATGAGCGTTTAGCTCAGCAAGGGTGGGATGAACCAAATTTTATTCCCAAAACTCAATGGGCGGCTGCCGAAACATGTAGTACGCCTGGAGGGAAACTCAAGGGCCTGTCATGCGCCGCTGCCCCAATTATGGCTATTGAAAATTTAACACCGATAAAAGCGACTCAGCTTTCGGCAAATAATTGGGTTTATGATTTAGGTCAGAATGCATCCATCATGCCCGAAATTATGGTAAAAGGCAATGCCGGATCAATGGTTAGAATTACTCCGGCAGAATTATTGAAACCTGACGGACATGTTGATCGTGCTTCAGTTACCCAGGATGGCGTACGTCCGGCATGGTGGCAATACACAATGGGATCATCAAAAGTAGAAAAATGGTTTCCTAAATTTTTCTATCAGGGAGCCAGATACCTGGAGGTAGAACTTTTTCCTGCCGAAGGTGACTCTCAATATCCTGTTTTGGAAGAACTTAAAGGCGTTGTCGTACATTCATCTGCTGCACCGATTGGTAGTTTCTCATCCAGCAACGAACTTTTTAATCGCATTTATTCATTGGTGAGATGGGCGCAGCGCAGTAACATGATGAGCGTAATGACAGACTGCCCGCAGCGTGAAAAGCAAGGATGGCTGGAACAGTATCATTTAAACGGCCCATCACTCCGATATAACTTTGATCTTGCGCCCATGTTCCGTAAAATCATGAATGATATGGCTGATAGCCAGCTGGATAATGGCCTTGTTCCTAACATTGCACCAGAGTTTTTTATGGCCGGGGCAGATATTATTAATAATGGCTTTAGAAACTCACCAGAGTGGGGGAGTTCATTCATCATTGTGCCATGGCAACAATATTTATTTAATGGCGATGTTTCCCTGGTCAGAAACTATTATGCTAAAATGCAGAAATATCTGGCCTTTCTGGATGCATCAGCGAAAAAAAATCTGTTGCATTCAGGGCTTGGCGATTGGTATGATATTGGGCCTAAGCCTGCCTGGGGATCACAACTAACGCCGATTAGCTTTACCGCTTCTGCCATTTATTTTTATGATTATCAGTTAATGGGAAAGATGGCCGCTTTAATTGGTAAGCCCGAAGAGGCTAAAGCATATTTAAAGAAAGCTGAAATCATTAAAAAAGCTTTTAATGATGAATTTTTTAATCCAGCTACCAATAGCTATTCAACTGGCTCAAATACCACCTATGCCATGCCATTATTTTTAAAGATTGCTGCGCCTGAACATCGGGAAGCGCTGATTAAAAACCTGGTGGCTGATATCCGAAAAGCTGGTAATTCATTTAATTCGGGCGAGGTGGGGTACCGTTTTCTTTTAGGAGCGCTGGACAGGGAAGGTTATTCGGACGTGATTTACGATATGAACAATCAATCTGACCGACCGGGTTATGGCTATCAGCTTAAAATGGGCGCAACAGCACTTACTGAAAAGTGGGATGCCAGTGTGGGCAGTTTTGGTTCTCAAAATCATTTCATGTCCGGGCAGATTAATGAATGGTTTTTTCATGGTTTGGCGGGTATCAGTGAGGATGAAAATGGACCTGGATTTCGAAAAATGATTATTAAGCCAACAGTAACCGGAAATTTAAAATGGATAAAGGGAAGTTATAAAAGTGTGAGTGGAGAGATTAAAAGTTACTGGCTCCGCAATGGAAACCAGTTATCTCTTGATCTTCAAATTCCGGCAAATACCGAGGCCACAATATATGTGCCTGCAGCAAATCCTGATCTTGTAATGGAAGGATCGAAAAAAGCCATTCAGGTACCCGGTATTAAATGGATAAAATATGAGGCCCCTTATGCAGTTTATCATATTGGATCAGGCGTTTATCATTTTAAATCAGAAATCAAATAAGGTCCTTTGCTAATTAATTTCCATCCGGGCTTTATCGTTTTAGGCGATGGCAACTGATCTTGTTTCCGGAGTTTGTTATCAACGAATAATTTACTTACTTTATACCTTAAAATTATTAAAAAAAATAGCGAGTGATGGGGGCATTTTCAAAACATTCTGATCATGACCTTATTTGCCTGATAAGGGAGAACAATGTTGATGCCTTTACTGAAGTTTATGAACGCTATTGGTCAAAACTCTATAATGCTGCCCATAAGCGGCTTCGCAATGATGCTTTGTGTGAAGAGGTGGTGCAGGATGTGTTTCTTAAATATTGGGAAAAAAGAGCTACGATTATATTATCCGTTGGATTAAGCAATTATTTGCATACGGCAATTAAATATTCTGTTATTGATTATTACCGGAAAGAATTGTTAAAAGACAAATATCTTCAAGTAAGCCGATTAGCAGAAACAGCAGATAACTCAAATGAAGAGCATATTTACCTGATGGATTTGAGGCGTTTGGTTGAAAAAATTATAGATACACTTCCTCCCAAGTGTAAATCTGTTTATCAGTTAAGCAGAATAGAAAATAAAAACAATAAAGAAATAGCATCCCTGTTAAACATCTCTGAAAAAACAGTTGAAGGCCACCTAACCCATGCATTGAAATTACTTAAAATTTCACTGGCTGATTTTTCTATGCTCCTGCTGGCAATTTTAATAAAATAATTTTTTTTGAAAATAAACCAAGGGTATTGGTGGTTTCATTCGACTACCTCATATAACCAGTATATAAACCCACATTAATTTTGCAGTTATGACGAGCTTCCAGCTTTCTAATTTACTGGATAAGTATATTAAAGGACATTGTTCTGAAGAGGAAATTGCCATTGTAGATCAGTGGTACCAATCAAAAGAAAATCAGCCTGAATACCTCGACAACCTTTCTCCAAGCCATAACGCCATTTTGAAAAAGAGAATGTTGGATCGTATGGTCAATAAAATAGAAGCCGAAAATTCACATTTGAATGATGATGCCGTTAAAGTAAAAATGTTTCCGCCGGCTAAAAAATGGTGGATTGGCATTGCAGCTGCATCAATTGTTTTAATATTAATTAAAGTACTGATTTTTAATCCGCAGCATCAGCATCAAAAAAATGGTCAGGTTGAATCTGTCATTCATTATACCAACAACACCCAAAAAATTATTAAGCAAACCCTGGCCGATGGTAGCCTGGTATGGTTAAAGCCAAATGCAATGCTTTCTGTACCCAAAGCTTTTAACAAGGCTTCGAGAACGGTATCTATGGATGGAGAATGTTTTTTTGAAATCACAAAGAATCCATCATCACCCTTTATCATTAAAAGTGCTCATATCATCACAAAGGTATGGGGCACCAGTTTCAAGGTAATTGATTATAGTAAGTCTGCCCAGGCCGTGGTAAAAGTAATTACTGGGAAAGTATCTGTAAGTAAAAAAAATGAAACAGTTGAAAGCAATACTACTCAACTAACTAAAGGAGAGGTTATGCTGCAACCAAATCAAAAGGCTACATATGATGGAATTAATGACGCGCTTTCAACCACATCAAGAACAGATATGCAGGATATGGATTTATGGAAACATATTAATCTTTCCTATGATCACACAAAATTTTCTACTATAGTAAAGGAGTTAAATACCAGGTTCAATGCTAACATCAAAATTCAGGATAACCACCTGAAGGATGAGGAGATGACGGCTGACTTCTCCGGACTTAACTTGCCGGAAGTGCTTGAAGTTTTAAAAGCTTCTATGAGCATAGATTATGAGATAAGCGGCGAACAAATCACGCTTATAAAACCAATAAATAAATAACTAACCAAATAAATAAATGATGATGAGCAATTCAATTAAAACTTAACGGCTACCGTATTTCCTAAAAGGGTACAAAAGTGCTGTCACACTTTTGTACCTGGAATTTCAGCCCATGTAGCACATCAATATAATTGGTGAAGGGCTTCTTATTATATTTTTTTTCAAAATACAATCTTCTCAAATTTATGAATTTTTGTTTACTTCATTCGCACCCCTGGTGCAAGATTATGAAAATTACACTCAGTCAAATTTTATTCATTATACTGATGACGGGTATTACTTATTCTAAACCAACTGCTGCGCAGGAGATACTGAATAAGAAAATTAACCTCTCGGTAAAAGATAAAACGCTGAACGAGGTGTTGAAAGTACTTGCTAAAACCCATCAGGTTGAATTTATTTACAACCAGGATGTGGTACAGTCCAGTGAAAAAATTTCAGCAACTTTTGATCAGCAAACCATCAAGCAAGTGCTTGATAAACTTTTATCACAGTATCATATTTCCTACCAGGTTTTTAAAACAAAAGTTATCCTGATTGATGCCCAGCTGGAAACAACGGCGGGGATTAACAAACCATCTGTAGCCATTGAGGTGACCGGAAAAGTGGTAGATGAAAAGGATTTGCCCATTCCGGGTGTAAGCGTAACCATTAAGGGTACCAGTAAAGGAACCATTACCGATCCAAACGGGAATTTTAAAATTTCTGTTTCGGGCAATAGTGATGTGCTGGTATTTAGGTATGTTGGCTATAATGCACAAGAGCTTCCCGTGAATGGAACTACACCGCTTATGGTTAAGCTTGTTGCCGATAATCAATCATTAAATGATGTGGTGGTAGTGGGTTATGGAACCAAGAAAAAGAGTGATTTAACTGGAAGTATTGCCTCCTTGAATGCTGAAGACATTGTAAAATCACGTGCGCCAAATGCTCAGGAAGCCTTACAGGGCCGAATGGCAGGTGTAGATGTAAAAAGAAGTTCGGGCAAGCCTGGCGCAGATATGACCATTGAAATCAGGGGCGTAAATTCCATCTATGGAAATACACAGCCGCTTTACGTGGTAGATGGTATTCCGGTATCCAACATCAATGACATTAATCCGGCCGACATTGAGCGGATGGATGTGTTAAAAGATGCTTCATCTACGGCTATATTTGGATCACGTGGGGCAAACGGGGTAGTAATTGTCACCACCAAACGTGGAAACAGCGGGCAGACGAAAATCAGTTATGATGGTTATGTTGGCTTTGTAAACGCCTACAATTTGCCTGATGTAATGACCGGGCCGGAATTTGTAGATTATGCCAGGGAGTTTTACAAAACGCTGGGGAGTAATGTTACCCCGGCGGTAACCTATACAGATGCCCAGATTTTTTCACCAACAGAATTATCCAATATCGCCAGCGGAAACTATACCGATTGGGTAAGCCTGATTAAACAGAATGGCCTGCAAACCAATCATAATTTATCCATTACCGGCGGAGATGCCAAAACCACTTACTTTTTATCTGCAGGTTATCAGCTTTATGAAGGAACCGTTAAGGTAGAAAACACTAAGAAATATACTTTGAAGGTGGGGCTGGAAAAAACTTTTAACAAAACGATAAAAGTTGGAGCCTCCCTTTATGGTGCTTATACCGATTTGAATCTGGGTAGTGGAGAGGCTTTTAGAAGCGCTTACCGTTTGCGTCCAACAGGTAGTGCCTATAATGCTGATGGCAGTCAACGCTTTTTTGCTTACGAAACAGAGGCACAGATCACCAATCCATTGTTTGATTTTGATAATGAGGTGCGCAAAACACAATATGTGCGGATGCTGCCTAATATCTTCGCAGAACTTACTCTTTTTAAAGACCTGAAGTTCCGTTCTTCTTTTACACCCGACCTTACTTTCCAGCGTGCTGGAACTTACACAGATACCTACTCTAAAATTGGAGCAGGCACCAGGCCAAATGCAGCAACCAATAGTGCCAGCCATTTGGTGAACTATACTTTCGATAACCTTTTAATTTACAATAAAACGGTTAAGGATGTTCATAAAATTGAGTTTACCCTGGGTAGCTCCATGAATTATTATCAGAGTGATAACAACCTGATTACGGTTTCTGGTTTGCCATACCGCTCACTCTGGTATAATGTGGGTAATGTAACCACCATTAATGGAGTTGCACCTGCAACCACCGTTTCTAGTGCCTACAGCAAACAAACCATTAATTCATATTTCGCCAGGGCCAACTACACTTATAAAAGTAAATACCTGTTAACGTTAACCGGTCGTGCAGATGGCAACTCTATTTTCTCAGAAGGAAATAAATGGGGCTTCTTCCCCTCTGCAGCGCTGGGTTGGGTAGCCAGTGAAGAAGA
>Ga0116227_10016419_pt1 | contig 10631 bp, 4 predicted proteins | sample S1TSphgellanicum_FD_89693 | JGI IMG/M metagenome (GOLD analysis project Ga0116227, IMG submission 89693) | Host-associated microbial communities from peat moss isolated from Minnesota, USA - S1T2_Fb - Sphagnum magellanicum MG | ecosystem: Host-associated > Plants > Peat moss > Unclassified...
AAAAATAAAAAAAAAAAAAAAAAAAAAAAAAAAAAAAAAACCAAAAAAAAAAAAAAAAAAAAAAAAAAAACCATTAACAAGAAGTACAAAGGGGGAAATTTAGAAAGAAATTTCATAAAAGCTTATTTGAAATTGTTTAAAGTTCCAAACCTCAAGTACATGCAATTTAAGGCTAGTAATAAAAATCATAAATTCAACTATTAACTATGGTTAACAACCGTAGCAAACAACTTCAAGCCAAATTGACTTCTCAATGAAGACAACTTAGCTTAATGTTTTTTCTTAGGGTAAAATTCAGTACAAAAATGAGGTTTTTTTTTCAGAAAATTCAAAAAAAAAAAAAAACACGACAACTTTGGGGTGGGTCCACGGTACACGTACAACTTACTTCCGGTATTTGTGAAAGGGTTTATTTGGCAACAAGGCTTTTACGGATTCCCGGTAGCCATGGTTACATATACCTTTATCCCGGGTAGCCATCATGGTTACATGTAGGTTTATATTCCCGGTAGCCATAGTTACATATACGGAAGAGAAGAGGGTAGAATTTTTTTTTAAAAAAAGGTTCATTGAGTTGTTGCTGTAATTCGGGAAAATACGTAAAATCCCGATCATCGACCACAACCAAGAGGATAACCTGACCAAAAAGTTATTCCTTTTCCACTCACGCCGGAGACGGAATCAAGGGCGGGCAAACAAAGTGCGGTATGCTTCTCCTTATTAAATAATGCAAGAATGGCTTCCATGAACAAAACACAAATGGGGAAGACTATTTATTAGTTGAATTAGAAAAGGAAGTGTCACAATTAGAAATTTTGTTGAATTTGTGAGTATTTCATAAATTGTCGGATTATTATTATTTGGTAGAAGTCATTTGCAACTTTTTTTAACACTAAAAAATTCCTATTTGGAAGGTTAAGGTTCTTGATTATTTTGAATTAATTTTCTCTTTTGTGCAAAATTTTCATTTGTGCTCTTAAAGTATTCAATAAGAAATCATAAACTTTCGACTTAAAATTTCGTATTTGATTTAGGTATTTATTTCACTAAAGCGCTTTAATGTTGGCCCAAGCATATTAAAATGTATAGTGAAATAATCACCCATGCCAATATTACTTACGTCAAAATGAGCTCAATTTTAAATGTCTTATAGAACCTTGCTAAATTGATTTTTAATTTAATTTACAACATTGCAAATCACTCCAAATTCAATAACTTTTGCACCAATGTTTCAAATATTGCAAAAACAACAAATATGCACATTGCCTTCTAGATGGCTTATCATGTTTACCAAAAGTGGAGAATGGGCCCATGATATGGGAAAATTTGGGCATAATCATATCCAAACAAACAAGCATTTATCTTGATTAAAAAAAATTAATGAATTTTTTTTCTTTTTTAAAAAAAAAGTAGTGATTTCTTGCTGCTTTTCAAGTGTAAATTCGACTAGTTTTTCCATTTTTGGGGAATATTTGCCAATTTATTGAGATCACAAAATTGGAGGGGGAAAAAAAAAGGAAAAAAAAGCCCTTGTCTTAATCTATTTATGTTGGCACAACACTGGTTAGTTAGTAGTTAACTAGGGTGGTGGTATACAAGACACGTTACCAAAAGATACACTCCGTCCATCCACAAGTGGGTCACGACGGGATTCCAATGGATGATAACCACAAGATGTATTGCCATATGAACAAGAAGTACATTTGCAGAATGGATGTACACCCTCACAACACCAGCCCCAACCACATTCAAGATCAAGGGGTGCCCTGGTAGATGTGGTTACATTCATTCATTCTGCAAGAACCTAGGTCGACATAAGTCCATTCTACAAAAAAACCCAAGTCGACATAAGTCCATTTTGCTAAAACCTATGTTGACACAAGTCCATTCTAACAAAAACCTAAGTCGACATAAGTCCATTCTGCAAAACCCTAATGTCAACAACATAAGTCCATTCTACAAAAACCTAAGTCAACATAAGTCCATTTTTAAAAAACCCTAAGTCAACATAAGTCCATTAAAAAAAACTTTAAAAAAAAGTGTTGTGAAAAGGAGAAAGATTAAGTAACATGAACATGTAAAAATCATTTCATTCATTCATTCATGTACGGGTTTTTATTAAAGGAATCGAAGAGGAAAACAAGCAAACCAAAAAAATTCTTTGTTGTAATAGGTAGGAAGCTAGGAATCCATTTGAAATCAAACACGATCCAATAAAAGCTCTTGGAGCTCAGGCAGAGCTAGAATAATTTTTTGTTGTTTTTTATATTATAGCAAGTGTGGTGGGGACTTGGGGAGGGTGGGGGGGGAGGGTTGCAATTGTAGTAGGGTGTTTTTTTCTCTCTTGGGAAACTGAGAGCCAAAGCTTTAATAGACATGAGGATTGATTTTCCGAGTGTGTTGATGATGATGATGATGAGTGTGGCTCAACAAGTGGACAAATAGCACTATGCTTTTGCAACCAACCACTTGACACGGAGCCCAGCAAGTGGGCTACTTAAGTGTACACTCCTCAACCTGAGCCTTGTCAACTTTTGTTTGTACATGAAGCAAGGGAAGAAAATTTTTCTACCCTATCTTTAGGGCACATTATATAGCATAATTTTATTTTTTTCTCCTCGGGCAAAAAGGTTGGTTGGGCACTTCATTTTTTGAAACACCCAAACTCTTTTTGTTTCGCTTTTTATTCTACCCTCACCTGGGTATTATAGGAAATTTATTTTTTCTAATTAAAATTTATAAATTTTTTAAAAAAATCTTCTAGTGCTTTACATCGACTCATCTCGGATGAAGAATTACACCTATGTAGGCACCCCCATCCAATCCCGTGACAAAGTTCTGCAAGTAGAAATTTTTTTTATTGAAAGGCATTATGAATTTTATTTTTTACATGCTCAGGAGAAGACACTATTCTTGGGATGGTGGCCTATTTTGTAATTGAATCTTTTTTCTTTTTTTTTCATAATTAACATCTAGGGTAAGTTGGGGTGGGCCTTTGTAAAACATTTTGGCTGGGCAGCTGCTGCATTGATGAGGAGCAAAAAGGCTTTTCAACTCTAGTGTAAGGTGTGATGGTTTTTGAATTATGGAGGCCGGTTGGATAAGGGAAGCATGCAATGGAAAGAGAAAATCACAATCATGGTAGGTACTATATATATACTATACACATGCTTGAATGAAACCAAACTTGGGCAGCACCTGGAAATGTTTTGAAGCAAGGAATCCCTACCTAGAGAATACTAATCATGGTCATGCGTTTTGGAATGGCATAGGTACTCACCTTTTGTACAATAGGACCTTGTCAGGTATAGCTACAGGCCATTTTGCCCTTGAGAGGGAATTTGGGCTAGCCAAAATTAAAGGCAGATTCAACAAAAAAAATAATTAATTAATTATGTTCAATAGACACATTTCACGCACCATTACGAGCTTATGATTATCACCAGAAAAAAGATTGCGTCACATAATATGGCGAAGAAAAAAGGGCATAATCTGCCACCCCGTATCTTATAATGTCCTTGGAAAATTCTAAACCCTAAATAGAACCGGGGATTTTTGGGTGCGATTCTTTTGAGAAAATAAAAATCAGGTCAGTTTTAATTCTTTTAGTCAGATTTTCTGAAAATCAAACCCCATTCCAATTTTGTTTTCTTACTAATCGGGAACTCGAGTTGATGGTTCTTACCAGTGTTGGCAGGTTATTTGGAAAAAAACTCCCAATTATTCAGCCGGGTGCTAATATCACCAACCAATCGATTATTAATCTTTTTGATAATTGGTAGATAACCTACTTATAGGACACATATCATTCCAAGACCCTTGTGAGTCAAGTAGTAGCGAATGTTCAAATTTTAATAACCTACCCAATTGATTGGAATTTCATCTACAAAGGTTATCAATCCTAAAACACTCTAAACAAGTTTATGATAGATGACAATTATTTTATTTTAAAAACCCCATAACTTACCCTATTTAGGTATATTATATATAATTAACAATTCTCAAGGCGGGTATTTGAGAACCAAACCCCTTATGCAACAACGGTTGCTCAAAAATAATTGAGTAAATTGATAACCAAATGTATTGCTTTTGACAATGGAATTGATAATCGACGACTTTAAATTTCATAACATTTTGATATTGATACCCCTGTGTGATCCAAAAATATAAAACATAAACTAGTAGCTTACTCAGCTAGTTATGAAAAAAATGTAAAAAAACACAACAATAACAAGAAGGAAAAAGCAATAACTAGCCAACACGGGTTCTTAAGGCGGGTACCAAGGGTACTTGCTCACCCCTTGGAAAACACATCGGCTGACAACGGGTCGTCACAAAAGACAGGGGAAACATACATGAAATGAAACGGTTGGAATGTCAATTTCTGTTTAAGATTCAGACAAAGAAGGACTAAGGAAGAAGGCCTTGATTGACCTTTACCCGTGCCCCTCCCCCCCCCCCCTAAAGTCTAAAATCAACACACCCACACACAACATCCAACTACAAGTGTATGCAATGTAGTCCATTTTGACCCTTTTACCCGACACACAAACAAAAACAAAAGCACACAAACACACACACACACACACACACACATACCTTTTTCTTCAAAATAGGTATCTGATCCAACCCTACTAGGTGGTGATCCTAATCACAACAACCACCCACTAGCAGAACATTAATACCCTTTTTTTTTCCTTTTCTGCGGGGGGGTGGAGGGGTGTGTGTCTTTTTGCTCTAGACTAGCATTTTTTTTACTTTGTCCTTGACAAAGTGCACCAGAAAAAAATACTAATTTTAAAAACATTAGTTTGTCTTTTTCTTTGTAAATGTTACCTCATTATAACAATGAGGAATTTGTAACAATTGCATTTTGACTTCATCAACAAAAAGAGAAAGAGAGAGAGAGTGTGTGTGTGTGTGTGTATGAGAGAGAGCACGCACTTTTTTTACAAGTACATGATATGTACACCTCACACCTTGCCTTACATGTGGAAAAGTGGATGAAGGTGGGCAGATGTACTAAAAATTGCTTGAAAAAAGAATCATTATTGTGAGTAGGGTAGACAGGCCCACACCGATTACCTGCCTATGACTGAACACTTATTTATATCTTCATCATATGTGCTTCTTCTTTTTGAGTGATTTAAAATGTTATGGGAGCATTACCTCAAGCTCCAGAAATTTTCTTTCAAGTGAAAATGAAAAGGATAAATAGAAAATTAAGATTTTCAACTTACAAAACGTTTTTTTTTTTTCTTCTCTTTGGACCCTCTTACTTTCAAACCTTACAACTTTCTTATTTCTTATTCATTTTAAACAATTTAAAGTGCTATAGGAGCATCACCTGAAGTTCTTCAAATCATCTTTGAACTCTAATTGCACCAGAGCATCATACAAGGAATTGTTTTGGGGTTCAGAAATCGACATTTGTAGTGTTCAGTGGTTTGTTTTTTGAGTTTTGACCCCATTTACTTTGGAGGGCTATAACTTTCTCATTTCTTATCCGTTTTTTTTAGGATTGTTAGTGTGTCAGATGCGCTAAGAGGAGGGTTCAAGTTTTGTTTGGACACCAGAAACAACAAAGCCCTTCCCTTGGATTTGGCCTGCCCTGAGCGCTTAAGTGTTGCTTAAGTGTTCGATCACCAGCCGGTCTACCCTAAGTGCACACACATCCTCTCCTCTCCTCTCCCCTAGAGTTTGTGTGGGTGATGGTGGGTTCCTTGAATTCATTTTTGTTTTGCTTACTTACAGGTACTAGTAACTTTTCTTCTTTTTCTCTTTCTTCCGAGCATGCGGTCTGTGACCACTTTTTGCACGACAATTTTTTTCCAACTACTTTGTGATCCATGCTCCTGCCTCCAGGAGGAGTGGACACAGATCAATAGACAAATTACCTACTTGACATCAGGAGCTTTGTATCCCATCGGCAGCCACCCAACCCCGCCTCTCCTCAAAAGCAAAAGTTTTTACAAGTACACTACAAATTATGAGTTTCAACCCAATGGGGTTGGGTTTCAATCAAGCATCATAATACAAATATGGGTTTCATTTAACCGTCAAAAACAACAATAATAGTAAATTTAAAGTTGTGTTTTTTTCCTTTTTACTCAATCAGGTTTCAATCAATTTTCATACTATATACAATGTCCTCATAATTCCTGGCCTTAGCAATTTTATTTTATTTTATTCTATTCTATTTTTATTATTAGTCTAGGTCACAATAAGTGATGAACACAGTTGTGAATAGAAATTCCATTCAGCCCACCAGGACTGGGGGGAGGGAGGTGGGGATTATGTCGGATTCTTTCATACTTTTCACAAATTAGGGTTTCAATCAACCCTTGTAATACAAATGGGTATGGATTTCTACACAATTGGGTTTTGATGAACGATCGATCCATCCTAATGAAAATACAAGTCTCTATGTAATTTGGTTTCAATCAACCATTTAATACCAATATGGCTTGCAAAGTAATTAGGTTTCAATTAACCAAACCTATACAAAAATGGGTTGGGTTTGAATGAACCCTCATAATACAAGCATGGGTTTCAACTTCCAATGGGCTTGTTGGACTTGGGTCAACTATCATAATACAAATATGAATTGCAACTCAATTAGGTTTCAACCAACCGTCGTGATGTAGATGACTCATAAACAATCACCCCCACTACAGCCCATATTACTTAATAGTGGGACATAACACAATGTGATTCACTAATAGGTAAAACGCAATTCCTCCCTAAGAAATATTTAGGTCATAGTGCCCTCCAAAAATGAGGTTTTTCTACTTATTATAAAATAAAGGTTTCCATCCACACTAACACCACAAGATATCACCAAAATCATAATGACTACTAATAATAGCCTATGTTAAAACTACAAACCACACATACCCAATATACAACCTCACACCCAAACTCTAATTCCTTTAGAGGTTGGACACACGTAAAGGGGTTCATATGAAGTGCCTATCCGAATGAAGCCTTTGGCACCGATTGAATTCTTCACCCTTCTCTTAAACACACCCAACCCTAAAAATTAAATTAAAAACCCAAACTACCTCAAAAAAATCTTTGGGAAAAAAAGAAAAAATAGTGGGCCAAGTAGCCCCCTCCTTCACACGAAAGAGCCAAAAGGACCCCACGAAAAGAAAAAAACAAGACCCCCCCCCCTCCTCCCCCCCCCCCAACAAAACATCAAAAGAAGAAAGTGACTTAAAAGGAGTTACTAGTAAATCTAGGGCCCTGGATTTGGTGGCCGTACCGTACCATGGTTAGACCTACGTAACCGCAGTAAAGGCCAAAGTATAACTAGGTAGGTATAAAGCATGAGGTCGGTAGGCAAATTTTGTACCTACCTACCTACCTACGGAGTTGAGCCGGTCAAATTAATTTAAAGAGAGAGGGAGAAAAGGTACTAAATAGCTTTTATTTTTAAATTTTGAAAACAAGAAAAAGACTGGGGGAGCGGGCGAGTCTGCCCGGGTCCTTCTGCCCGAAACCGAATTCCGACAGATAATAATAGTAATAAAAGAGAGAGCGAGAGGAGAAAAGAAAGAGAGAGTGTGTGCTGTGGTGGGCAGCTGGTAAAATTTTGGTGCTGCCCAGTGCCGACAACGGAAACCCCGACAGGTTTTGGCGCCTCTGGAGCTAATAATAAGTGTTTGTGGTTTTTTTTTTTTGACTGTTACCGTCGACAAGGACCGATTCCCCAAAACCAGTACGTAATAAATTACAACACGCGCCATACACCTGCTCTTTTAACTGTTTACTTTCTTGCCCCCCCCCCCGCCCCAAATGATTCCCCGGGCGGCCCCCTAATGTCATCGGTCGCCCATTATTGTGTTCAGAGTCTTCATGACTCTGAACACAGAGAGAGAGAGAGAGAACATCTTTTACTTCGATCTTTTACTTCCATTTGAAACGGTTGGTTGGAACGGAATCTCTCTTGTTTCTTTCCAACCCCTCTCTCCCTCCACTTCCCTTTTCTCTCTCTCTCTCTCTCCTCTTGGGTTTTAGGGTTTAGGGAACTTAATTTTTTGTCTTTGGAATTTTATTTTATTTTTTGGGGGGGTGGGAGATAAATGAAATAAATAAATACCTTATTATTATTATTATTATTATTATTCGCATTAGTATTCAATTTCCTTTTTTTGATATTGGTGTTGGATTAATAGGTAAAAGTTATGGGCCACCATACTAGGAAAGTAGAGGGAAAAACAAATTCTTAATGGAATTTACTTTATCTTTCCGTTCTTATCATTATTGCAAATGACATACAAGAAAATATTTTCTGAAATGCCTGCCCTTCTTTTTCTTTTTGTTCTTTTGTTTCCGTGGCACCCAATGCAGGGTATCATGAGAAAAAGAAGAAACAAACGATGATGATCTTTACGTTGGTTCGGTAACACCCTCCCAAGGCCAAGTTGGGCAGGCACTTTACTCAAGGAATGCCCCCTCACACTCCAAAGGCGATAATTATCGCACAATTAACAATTGAATTTCTTTCTTTCGGCCTTTTGTCTATGAGAAAGAGAGAGAGAGAGAGTATACCGTAATGATGTAAATTTCATTTGGTCCCACATTTTGAGGAATGTTCATGACATGTGTGGTTTACGGGTAGTTATTATTATATGGGCCACCAGGAAGGAAGAGAATTTTACATTAAAGAAATTAATGTTCTGCTTATCATTACTTGTGATTATTATTATTGAATTTTATTGGCTTCCCCTGTCAGGGGAGAGAGGGGGGGGGGGGAGAGAGACTGCAGAACATGTAGTTGGAATGTTCTCTCACCAGGTGTGGTTGTCAAGTAACTAATAATAAGTGCAGAACTTCATGGTTTGCAGAACAGAACTTCATGCTCTGCAAAACAGAACTTCATGCTCTGCACAACAGAACTTCATGGGAACATTTCATATTTGAACTCTTGTTGTTGTTGTTGTTGGTGGCTGGTTTCAAGTTTGAGCTTGCCATACAAAGCACAGAAGTTTATGCAATAAGACACTCCAAATAACTCGTAATAATAATAACAATAATGTGGCGAAGGCAAATCTCACTGGTCGATGTGGCATATTCTGATTTGTCCTTGAGACAAGCCTGCTAATATTCTTTCTGATAACTAAACCACCTTCTTCTTGAAGGTAGATGAAAGTAATCTACTTTTCATCCATGAAGAGCTCTTTTTCTGTTTGTGAGAGAAGAGCTCGTCAATGGATTTAGGGTTATGAGAAAAGAGTAGTCAAGTCATTTTGCCTCTCTTCCCTGTCGATTATTATGTCTTGTAACTGACCCCAAGGCCATGGGACTGACTGCCCTCCGGATATAGTCTCAGTGCTGCTTTCATGCACCTCAACTATATCCGGACCCCCTCGGTAGCTGGTGTCCTTATGTGGTAAGTACATGCCATTTTCCGACTTTTACGGCAAAAATGCTTGCTAACAACTCATAATAATAGCCTAACTATTTGACGTATTATTTGGAAATCTGGTCCGATCAAGTAGTAGTGACATTTTTAGTTATTTTCTGTCGGCATTCCTCAGTTTTTTTTTTTTTGTTTTAAAGAACACTACAACAATAGAAAGTGTCTTTAGATATCTATTTATAACTGTAGTACCTTGGTGGCTTTGACACAAATTATATTATTTTTTATAAATGCCGAAATTTTCCCCCTTTTATTTTCCTCAAGGAACAAGTTCTTAGGAAGAATATATTTTGAGAATTTTGGTAATGTTTTATTTTTCAAATGGAATCTTCAATATTAATTAATTATTCAACAAACATTTGCTAAGTAATCCTTGTACTACAATATTAATATAGGTTTTTTTTAATTTTTTAAAAATAATTTAATGAGATGTTTGGATATGATCACATCAAAACTCTCCCCCGAGTCATGGATGGGGTCCTTGCTGGTGCCATCAAAAGCCCACCCTCAACGATGATGCAATGTGCATGTTTGTTGTTTTGGGATTTTTGGGATCAATAGAGCCAAAGTTATTGAATTTAGAGTAATTTTCATCTCCCAAAAATTAATTTAAAATAAAACTGAGCAAAGGTTTCATAAGAACCCCAAAATTGAGCCCATGTCAACCCTAATAGTATTCGGATGGGTGACATTGGAAAAGGTTTAAATAGGATACTTGGGCCAACGGCAAAGGGGCCTACTGGTTTGTATTATTAAAGAGTTAATGTCATGGGCTTTTTAAGTAAGTATTCAAGGTCTTGTTTGTATGTATGTATGTATTCAATGAAGTGGGATGGAGTTTACAACTTTTCTCATCCAATGTAAGTATGAATGAAAAAATTTGATCATGGTTTTTTTGCCAATTGTAGTAGCTTGGAGCTATTTTGGTGTTGTGTAAGAGGGTCAATCAAGCCCTTTTGGATGCCCAAAATAACTTTAAAATAAACTGTAATTTTTCTTCACTGAATTTTGGTCAATAATTTATTTTTGGGGGGGGGGAGGTGGTTGGGAATTTGTTTTACATAGGCAATCAAATTGTCATATATGATACCCAAATGGTCAGCCCCAAAGGGAAAAAAAAAAAAAAAAAATTGGAGGGGGGGGGGGGGGGGGAGAACCGGGGGGGGGGAATAAAAGAAAAGGATGAAAAAAAAGAGAAAAAAAA
>Ga0116227_10016420_pt1 | contig 10630 bp, 10 predicted proteins | sample S1TSphgellanicum_FD_89693 | JGI IMG/M metagenome (GOLD analysis project Ga0116227, IMG submission 89693) | Host-associated microbial communities from peat moss isolated from Minnesota, USA - S1T2_Fb - Sphagnum magellanicum MG | ecosystem: Host-associated > Plants > Peat moss > Unclassified...
CGGTCATCGACGGAGGGGAGGAAGCCTGGCGGCAGGAACGCCTCATGATGGGGCGAAGGTTGCTCCGCTTGCCGAGGGAGCATCGCGGCGATCCGATGAGCCTCGGCGCCATCGAGTTCATGCTGCCGACTTGGCGGCAGTGGGGGCAGATTCTCATCGATGCCGGGGAGGTGCCGGATCTCGCGGAGGCGTTCATTCCGCCGGGCGGATATCACTGATCACGCCTGGCGACCAAAAGAAGATGTTGGAATGCAAGACCTGACCCCGTAAATCAGCCACACAAGTAAATCAGCCACACAAGCGATGCAATTTATTAGGATAACCTATATTACATTGCATAACAATCAAATCAGTATAGCGTCAATATAATTAATTTTCTTACTCTTCCTCACTTACAAGATAGTCTATATTTGTTAATTTTTTAATACTTTCTATTAAATTATTGCAATCAACATTAACAACCGGGTTTTCTTCTATAGCTTTGCCGTACCAGTATTTTGCTGCATGAAAATCTTGGAGATTTTCATAGCATTGAGCAATTCTCTTGGCGAGATAACCGCCGTCTAAGGACGGATCTCCATCGCTCATAAAGAAATAAATCTTCAAAGCATCATCGTATCTATTTTTTTTCGCTAGACTAGCTGCGAGAATTTCGAGTTTATTAAAATCATATTTCATCAGCATATCTCGAATTTTTACGGGAATAGAGGAATATGAATATTTGGATTCGTGCTGCCCGGCACGTTCTGAAGATTGATATGAGGACCTTGTATCCCAAGAAACTGCCCCTCCTCGATATCAAATCGCAAGACGGTGCCATTCGGAAAAATAAACTGACTCGCGCCCTTAGGGGTAGGAACAAATCTAGGGATGCCACCGCCAAGATCTTCTAAGGCTGCCGCTATACTGTTTATGTCTATAGCCGTTGCGACTTCGCCAACCTCAGCGGCCCCATATTTTATCGCCGCGTACCCTGCTCGTGCAGGCCCTGATATCTCGGCGGTAAGAGCAAGCAATGTGTACTTTACGGTTACCCCGGCAAAGGATCCGATCATCTGGTCCGACGGTGATAGACCGCTATGACCGCCTCCTAAGCCACCGCCTCCTAAGCCACCGGCACCTGAGCCACCGCCACCAGCCGAGCCCCCGCCCGCCGAGATGCCACCTGACGCGCCCCCACTGACCATTCCAAGCGCCGACGGATCAGAGCCCTCGTCCGGATACCAGGATAAACCCGTTTGAGTGTCTATTGTGTTGCCGTTCCCATCAGTGGTGGTTACGGTGTGTATTCCCCATGATCCCCCCAACCCGAGCCCCGACACGGACACGCCGTCGATCCACGACTTCGCTTCCTGCACCGAAATCGGCTCCATTCCGGTCGGATCAGTGTTGTTGATCGGATCACCCCCCGCATAGGCATAGACTCTTGGCCCTGACGCGTTTCCGTCATACCGGCGGTTATTTTCTCCAGACGCGGCGCGGCTTTCCGGCTCGTTGTCATTGGCCGGAACCGGGCTTTCGTAAAATTTTCTCTCAGGCGCCCGTTTTTCCGACGCGACCGGCATAACCCAGCCGCGCGCGGTCGCTCGGCCGGGGCGGCGGGTGAACGGGGAAGAAGCGGCTAAGGAAGAAGGATTTCGGCGCGGCTCAGAGGTCGTCCAGAGCGTCGAGGAACGCCGAGGCGGTTTCCGGCAGGGTTTGGCGGATGTCGGTCTTTCGTTCCAGGCGAGCCGGATGGGTGGCGGCATGGATGGCCTTCAGATGCTCAATGGAGACATGGGTGTAGATCTCCGTCGTGTTCAGCTGAGCATGGCCGAGCAGGGCTTGCAGCACCCTGATGTCCGCTCCAGCTTCGAGCATATGCGTCGCCATCGCATGCCGCAACAGATGGGTGGCGCCGGGCTTGTCGACCTCGGCGAACATCATGTAGCGCTTGACCTTGGTGGCGATAAACTCGCCCGGCGCCGCCTCGCCGTAATCGGTCACGAACAGGGCCTGGTTCCCAGGCACGGCCATATGCGGCCTGGCCTCGACCAGATAACGCTCCACCCAGGCCAGCGCCCGCGCGCCGATCGGCACCACCCGGTCCCGCTTGCCCTTGCCCTCGCGAACGAACACCAGCCCGCGCGTGGCGTCGAGATCGTACAGCGCCAGATGGGCCGCCTCACTCCGGCGCAGGCCGGTGGAGTAGAGCGTTTCCAGCAAGGCCCGGTCGCGCAGGCCCGCCGGATTGGTGTGATCGGCGGCGGCCAGGATCGCCTCGACCTCGGCAACGGACAAGATCGCGCGCGGCAGATGCTTGGGCAGGCGCGGCAGCTCCAACTCGCTGGCCGGATTGAACGGGATATGGTTTTCACGGGCGAGCCATTTGAACCAGGTCTTCAGCGGCGCCAGACAGCCATGCTGCGAGCCGATGGTGAGCGGGCGGCCGTCCGCCTTGCGGTAATAGAACAGGTGGCGCTGATAGCGCTCCAGCACGGCCTTGGTGATGTCGGCCGGACGGGTGACGCCGCGCTCGTCGCACCACAGGATGAACCGGCGCAGTGATGTACGCCTGGTCCGCACGCTGTCGGCCGAGTAGCCGGTCACCAGCATCCATTCGAAGTGCGCTTCCATATAGGCGATCAGCGGATTGTGGCCCAAGGGATCATGGAGCCGTTTGGCGCCGCCCTTCGGCTTGACCGCTTGCGCGCGGATGGTCTTGAGCCGCTGACCCTTTCTCGGCATCAGATCGCCACCGGATGCGGGTAGGACAGGATTTTACCGTTCGGCGGCTGGGCATGCGTTTCCGGCACGATATCGTCATCTTCGGCCGTGACCGGCGGCCAGCCTGGCGTTGCGCCCCTCCGACCATCCCCCGGCCGTCCCCCGACCTCGGCCCGACCGGCACCCGACTGTTCCACCATCTGCCCCGACCGCTCGCCGTCATAGCGGGAGAGCGCCGCTACGTCGATCAGGCCGGACAGATGCACGCCGGTCTTGCCATCACCGTCATAGAGCAGCTCATAGGCGAAGCTGGTCCCCTGACGATGCACCAGCAGATATTCGAGGTCGGCCAGCCGGGCCAGATGGATCTTGAGCTGCGTGTCGCCCCAGCCGGTCGCGTCGCGGATTTCCTTACGGGTGAACCGCACCGTCGATACCGGCACCACCTCGGACGCGGCCCGACCCCGCACATGGGCACGCACGCCGTCCAGCACGCGCCGGGTTTGCGGCGGCAACTCGTCGAGTGAGCGCCCCAGCACCTCATGCGCCAGCCGGTTGGCGGTGGCGATGTCGTCCAAGGTCGCCTCGATATACTCGACCGCCCTGTCCCCGACCGCCGCCGATCTGACCGGCCGCTGATATTGATGCAGCAGCGCTATGGCATCGATCAGGGTCAGGTATTTCTCATGATCGCGCCGGGTCCGCGTCCGATCGTCGAGGAAGGTCAGCCGGTCAGCATAAGGATTGACCACGGCAAGCGGGCGTAGCAGCCGTTGCGCGTTGTGATGCACGGCTTGCACCGCCTGCTTGCCCTCACGCTTCACCAGACCGGCCAGCGTCCGTTTCTCGCGTTGCCGCCGGTGGATGGCGCGGGTCTGTTCGCGGTCCTCGTCGACCGAGAGGATCAGGCAGCGGTTCAACAGCTCCTCATCCACGTCGATCGCCGTCGTCGTGGTGAACAGGCTCATCGGCCCCTCGACCCGGTATTCCTGCGCCGTGAGGTTGCCGTTGGCGTCCGAGCCCGTGCTGGCGATGGTAAGCTCGCCTTCCGACTGCAACAGCTTCAGCGCATAGGATGCCCGGCTGGCCCCGGCCTCCTCGGCGATCGCCAGCACCTTATGCTTGAGATTGGTGCCGCCCATGTAGAACAGGCTCTGCCCGGTCATCGCCGAGTAGCGCACCGTTTCTTCCGGCGGCATCATCGCCAGCACCGCATCCATCAGCGACGTTTTGCCCGCCGCCGAGGAAGACTGCACCACCACGGCCAGCGGCGATTCCAGCTTCCTGGACGTGGCTGCCAGATACGCCACCAGCTTGTTGGTAGCTTCGCCCACCGTGCCGCAGGCTTCGAAGTCGGCGAGGATCCGCCCCATCAGATCGGCATCATTCAGCAGAGTGAGGGCAGCCTGCCGGTCCGCCTCGTCGAGCTGCACCGGCTCCGGTGCCTTTGGTTCGAGCGCCGCCTTGATCGCCGTTTCCTGCAACTGCTCCAGTTTCAGCAGCACCCGGCCGAGATCGGATTTGACCACCTCCTCGGCCACCCCAAGCTCCAGGGCGGCATGAGTGATGTACCCGGCCCGGGTGCGTGCGTGATAGAGGTCGAACGTATCGACGTGGAAGGCGTCGCCCCGTGAGGCCAGCAGGTTCACCTTCAAGATGTCATAGGCCAGGTTTTTGCCCAGACCGCGCACCCGGTAACGCCGGTCGCCGAACGACAGCGCCACCTCGCTCTCGGTAACGGCGGCCTCGATCTCGGCGGCGCCTTCAGGCATGGCGGTAGCCGGGAGAACCGGCGGCGGCAAGGGTTCCTCGGGCGGCGGTGCGGCCGGAGCAGGGGAAGCGGCTAAGGAAGAAGGTGGCGGTACGACCTCACGGATCGGCGCGGCGCCGTTACCCAGCCAAGTCGCCTTCCTGATCAGCACGCCGAGGGATTTGGAGGCCGGGGTCACTTTGAGGGCGTAGTCATTGGCGTCCATGCCCTTGGGGAACAGGATCCGCCATACCCCGAAGCCTTCCGCCATCAGCCTTTCCGCCAGCTTCGCCGCCGCCCGGTCGCCTGCCTCGTCACGGTCATAGCCGATCAGCACACGCTCGATTTCCGCCGCCTTGAACGCCGTCAGCATCTCATCGGTAAACCCCTCCGCACCGTAGGCAGCCGTGACGTTCCGGTATCCGGCGCACCAGAAGGTCATCGCGTCGATCAGCGCCTCGCACAGGATCACCTCGCGGGAGGAAGAGAGCCCATCGGCGTTCCACACCCCATGATGCGGGCCGGGCAGATAGAGATGCTTCGGCGTACCCTTGCGGAGATTGTCGAGCAGCTTGCGGCCATAAATCTCCGTCACCGTGCCGTCAGCATCCATCACCGGCACGACCAACGAGCCGTTGAAGTGCTCATGCCCCGACTCCCGGTAAACCCCCAGCCGCTCCAGCCGCGCGCGGATCTCGGCGCCCGCCCGCCGGGTCTTCTCCGGCAGGCGCAGGCCCAAGGTCCGGTTCGCGTAACCGAGCCGGAACCGCTCGACCAGCTCGGGATGATCCAGCCCCCGCGCCGCCAGATAGGCCAAGGCATCCGGCGACTGCTTCAAGGTCTGGTGGTAATAATCGACGACCTGGCCGAGCAGCGCCCGATCGTCGGCGTCGATATCGACCGGCGGCGGCAAGGCCCGCACCGTCGAGCGCTTCACCGGCGCATCCGCGATCACCGGCAAGCCCTCCCGCAGCAGCTCGACGGCATGGCGGAAGCTCACCCCATTCTTGCGCATCACCCAGTCGATCGGACCGCCACCCGCACCACAGCCGAAGCATCGGAACAGGTTTTTGCTCGGCGTGATGATCAAGGATGGCGTCGCCTCATCATGGAACGGGCAGCACACCGCCCAGTCCTTGCCCTGACGGATCGGCGTCAGGCCGGATTGCTCGATCAGCGTCAACAGCGATACATCCGCCTTCAGCCGCTCGATCTCCGACTCCGCTATCCGCGCCATGGAACCGGCCCTCCCGCAAAAACCCGTCAAGCTAAAAATGCATGAACAACTCGACGAGTCTTATGTCAATATGGCATAGACTTCAATGCCAATGTGAGAGAGCGGGGTATCCTATGCGGAGCGCAACCAGCATGATCGCACCACTGCCCATGAGCCCCGACGAACACGCCTTCTTCCAGACCGTCGGCAGCCGCATCGCCCGCTGCCGCAAGGAGGCCAGCCTCACCCAGGTCCAACTCGCCGAAGCCCTCGGCATCCCCCAGCCGCAGCTCGCCTCCTACGAGATCGGCCGCCGCCGGGTGCCGGTCTCCCTGCTGCCGTCCCTGGCTCGCGCCCTGGCCGTACCGATCGAGGAACTGATCGGCGAAGATGGCCCCCAGCCCGCAGCCCCCCGGCGCGGTCCGGCCTCGCGCGTCCAGCAGCAGCTCGAACGCATCCAGAGCTTGCCGCGCGCCCAGCAGCGCTTCGTCCTGCAGATGATCGACACCGTGTTGCAGCAGGCCGGGCAGGATCCGGCCAGCCCAAGCAGCTAAAGGAGAGCCCCCCGTGCAGAACGACCCTCAGGCCCTTATCGCCAAGATCCAGGATCTGCCCGCCAACCGGCTGGCCGAGGTGGAGGATTTTATCGATTTCATCCGCTCGCGTGAGCAAGGCCAGACCCTGACCCGCGCCGCCGCGGCCACCAGCGAGCCCGCCTTCGCCGCCATCTGGAACAACCCCGAAGACGACGTCTACGATGAGCTTTGAGTTCGGCGACGTCGTCCTCGTTCCCTTTCCCTTCACCAACCAGATCGAGTCGAAGAAGCGCCCGGCCGTCATCGTCAGCAGCCGCTCCTACAACAGCGTCAAGCCGGACCTCATCGTCATGGCCGTCACCAGTCAGCTCCGCCCGTCGCCGGAGTTCGGGGAAGCCTGGATCAGCCGCTGGCAGGAAGCTGGTCTGTTAAAGCCCTCCGCCGTGAAGCCGGTCTTCGCCACCCTCGAACAGAACCTCGTCATCCGTCAGCTCGGCCGCCTCGCCGAGATGGATCAACTCCTCCTCACCATCGAGATCGACAAGATCCTCGGGGAGGTCGGCTCCAAGCGGTGATTTCCGCTTAGCGGCTGAGCAGGAATCGCCTCCGGTCACCGGCCGGGGGATGGGGGAGCCTTTTAGCGGCTCTGGTAATGATCATTACCGGAAGCAGACGCCCCAGGACATACCCGGTCAAGTTCCCTACAGCTCGCGCTGAAGTTCACTCCGCTTTTCACTCGGCCTTTGAGTGAACTTCGAAGTGAAGTTCCGCGCGTTTTGTAGGTAACTTCAAAGTATTTGACAGGGCATTAATTAACGACTGACGATAAAAATCGCGCCATCTTCGCCCCTGGCAGGGCTCCGGCGCGATTCTTGTTTGCAGTGAGTTAATCCTATGTCCAATAATCAGGCGCGGCAAGCGCTCGACGTACTTCGCGCACGTAACCGCAAGGCTGATGGCGCCCTCAAGCCGCGCATTGCCGCCGCCGTCGCCGAGGCCATTTCCCAGGCACCCCGGCTTACCGCCCTGGCCGCCGATATCGTGCCGCGCCTGCCTTACAAAGTCCTGGCCTCGACCGATATCAAGTCGCGCCGCGCCTGGTCCGTCGTCGAGCCGGTCTGCTATGCCGTCACCCGCCAGTATCTCGGCCTCTCCAACGAGCAGTTCGTCAACGCGATCGTCGTCGATTGCGACCATGACGATGCCGAGCGCTGGCGAGCCTGCGGTCTGCCGCCGCCGACCTGGATCGCGATCACCCCGGAGAGCGGGCGCCACCATGTCGTCTGGTGGCTGGAGATCCCGGTGTTCCGGGGGACGGGCGCCAGGATGGAGCCGCTGCGCTTCCTCGCCCGCGTCGTCGAGGCCGTCACCTACGAGATGGGCGGGGATGTCGGCTATGCAGGCGCGCTCACCAAAAACCCCTGGCATTCCAGATGGCATGTCATCGTCCCAGGCGGGCAGACCGTCACCTTGGGCCAGATGCTCGCCGCCGTCGCCTGTGCCCCCGGCCATGTCGGCCGCAAGCCGGGTGACGCCAGGGTCGGTATCGGCCGCAATATCGAGCTGTTCGATCGCCTGCGTTTCTGGGCCTACGAACACCGCGCCCGTTACGCCGATCGCCGGGCGTGGAGTCTGGCCGTCGCCGGGCAGGCCGCCGCCCTCAACCAGGCATTCCCGGTGCCGCTCAAGCCCTACGAGGTCGGATCCACGGTCAAGTCGGTCGCCAACTGGGTATGGTCCCGCTACCGCGTCGGTTCCACCAAGATGCGCGTCACCATGGATCTCGACGAGGCCATGCCCCTGGCCGACAAGCAGGCGGCGGCCGGGGTCTGGGCGGCCGAGAAGCGCCGCAGTGCCACCGACAAGGCGATCGACGACGCCGTCGCCACCTTGCGGACCCACGGCAAGCCGGTCACCCAGGCCGCCCTCGCCGAGGCATCCGGTAAATCCCTGCGCACCATCAAGCGCCGCTGGCCGACCATCACCGCCATGCTGGCCGAACCGGTTCCCGCTCCCCAGCCGGTTCGCCTGGTCGCACTTCCCGGCGGGCGGGATGGTGCCGCCGTCCGGACCACCATGAAGAGCCGGGCCGAGGCTTGGCGCCGCTTCCAGTTCGCCGCCATCACCGCCCAGGTGCAAGCCGAACAGAAGGTATCCACTCGGCCGCCCGTGCCCGCTTTCCTGGTCGCCGCCGCCAGGATGAGAGCCGCCGGATAATGGAACGGGTGGCGAACAGATTGGAGGGCGTGGGTGCCATTCGGTATCCCGTCAGGTAATGGCACCAGAGGGGACCAGGACAGGCCCCGGGATACAGGACTCAAGGGACGGACTCACAGGCATGGCAGAGAACGGCAACCAGGATGGATAACGGAATATGCCTCTGGTTGCCCGTAAAAGGTCATGGACGCCCATAACCGGCATGGATGACCGCAATATCATCCCGGCATCCAACACCCGTGAGGAAGCCTTCAGGACGATTGCAGAGGAACACCTGTAATCACGTCCCCGGGAAGAGCAAGCCATGCTGATTACGGGAACAGGTCCCGTATTCAGCGCTTGCAAGGGGGATGATCCCCCGTTGACCCCCATATGTCGCCGATACCGGCAACCGTCTCTCTTGCATGCGGCCGATCTACGCTCATGCCGATGACAGGAGAAGCCCATGGATCGCACCCAACCCCGTACCGTCGTCGTCTCCATCCGGCTCACCCCGGACGAGGCGGCCCATCTCGATGCCGCAGGCCAGGCGCTGAAGCAGCCGCGCGGTCGGACGGATTTTACCCGCGCCGCAGCCCTCCATGCCGCCAAGGCACGAGTGCCGCCGCCATCGAAGCCCGTCAGGCGCCCGGCCAGGCGCATGCCCGCCCTCGATACCAGGCTGCTCGGTCAGATCCTCGGTCAGCTCGGCAAGATCGGCGGCAACGTCAACCAACTCGCCCGCGTCGCCAACAGCACCGGCATATCGCCCGTCGCGCTCTCCGACCTGGCCGCCGAGGTCAGCGCCATCCGTCAGGCCGTGGCGGCAGCCTTACGCGGCGAACCGGAGGACTCTCCGTGATCATCAAGGGATCCTGCCGGGGCGGCTCGGCGGCCGATGGGAAGCGCCTGGCCGATCACCTCCTCGACGCGCACGGCAATGAGCGGGTGAGCGTTCTCGAGTTCCACGGCCTCGGTGCCGCCGGGCTGCACGAGGCATTCGAGGAGATGCGCGCGCTCAGCCTCGCCACCAGGACCCGGCGTCCGCTCTATCACGCCTCGATCTCGCCCACCGCCGACGAGGCTCGCCGGATGACCCCCCGGCATTGGATAGAGGCGGCCGACGAGTTGGAGCGGCGCCTCGGCCTGGTCGGGCATCAGCGCGTCCTGATCCGTCACGACAAGAACGGCCGGGGTCATCTGCATATCGTCTGGAACAGGTGCGACAGCCTCACCCTCAAGGTCGCCCATGACGGCCACACCTATGCCAGGCACGAAGCCTGTGCGCGGGCGCTCGAAGCAAGATGGCGGCTGAGACCCGTCATCGGCGCCCACACAAGGCCCAAGGGAATCCCCAGGCCCGTGGCGGCCGTCAACCACAAGGAACACCAGGCCGAGATCCGCACCGGTATTCCCACAGCCAAGGTCGCGGCCATCCTGCGCCGATGCTGGGACGCCTCCCCGGACGGACGAGCTTTCGCCGTCGCCGTCCATCTCGCCGGGCTGACGCTCGCGAACGGGCGGCGTGGGGTCATCGTTCTCGATCCGGCCGGAACACCGCACAGCCTGGCCCGTCGTCTCGGCCTCAAGGCCGCAGAGGTTCGCCACAAGCTCGGCGATCTCGATGTCAGAAGTTTGCCGTCTGTTGACGGCGTCACCGCCGCGCCAATGCGGCAACCAAGGAGCATCACCATGCCGAAGAACATAGTCACCGCCAGCCGTCCACGGAAGAAGGCCAACCAGGCCAACCCGAAGCCCGATCCGACGTACTGGCAGACCCTGGGCTACAACGATATCGAGGAGGTCGCAGGCATCCTCATCATCACCCTGTCGCCCGGCGTCCTGCTCGAAGATCACGGCGATACCCTGACGCTGCGCAGCGACGGTCCGCCGACTGCCGATCAGACCAGGATCATGGTCGAGGCCGCCAAGGCGCGTGGGTGGCAGGGGATCAGGTTTACCGGGGGAACGCCGGAGTGGCAGCGCCAAGCCAGGATCGAGGCGATCAGACAAGGTTACGACCCCGCCGATATCGTCCTGGAGTGCGAAGAGAACAAGCCGCCCGTCATCATGCCGATGCCCGATCATATGAGGCGCCGCCTGGCTCCCACGCCGCCCGAAGAACCCGCGCCCGCGCCTGTCTCGCCAGACGCCCCCGCTCCGGCGCCGGGATATCGGCCATGAGGGAGGAGACCAAGCTGGCCCTGGTCGTGTCGTCGCTGTTCC
>Ga0116227_10016421_pt1 | contig 10630 bp, 3 predicted proteins | sample S1TSphgellanicum_FD_89693 | JGI IMG/M metagenome (GOLD analysis project Ga0116227, IMG submission 89693) | Host-associated microbial communities from peat moss isolated from Minnesota, USA - S1T2_Fb - Sphagnum magellanicum MG | ecosystem: Host-associated > Plants > Peat moss > Unclassified...
ATTATTTTGTGACGGTTTCCAACGGAACGTGCTCCGTAATATCTTCTCCAAGAACCCCTGTAACTGTGAATGCCAACCCAACATTTACCACCAATCTTACGGCGGGGTCACAAACAGTTTGTCAAAATGCAGCTGCAACACCTCTTACTGTAGCAGGAACAGGTGTTACTTACCAATGGTACAGCAACACCGTTAATAGTAATACAGGAGGAACGCTAATAGCGGGAGCAACCTCAGCCACTTACACACCACCGTCAACAATGGGAGGGACAACCTATTACTATGCTGTCATAACCAGTACTACTACAGGATGCTCCACACCGTCCAACGTAAGATCAGTTGTTGTCAATGGAATTACGATAGAAAATCTAAACACACAGACCATATGCCAGAACAGACCAACTAACACATTAGGTGTAGTGGCATCTCCTGCCGCTACAGCTTATCAATGGTATTATAATACAACTAATACAAATGTTGGTGGGACTTTAATAAGTGGCGCAACTGCATCTACATACATACCACCATCTAATACAATAGGAACATTATATTATTTTGCTCAGGTCACAACAGCCGGATGTACGGTGAGATCCAATACTGCTCAAGTAAATATTGTGAATACAGGATGCCCAGATCTCTCCATAAGCTGTAATCCTAATCTTTATTTGTCTCAGAATAGCAATACACAGCTTTATCTTATGGATAAATTAACCAATCCTTTTACTTATCCACCAATAGGAACAGCTTCTACAATCCAATATAATGCTATTGCTATAGATCCTGTTGGCGGAGGAATGTATGGGATGAAAAATCAATCCAGGACATTAATCAAAATCAATAACGATGGAACGTATGCTGAATTGGGAGATATTACTGGAATGCCAGTAAGTTCTACGATTTATTATAATGCCGGAGACATTGATGATCAAGGAAATTATTATGTATCACAAGGAGAGGCAGGTAACACACTGCTGTATAAAGTAAATTTAACAACAAGAACAGCAACTGCAGTTACCCTATCGCAAGCATTACAAGTGTCCGATCTGGCATATAACATAAATGATGGAAAACTGTATGCAGTAAATATTGATGGGAGAACAGTTTCTATAAATCCGACGACGGGTCTTGTGACATTTATTGGATCTGCAACAGGAACTGTAGTATTTGGTGCCATGTTTGGTAGCCCAAATGGTATTTTTGGCGCTGATAATAATGGAGGGTTTTATAAAATAGATACCAGTACTGGTGCAAGATTTAGAATATCAGATTCGCCTGCAAGTGGTACTAATGATGGAGCTCATTGTGTAACAATGCCTATAACTTTTGATAGTGATCTTTATATTACGAAAACTGATAATACTCCGAATTACAGACCAGGCACTACAACTGTCTATACTATTGTAGCCGGAAATAATGGAGTCTTCGGTGTACAGAATGCGCTTGTAACAGACAATTTACCTGCAGGTATTCCTAATGCAAATATGACCTATACTGCTGTTGCATCCAGTGGCAGTATCACCAGCGTTTCGGGAACAATGACGGGTCCTGTCAATGATTATGTTTCCCTTGCTGTCGGAGGTACTGTAACTTATACAGTAACTGTATCTATTCCATCTAGCTTCACAGGAAATCTTGTAAATACAGCAACCATAACCTCGCCAGCAGATTCCTTAGATCCAATACCTTCTAACAATACTGCTACAGATACCGATGTTTCAATATGCAGTGTAGGGGTAGATTCTGATGGAGATGGTGTTGCAGATACTTGTGATTTGGATGCTGATAATGATGGTATCTTGGATTCTACAGAAAAGTGTGACACGCCTTCATTTATAGGCTGGACAGATGCGGGATTGGACAGTTCTTTGGGTAATATTAGTACAACATTAGGTGGGCAACCAATAAGTGTAACATCGGTTGTTACAGCGCCTACCAGTGGCACTACAGGTTTTGTTGGAACTTCTTATAATTATTCTGCTGCCGTAACTGCAGACACAGGTTCTGCAATAGGTGGTAATGTACAATTACAACTTCAACAATCCAATAATCTGAATGCTACCACAAGGGTTACCTTCAATATTTTACCAAATAAATATGGAGATCTGAATGTTTACTTTTCTGATTTTGAACGTACAAGCTTTAAAATATATGCAGTAGATGCCAGTAATAATCCTCTTCCAGTAGCAAACTGGAATGTGAAATCTTACGAAACAAATGGTACAACACCTGCGAGCGACCCTAATCCTTTTACGACAAATACCAACGATATTAGTTTTACGGCTATTAACAATACCAATACAGATGGTCAGAATGATGACATAATGAGGGTAAGGATAGATACACAGACCTTAAGAACTGCAACAAGAATCATTGTAGAAACAACAAGAACAAATGTCTCAATCAACTCTGTTGATAATACAGAAATTATGTTGAGCAGCAGTTGTCCTCTTAGAGATACAGATGCAGATGGTATCCCAGATTACCTGGATCTTGATTCTGATGGAGATGGTTGTCCAGATGCTACAGAAGGAACGGGGGGCTTTACCACAGCTAACCTTGTAAACTCGTCTATGCCAGGTGGAAATACCGGAGCTACTTACACTGGAACAGCAGGTCCTGTTATCCAAAATCTTGGCAATACTATAAATACTAATGGTATACCTACTATTGCAGGAGCCGGGCAAGGTGTTGGAAGTTCACAAAATTCAGCAGTCAATAACTGTTCAACATTCTGTTACAAACCGGGCTTAACGACAGGCGGTACTATTTTGGACACCAAAGTAGGTATCACTTCTCTGAGCAGAGCAGGTGCAGAAGATGCGGATAACTGGCCAATGGTACGCAAGGGTGGATGGATAGCACTAGAAGCTAAAACGAAAGGATTTGTTCCGAATAGAGTCGCATTCTCCGATGCAGATAACAATTCTTCAACACCGGATGTTCCTGTAGGAATTCCAAGTACAGACTTTGTGGAAGGAATGATGGTCTATGATAGTACCAACCATTGTATGAAAATCTATACTTCAACGGATAATGGAATTACCTTTAATTGGTATTGTATATCTACACAAACTTGTCCTGATTAAATCTTAATGGAAATTTCAAAAATTAATAAAATGAAAAAGCTGTCAATCATTCTAATTATTGTTTTGTGCCAATATGCAAAGGCTCAGATTGCTATTGGCAAAGATCAGATTACTAATGGATCTGTTTCTCTGGAATTTGGTTCAGAAAACAGAGGACTCATTCTACCTTACAATATAGACAAAACGGCGATCAGTACAAATGGGACTATCATTTATGATACTACTGATCATAAAGTAAAATATTTGAAAAACGGAAGCTGGTCAAATCTAAGTGAAGATGATGCAACTCCTGTTACAATTGGAACTGTTAATTTATCTGTACAAGGAAGTGATAAAACCGAACAAGCCACCGCTAAGACAACCATCGGAGCAAATGGAACCACAGATACAACTCCTGGTATTCTTGTTCTTTCAGAAGATAGTAAGGCGATGATACTTCCAAAGGTTGCAAGTCCGCATCTGAGTATCATCAGTCCTGCTTCCGGAATGATGGTTTACGACACTACAAAACGACAGCTAGCAGTGTACAATGGTACAGCTTGGACATTTTGGAAACCATAAATTAAAAATAATCTTAAATGGCTTTTTGCAGAGGGAAAATTATTATTCTATCATCTTAAATACAAAAATTATGGAGAAAATAAATAACAAAAAAGCAGTCTATATCTATATAAGAGCATTAATAGTTCTGATGGTATCTTTTATTCTAATGGTAGGGATTCTTGTAACAATGAAGCCTATACCTTCTTATTTGTCATTTTCTCTGGCTTGTGTTATGGTATGTGTCTTTGTTTTTTATTTTTTTATTAAGATGAAAACATTTGAGTTCGAAAATTCTGTTTTCTATATCTCTATAAAACAATCTTATTTCTGGAAACTGAATCCTGTCATCCCGCCAATAGAATTTCCTAACGATGTATTGACAGATTTCAATGTAAGGAAGGGAATGTTTTCAACATCACTGATCTTATTTCTAAGTTCTAAAGGAAGAACAAAAAAGCTTCATTGTGATATAACTGGACTAAATGATAACCAAATTACTGAACTGAAACAATCTCTCCAAAACGCAATCGAACATCATGAAATTTGATTTTAAAATTTTGGATGACTCAAAAATGTATAAAATTAAATAACCTTTACGTTGCAAATGTTTCAAATCGAACAAAAATATCATCAAAAAACTAAAGAAAAAATCCTGCGCGAAAATTATTCTTTCGAAACTGTAAACTTTTTCTATTTATTCAATTTGTACGGTTAATATATTTACAATCAAATGAATATAATTTTCTTTCGAATTAACAAAAGTTAATTAATTAATGTGTGTTTTGATTAAAATAATGGAATAAATTCTGAAAACATTCTATGTTTGATAAAATTAAGTAGGTAAGAATTGTTTTTAATGTTGATTATTGTATCATATAAATTAATTAAAAATATTATGTCAACACAACAAGACTTAAAAGGAAAAGTAGTTTTAATTGCTGGAGGAGGTAAAAACCTTGGAGGATTATTAAGTAAAGATTTTGCAGCAAAAGGTGCAAAATTAGCGATTCATTACAACAGTGAAAGTTCCCGTTCAGAAAGTGAAAAAACTTTGGCGGAAGTGAAGGCTTTAGGAGCAGAAGCTTTTTTATTCCAGGGAGACCTTACCAAAGTAGAGAACATAACCAAATTCTTTGACGAGACCATTGCAAAATTCGGAGGGATTGATATTGCAATAAACACTGTAGGAATGGTACTCAAGAAACCATTTACAGAAACTACAGAAGCAGAATATGATGTGATGTTTGGAGTTAATTCCAAATCCGCTTATTTCTTCTTGCAAGAAGCTGGTAAAAAAATAAATGATCACGGAAAGATCTGTACGATCGTAACATCATTATTGGCAGCTTATACAGGGTTATATTCTACTTATGCAGGTGCAAAAGCGCCAGTAGAGCATTTTACAAGAGCCGCTTCCAAAGAATTTGGAGCTAGAGGGATTTCTGTAACTGCAGTTGCGCCAGGACCTATGGATACACCGTTTTTCTATGGACAAGAGAATGATGATGCCGTTGCATATCACAAATCTGCTGCTGCTTTAGGCGGACTTACAGATATTAGAGATATTGCACCTTTGGTAGAATTCCTTGTGACAGATGGTTGGTGGATCACTGGGCAAACAATTTTTGCTAACGGTGGTTACACTACCAGATAATCAACTTAAAATGTAGGGTAATCGGCTTTAATATTAAAGCCGATTACCCTACATTTTAAGTTGATTATCTGGTAGTGTAACCACCGTTAGCAAAAATTGTTTGCCCAGTGATCCACCAACCATCTGTCACAAGGAATTCTACCAAAGGTGCAATATCTCTAATATCTGTAAGTCCGCCTAAAGCAGCAGCAGATTTGTGATATGCAACGGCATCATCATTCTCTTGTCCATAGAAAAACGGTGTATCCATAGGTCCTGGCGCAACTGCAGTTACAGAAATCCCTCTAGCTCCAAATTCTTTGGAAGCGGCTCTTGTAAAATGCTCTACTGGCGCTTTTGCACCTGCATAAGTAGAATATAACCCTGTATAAGCTGCCAATAATGATGTTACGATCGTACAGATCTTTCCGTGATCATTTATTTTTTTACCAGCTTCTTGCAAGAAGAAATAAGCGGATTTGGAATTAACTCCAAACATCACATCATATTCTGCTTCTGTAGTTTCTGTAAATGGTTTCTTGAGTACCATTCCTACAGTGTTTATTGCAATATCAATCCCTCCGAATTTTGCAATGGTCTCGTCAAAGAATTTGGTTATGTTCTCTACTTTGGTAAGGTCTCCCTGGAATAAAAAAGCTTCTGCTCCTAAAGCCTTCACTTCCGCCAAAGTTTTTTCACTTTCTGAACGGGAACTTTCACTGTTGTAATGAATCGCTAATTTTGCACCTTTTGCTGCAAAATCTTTACTTAATAATCCTCCAAGGTTTTTACCTCCTCCAGCAATTAAAACTACTTTTCCTTTTAAGTCTTGTTGTGTTGACATAATATTTTTAATTAATTTATATGATACAATAATCAACATTAAAAACAATTCTTACCTACTTAATTTTATCAAACATAGAATGTTTTCAGAATTTATTCCATTATTTTAATCAAAACACACATTAATTAATTAACTTTTGTTAATTCGAAAGAAAATTATATTCATTTGATTGTAAATATATTAACCGTACAAATTGAATAAATAGAAAAAGTTTACAGTTTCGAAAGAATAATTTTCGCGCAGGATTTTTTCTTTAGTTTTTTGATGATATTTTTGTTCGATTTGAAACATTTGCAACGTAAAGGTTATTTAATTTTATACATTTTTGAGTCATCCAAAATTTTAAAATCAAATTTCATGATGTTCGATTGCGTTTTGGAGAGATTGTTTCAGTTCAGTAATTTGGTTATCATTTAGTCCAGTTATATCACAATGAAGCTTTTTTGTTCTTCCTTTAGAACTTAGAAATAAGATCAGTGATGTTGAAAACATTCCCTTCCTTACATTGAAATCTGTCAATACATCGTTAGGAAATTCTATTGGCGGGATGACAGGATTCAGTTTCCAGAAATAAGATTGTTTTATAGAGATATAGAAAACAGAATTTTCGAACTCAAATGTTTTCATCTTAATAAAAAAATAAAAAACAAAGACACATACCATAACACAAGCCAGAGAAAATGACAAATAAGAAGGTATAGGCTTCATTGTTACAAGAATCCCTACCATTAGAATAAAAGATACCATCAGAACTATTAATGCTCTTATATAGATATAGACTGCTTTTTTGTTATTTATTTTCTCCATAATTTTTGTATTTAAGATGATAGAATAATAATTTTCCCTCTGCAAAAAGCCATTTAAGATTATTTTTAATTTATGGTTTCCAAAATGTCCAAGCTGTACCATTGTACACTGCTAGCTGTCGTTTTGTAGTGTCGTAAACCATCATTCCGGAAGCAGGACTGATGATACTCAGATGCGGACTTGCAACCTTTGGAAGTATCATCGCCTTACTATCTTCTGAAAGAACAAGAATACCAGGAGTTGTATCTGTGGTTCCATTTGCTCCGATGGTTGTCTTAGCGGTGGCTTGTTCGGTTTTATCACTTCCTTGTACAGATAAATTAACAGTTCCAATTGTAACAGGAGTTGCATCATCTTCACTTAGATTTGACCAGCTTCCGTTTTTCAAATATTTTACTTTATGATCAGTAGTATCATAAATGATAGTCCCATTTGTACTGATCGCCGTTTTGTCTATATTGTAAGGTAGAATGAGTCCTCTGTTTTCTGAACCAAATTCCAGAGAAACAGATCCATTAGTAATCTGATCTTTGCCAATAGCAATCTGAGCCTTTGCATATTGGCACAAAACAATAATTAGAATGATTGACAGCTTTTTCATTTTATTAATTTTTGAAATTTCCATTAAGATTTAATCAGGACAAGTTTGTGTAGATATACAATACCAATTAAAGGTAATTCCATTATCCGTTGAAGTATAGATTTTCATACAATGGTTGGTACTATCATAGACCATCATTCCTTCCACAAAGTCTGTACTTGGAATTCCTACAGGAACATCCGGTGTTGAAGAATTGTTATCTGCATCGGAGAATGCGACTCTATTCGGAACAAATCCTTTCGTTTTAGCTTCTAGTGCTATCCATCCACCCTTGCGTACCATTGGCCAGTTATCCGCATCTTCTGCACCTGCTCTGCTCAGAGAAGTGATACCTACTTTGGTGTCCAAAATAGTACCGCCTGTCGTTAAGCCCGGTTTGTAACAGAATGTTGAACAGTTATTGACTGCTGAATTTTGTGAACTTCCAACACCTTGCCCGGCTCCTGCAATAGTAGGTATACCATTAGTATTTATAGTATTGCCAAGATTTTGGATAACAGGACCTGCTGTTCCAGTGTAAGTAGCTCCGGTATTTCCACCTGGCATAGACGAGTTTACAAGGTTAGCTGTGGTAAAGCCCCCCGTTCCTTCTGTAGCATCTGGACAACCATCTCCATCAGAATCAAGATCCAGGTAATCTGGGATACCATCTGCATCTGTATCTCTAAGAGGACAACTGCTGCTCAACATAATTTCTGTATTATCAACAGAGTTGATTGAGACATTTGTTCTTGTTGTTTCTACAATGATTCTTGTTGCAGTTCTTAAGGTCTGTGTATCTATCCTTACCCTCATTATGTCATCATTCTGACCATCTGTATTGGTATTGTTAATAGCCGTAAAACTAATATCGTTGGTATTTGTCGTAAAAGGATTAGGGTCGCTCGCAGGTGTTGTACCATTTGTTTCGTAAGATTTCACATTCCAGTTTGCTACTGGAAGAGGATTATTACTGGCATCTACTGCATATATTTTAAAGCTTGTACGTTCAAAATCAGAAAAGTAAACATTCAGATCTCCATATTTATTTGGTAAAATATTGAAGGTAACCCTTGTGGTAGCATTCAGATTATTGGATTGTTGAAGTTGTAATTGTACATTACCACCTATTGCAGAACCTGTGTCTGCAGTTACGGCAGCAGAATAATTATAAGAAGTTCCAACAAAACCTGTAGTGCCACTGGTAGGCGCTGTAACAACCGATGTTACACTTATTGGTTGCCCACCTAATGTTGTACTAATATTACCCAAAGAACTGTCCAATCCCGCATCTGTCCAGCCTATAAATGAAGGCGTGTCACACTTTTCTGTAGAATCCAAGATACCATCATTATCAGCATCCAAATCACAAGTATCTGCAACACCATCTCCATCAGAATCTACCCCTACACTGCATATTGAAACATCGGTATCTGTAGCAGTATTGTTAGAAGGTATTGGATCTAAGGAATCTGCTGGCGAGGTTATGGTTGCTGTATTTACAAGATTTCCTGTGAAGCTAGATGGAATAGATACAGTTACTGTATAAGTTACAGTACCTCCGACAGCAAGGGAAACATAATCATTGACAGGACCCGTCATTGTTCCCGAAACGCTGGTGATACTGCCACTGGATGCAACAGCAGTATAGGTCATATTTGCATTAGGAATACCTGCAGGTAAATTGTCTGTTACAAGCGCATTCTGTACACCGAAGACTCCATTATTTCCGGCTACAATAGTATAGACAGTTGTAGTGCCTGGTCTGTAATTCGGAGTATTATCAGTTTTCGTAATATAAAGATCACTATCAAAAGTTATAGGCATTGTTACACAATGAGCTCCATCATTAGTACCACTTGCAGGCGAATCTGATATTCTAAATCTTGCACCAGTACTGGTATCTATTTTATAAAACCCTCCATTATTATCAGCGCCAAAAATACCATTTGGGCTACCAAACATGGCACCAAATACTACAGTTCCTGTTGCAGATCCAATAAATGTCACAAGACCCGTCGTCGGATTTATAGAAACTGTTCTCCCATCAATATTTACTGCATACAGTTTTCCATCATTTATGTTATATGCCAGATCGGACACTTGTAATGCTTGCGATAGGGTAACTGCAGTTGCTGTTCTTGTTGTTAAATTTACTTTATACAGCAGTGTGTTACCTGCCTCTCCTTGTGATACATAATAATTTCCTTGATCATCAATGTCTCCGGCATTATAATAAATCGTAGAACTTACTGGCATTCCAGTAATATCTCCCAATTCAGCATACGTTCCATCGTTATTGATTTTGATTAATGTCCTGGATTGATTTTTCATCCCATACATTCCTCCGCCAACAGGATCTATAGCAATAGCATTATATTGGATTGTAGAAGCTGTTCCTATTGGTGGATAAGTAAAAGGATTGGTTAATTTATCCATAAGATAAAGCTGTGTATTGCTATTCTGAGACAAATAAAGATTAGGATTACAGCTTATGGAGAGATCTGGGCATCCTGTATTCACAATATTTACTTGAGCAGTATTGGATCTCACCGTACATCCGGCTGTTGTGACCTGAGCAAAATAATATAATGTTCCTATTGTATTAGATGGTGGTATGTATGTAGATGCAGTTGCGCCACTTATTAAAGTCCCACCAACATTTGTATTAGTTGTATTATAATACCATTGATAAGCTGTAGCGGCAGGAGATGCCACTACACCTAATGTGTTAGTTGGTCTGTTCTGGCATATGGTCTGTGTGTTTAGATTTTCTATCGTAATTCCATTGACAACAACTGATCTTACGTTGGACGGTGTGGAGCATCCTGTAGTAGTACTGGTTATGACAGCATAGTAATAGGTTGTCCCTCCCATTGTTGACGGTGGTGTGTAAGTGGCTGAGGTTGCTCCCGCTATTAGCGTTCCTCCTGTATTACTATTAACGGTGTTGCTGTACCATTGGTAAGTAACACCTGTTCCTGCTACAGTAAGAGGTGTTGCAGCTGCATTTTGACAAACTGTTTGTGACCCCGCCGTAAGATTGGTGGTAAATGTTGGGTTGGCATTCACAGTTACAGGGGTTCTTGGAGAAGATATTACGGAGCACGTTCCGTTGGAAACCGTCACAAAATAAT
>Ga0116227_10016424_pt1 | contig 10627 bp, 9 predicted proteins | sample S1TSphgellanicum_FD_89693 | JGI IMG/M metagenome (GOLD analysis project Ga0116227, IMG submission 89693) | Host-associated microbial communities from peat moss isolated from Minnesota, USA - S1T2_Fb - Sphagnum magellanicum MG | ecosystem: Host-associated > Plants > Peat moss > Unclassified...
CTGCGTACCAGCCTGCACTTTGCGATGATTGAAGCGAAAAACGATATCCTGATGATTACCGGTGCGGTACCTCAGGCAGGTAAGAGCTTCATCTCCGTTAACCTTGCGGCCGTTATCGCGTTGACCGGTAAGAAGGTGCTGCTGATTGACGCCGACATGCGTCGCGGTTCTGCACACGAATACTTCGGCTTCAACCCACGTAAAGGACTTTCAAGCGTACTCGCCGGACAGCAGACGGTTTCTGAAGTCATTCATGAGACCGAGATCCCGGAACTGCAGGTGATTACCCGTGGCCGTACGCCGCCTAACCCAGCAGAACTTCTGACCAGCAAGCGTTTTGAAGATTTACTGGAATGGGCTAACCAGAACTATGATCTGGTGGTTATCGATACCCCGCCGGTGCTGTCCGTAACGGATGCCAGCATCATCGGTCAGATTGTCGGTACAACCATGATGGTTGCGCGCTTCGAACTCAACACCGTTAAGGAAGTTGAGGTCAGTATCAAGCGTCTGGAACAGAGTGGGGTTAACGTTAAAGGCTGTATCCTGAACGCCATCGTACGTCGCTCTGCGAACTACTATAGCCAGAACTACAGCTACGACGCATTCTATACTTACGAGTACAAACGCCACATCGATAAAGACTAATCGTGCAGGCCTAGCGGGCTGCCAGGCAAGTCATGTGCCAGTCCGAATGCACCCTTTATAACCTTGAGATAAAAGGCTTATAAGTTCTCTGGTGTATTCGGTACTGGCATTTTTTATTGCTAAATTTCCTGTCTACCAGGCCAACGTTCACCATGAAACAATACATCTCGAAGATCTTCAGCAGCGGATTTATCCGCAATATATCCTGGAATTTGCTGGGATATGCCCTGCCGGTCCTGGTTGCGATCGTTATGATCCCGGTAGTCATGAAGCACACGGGTCTGGAACGTTTTGGGGTTCTGACTCTCATCATTGTGCTGATAGGCTCAATGACCGTCTTTGATTTTGGTATTACACGCTCGGTCACCAACTCGGTGAGAAAATATCTCGATGAGAAAAATGAGCGGGCCATGCTGACCGTGGTGAAAACCGGTTGGTTAATGATCACCTGCGTTTTATTGGTGATTTCGGTACTGTTCTGGGTCGAGAGCCGTTGGATAGCCGAGCATTTCTTTAACGTATCCAATCAGCAGATACGTGAAGAGATCGCCGGTAGCATGAAGATTGTGGCGTTTAGCCTGCCATTTGTTATCGCACAAACCATTTTTGTCGGCGTAATGGAAGCCTTTGGCGCCTTCAAGAAGATAAGCATCGGCAAGGCCCCTTTTTCGATCCTGATGTATCTGGTTCCAATGATCATCTCATTCTTCACCCCAAGTCTGTTCTACATCACCCTTTCACTGTGCATTTTACGCTGCATTATGGCCGTCGCCTTTTACCTGATGATGCGCAGCGAAATTAAAACGGTAACGCCGATCTCGCTGATGAGCGTCCCGACCACCAAAGCTATCGCACTCGAACTGGTCAGGTACGGCGGCTGGGTGTCGGTGGGGAACATCATTGCGCCGATTATGCTCTATATCGACCGCTTCTTTGTTGCGTCTATCGTCGGGGCCACGGTGTTTGCCTACTACACCACGCCTTACGATGTGGTTTCGCGTATCGCCATCGTCGCGGTAAGCGTTTGTGGCGTACTGTTTCCGATGCTGGTCACCAAGATTGCGACCGATATTCGCAGTGCTAACGCCTACTTCAACAAAGTCATGCTGGGGATTTTCGCGATACTGGTTATCCCTGCGGTAGCCGGAATATTCCTGTCGAAATGGTTCCTGTCGGTGTGGATTAATCCAGGATTCGCCGAACACTCGTGGATCATCTTTTCGATGTTTCTGGCGGGGTATCTGGTGCACGGTCTGGTTCAACCGGCCTTCGTGTGGATCCAGGCCTGTGGAAAGCCGTGGATTATCGCGATGTGTGAGATTGTCGACCTGGCGCTGTACGTGATTTATCTGCCGTGGATGACCCATCATTATGGGATTATCGGCGCGGCCATCGCCTGGAACTTCCGTATGCTGCTGAGTCTGGTAGTGCTGCACACCCTCCGCTATGTGCTCTATTCCCGCGAGCTTAAACGCAGTCGGTTGGTTGTTTCTACCCTGTCTTGACCCTGATAATGCCCCGCTCTGCGCCTGTCAGCGCAGAGCGGGGTGACGCAGAGGGTTACTTCTCGCCGAAATGAATTACCGTACGAATTGATTTGCCTTCGTGCATCAGGTCAAACGCTTCGTTGATGCTCTCAAGCGGCAGCTTGTGGGTGATAAACGGATCCAGCTTGATTCTACCCGCCATCGCATCCTCTACCATCCCCGGTAACTGAGAACGCCCTTTCACACCGCCAAACGCTGAACCACGCCATACGCGGCCAGTCACCAGTTGGAACGGACGAGTACGAATCTCCTGTCCTGCGCCCGCAACGCCGATAATCACGCTCTCACCCCAGCCCTTGTGGCAGCATTCCAGTGCGGCACGCATCACGTTGACGTTGCCGATACACTCGAAGCTGAACTCCACGCCGCCGTCGGTCATCTCAACAATCACCTCCTGAATCGGTTTATCGTAATCATTTGGATTGATGCAGTCTGTTGCGCCCATTTCACGCGCCAGCTCGAATTTGCTCGGGTTGGTGTCGATGGCAATGATGCGACCGGCTTTAGCCTGTACCGCGCCCTGAATCGCCGCCAGGCCGATACCGCCGAGGCCAAAAATGGCCACGTTGTCGCCCTCTTTCACCTTTGCAGTGTTATGTACCGCACCGATACCGGTGGTCACGCCACAGCCCAGCAGGCACACTTTTTCCAGCGGCGCTTCAGGATTGACCTAGGCCAGCGAAATCTCCGCCACCACGGTGTATTCGCTAAAGGTGCTGGTGCCCATGTAGTGATAGATAGGCTCACCGTTGTAGGAGAAACGAGTGGTGCCGTCTGGCATCAGCCCTTTACCCTGCGTCGCACGCACGGCCTGGCACAGGTTGGTTTTACCCGATTTACAGAACTTGCACTCGCCGCACTCGGCGGTATAGAGAGGAATGACGTGGTCGCCCGCCTTCAGCGTCGTTACGCCTTCGCCGACTTCTACGACAATACCGCCGCCCTCGTGGCCCAGAACCGCCGGGAAAACACCTTCAGGATCGTCGCCTGACAGGGTAAATGCGTCAGTGTGGCAAACGCCGGTATGGGTGATTTTTACCAGCACTTCGCCTTTTTTCGGTGGAGCGACGTCGATTTCGACGATTTCAAGCGGTTTGCCAGGCCCAAATGCTACGGCTGCACGTGATTTCATAATGCTTCCTATCGGTAGATAAACAGGTGGCCTTGTCGCCGGTCGGCGCAGAAGGCTATTTCAAATAAGACCGGATGAAGCCAGAGATTTCATCGGTACACTGAGTTCGTTCGTTGAGGGAAGGTTCACCCGCCAACAACGTGTCTTTAAGATGAATTTCCATCATCTCGGCCATCAGGCCATTTGCGGCACCGCGAATGGCGGCTATCTGCTGGAGCATGGCAACGCAGGGAACATCGCTGCCCAGCGCGCGTTCCAGCGCCTCAACCTGTCCGCCAATGCGTCGGATACGGGCTAAGACCTTCTTTTTATCTTCTGCTGAATTTGGCATTCATCGGATCCTTTATACTATAGGGGGGTATAGTATATGCAGAAATGAGAGATGGCAATATTGAGTGTAGATAAAGTGGGGGGAATTTCAGGCAATAAAAAAGCCGATAACATCGAGATGTTATCGGCTTTTCAGAGCGTTTAACCGCTGTAAAGACGTATTACGCCGTCAGCAGTTTCTGCGCGGTGCTTTCAACCAGCGCCAGCAGGACTTTGATGTCTTCCAGCGTAACGGTTGGGTTCAGCAACGTCATTTTCAGGCAGGTGATGCCGTCAGATTCAGTGACGCCCACGTTAGCGCGGCCAGAATCCAGCAACGCATCGCCAATCTTCTGGTTAAGCAACGCAATATCTGCATCGCTGCTTGCTGCCAGATGCTCAGGACGGAAGCGGAACAGTACGCTTGCCAGCTGAGGCTCCATCACCAGCTCCAGCGCTGGCTGCTCGGTCACATACTGTGCAACCTGCTGAGCCAAGGTCACGCCATGGTCGATAATCTCTGCGTATTGCTTCTGACCCAATGCTTCCAGACCCATCCACAGTTTCAATGCATCGAAACGACGGGTAGTCTGCAGCGATTTGGATACCAGGTTTGGCACGCCCTGAGCTTCATCAAACTCGGAGTTCAGGTAAGCCGCCTGGTAGCGCATCAGCTCATAGTGGCGCGCTTCTTTGAGCAAGAAGGCACCGCAGCTGATGGTCTGGAAGAACTGCTTGTGGAAGTCCAGAGTAATGGAATCCACCAGCTCAATGCCGTCCAGATAGTCGCGATATTTCTCAGAAAGCAGCAGTGCACCACCCCAGGCCGCATCAACGTGCACCCAGATGTTGTGTTCTGCCGCCAGCGCAGCGATATCACGCAGTGGGTCAATCGCGCCCGCATCGGTAGTACCCGCCGTGGCAACGATAGCCAGAATCTGCTCGCCGTTGGCTTTCGCCAGTTCCACTTTCTCACGCAGATCGTTGAGATCCATACGCGCAAAGCGGTCGGTTTTCACCAGAGTCACCGACTGATAACCCAGACCCATCAATGCCATGTTCTTCTGCACAGAGAAGTGTGCATTTTCAGAACAGAAGACTTTGATCTTCTTCAGGTCACCGGTCAGACCGTCCTGCTGTACCGAGTGCCCCTGACGCGCAAAGAAAGCGTCACGGGCCAGCATTAGACCCATCAGGTTACTTTGGGTGCCGCCGCTGGTGAACACACCTGCGTCGCCAGCCTGATAACCTACCTGAGAACGCAGCCATTCAATAAGCTTAATCTCAATGATGGTTGCTGATGGGCTCTGGTCCCACGAGTCCATACTCTGGTTAGTGGCGTTGATCAGCACTTCCGCAGCCTGGCTTACCACCAGGCTTGGGCAATGTAAATGTGCGACGCACTGAGGGTGATGCACCGACAGGCTGTCTTTCAGGAAGAACTCAATCGCACGTTCAATCGCCGCCTGGTTGCCCAGACCCTTTGGATTGAAATCCAGGGTAATGCGTTCACGCAGCTCAGCAACGGTTTTACCCTGATACATCTCGGGTTGTTGCAGCCACTGCACAACCGCCGCGCTACTCTGGGCAATCGCCTGCTGGTAGGCTTCAGTACTTTGCGCAGAAGCTGCCAGAATCGGGTTTAACTTGGACATTAGGGTAAATCACTCCACTCAGACAGGTTTGATGCCAGCGGCCAACAAAGCCTGTTCGAATTTATCCAGGAAAATACCCAGTTCTTCATTGCTGATAAGCAGGGATGGCAGCAGGCGCAGTACGCAACCGCCACGACCGCCACGCTCAAGGATCAGCCCAGCTTCGAAACATTTTTTCTGCAACAGTGCGGACAGCTGTGGATCGGCCGGGTAGCTACCCATGTGATCCGGCGCTTCGTTAGGCTTGACGATTTCCATACCGATCATCAGACCCAGGCCGCGAATGTTGCCGATAACCGGATAACGTTTCTGCAGCTCGGCCAGCTGGCCTTTCAGCCATTCGCCCTGCGCAGCCACTTTATCGGCCAGATTATTTTCTTTCATGTACTTCAGCGTGGTCAGGCCGGTTGCCATAGCAAGCTGGTTACCCCGGAAGGTTCCGGTGTGGTGACCCGGTTCCCAGGCATCGAACTCTTTCTTGATACCGAGAACGGCCAGCGGCAGACCGCCACCCACGGCTTTAGACATAACGATGATGTCAGGCTCAATACCTGCGTGTTCAAAGGCAAACAGCTTACCGGTACGGCAGAAGCCAGCCTGAACTTCGTCGATGATCAGCAGAATGCCGTGTTCGCGAGTCACTTTACGGATGCGCTGCAGCCATTCGACAGGAGCAGGGTTAACACCGCCCTCGCCCTGAACGGCTTCCAGGATCACGGCCGCAGGTTTACGAACACCGCTTTCCACGTCGTTGATCAGGTTTTCGAAGTAATAGGTCAGTGCCTTAACGCCAGCTTCACCGCCAATACCCAGCGGGCAGCGGTACTGGTGTGGGTAAGGCATAAACTGCACTTCTGGCATCATGCCATTGACGGCTTCTTTCGGAGACAGGTTACCTGTTACCGCCAGTGCGCCATGGGTCATACCGTGGTAGCCACCGGAGAAGCTAATCACGCCAGTACGGCCAGTATGCTTTTTAGCCAGTTTCAGCGCAGCTTCAACGGCATCAGCACCGGATGGACCGGTGAACTGCAGGCAGTACTCTTTACCCTGTCCAGGCAGTAAAGACAGCAGGTAAGCCGAGAACTTGTCTTTCAACGGCGTCGTCAAGTCAAGCGTATGTAACGGCAAGCCGCTAGTAATGACATTTTGGATGCTTTGCAGTATGTCAGGGTGATTATGACCCAGAGCCAACGTTCCCGCTCCAGCCAGGCAGTCAAGATATTGATTATTCTCAACGTCGGTGATCCACACGCCTAACGCTTTGGCGATAGCCAAAGGCAGCTTGCGAGGATAACTCCTAACATTCGATTCAAATTCAGCTTGTCTCGCCAAATAGGTTTCATTGTTTCCATTTAATGAATTTGCACCTAAAGTATCAATACGGACTTCATCCGTCATCATATCTCTCCTACAACTCGGGTTATCAGGAACGCCGCAGTTGAATAAATTGAATTGAAAAATTAACCGCTGTGAAAAATCGCGGCCAATATAGGGCTTTTGGGGTATCTTCTCAATAATTTATTTTGTGTAGATTTGTTTATCCTTTTCTATATGAATCAATATGTTGTTGATTTATTGCCCGATCATGCCACAGATAACCTGCCGAGTGGCGTTTAATAAGGCACGAAAAAACCCCTTTTGGCGGAAAAAACCGACCTTTCAGGGGCCGATAACAGGTAAAAAAAGCGGCCAGTACCGACTTTAAAGCAATGTGAATCAACGGATAGCTATGAAACTCAGCCCCGACGACATTCTTTTCCATCGCGGCAGTCTTCTCGACGCCAATGGATTAATCCACGCATCCTACGATTTTGAGCAGGATGACCAAATTTTCGGCGACTACTTTGCCTTGACGCCAGAAATTGGCGTAGCCAATGCCTCGTCTCAGCCTATTGAAACAGACTATTCAACGATAAAAACTCTGCACATCATCAATGGCATGGGTGTCGCTCTTGGCGACTCCATCATTGGACTCACCGCGATTCAAGCCTTACGAACGTTCAATCCTGCGCTCGAGGTTAAAATTTATCGGCCCTCGAAGGCACCCGATTACGTCGAGCAACTCTATGCTTTAGCCGAAGGCAAGGTCGCACACTGCCGGCCCCTTCCCGTTTCACTAAAGGCAATCCCCGAGCAGGATCTACGCATCGATATTGGCAATCATGTTTTTTGGCCCGATTTCTCGACCTTGCCGATGATTGACTTCTTCCTTCAGGCGTTGGGTGTTGCTCCTGACGCGGTATCGCCGTTACTTAAGCGTAACCACTGGCTGCAACAGCTGGAGTTGCCCGCGATCGCTTCACCCTGGCACAGCGGCGGTTATGTGCTGTTTTGCCCGACGGCGAGCACGCCTATTCGCAGCATTCCCGCGAACCTGCACGTCGGCATGGTTGAGCAGCTGTGGCAGAAATATGCACTCCCGATACTCGGGTTTGCGGATGTCGTTCATCCTCGTTACGTGAATATTAGCAGATTCTCAACCAAAACTGTTCATTTTTTAAGCTGGATTAAACATGCAGCCGCATTAATGACCTGCGATTCGGCGGCAGTGCATGCCGCAGCAGGCTTTGAGATCCCCACGACTGCGTTTTTTACCTCGATCTTACCGGAGTTCCGCGTGCGGGATTACCCGCTATGTACGTCGTTTGTCGTGGACGTCCCTGAGCTGGCATTGATGCATACCAGTTCACAGAGTGCGCACATCGCCGCCGTCGAAAAGGCATATCAAAGGCTCGCTAATGATTTACGCCTTCTGTAAGGTCTTTTTTTTGGGATAATCTTTAGGCGGAGACGGATGAAAAAAGATCAAGCCGCATGGCGTCGCGTTGAATACGTCATAACAACCGATAAATCTCCCCTCGACAGGACATTCATTCACGCTTTCCTGAGCCGTTCGACGTGGGCCAAAGGCATCAGCCGGGAACGGCTTGACGCAGCCATCGACAACAGTCTGTGTTTTGGGCTCTATAAAGGCAGTGAGCAGATCGGATTTACACGGCGGGTGACTGACTTCGCCACCTTTGGTTATCTCTGCGACGTGTTTATTATCGAGCACCATCAGGGACAGGGGCTCGCGCGCTGGATGATGAATTATTGTCTTGAACACCCGACCTTAACGCAACTGCGACGCATTATGCTGGTGACCTCAACGGCCGCCGGGTTGTATGAAAAGGTGGGCTATATGCCGGTCAATACCGATAACTTTGTCTGGCAGATAAACCGGCCGGAAATTTATCAGCAGAGCTAAAACTCCCCGCTTCCTGCGTAAGGAATGTAGCAAGCAAGGAGGATTTTATAGCCGCCTCTCAGCCAAGCATCTTAAGTGCGGCATCAACCACTGACTGCATCTCTTGGCTGCTGCGGCCTGTTTTGCCTACCACCCTCATTCCCTGCGTCATACAGAGAATGGCCGTGCCGACAATTTCTTCATTAACCGTCGAGGCTATCGAACCGTCCTCTTTGCCCCTGAGAATCAGCGCCTTGAGCATATTTTCACTCGCGGCGAGACTGAGCTTCAGCTTGAGGGCAATCTCGTCGTCAAACGTTAACAGCTCCGTGGTGCCGCTGACGACCAGGCACCCGAGAATTCCCTGTTCACCCTGCGCCGAATTGGCGTAAAAACGCAGCGCATGTTCCAGTTGCTCTCGCCCGGTTATCCCCTGCGAGATGTTGGCGTCTAGCTGGGCATTGCGCACGCTTTTATAACGATCGAAAGCGGCAATAAAGATCGCGCGCTTGTCCTTAAACGCCTTATAAACGCTACCGGAGGCCAGTTCCATTGCCTGGGTTAAATCGCTGATTGAACTGGCGTGAAATCCGCGTTCGGAAAAGACTTTTATCGCCTTGTCCAATGCCTGATCCATGTCAAATTCTCTCGGTCTGCCGCGCTGTCTTGAAATGATATTTTTTTGAGAGGAAATTTTATTTTCATTCATCGGCTCAATATAGAGAATGATGATTTCCTATACAAGAGGTACCTTGAAGCCCCTACCATTAAAAATATTAAACCTTTGACTTTATAATAACGGGCGGTGAGGTATGCGAGTGACATATCAAACGAGGAAATACAGAGATTGCGGCTTTCATGGCCTGTGAACCCCTAAGATAGGGCAAACCAGGGGGGAGTTCGCTCCCACTGGTTGGATTGGCAAACAGTACTCCTGAGCCTCCTTTATTAAAAAGCCAGCCCTTTCAGGCTGGCTTTTTATATTACTTTCAATCACCTGGAACGCGACGAGATAATCTCATCGGCGACGTTACGCGGCGCTTCAGCATAGTGGTGGAACTCCATGCTGTAAGTCGCGCGCCCTTGAGACATTGACCGCAGCACCGTCGAGTAACCAAACATCTCCGACAGCGGGACTTCGGCCTTAATCAGCTTGCCCCCGCCGCCCAGAATTTCCTCCATGCCCTGCACCGTCCCGCGCCGCGAAGACAGGTCACCCATCACACTCCCCGCGTAGTCTTCCGGTGTTTCCACTTCGACTCGCATAATCGGCTCAAGGATAACCGGACTCGCTAACCGTGCCGCCTCTTTGAACCCAAAGATAGCCGCCATCTTGAACGCCATTTCCGATGAGTCCACCTCGTGATACGACCCAAAGGTCAGCGTCACTTTGACATCCACCACCGGATAACCGGCCAAAATACCCGTGTTGAGCGCCTCAACCACGCCTTTCTCCACCGCAGGAATAAATTCACGCGGGACAACGCCGCCCTTCGTCGCATCGATAAAGGAAAAACCTTTGCCCGACTCCTGCGGCTCAAGCGTGAAAACGACGTGGCCATACTGGCCTTTACCGCCCGACTGACGCACAAACTTCCCTTCGACGTCTTCGGCTTTCTTACGCACGGTCTCACGATACGTCACCTGCGGCTTGCCGATGTTCGCTTCAACGCCAAATTCGCGCTTCATGCGATCGACGATAATCTCCAGATGCAGCTCGCCCATCCCGGAAATAATCGTCTGCCCAGACTCCTCATCGGTGCGAATACGGAACGACGGATCCTCTGATGCCAGGCGCTGTAACGCGATGCCCATCTTCTCCTGATCGGCCTTGGTTTTGGGTTCAATGGCCTGCGAAATCACCGGCTCCGGGAACTCCATGCGCACCAGCGTGATAATCTCACTCGGATCGCACAAAGTTTCCCCGGTCGTCACCTCTTTTAGCCCTACGCAGGCGGCAATATCACCCGCACGGATTTCGTCCACCTCGTGACGCACGTTGGCATGCATCTGCACGATACGCCCGATACGCTCTTTCCTGCCGCGAATCGGGTTATAGACACTGTCACCCTTCGACAGCACGCCAGAATAGACGCGCACAAAGGTC
>Ga0116227_10016426_pt1 | contig 10625 bp, 10 predicted proteins | sample S1TSphgellanicum_FD_89693 | JGI IMG/M metagenome (GOLD analysis project Ga0116227, IMG submission 89693) | Host-associated microbial communities from peat moss isolated from Minnesota, USA - S1T2_Fb - Sphagnum magellanicum MG | ecosystem: Host-associated > Plants > Peat moss > Unclassified...
CGACGAAGCGCAATTCGGCGAACTCGAAACGCTCGGCGAGCTCACCAAAATTGCCTGGAAGCACGACGTGCAAACCATGATCGAAGGCCCCGGCCATGTGCCGATGCACCTCATCAAGGAGAACATGGAAAAGCAGCTCAAGGACTGCGACGAAGCGCCGTTCTACACACTCGGGCCGCTCACCACCGACATTGCGCCCGGCTACGACCACATCACCAGCGGCATCGGCGCGGCCATGATCGGCTGGTTCGGCACCGCAATGCTGTGCTATGTCACGCCGAAGGAACATCTCGGCCTGCCGGATAAAAACGACGTGCGCGAAGGCATCATCACCTACAAGATTGCCGCACACGCGGCGGACCTCGCAAAAGGTCATCCCGCCGCACAAATCCGCGACAACGCACTCAGCAAGGCACGCTTTGAATTCCGCTGGGAAGACCAGTTCAATTTAGGACTTGATCCCGAGAAAGCGAAAGAATTCCACGACGAAACCCTGCCGCAGGAAGGCGCCAAGCTCGCGCACTTCTGCTCCATGTGCGGCCCGCATTTCTGCTCGATGAAGATCACGCAGGATGTGCGCGATTACGCCGCAAAACTCGAAGTCGATGAGAGTGAAGCGTTGGCCCAAATATCTAATCGGGGTATGGCAGAGAAGTCAGCGGAGTTCCGGGAAGCGGGCGCTGAGGTTTATCGCCGCACGTGAAGCGAAAGCATGTCCAGCAAGATTTTTTGATTACGAGTCGGTAGCCGAACTGCTGTTTAATGGACGGTATCGAGATTTATTTATCTGCACTGCAGGTGCCGATGGTTAGTCCGGTTAAGCTCACATAAGGGATCACGAAGGAGTCTAATGCTGCCCGAGCAACAGGCTCGCGAAGTCATCGATCGGCTACTGATCGCCGCCGGCTGGGCCGTGCAGGATTACGACTCGTATTACCCGTCGGCGGCCTCCGGCATTGCCGTGCGCAATGTTCCCTTGAGCGGCGGCGAGTGCGACTACCTGTTGATGGTCGACCGCGCGGCCATCGGCATCATCGAGGCCAAGAAAGCGGGCGTGCGACTTTCAGGTGTTGCCGAGCAGTCGGCGTTCTATGGCGCCAGCCTGCCGCCATTTCTGCGGGCCAAGGCGGATCTCAGGTTCTTCTACGAATCCACCGGCGCGGAAACCTTCTTCCGTGATGCACGCGATCCGGAGCCGCGCTCGCGGCCGGTGTTCGCGTTCCACCAGCCGGAAACACTGGGCGCGTGGGCGCAGGAACCCGCGAGCCTGCGCACCTGTCTGCGCGCGATGCCGCCGCTCGTCACCACCGGCATGCGCGATTGCCAGATCGAAGCCGTCACGCGGCTGGAGCAATCGCTCGCTGCCGACAAGCCGCGCGCGCTGATCCAGATGGCGACTGGCGCGGGCAAGACGTATACGGCCTGCTCGTTCATCTATCGCCTCATCCGATATGCCGGTGCGAAGCGCGTGCTGTTCCTGGTGGACCGCGCCAATCTCGGCCGCCAGACCCTTAACGAGTTTCAGAAATACGTAGTGCCCGACGGCAACCGCAAGTTCACCGAGCTGTACAACGTCCAGCATCTGAGCAGCAGCCAGCTCGACCCTGTGTGCCGCGTCACCGTCGCTACCATCCAGCGCGTCTATTCGATGCTGCGCGGTGAAGAACTGCCCGAAGACCTCGACGAAGTCTCCGGCTTCGATGCCGCATCCGCGGACGGTCGCACCAAGGACGTGGAATACAACCCGCGCATCCCGATCGAGGCATTCGATTTCATCGTCACCGACGAATGCCATCGTTCGATCTACAACCTCTGGCGTCAGGTGCTCGAATACTTCGACGCCTACCTGATCGGTCTCACCGCCACGCCGAGCAAGCAGACCATCGGCTTCTTCAACCAGAACCTGGTGATGGAATACGGCCACGAGCGCGCGGTGGCGGATGGCGTCAATGTCGGCTATGACGTTTACCGCATCCGCACCGAAGTCACCGAGCAGGGCGCGACCGTCGAGGCGGGCAATTACGTCGATCGCCGCAGCCGGCTCGATCGCACACGCCGCTGGGAACTGCTGGACGAAGACCTCGCCTACGACAGACAAGCGCTCGACCGCTCCGTCGTCGTGCCCTCGCAAATCCGCACCGTGCTGCAAGCCTTCAAGCAGGCGCTGAACACCGAGCTATTCCCCGGCCGCGTGCTGGTGCCGAAGACGCTGATCTTCGCCAAGGACGATAACCACGCCGAAGACATCGTCCACATCTGCCGCGAGGTGTTCGGCAAGGGCAACGACTTCTGCAAGAAGATCACCTACAACGCTTACAACACCGAAACCAAGCGCTACGAGAAATCCGAAACGCTGATCGCCGAGTTCCGCACCAGCCCGCAACTGCGCATCGCCGTCACCGTGGACATGATCGCCACCGGCACCGACATCAAGCCGCTCGAATGCCTGCTGTTCCTGCGCGACGTGAAAAGCCGCGTCTACTTCGAGCAGATGAAAGGCCGCGGCACGCGCGTGCTCTCGCCCACGGACTTGCAGGCTGTCAGCGGCGCCGAGGCGCAGGCCAAGACGCACTTCGTGATCGTCGATGCCGTCGGCGTGTGCGAAAGCGACAAGACCGATTCGCGCCCGCTGGAGAAAAAGCCCGGCCTCAGCTTCGAGAAGCTGCTGCTCGGCGTGGCCTTCGGCCAGCGCGACGAAGCCAGCCTCACCAGTCTCGCCGCGCGCCTTGCAAGGCTGGACCGCGAACTCAAGCCCGAACAGCGCAGGCAGCTCGCGCAGCTCAGCAACGGCGAACATTTAAGCCAGCTCGCCAACCGCCTGCTCGATGCGGTCGATCCCGACAAGATCAGCATCCAGGTGCAGGCGCAGGCTGCCGCCCGCAACGAGCTGCCCGCGCCGAAGGACTACGACACCGCGCGCGACGCGCTGGCCGAAGCCGCCTGCACGCCGTTCGACAACCCGGACCTTCGCCACGCCCTCGTGCAGATCAAGGCGCAGGCCGAGCAGACCATCGATACCGTTACCCTCGATACCGTGATCGAGCAAGGCTTCAGCGCCGCCGCCAAGGAAAAGGCGATGAACCTCACGCGCGATTTCCGCGCCTACATCGAACAGCACAAAGCCGAGATCGAAGCCTTGCAGATTCTCTATAGCCGCCCCTACAAGAACCGCATCACCGAAGACGCCCTGAAAGATCTCGAAGCCAAGCTCAAAGCCGCGCCCGCGCATTGGACGCCGGACGCGCTCTGGCAGGCCTATCAGCAAACCCAGCCGGGCAAGGTGAAAGGTCAAGTGAAGCGCTTCACCGATCTCATCTCCCTCGTCCGCTTCGCCTGGGAACAGGCACCGGTGCTGGAGCCGTTCGAAGAACACGTCCGCACGCGTTACGACGAATGGCTGCACGCCAAGCAGCGCGAGGGCGTGAACTTCAGCGCCGATCAAATCGCATGGCTGGAAAAAATGCGCGACTACATCATCGCCAGCGGCAGCGTGGACCGCGAACACCTTGAAGCAGACCACGTGCTCGGCCCGATGTACCGCGTCTTCGGCGAGCGCCTGTGGCCACTGATGGATGAACTGAATCTGGCGCTGGCGGCATGAGCAACGAGGAACAGCAGCAACAGTTCGTCGGTATCCGCGAAGGTGCGGCTGCGACTTATCTCGCCAAGCCTCGGCAAGCTCGTCATTCCCGCGAAGGCGGAAATCCAGTTCGTGAACCGTGGCCGTTGCCATCGAAATGGCGATGGGCGCGAATGGGCGATGTTTCTGATGTGATCGGTGGCAGCACTCCGAAAACTGATCGCTCCGATTACTTTGGAGGAGAGATCCCCTGGATCACTCCGGCTGATCTTTCGGGGTACAAAGAGAAAACGATCTCTCGTGGCGCTCGAAATATCACTCAAGCTGGTCTAGATAATTCTGGGGCGCGGCTAATGCCGGCCGGCACCGTACTTTTTAGTTCGCGTGCACCTATTGGCTATGTGGCAATTGCTACAAATGCGGTTGCTACCAATCAGGGTTTTAAGAGCTTCGTTCTTGGTAGCGAGTTACTGCCCGATTACGTCTACTACTGGCTTCAGGTAGCCAAGAAGTTCGCCATAGAAATGGCCAGCGGAACGACCTTCTTGGAAATTTCGGGTAAGAAGACCGCCGACCTTCCGATTCCTGTTGCCCCGCTCGACGAACAACGCCGCATCGTCGCCGAACTGGAAACCCAACTCACCCGCCTCGACGCCAGCGTCACCGCCCTCAAGCGCGTGCAAGCCAACCTCAAACGCTACCGCGCCAGCGTCCTCAAAGCCGCCTGCGAACGGGGCATTGCACCGTCAGACGGGAATTGGTCCTTTTCGACCGTTCGCGATGTTTTGCAGATCATCGACTATCGAGGCCGAACGCCACCCTACGCGGCGTCCGGGATACCCCATCTGCGATCCTCGAATATCAAGAGCGGCCGCATTGTTTGGGATGGTTTGGCTTATGTGACTGAAGCGACTTACGCCGAATATATGACACGCGGCCTGCCTGAAGCTGGAGATGTCTTATTTACCACTGAGGCACCCATGGGCGAAGTCGCCCTTGCCCCGGACAGCAAATTCTCGCTTGCGCAGAGGATGATGATCCTCAGGCCCAATCAAGAACTGCTGGACAGTAAGTTTCTGATGATTCAAATCAGCTCGCCTCAATTCCAAGCTCGACTGAAGCACTCCGGTACAGGCTCCACCGTAACTGGGGTCTCCTCCAGAAATTTCCAGCCGCTGCTATTGGCCATTCCGCCGATAGCGGAGCAACGCCGCATCATCGCCGAAGTCGAACGCCGCCTCTCCGTCATCGAAGAACTCGAAGCCACCGTCGCCGCCAACCTCAAGCGCGCCGAGCGGCTGCGGCAATCTGTATTGGCGCGGGGGTTTTCGTAGATTTGCGCTATATCAAATCTCTGAATTCCCGCAGGCGATCAGCAGTCACGACCAATCCCTGCGCTGCCAGCGTATCGAGGTATTCATCCGGCGATTTCGGTAGCTTCTTGAGCGAGGCCCGGTGACGTTTTGCAGCGCCGATGACCGCGCCTTTGTGCAGGTCGAACTGACATTCGGCAAATACGTCCGGATGTAGTGCTTCGACGCCATAGGGTTCCAACACGGTTTCGGGGAAATCCTTGAGATTGAACGTGACGATGATTTGCGCGCTGGCCCTGATCGCAGCGGCTAGCACATGCCGATCACCGGCATCGGGCAGGTTGAGGCCCTGCATGAGCGGTTCAAAGCCGGTCACGAGGCAATCGGGCACGGCATCGTCCATCAACTGACGCGTGCGGGCGATCTGTTGTTCCAGCTCCGGACGCGTCGCCAGCAGATTGGCCGTCCATTCCTCGTGGATTTTCTCGGTCCATTTAGCGGCGAAAAGTCTTGTCGTTGCGAGGCGTAGCAGAAAGTCCCGTAGCGGCGCGGGGTACAGCACGCAGGCATCGAATAGGACAATGAACCGCATCAATAGCCCATGTCGTGCTCTTGCGCTTGCCCGGACAGCTCATCCAAAAGCGCGTGGCTTTCTTGTTCACACTGCTGTTTGTACGCCAGCACGTCCTGATATCGGATGCGCCGATGTGCGCCAGTTTTCGTGAATTTGATTTTTCCGCTTTCCAGCAACTTGACTAGGTGCGGCCGTGACACATTGAGCAGATTGGCGGCTTCCTGCGTCGTGAGCTCGGCATGCGTAGGGACAACGGTAACGGCGTTGCCCTGCGCCATTTCGGTCAGCAAGTCCCGCAGCAGCGCCAGTGCCATGCGCGGCAGGATCAGGTTTTTTCCATCCAGTTTCACGCTGGCGCGATCGGCCTTCGGTATGGCGGCCAGTAGCCGGCTGAGTTCTTCGGCGCTGCTGCGGGCGAGTAAACTGGCTTCGTTGTCGGGCAGATTCTGAAGCTTGTTTTCGGCGCTCATTTTTAGTTCTGCAGTTTGATCGCTGTGAGTGTATTCGAAATAACCGAAATTCGCAATAATCGAAACGTCGGCAAGCAGTGCTTCGAGGAAGAACGGCGAGTCCTTTGAATGCGATTGTAAATACCCAATATGGGTATAATTATGCTCATTATGGGAATGGCGAAAGGCAAGCGAAAATCGCGGCGCGCGCCGGGTCTGGCAGACACGCTGTTTTCCGCCACCCAGCAAAAAGTCCTGGGCCGCCTCTTCGGCCAGCCGGACCGCAGCTTCTACGCGACGGAATTGATCGCCGCGACTGGCGGTGGTTCCGGCGCCGTGCAGCGGGAGTTGGCGCGGCTGGAGGCATCAGGGCTGGTCGAGGCAAGTCGCATCGGCAACCAGAAGCACTATCAGGCCAATCGCAAATCGCCGATTTTTGAAGAATTGCGCGGGATTGTGCTGAAAACCTCCTGCGTTGCGAATGAACTGCGCGTGGCGGAAGCGAAGCCGCCAGCGTACGGCGTCAAATCCCATAGTCATGTAAATATTGCGGCAATCCTGCGGCGCGTGGGCGTAACACGGCGCGCCTTGGCGGCGTTCTGCCGCAAGCGCGGCATCGCCAAGCTGTCGTTCTTCGGCTCGGTGACACGAGACGATTTCGGGCCTGATAGCGACGTGGATGTCAGAGTGGAGTTCGAGCCGGGGCGCGTTTCGGGGCTGGAAATTGTGGACATCCGCGACGAGCTGTCGCGCTTGTTCGGCCGGCCGGTGGACTTGCTGACGAACCCGGTGATCTCGAATCCGATCCGCCGCCGGTCCATCGAACGTGACCTGACGGTGGCCTATGCCGTTGGATGAGAATGACGCCGGCTATTTGATGGACATGCTGCTCGCGGGCCGCAAGGTCCAGCGTTTTGTGCGGGGATTGCCGGCGGATGTGTTCGCCAAGGATGAATTGCATCGCATGGCGGTCGAGCGTGCTTTTGAGGTGATCGGCGAGGCGGCCCGGTCTCTATCCGCGGAATTCCGTGCTCAAGCGACTCAATTGCCAATCATTGCCATGATCGGTTTGCGCAATGTCATTGCCCAAGGGTACGCCGATGTTGACTACCTCCGTCTGCATCAAATCGCGACGATAGACGTGCCTCACATGATCCGTGTTCTCGAATCCCTGCTCCGCGAAAGCTCTGAGCCATGAACTCCGCAACCATCGTCCAGAAACTCTGGAACTACTGCAACATCCTGCGTGACGATGGCCTGTCCTACGGCGACTACGTCGAGCAGCTGACCTTCCTGCTGTTCCTGAAAATGGCGGACGAGCAGAGCAGGCCGCCGTTCTCGCGCACATCGCCGATCCCGGCAGAATATTCTTGGCCGGCGCTGGTGAAGCGCGATGGCGATGAATTGGAAATTCACTATCGCCACACGCTGGAAGCACTGGGCAAGCAGGCCGGCCTGATCGGCGTGATCTTCCGCAAGGCGCAGAACAAGATTCAAGACCCGGCCAAACTGCGGCGGCTGATTGCGGACCTGATCGACAAGGAAGAATGGTCTTCGCTCGACACCGACGTGAAGGGCGATGCCTACGAGGGTCTGCTGGAAAAGAACGCGGCGGACGTGAAAGGCGGCGCGGGCCAGTACTTCACACCGCGTCCGCTGATCGAGGCGATTGTCGATGTGATCCGGCCGAAGCTCGGCGAGGTGATCGGCGATCCGGCCTGCGGTACCGGCGGTTTTTTGCTGGCTGCCTACGCGTATCTGCGTCAGCACAACAAGCCGAATCGAGATCAGCTCAAGCACCTGCATGCCGATGCGCTGCGCGGTGTGGAACTGGTCGATAGCGTGGCGCGGCTCTGCTGCATGAATCTGGTTCTGCACGGCATCGGCGGTGATGCCTCGGCGCCCGTGCCGGTGGAGGTGAAGGATGCGCTGGCAGCCAAGGGCGAGGAGATCGACGTGGTGCTGTCGAATCCGCCGTTCGGCAAGAAGAGCAGCGTGACCATCGTCAACGAGGCCGGCGAATCTTCGCGCGAGACGCTGACGATCCACCGCGACGATTTCTGGGCGACGACCAGCAACAAGCAGCTCAACTTCGTGCAGCACATTTTCAGTTCGCTGAAGCAGCACGGCCGCGCAGCGGTGGTGGTGCCGGATAACGTGCTGTTCGAAGGCGGTGCGGGCGAAACGATTCGCCGCGAACTGCTCAAGCGCGCGGACGTGCACACGCTGCTGCGGTTACCGACCGGCATTTTCTATGCGCAGGGCGTGAAGGCGAACGTGCTGTTCTTCGACAAGAAACCCGCGCGCGAGAAGCCCTGGACCGAGCGGTTGTGGATTTACGATCTGCGCACGAACATGCATTTCACGCTCAAGGAGAATCCGCTGAGGCGCAGCGATCTCGACGAGTTCGTGGCATAATTCAACGCGGGCAATCGTTTCGATCGCAAGCCCGGCTGGAGCGAGGAGACGCCGGCAAGCCGCTGCCGTGCGTATGCCTACGACGAGATCATCAAGCGCGACAAGGCGAGTCTCGACATCTTCTGGCTGAAGGACGAGAGTCTTTCCGAATCCGAAAATCTTCCGGCACCGGACCTCATCGCGCAGGAAATCATGGATGACCTGGAAGCGGCGCTGGAGCAGATCAGAACGATTGCATCGTCCTTGGAGACTGCTCACGGTGCAGCGGACTGATGCGATGGTCTGTTTGATTCACTAGCGATGTGGACGAATACGGGCGCTCGCCGCCCACTCTTCGCGCTCGAACCGAAATTAGGCCAGGAATCCGTCTGGGACTACCCGCGGCCGCCGGTGCTGGTGCCGGAACCACGCGAGGTTGTGGTGCGCTTCGGCGACGTGGAGATCGCGCGTTCGAGCCGCGCGTTGCGCGTGCTGGAAACGGCGAGTCCGCCGACGGTGTATCTGCCGCCGGAGGATGTGCGCGGCGAGTTCATCGTCGCGGCTGCCGGTAGTTCGTTCTGCGAATGGAAAGGCCGCGCCGCTTACGGCTCGGTGCGGCTGGCGGATGGGCGCGAGGCGGCGAGCGCCTTGTGGCGTTATCCGACGCCTACTCCAGCATTTGCAGGCATCGCGGGCTGGTGGTCGTTCTATCCCTCGCGCGTGGAATGCTTTCTCGGCAACGAGCGCGTGCGTCCGCAAGGCGGTGGTTTTTATGGCGGCTGGGTGACGGATGAAATCGTCGGGCCGTGGAAGGGCGAAGCGGGTACGGGCGGCTGGTAGTGTGTCCGGCAATGTTCTTCATAGTGCCAATCGAAGTATGTGTCGAAGCTTCTATGACAAGGCATGTGGCAGCACTTCCACGGCAGGCTCGATAACAAAAGCCTGCGCGCGATTGCGGCGCCGGGCCGGCATTATTCGGCGTAAATCATCTTCCGCGTCATGCCGCCATCGACGACGTAGTTCGCGCCGGTGATGAAGCCGGCTTTGTCGGAGAGCAGAAAGCTCGCCAGCGTGCCGATGTCTGGCGGCGTGCCAACGCGACCGGCCGGATGTTGCGCATGATCTTCCGCGCCGAGTTTCGGTGGATGACGACGCGCGCTGAATTGCCAATCGTCCGTCGCAATCCAGCCGGGGCTGATGCAGTTCACGCGCACCTTCGGGCCGAGACTGATCGCCAGCGCATGCGCGAGTGCGACGATGCCGCCCTTGCTGGCGCTGTAGGACTCGGTATTCGGTTCGGACATAAGCGCGCGGGAGGACGCGATCAGCAGCATCGCGCCGGCGTGCTCCGCGAGCTGCGGTGCGGCATGGCGCGCGAGCAGGAACGCCGCGGTGAGATTCACGGCCAGCACGCGGTTCCATTCTTCGAGCGTGAGTTCGGTCACTGGCTTGCGGATCATGATGCCGGTGTTGCCGACGGCGGCGCGCAGACCCTTGCCGTGCTTCGCCGCGGTTGCGACCGCGCGTTGCACATCGGCTTCGCTGGCGGCATCGCCTTCGATGAACGTCGCGTATCTCGTGCCGCCGAATTCATCCACGGTTTCATGGCCGGTATCCGCAGCCGAGTCGAGAATCACAATATGCAGCCCATCGTCCACCAGTGCTTTGGCAATCGCCTTGCCGATGCCTTGCGCGCCGCCGGTAATCAGCGCTGAATAAGACTGCATGAGGCTTGCTCCTTCGATTGACCGCGGAACGCAAGTCGCCGGACTTCTCTCAGCCCGCAAGCTGGCGGCTGATCGTCTGCAAAATCTGCTTGAACGATTTCGCCAGCTTGGCGGCGAGCACCGGCGTGAGCAGCTTGCCGACCAGCGGCACTTTCAGGCGGATGCTCGAAGTCCAGGTGATTTCGGTAGTGCTGCCGGTTTTTTTCAACTGCACGCTGCCGCCCAGGTGCTCCACCGGCGGAAACGAATCGGTGATTCTGTAATCCAGACGTGTCGGCCGCTGATACGCGGTGATCTCTTCGCGGAACCAGGCTTTGCCCGCGGTGATTTCACGAATTGCACCGACGCCATTCTTGTTCGGCTTGCCGTTTTTGGTCAGCACGGATTTGCCCACGCCGGGAAATTGATCGTAGTGCGCGTGATCCGCGAGGCGGTCGAAAACCTGTTCGATCGGAGCCTGAATGGTGTATTTGACGACGATGGTTCGCATGTTTTTATGTTGTTGTTATGGACAAGAAGTTAATCACGCGGTGCTGCCGGCATTCAATGCGTACGTCGGGTTGACCACCAGACGCAGAGAATCAG
>Ga0116227_10016427_pt1 | contig 10624 bp, 8 predicted proteins | sample S1TSphgellanicum_FD_89693 | JGI IMG/M metagenome (GOLD analysis project Ga0116227, IMG submission 89693) | Host-associated microbial communities from peat moss isolated from Minnesota, USA - S1T2_Fb - Sphagnum magellanicum MG | ecosystem: Host-associated > Plants > Peat moss > Unclassified...
AAGAGATCAACAATAAAAAAAAAAAATAAACCAAATTCATTTTTTTTTGAGACCTTTTTATTTGCTGCCCCAGATTCTTAACCAGGTGTTTGTAAAAAGGGGGGGGGGGGGGGAAAGAGTAGATGTTGGTTTCAGAAAAGCTTCTCACTGTGCTACACATGAAGATGTACTAGTGGAACCCTTCATCATACCAGCTACTGGAAACCCTAGTTTGCTCGAACAGAAAGAAAAAAGAGCAGATGTTGGTTGGTTTCAGAAAATTTTCCCACTGTGCACATGAAGAAGTACTGGTGGATCACGTAGTTACAACATCAGGGAAAGAGGGAATACCTTTTTGGGGTTAAGAAACGTGACTGGTTTTGCACTTTGCGCTTCAGTGCATGTGCTAGCTGCACTGAAGACATCCCGAATCCGTTCCCCTTACAGCAGCAGCAGCAGCAGCAGCACACCCTCCTCCTTCTCCACTGCACCCAAGAAGCTCCTCAAAATATTATATTGCCATACCCCATAGCTAGAAAAAAGCTTTTACACTATTCAAATCCCGCAACGACATCATGGGCAAGCCTCAAACCACCCTGTTCTTCTTCTTCTTTTCTCTCAGACGCAAAACCCGCAAAATAAAAATCCCTTTCTTGCGGAGAGATCTCGATGATTCGAAAAAACTCCAAATTCCGGGGATCGAAGAAAGAAAAGTGGAAAGGTTTATTTATATGACCTAATGAGACCATGAACCCTCTCCCGTCCGCAAAATCTGCACCAATTTGCGCGCGAAAAAGAGCTCTAAAGCTTGGCACAAACGAGACGCTCGACTGGGAAGCAATCAGCGAAGGACCCAAATCTCTCCTGAAGCAACAACAAACAACAGCAGCAACTCTTATTCTGAAGCAAAACGTAAGTAGCAAAGTATCCTTCATCATCGACGGTCTCTTCGGCCACCTCCTCCTCCTCCTCCTCAGAGACCTTCGTTAGGGGAGGGAGGAACCACGTCCCAATCCAGGTGCCGAAAACTTAGCCCATATAAACATGGCTTTTCAAACACCCAATCGACTTGCGTATTCAGATCTTGAACCCACAGCCCAAAAAATTGGCCACACTCTCTCCAATCATCTCTTCTCCTTGTGGGCCATCCAGTTGTCTTTGTCCCACAGGACAAGTTTCTGTGTCCAATTTAGGCCACCTTTTCAGGTGTTTGCATGGGCAGGACGGACTGTGTGAACAGTGGCAATTGCTCTTTTCTATGTCTTGATTCTTCATCCCTTGCAGGAGGAGGAGGAGGAGATTCTTGCTCGTTTGTTGGTGCTCTACAAGATGCAATCACCAGCAACCAACTTGCAGTTCACATACTAATGATGGTCACCATTCATCTCATGTCTCTCTCTATGTCTCTCTCTCTCTTGATGTGGCAAGAGGTTCCCTTGTTGTACAGTTATGGATTCCAGAACACATGGGTCATCTCTATGGGTTTTCTTTTTTTTTTCACAGGATTTGGTGTTTTGGAAGGTCCTTCACTATTTGGGACCAATCTTCTCTGATGCTGTTGCTCTGATCTGCAGCGAAGAGGTCACTTTATTATGTGGACATTGCTGATTTCATGAGCATGTTACTTCCAGCAACAACATGAGGTAAAAAAGAAAGGAAGTTGGAAAGTAGGGTTTCAAATGTAACTAATCTGCTTGTGCTCAATTCTGGTGGGACGTTGTAGATTCCCAAATTGAAGGCGCACATCAATGACACGAGAAAATACCTGGCCCAACAAATCACCTGGGAGGACATGATCATCCATGTAAAGTGGAAAGTCTATGAACACAAGTAGACATGGCAGGAATGTATTTAGGCAGTGAGAGAGGATCAAACTAAACAAGCCTAACCTTGCAATGGCCTTTCACACTCCAGTCTTTCACTAGCAAGATAAGACTTGCATATCTTGCAACATTCTCTGCTTGTATGCTAACTGATCTTGCTTGTCCTCTGATGTTCCAGCTGCTGTCAAAGATACTTGATGTGATTGATGACCCAGACTGGACTCAATCTTTTGGAAATGCTTTTGAAAAGCCAATATGACCTTTATGTCGGAGACTACAAACATTCTGCTTTGCTATGTACAGGTGTGGTCCCTATCCACATGATTCTCATGATGTTATGGATGTTTTTATAAACAGTCTATGTTTCAAAGAAACAGTTTACATGCCTAGGAATTTTGTAGCAAGCACCATTCTAAGAAACACTGTTGACATTGCAAAGACACCTGAGTAGAAACATGTGATTTTCCTCTATGGGTTGATTAGAAATGATTGACAGAATAGATTGGCTGGCAGATGCCTTGGAATGTTGTTACAAAGGGTCAATGATGCCAGCTATGTGCAACAAAAACTAAACTTGATGGACAACCATGCCAACTTCACAGATGCACAAAACCGAGTTGGTCTTGCCAAAGCCTTGGGCATGGTACCAACTCTTTCTCCTATGCCATGTATCTTCCTACACATCAGGTGACAAGTGTTCTCCAATTATTGACCAGAAATCACAAGGACTTGTATACTGCTGCTGTCAACCTAAATAGATGCAAAGGCCTTAAAAACCAATACAAATACATTTCGTTCTTCACAGGAGTGTTATGAAGGCCTCTGGTCACAAGTTCTCAGTGTATGTTGAGTAACTCTCTTGAACACTAAAAGATGTGTGTAAACAGTTTCTTGACTCCAACTTAAACAGTGCCCAAGGACCTGATGTTGATAAAGGACCATACTTGAGAATGTCATGCAGTACACTGTTTGGTGGAGTGTGCAGTAGGAAGGGGTAATAGAAAACAGCTTCAGAAAAGGACAAGTGTTGTGTGTGGATTTCTTACATCAACATGCAATCTTTCCTTTGACCAACTGTGACAACCTAAATCCAGAAAAGGTAATCAGGTTAGTTGCTCCATATAGTCATGTCATTTCACTTACAGAAGATTTGTGTAGTTTCAGGCAAACTTTGAAAACTAAAAATTGGAGTTCTATTTAGGGTTTAGTTATTTGTCTTGGTATACAAAATTTGCAATTGTTGTAGTTTTTTTTCCTTTTGATGTTTCAAATGGTTTTTTGTTCTCTTGTTGGACAGGCAAAGGAACCTTGTGGTTTTTATAACTTTCTTGGCATCAGATTTTTGCAATTTATGTAGTTTATGTTAGATTTGTTACTGAGTTTCAGCCTCTCTTTTTTCTCTTTTGAAGTTCATGGATGAACTTGTACATCGCCCTAGCAAGAAAAGAGCAGCATCCATGTCTGTTGCGGGAATAATTGACGTGCAATAGAGGATGTTGGGTGTTATATTTGAAGGTACATAGTGAGCAGGTATGGATCTTATGATGTGGCCGGTAGCGGCTTTAAGTACATACACTGTGATCTCACAGATGTCTCAGGGTATTTTACAATCACTTTAACAGTTGGTTCAACTTTTGCCACTACTCTCTCTCCTCAACTCAATGTTGGGTCGTATATACATATTGCAAATTTTGGTGTTATGTTTTGAAACAAGTTTGAGATGGGTGATTGGGGATTTGTGTTGAGAGTCGGGACAACAACAGTAATCAATTGATCCATTCCCCATTAGCTTGCATTTTGTTGCCACTCATTCCATCCAAACTTTCATGCAGGGGTCAGATTTGGAAGAACTTGAAACCCTAGAAATGGTTGTCACAGGGATCTATGGCAAAGACCTTTATCTTGGTTGTGGTAGATAGGTTAGAAGCTAGTGATACACAAGTGCTATCCTTTTACCTTGAGTTTTACGCACAGTATGTGTAACTAGTAAACACTTACAGCACTGGCAGACTTCCTATAGTTCTGGTCAAGAATATTGGAAGTGCAGTTTTTGGGGAACAACAACTTGTGACAATTTTTTTCAAGGTGTTTGTTATCCCTGCACCTGATGATGCAATTGTTAACAAGCTCAGCAAAATGCACAGCAAAAAGACTGAAGGGCAAGACACTATAGTAAACTTTGAGATATTGTATGTGTATCTTTTGGTCTCTTTCTTAATTTCCTTGTACAATTAGTACTGAAGGTTCATATAGAATTAGTATTTAAGGTTTGCATTTTGAAGTGTAGGTTGTTGGGAAGTTGTTGATTGCTATTGGGGCATCTTGCTTTGAAAATGTATGCATGAAATGCCACCTGCCTTCTCTGACCAATCAAGATGGGGGTTTCTACTGCTACAGTAGTAAGTGCACAATCCATCCTGAAACTCAGCCCAGATTTCATGCAAGATAAAGCAAAACAATGATGACAACTATGATTGTATCGTGTATGATCCTTGGATTGAATCTTTGTTGGGACGCAAGCTTGTGAGTCCTAAAGATTTAGAACCAAGCTAGGGTTTTTTCTTCATCATTCCAAAAGCAAAAAACCTTAGGGCCATTTCATATTAAGTCCCGCTGCAGAGGTTGTGGGCTATTAGCCCTAAACGCATCTCAATAAATGAAAACTATAGAGGAATAGACATTGTTCATATGTCCATTATTGTTTTTGCTTGAGGTTTTGAAGACGGCGCTCTACATATCTACAAGGTAATTTTCAATTTTAGTTTTCTGCACTACGTTTTTACGATAGGTCTTTGATGTATGGTTTTTTTCCAATTTTACAATTTGAGGCGTATCACTCTTGTACATTCCATGTAAATGAAAACAGTTCGGTGTTTAGGGTTTAGGGTTTAAGGGATGTTGGATTTTGGTACTGGAAAGTTTACATACTAACTTTCCACAAAATTTAATTTTAGGCTATTGAAATAGAACTTGAATAATGAGAATTTCTTTTTGGCTACGGGTGTGTGGATGGGTTTATTGGGTTTTGCTTTTCAAATGCCCACATTTACAAGTACTAGTTTTTATATCTCAACCACAACTCAAAACGTCTCAACAAACATTCTAGCATATATACATAGATTGTTTTTTAAAATCAAAGTTTCCAATCTAAATAAGAAAAAAGATGTGCATTTTAAGGACACAAATGTTTAAATAATACTACTAAAATCCAAATTGTAAAAAGAAAAAATAACAATCAATAATAAATTGCAAATTAAATCAGGCAAAAAAAAGTGAAATAAAAAAGTTAAAATTTGATAATAATATAAGAAAAATTAATATAAATAATTGAAATTAATATTTCCTTACATTGGGACTTTGATAACATTAAAGTAAAAATTAAAATTAATTTAAATTATAAAATATAAAAAAAACCCAAAAAATAATAATGAAAATAAAGTGATTGATCCAATATATATATATATATAGTGACAAGTAAATAAAAGTGAAATAGAAATAGTTAAATTGTGAAAATAAAATAATAATAGCCAATATTGATAACTAAAATTAGTCATTCATGACATTCAAATTTTGATAACACTCAAGTAAAAATTATAAATGTTTTCAATTTTTTTTAAAAATAGAAGCCCAAAAGGCAATCAATAGTAATTTAAAATGATTGACCAAAAATAAATCATTTAATACTATAAAGGTAACTAAATAAACGGGCAAATAAAATATAAATAATTTTCTTACCTAAAGGTAAAAATAATTAAAAATGATTACACATATTAAACGAACTATAAATTGTTTTTAAAAATCAACAATAAATTGGAAGTAAATATGCCAAAACATGTCTTTTACAATAGGTCCTATTTGACTATAGTCGATTTTCTAGTCATTTTTTAAGTCACTTATGCCATTTTAGTCAAATAGGACACATTGTAAAAGACATGTTTTGGTGTATAGTGACAAATAATAAAGGTGAAATTAAAATAGTTAAATTGTAATAACATAATAATAATACCCAATATTAATAATTAATAATTAGTGATTTTTAATGTTGAAATTTTGATAATAATAAAGTGAAAAGTATGAAAGATAAATCAAAAATAAAAAAAGGAAATCAATAATGAATTCAAACTAATTGGTTCAAAACAAGTGAACTAATAGTATAAAATTAAATAAATAAATCGTAAATAAAATATAAATAAATTTTTTACCTTAAAACTCTAACTAAATAAATAGAATTATATATATACACACACACATGCACACACGCATACATTTAAATAATATAAAATGATTTGAAACAAAATCCCACAATTTTTGTTTTATTATAAAAAAAAGGATATTGACTAAAAAAAGTAAATAAAATTGGTTTGCAAAGAATTACCAAATTGTATTATGGTTTGGTGATTGCCTTTTTGATGCAATAGTATATTTGTTAAAATATTCAATACATTTAAAAGACCTTTGCAAAAATAATATGGTTCATTTATAACAATGTTTAATGCTTAGGACATGAGAAACATTAGAATGTCATAGGTGTGAATTAAGTTATGAGTTTCTACATAATTTACATCATGGATAAGTAACTAATGAAGAAACCTATATGCAAAAAATGTCAATATATGCAACTAATGGTGGATTGTGGTGTGATTTCAATGTTGTGTATTATATATTAAGATATTTGGAATGCCCAATCCATGTTTGGAATAAAAATAATAGGCGAATAATGGCAAAAATAGGAGACCAATATGGCACTATGATTTTGAAAATAATATATGGAAACAATCATTTTAAACCTGTAAACAAATGTAATAATGTTATTGATATCTCAACAATTTCCAAACATGACAATGCATACAATAATTAGTTAGAAAATAAAACAATAAAAAAGAAAAAAGTTATAATAAAACAAAAGAGGTTCACTTTGAATTTTGAATTAAATGATACATTATTAAAAAAACAATTTAACAAATCTCAAATGGAATTCAAAAGAAATTGCATTAACACTTATCCAACAATATTCGCATTTAAGTTTATCCATGTCACAAATCAAACAACATTTGAAACATCTTTATGCCCAAAAAAAATAAAAATTAATAAAATCAATATTTTTCCAAAAGAAAATCAAATAATTATTTCCAACATATTGCAAAATTGTGAAGGTGACATATTGAAAATAATCAAACAACCCTTAAAAAAAAAACCAATATTATTAAAATGTTCCATTACATGTATTGACCAATATTGATAAATTTTTTGCTAATCATAATATTCTAAATAATCAAGTTTTGAAGGATAAACCTAAATCTTTTTGAACCCAAATTGTTGAAAAAGACAAGATATCAAAGCAAACAAATATTAAGACAAGTATCCATGACAAACACATTTTACAATATAAATTTGTTATTGACGACATAACAAAACATGTGTGTTATTGTCAAAAATATTGTCTTAAACATCAAGTTTATTATGCATCCTAATCATAAAACGTTTCCCCAATGCTATTAAAAACATAAAATCTAATGATCATGTACTAATGTGTAAGCCTTGTAAGAAAAAAATAGATTTTGGAAAGTTGTTAAATTTAATTTTACAAGAACATATTGTCAATAATAAACCAAATATGGAATTTGTTTTACAATTAAACTAAATAGAATAACATTTAATTGCACCTCATTTCACATTTGCACAAATATGGCAATTACGAGGACACAAATAATATGGAATGCATGGCGACATCATAAATGTACCAACAAACTTTCATTTAGTACAAAATGTGTTACCATGAATGCCATATGATGATTTTTCAATTTCAATTTTTTTGAAAAGGAAATTAGAATACAAGTCTCTATATATTTCAAGTTATGTTCACCTAAACATAGTTATGAAAACATTACAACAAATTTATAGAAACCTTTTATACATGAATGCAAATGTTTCAATAAAACCAAATTGGCAAGGTTTAATGGAATTTGTCAATGTAAGTCAAGAAAATGAAATTTAAAAAAATAAAATTGAAGATGATTCGAATTTGGACAACTTAGACACATTTGAAGAAGTTATAAAAGAAAGTTACAATGACAAATTGATACAAAACATATTAGAACTTAAACAAATTGTTGACAATAATTATAAATCATTAACAATTGCCCCTAGTGAAGGTTTTCGACCTCTTGGGTTGTTCTGTGACAAACATTCAAAAGAATATAACTTTCTGACATTGTTTTTCAAACATCAAAAACCATCCTTTAATTGTTCATATCAAAAAAAGTCCAAGCTGAATTAATAAGTGTGAATAAAAATTTGCGTACCACATAACAAACATATTTTTCAAAAAAATAAAAATATTGATTCATTTCATATTATCTTCCACATGGATTCGTATCCGAAAAGGAAAATTATTGAATTGTACCTTAATAGTTAAAGATGTGTCAATTGATTTTAATTTAGATAAAATATTAAAATCTGATTTAGGTATTTGAGAATTAAATTGTACAGGAACATTTACAAATTATTTAGATCGTTTTCAAAAAAGATTTATTTATAATGATTAGACAATTTGGACTTCCACCATTCTTTGTGACATTTATTATGGGTGTTAATAACTGGCCTATACTTATTACAACATTCAAAAATTTACATACTCAACATTTCAATGAAAACATAACAACAAATAATGATAATTCATTAAATAACAAAGTTTTTGTTAGAAATGATCCTATTACATGTGTATGATATTACGAACATAAGATGAATAATTTTTGTAAATTATTTAAAAATATTAATGATTTATTCGATGATGTTAAGGATTACTTTTTCATCGCATAATTTCAATCAACAAGCCTAATTCATGACCATGGAGTACTATGGATTAAAAACGCCTCTATATTTGGTATCTTTTCAAATGAAAACATTGAAAATTTTGTTAACAAATATTTAACAATAGATTAATCTCTTCTTCAAAATGAAACTCGTGTTGCACAAATACATTAACATAAACAAACATGCAGGAAAAAATGCCAACAAATTTGTCAGTTTCAATATTCTAAACCTCTAATGAAATGTACAAAAATATTAATGCCTTTATACGAAAAATAATGTACGCTATATTTACATGATGTAGGAATTCAGATTTATAATAAACTTGTGAACATGGGTTTAAGCACAAAAATATCATTTGATGAATTCCTTGTAAAATTACAAATAGATGAAAATACTTATTTGTCTGCATTACAATGTACACTACATAAGCCAACATTATTTTTTCAACATAAACCAAATGATATACATACAAATATATTTAACATATATGTTGGGACTTTGTGGGAAGCAAATACAGATGCACAATTTATTTTAGACCCATATGCAGATGTTGTTTATTGCACTTTTCACTTAACAAAAATAAATAAATATATTACACAAAAAATGTAATATATATTAACAAAAAATGTAAAATTGAACAAGCTCAAGCATTTGAACAAATCAAAAAGTTAGGAAATGCATTTTTAATGCATAACAAATGCCGATCTAACAAGCAATACACATATCATTATCCATTTAATTCTATCATTCAACAAAATCATTTCAATTCATAAACACATGTGAAAAGTCCAAAACAACTTTCATGTTATTAACACAAAAAATATTACAAAACTTAATCCCAACTTCAACAAACATTCATTGCAAATCATTAATTGAAAAATACAAAACATGACCCATGAAGTTAAATCATTTGTGTCTTGCATAATTTATAACAAATTACGACATAAAAACATGTAAAGTTCATAAACATAGTAAAATATTTTGTCTCTTTTAATCTTCATAAAGATCTTGAAAACCATTATAGGGAACTATTCTTATTATTCAAGTTGTTTCATGGATCAAAAATTGATTTAAAAAAAGACTATAATTTGTGGAAATTTTCATATTTAAGTGAAAAAGAAAACATTAGAAAACATAAAAGAAACTATGTGTAAAATTTTAACCTTGTTGATAAATATAATGATGAATGGGATAATTTACAATCAAAATTACAAGAATATATAAAAATTCATGAAAATAATGGATGGGAAAAAATTTCTCACAATGAAATGATCATTTTCACAAGTGACCCACATATAAAAACATTAAATACTAATGCTAATGAAATTAAACAATATGATTTAGCATATATGAAAATAATTCACAAATCAAAACCTCTAAAAAACCATTAAAACACGGTTTGTAGTTCATATGTACAAATAGATGAATGTATATTATACAAACAATTTTTTTCTACCATGAAGAAACTAAATGATGAACAAAAAATCATTGTAGATGATATTTTATATATAAAAAAACAAAAACCCATCAAAATATTTGCATCTTTTTCTAACAGGAGGTGCAAACACATGGAAAACATTCACACTCATGTGTATGATGCAAACATGTTGCAATAATATATGAAACAAATGCCAAATGTTGATCCTTTAAAACCCAAAATTATGAAATTAACATACACACAGGAAGTTGCATTCAACATTAATGGCACAACAATACATTTTGCACTTGCCATTCCATTAAACAAAAATTACAATGAACCCAAAACATTAAGTGATGTGAAACAAATGGTAACAATAGATGAAATATCCTTAGTAGGTAATATAATGTTAACATTTATTGATCGTAAATTACATGATATAAAACAAACACACAATGAATTTATGGATGGCCTTGATGTTATAATGATAAGTGATTTATATCAAACTTCACCCTCTACAACTCACCTCTTACATGGTGCATCCTTGACACCCTCCTTTTCACCCCCCTCCCCCCTACCCACCCCCCCACCC
>Ga0116227_10016428_pt1 | contig 10624 bp, 13 predicted proteins | sample S1TSphgellanicum_FD_89693 | JGI IMG/M metagenome (GOLD analysis project Ga0116227, IMG submission 89693) | Host-associated microbial communities from peat moss isolated from Minnesota, USA - S1T2_Fb - Sphagnum magellanicum MG | ecosystem: Host-associated > Plants > Peat moss > Unclassified...
ATTTCCTCTGCCCTTATTACTTAGTTGCATCCTTTTTACCTCTACCATATAATTGCAAATATTTAACTTCTATTCTATAATGGCAAGAAGAAAATTGACACCAATTGTCACACCAAACACCTTGGAATATGTGATTTAATATACATTAATCACAAGCATATTAGATAAAATATGTGAGATGACAAAAAAACCATCGGAATATCCAAAATATCATACCTAGCCAATCCCACTCCAACATTTACGAGAAATGAGAACATGGGGAACAAAATGGAAAAATGCAATTGTCAAAATAAATAAATGTGTGGCATGGCAATGGGCTAATGCAAAAATAGAGAAAGAAAGTCTTGTGGTGCTTAAGCAAACTATAAAAATTTCCAAGGAGAATATGGAATACTACAATTGGGCGATGTTTACACATGCCATGGATTTCTTCAAAAAACACGTGAGTTAGAAAAAGCTGATTCCAAAACATTTTTTCACAAGCTTACTAAATGATTTATTGACAAAGGATTTGGTAAGCCAATGGCAACTTGCTATCAACATAATTCATGAAACCCTTAACACGACTATATGTAGCTCTGCATAGGCGAGCTTGGGTGCCACAAGAATTTAGGACAAAATGTTAAAACATTTTGTGAATTGTCGTTTGATAGGGTTAGCCTCAAAATTATGAAACATGAACAATAATAAAAAATAATGATGTGTCATCAAATGAAGGAGGAACCAAAATCCCATTGTTTACATGAAATTGTGGTTCAATACATGTGTTAACATGAATATTTATTCAAAATATGTGACTTAAATATGTCTTTTCAACCCAAGTATAGACCTTGTTTGCAAAATCATCCAAAATTAACAACTTTGATATAACCTTAAATGCATCAGCTATTGCGAAAACGTCCTAATGAATTGCACAATGTGTGTTTACCAATGTTGCAACTTTTTCTTGTAATTGAGTGGACAACCTGTGATTACATTCTATCATAAAGGTTGCCCCATAAGTAGCAAAGGCTACCAATTTTGATTAATCCCAACCTAATTTCTCCAATAAAAAAAAAAGACAATAAACATATTTTCTCATGTGGCATCTTTGATAACCAACTCCTCCAAAAAAAAATGTCATTTGATAGTCCCCCCTTGAAAACCCAAATAACAACAATAAACTGTCAAGTGTTGTTTCATGGTTTGATTGATTGATTCATCAACCAAGATGGAGTACACATGAAATGTAGAAGCATTCTCATGCAATATACTTTCAAAATGCTTAGACAATGCCCACAAAAACTCAAGAACAAATGATTTCGATGTATAAATTCCATGCTGATCATTGATGGGCATAAGAGGAATGTCCTAAGCCCTTAAAAATTCCAATTCATTTTCATAACTCAAAATGGAGCAATCCTAAGTTATGGTGAAAAAAAGAACCTTCATGCAAGTAATGATTTTAGCATGTTCTTTTTCAAGAGCATGTACATTGAACATGTATAGACATAGGAACCATACTAGATGACAAAAAATGTCTAGCTTCCCATCTAGCCACTAGAATTTTGTGTTCATTGTTTTTTTCATGGTCACAAACACATTTTTTTGCATCCTTTAACAAAATCCCCAAAACCCCATGGGGATTTGATATGTAATTAGACACAAGCAACACATTCCATGAAACCAATATTTGGTGGCCCATCTTTAGGTTTCAAATGCATTAGCCAATTCTTGCCCATTTTCCATGATGCCTTGAATGTTTGATTATAGCTCTTTCGACAAATAGAGGAAGGTTTAAATTGTGCATTTCCTTTCATTTCAAAAAATTGTTCTATGTTTGAATTTTCATTTTGTGAAGAAAAATAACCAAATTTGGAAATTGCAAATTTTTTTTTTCAAAAGGATTATTCACAAGGACATGTTATGATTTTGAATACATTTTAAAGGCATAAAATATGACAAGCATGCCATAGGTTGTGATATTCAATAATCTATGGCTTCAATTATTATAATGAGTACATTGTATAACATCTACATAGTTACATTTTAACAATGGTTGTTTTTCTAGCATGAATTGCATCCACACCCACCATGGTCCATGACAACAATCTAAAACAACCACATACAATTCACCAATTATGTTTTGACATGAGGTTTAGGGTGCCAAGTTGCATCAAATTACAAAATAGTTTTCAATAGATTTTTATTATTTATTTCTAATGTTCTAGTTATGATAGTTTTATCAAAACTTGTTAGATCATTAAAGAAATATTTAGATGGAATCATCACCATTAATGTTAAATCTCTTGTGGGATGATTGCCACCAATGCTACCTCTCAAAAATGAAAAAAAAAACATCATAGTAGATGCATGGTAAATGATATCAAAGTATTTGCTCCTCCATATCATCAAGTTGTCTTTTTGAACTCTACCCATTAAACAAGGATAACAAAGTACATTGTTGTGGGTTTTACCTCAATCTTCCCAACTTGGAGGGAACCAATGGTCTATGACGATTCAAGTTGAAGTTGTTAGACTACACATCCAAGTACAAGGTGCTTTGATGTTTTTGAGTGTACAAACCAAGAGCCCAAGAAAGTTGAGTCAAAAAGATAATCTTAGGGTTTTCAAGGGGATTTAAGGTGGGTCATTGGGTGGCTTGGAAAGAGTGGGCTAGAGGCCGAAGATACATGGGTAGGCTTTAGGCCCTTTACCAAAATTGTATAGTTGTGCACTCCAATAATAAATACAAACTCAATCCAATTACCAACTTCCATTCCTATTGGTGGAAGGCCCTTTTTTTCCTTAGATTTCATTTGACAAGCAACTTTTGTCACTTTTAGTGTGATAGGCAATTTTCAAGTTTTGCATTTCTTATTGACAAATAAACTTTAGTTTGAGCTTTTTGCCTTTCATTTGCCTTGTGGCATGTGAAAAAATCAACCTTGATTTAAATGTGAAATGAAAAAGTGGTGCTTTTAAATGGGGGACAACAAATGACCTTGAAACTACATATCACCCCACGCACCATGGAAAGGTTTCGATAGAAATGATAGTTTGGAAAATGCATGAGCATGGGTGTTGACCATGTGCAACCAATTGTGGATAATCTCAATAATTTCTTGACCTTCCTATGTTTAATGCATCTAAGTTGTTTAGTCCCAAGTATTATCCAACATAAGAAAAGACAATGGTTGGAAAGGTTGACATCAAAATTCAAACTTTTGGAAGCTCAAAGGGATGCAAGTAGAGATGAATTGCTTGAATTTGTGGGAGACCTTTAGGCATGAATGGGAAAACAAGTCACCAGTTAAGGATTAGAGGTGTTGTGGAAGTAAGAATGAGTGGTTTGTTAATTGTCTACACCTCATGCAACTTTGGCCAAAAATACTTGTTATTCGTATAAGTATTTCTATTTGTGAGGGGGTCTTTTCCAAAAAAAATGCAATCAAGAATCACTTGTGAGCTTCCCCAAAGTTGGATACTTTAGATGCTTTGATGAGAGTTTCATTATGCAACATTGAGAGGCCAATATTTGAAATCAAAACATGAAAAAAAGTAGGTTTCTTACCTTGGAGTAATTGCCAAAGTTTTAAACTTAAATTGCACCTTCTAAATGAAATTTATATGAAATGAAAAAAGCTTGTGAACTTGTCATTTGAAAGGCAACTTTTGAAAATTGTCTATCATAGTGGAAGTCAAAAAAAAGAGTTAGCATGCCATAGAAAAGACATACTAACTTGTCAAAAATCAACACTACTTTCAAAGGCAAACTTGTAACTCTTGAAATGCAATTTGGAATGTTGTATCAAGCTTCTCAATTAACATTGATTTAACTCTTCAAAATTTTTGATTAAATGATTAGGAATCAATTTGCAATTTGACTTCTAACCCTTGAATTTGCAAATGGCCACAACTTGTGTTATATATCTTTGTTTTATAAATGTGACCTCACTTTGGTGTGATTATTTTCAAGACTTTTCCCAATAGTAGAGTAGGGTACCTAGTAATGGGTCTCCAGCTCAATTCCTGCCACCTACATGCAGATGAAAACGATGATGCAGTCACAAGAGGATGAAAGAGGTTTGGATATCAAAGAGCTCAATCCTACAACCCAAGTGGTGAAAAAAAATTCTGGTAGCAGTTTGAAGATGAAGATGGTAAATGATACTATTGTGTTACAAACATAAGTCAGTCTTGGCTCAGTTGTTAAGCCAGTGAAAGCTTCAAACCTTCCCAAAGCACACCAAACTGGACACCAAAGCCATGCTGCTGCAAAATCACCATGCGATCAGGTTTGTTTCATTCCAAATTTTGCAGTTTTGGGTGTTGAATTTCGAGATGTTGTTGAGCTTGAGTTTTGATTTCCATTAACTATTGCAGAATTTTGGCAGTTTTCAGGTGTTGAATTTGGCAATTTTTGGAGCTTCAAGTTTTGATTTCCATCAACTGTCTCAGAATTTTTTTCAGTTTTTGGTTGTTTTTGAGCTTGAGTTTTGATTTCCATTAACTATTGCAGAATTTTTGCAGTTTTCAGGTGTTGAATTTGGCAATTTTTGGAGCTTCAAGTTTTGATTTCCATCAACTGTCAGAATTTTTGGCAGTTTTTGGGTGTTGAATTTGGCGTGTTTGTGAGCTTCAAGTTTTGATTTCCAACAACTACTGCAGAATTTGGCCAGTTCTTGGAAGTTGAATTTGCCATATTTTAAAAGCTTCAGTTTTGATTTCAAACAATTACTGCATGAAAAAAATTCCCTTTTTCTTAGACTGACATGAAAAAGAGCAGAATTGCACTCCAAAAATTGGTTTACTCAAAATCAAATGTTTATATGCTCACATTCATGTTTATACTAGTATGATTCACACTAATTAGTTGTGGGGACTCTCAAGAAGTTTGAGCAAGAGTGCAAAATTCAACACCCAAGCTTTTGCCTTTTTTTGAGCAAGAGTTTTGGTGATTGAGTGTCTTCAATTGGCCCATCACAAAAAAATGTGATCAGACTTTTGGGCATTTCCAAAAATAGATAATTTGTAATTTTGCATAAATTGTGAATTCATGGTTATCATTAAGAATTATTGATCATAGGTTGTTTTTTTTTTACCCCCTTACTTTTCTAGTAGGCCTACAGCATCATTACTGAACATCCCAAGAAATTTAGGGTTAAATGTCACAAGTTTCAAGAAAATTTTCTTGAAACTTGTGACACTTAACCCATTGCAATGAAAATTTCTCCCAAAAAAACCTTTCCAAATATGAACCTCAATGTTGTGGAGTGTATATAACCATGTCACTGGAAACTGTATCACACATGGCCTTGGGTGAAGCAGCACCTACACTGGTACACCCCAAAACTCATTTAAATGGCCTCTAAATATTATAAATATCCCATGCTTAAACTAAATACCAAGTTGATACCTACACGTGTGGAAACTCCAATTTCTTGGGTGAGCTAATAATACTATGTATATTGACAAAATAGCCAAACTCAAGGTTGAATCTGATTTCACTTTAAATGAAAAAAAAAGGTCTTTTAGCCATTACTTACATGAAAATGGCAATAGATTCAAAGTTCAAACCTCATTTCCAAGGACTTTCGTTCCTTTCTTTCAACAATCAGTTCACAAGTTTTTAGATTCAAAACTAAAACCTTTTTCACCCCTAAATGCTAGTTATCTGCAAAAGTAAACAAATTGCACAGAAACCGAGGTTTTCTGTGTGATAACTATAATATCAACAAAGTTTACATATTATGGAGGTAGAGTTACAAAACTGTTACAATGAAGTCATGGAGCAATTAAAGTAATGCTATGGCCATCAAGAGACATTGGCAAGATTATAGAGAAGTAGAAACAACAATCGTAAGTTTTGGTTCAGTACAGTATTGAAGTCAATCATGTTTATTTACTGATATTGTAATGGGGCAACATGGTCCTGTCTGGTACCTAGTGGAAGATCAGGAAAAGAAATGTGGAGAATTTCTGCCTGTCATGGAGACGCAGCTTCATGATCAGTCCAATAACAGCAAGTGAAGCCCACAATTACAGAATGGCAGCAGAATTCTGCGGTATGAAACAAGAGACAGGAGTATCAACTGCATTAAAAATATATAGCTTACCTAACCTTTATATCTCAAGGAGTCAGGTTGAGAATTTGGCTCAGTATCTGAAATCAAAACAAAACAGATTCCAAGGAAGCTTTGAAAACTGGAAAATTGGATGGTATCCCAGTCCAACTTTGACATCCTTTTGACACCAGATTTCACCTCCACCCACCACCTGCCATGGATAAGTATGGTCGGACAATTTTTTCAAATGAACCTCAACAATAGAACATAACCTTCTTGACATTTTCCTTCAGTGGGGGAAGTGGTCGCACTGATCCGCCTGCTGAAACACGGTTAGTTCGAGTGGAAGAACTTGTAGTGCCCATGCTTCTGCCAGCTGGACCCATTCCACTGGTCAATGACCCACTGTCTGAGGACTCTGGCTCCATGTAGAACCTTGCACGAAAAGCTGCCAGATGTGCATAGTAGGCAGGTGGAACTGCACAAACATCCAAGAAGTAAACACATCAACTATTGTCATTTCAAGCTTTTGAAATACTAAAGAAGAAGAACAAGGGGTCATACAGTACAGATGCTCACCAATAGAAACAGATCGAGTGCACCGTGCATACCTGATCCAAACAAAACAAAGTATTAGCAAACAAAATTGTGTAAATTCTGAAATCTGGCATTCATACAGATTGACCATTCTAATGCCACTCAACCTCCATCTACAAACTCTTCCCAGCTGATCAACAGACATCAGTTACCAAATGTGCCACTCAAAAATTCTATTTATAGGAGAAAAACCATACGTGTAGCAGAGGTTGTTTGTCAAGGACTGCAAACTGTCTGCTGAGAAATTATTCTCATCCCACAATACATGGTAGTGGGCAGGTCTGCTGGTTCCCTGCTCACAAAGCCCCAAAACCAGAATCAGGACTCCATATCATAACATTAACCTCATCAGACAAACTCTATAGCACATTCCCCCAGCTCACACAGTTACTGAGTCCCACTACTTTGATCCATCTTGAATGGAAAATGTTCAAGTTGTGTATCTCTCTGCTCAAAACTATGAAGCACAATCTGTGGATTCTCATCTCACTTGTATGGAGATGAGAACCATACAAGTGTGGCGTAAAAGGACAACAGCATGTCTTTGAAAGACAGATCAACAGGCAACCTGAATCCCTGCATGGCTGCAAAGATAGAAATCAAATTCTGTAGGGTGGCAGATTTTTGAGTCCACAACTGTGCCTGAAACATTGCCAAACAAAATCCACAAAGCATTAGAGGGCTGACATACACGAGCACAAGTATTTGACTTCTGATTGTATTTTCAGAAAGCTGCAAACTATCTTTTGCTGAAGTGCTCCAAACTAGTGTTCCACGATATCTTTATCTACCTGGAAAATGGCAATTCAACTAGGCTCTATGTACTTAGCCATGCAACAGATAATGACCCTTGAAAGACATGACTAATTATAAATATTGCTTGTGAAAAATGACAGTAAAATCTGGATGGGTGTTCAATCTTTGCAAGCTATCACACCCTGCCTATCACAAATTCATTCAACTGAAACAATGATGCCAGAGAGTTACAGGCACAACAGCAATGCCAAAAGGAAACAACCTGGGAGTATATTCCCACTACGGTCAACAGTGCGGTTGTCATTGTGATTGCTGGCAAAGAGGCGTGTATGGTGACGTTTCTGCACCACCACAAATGTGACAGGTGGCTGGTAGTCTGGCTCGAGTGATGCACAAGCCTTTCGGATGGCATCAAGCTCATAAAGAAGGACTTGATAGAATTGTCCCTCACTTACACCATCCCTGCAACCATGGATAAATTAACAATGAACTGGCTCAAGACGAGTTCCTCCTATCACTAGTAGGTGTCTTCAATGCGTCATCACAGCTCTGAACATAGCAGAAGATTTGGAGTGTCCCAAAAGTATACAGCACTGATACCCACCAGCATATGAAATGAAAACTTCTGTAACACATTTCTCACTGCAAATACATTAGAGAACTGGGTTCTGGTCAGACAAGGAAAACCTGTAAAAGATGATGCGCTGAGGCTTTTGATGTGTTGCTCTCCGAAAAGATATTAAAAGTTCCCTGTCATGAACAGAGAGGGATCAAACCTCAGTTGAAAGCTGGAGCAAGACATTTTCCCCCATGAAGATAATGAACCAATCTCTGCATCACCATTATTGAGTTGAAAGAGAAAAAGGTCCAAAGAAAGGAGTATTACTTTATCATGCCACCTGTACAATGGCCTCTCTGGGGATCCACCCAAGTTTTGTAGAGGTCTTGAATCAACTCCTGTCGGTGTGTTTGAGCACAAACTAGACCAGCATACTTGGTGACTTCAGGCCAGTCCTGTGAAGCTACCACCTATTTCCAGCCAGAATTCCAAGAAATCAACCACCATGCTTTACAACTTCCAACCCCTAACTTACAAGAGCTACATTCAAGAGCTGGAATGCAATGATTTATGTGGGAACACAAGAAGCTAGAAATCATCAGGTGGCAAAAACTCTGATTAAGAGAAACTCACTGCTGCAATGGAAGGGCTTGAATCCTCTCCAGGATGTGGATGTGTGACATCAGCACCAAATATGATGGTGGGAATGTCACTTACTAATGGGATTCTTCGTGAGAGTGCATCAACCAAGACAGTGTTCCGGCCCCCAACCTGTCCTCCCAGCAAGCCAGTAACACATGAGTAGCCACCCAAATCAACCCTGCAACTGTACAATTCTCCTCTCCAAGACTTTCAACCTCCAACAGGACTTAAACAATGACAAGGTTGTCTCACAAACAATGTACCTTCACATTGATCTTCAGAGCCACATTGGCCAAATACTGTTTGCTCATCTTGTAAACATGCTTGGTCAGACAGCATTGTGACACTACCCCAAGGACAGTCTCACACTGCTTCTTCAAGTCACCTACATCCACAACTACACTATAAGAAAACAGTAACAGTCCCCCATACATCTGAGTAAAGTGCAGACATCCCTAAATGCAAGTATAAACAGAGCAGCTAACTGACTGCCACCACATACCCAGGACCATCAACAAGCAGATCTAGAAGTTCTCAAATTCTGACAGAAAGCTCACTGAACAGCTTACACACCGTAAAGTGATCCATTGCTATCAGGCAGAATCGCCACAAGGAGATCTAAGCCTTTGTCCTTAGTCCTTTTCTTAACTTCCTCACACAGATGTGTAAGAGCACGCTCTGAATGCTCTGGGCGCACACTCCGAACTGGAACTATTGGCTCAAGATGAAAATCCTGCTCCATACAACATACCAGCTTTAGAACATTGCAAGAAGGAATGCAATCCAAGCACAAACTGACAGCTGAGACAGTGGAACACATTACCATTCCAGAGGTATGGCACATTCGAGCCAACTCAGAGCAAAATGCAGCAGCAGCATTCTCTTGAACACTTCTTGAAAAATTGAGACAGGCCCAGTGGCTGACAACTCCACCATTCACCATTTTCTGCAAATCAGAGAAGATATCAATTACCAGTAAAAAGTAATGCTGTACCCATTGATAATCCAGCACTACATCTCAGGTCACCTAATCTCTGGACCCACAGTAGAGGCAAATTAGTGACATTGACACCATTAGATGCCAAGAGCTGGTCAGCATCCTGAAAGATGGTCACACCACGTTTTTAACATTGGCATGAGACAGGCCAAAGCAGACAACAGGCACACATCCAGAATCATAATCTGAAATAAGCAACATAAGTGATTGACTGACATCATAAGCTGGTGCAACTTCTCCTGCAAATCATGACTTTCTAATTGCACAATAGCTGCAAGACATCTTCATCACAGCAGCTTCAATCCAGCAAGCACAAAAGAAGTTGTCATGACCTGAACACAGCAATTTTGCATACCTTGTTCATCATATTCCACTGTCCCACTTGAGGAAGGCATTCTTTCTCTCTCCCAGTATCATGATACTTGAGCTACAAAGTCACCCAAAATACAGTAAGAATCAATTGCAACAGGTTAGATCTAGCAGGCACTTGTCAGGTACACAAGCATGTGATGGGAAGAGACAAACCCGAGGAGCTGGTAGAATACGAGCCTCCACTTGTGCAAGGTGAGCACTGATGCGAATACCGAATTCCTGTGCATATGGATCCTGATGGTATGCATTATGATTCACAGTCTGCAACCCACCCACAAAAGACACACATGCCAATTCAAATGATGGAATTACACAAAGATCCAAAGGCATATTGCACATTTGAAAACACTCGAGAGAGCCATCAGCACAAAGTCCATACAAATTGAAAAAACAAGAGACATCCACTAAGTCCTGATCAAGCAGAACAGCCACACAGGCAGACTCCAGAGCAAACAAGAACCTGCAAAATATCCTTCTCGCGTTCATAAGGTCGCTGGCAGGTGACTTTCAGGAGAGCTGTAATCTGCTTTTCATTCAAGCGCTTTGAGTACCGCTGACCTTCCACAATTTTGCACACCTCCATAGGAAGATAGTTGGGTCTTTGTTGATTGCCAACTTGAAGGCATGGCAAGAATGGGTGGCGAATGACATACC
>Ga0116227_10016431_pt1 | contig 10622 bp, 10 predicted proteins | sample S1TSphgellanicum_FD_89693 | JGI IMG/M metagenome (GOLD analysis project Ga0116227, IMG submission 89693) | Host-associated microbial communities from peat moss isolated from Minnesota, USA - S1T2_Fb - Sphagnum magellanicum MG | ecosystem: Host-associated > Plants > Peat moss > Unclassified...
ACGCGGTTCGGACCGAGACGCACGTGCATCCAGCCGATCAGCTTACGTTCCCAGAGGATCAGGTAAGCCACGCACAGCAGGATCACGACGGCTACCACCAGGATGCGCACCAGTGCCCACACCGTGGGCCATGCCGCACCGAGAAGTTGAGTGCCGCCCGAGTTGATCGATTCGAACATTTACGCCTTCTCCACCAGCAGTTCACCGAACAGGCTGCCCAGCGCTGCACCGGCAGGCGTGGCCGCCGATACGCGGACGACTGTCTCCGCAAGATTTGCATCGCGCACGGCCGGCAACTGGACCGAGCGCTCACCCTGGCGCACGCGCACCGCGTCGCCGTCTTTCAGACCCAGCTTGTCGAACAGCGCAGCCGGCAGGCCGACGGTGTTCGCCACCCGTGCAGCCGCCGTCAGATGCAGCGATTCCGCGCGGCGCACCAGCGGGTCGGCGTGGTAGATCGGCACATCGGCAATGCGCTCGAACGCGCCGTCGGCCGCTTTGGCTGCCGTACCGCGTGCCACTGCGACGCCGGTCTTGTTCGACAGACGCGCGCTCAGGTCGCCGTCGCCGAGCGCGGCCTTGCGCACTTCTTCCGAAGTATCGAATTCGAAGCCCGGCAGGCCGAGCAGGCTGCCCAGCACGCGCAACACCTTCCATGCCGGACGCGTGTCGCCCAGCGGACGCACTACGCCGTTGAAGGTCTGCACCGTGCCTTCCGCGCTGACGAAGGTGCCGGCCGTTTCCGTGAACGGCGCGATCGGCAGCAGCACGTCGGCGTATTCGGCGCCGGTCTGGAACGGCGACAGCACCACCACCATTTCAGCCTGGTTCAACGCGGCCAGGGCTTGCGCCGGGTTGGCCGTGTCGAACTCCGGTTCGACGTTGAGCAGCACGTAACCCTTGCGCGGCTGTTCGAACACTTCGCGAGCGTTCAGACCGCCTGCGCCCGGCAGCGCGCCGGCGAGGTGAGCGCCCACCGTGTTCGCCGCTTCCGTGAGGAAGCCGAGCGTGGCGCCGGTGGTGTCCGCGATCCATTGGGCCGCGGCGTGAATACGGGCAAAGTCCGGGTGACGCACTGCGGCGTTGCCGAGCAGCACGAGGCGCAGTTCGCCCGCTGCGAGCGACGCTGCCACTTGCTTGTGCGCATCGCTCGGCTGTGTGCCGGCGAAGACTTCCGGCAAAGCCGCACCGCGCGCTTCGGAGACCGCAGCGGCGACACCGGCGAGTTCGCCGAGCCATGCGGACGGCGCGGCCACCACGCGTTTTGCTTCCGGGATCAGCGCGTTGTCGTTGGTGGCTTGCACGAGCGTCAGTTGCGCGCCGCCCTTGGCGGCCTGGCGCAGACGCGCGGCCAGCAGCGGGTGATCGCGGCGCAGGTCCGAGCCGATGATGAACGCCGCGTCGACGTTCGACAGGTCGGCAACCTTCGCGCCAAGCCAAGGCGTACCGTTGACCGGTGCCGAGAAATCCGCCTGACGCAGGCGGAAGTCGACGTTAGGCGTGCCGACTGCTTGCGCGAGTTGCTTCAGCAGGAACAGTTCTTCGACGGTGCTGTGGGCGCTGCCGAGAGCGGCCAGCGCGTCTGCGCCATGGTCGTCCTTGATGCCCTTCAGGCCCTTCACGACGTAGTCGAGCGCCGTCTGCCAGTCGGTTTCGACCCACTTGCCGCCTTGCTTCAGCATCGGCTGCGTGAGGCGTTCCGGGCTGTTCAGGCCTTCGTACGAGAAGCGGTCCTTGTCCGAGATCCAGCATTCGTTGATGGCTTCGTTCTCGAACGGCAGCACGCGCATCACGCGGTTGTTCTTGACCTGCACCACCAGATTTGCGCCGACGGAATCGTGCGGGCTCACCGACTTGCGGCGCGACAGTTCCCACGTGCGGGCGCTGTAGCGGAACGGCTTGCTGGTGAGCGCGCCGACCGGGCACAGATCGATCATGTTGCCCGACAGTTCGGAGTCGACCGTCTTGCCGACGAACGAGGTGATTTCCGAATGCTCGCCGCGGCCCAGCATGCCCAGCTCCATCACGCCGGCAATTTCCTGGCCGAAGCGGACGCAACGCGTGCAGTGAATGCAACGCGTCATTTCTTCCATCGAGATCAGCGGGCCGACGTTCTTGTGGAACACCACGCGCTTCTCTTCGCTATAGCGCGAGGACGACTTGCCGTAGCCCACCGCCAGATCCTGCAACTGGCATTCGCCGCCCTGGTCGCAGATCGGGCAGTCGAGCGGGTGGTTGATCAGCAGGAATTCCATCACGGCTTGCTGACCCTGCACGGCCTTGTCGGACTTGGTGCGCACGATCATGCCCGCCGACACCGGCGTGGCACAGGCGGGCACGGCCTTCGGCATCTTTTCGACGTCGACCAGGCACATCCGGCAGTTGGCCGCAATCGACAGCTTCTTGTGATAGCAGAAGTGAGGAATGTACGTGTCGACCTTATGCGCAGCCTGGATCACCATGCTGCCTTCAGGCACCTCTACTTTCTTGCCGTCTATTTCAAGTTCAACCATGATGGTCAATCTTCCTTAACCTGTTACCGCTCAATCGTTCGCCCGTTCATCGCCACACAGCGAAGAACCCCGCGGTTGACGCTTCTGGTGGATGGGCCGCTTGTTGCCGACCCGTCGTTCGCTGTTTGTTTAAGCCGCCACCGTTTCCGAAGCATGCGCTGCGCCGGCATGACCGCCCACGAGGCAGTGCTTGTGCTCGACGTGATATTCGAACTCGTCCCAGTAGTGCTTGAGCATGCCGCGCACCGGCATGGCCGCTGCATCGCCGAGCGCGCAAATCGTGCGGCCCATGATGTTGCCGGCCACGGAATTCAGCAGGTCCAGATCTTCCTTGCGGCCGAGGCCGTGCTCGATACGATGCACGACGCGATACAGCCAGCCCGTGCCTTCGCGGCAAGGCGTGCACTGACCGCAGGACTCTTCGTAATAGAAGTACGACAGACGCAGCAGCGAACGGACCATGCAGCGGGTCTCGTCCATCACGATCACCGCGCCCGAACCGAGCATCGATCCCGCCTTGGCGATCGAGTCGTAGTCCATGTCCGTATGCATCATCATCTCGCCCGGAATCACCGGCGCGGACGAGCCGCCAGGAATCACGGCCTTGATCTTCTTGCCGCCGCGCATGCCGCCGGCGAGATCCAGCAGCGTCGCGAACGGCGTGCCGAGCGGAACTTCATAGTTGCCCGGACGTTCGACGTCGCCCGACACCGAGAAAATCTTCGTGCCGCCGTTGTTCGGCTTACCCAGTTCCAGGTAAGTCTGCGGACCGACCGTCAGCAGGAACGGCACGGCTGCGAATGTTTCGGTGTTGTTGATCGTGGTCGGCTTGCCGTACACGCCGAAGCTCGCCGGGAACGGCGGCTTGAAGCGCGGCTGGCCCTTCTTGCCTTCCAGCGACTCGAGCAGCGCGGTTTCTTCGCCGCAGATATAGGCGCCGTAACCGTGGTGCGCATGGAGCTGGAACGAGAAGCCCGAGCCCATGATGTTGTCGCCGAGGAAACCGGCGCGGCGCGCTTCTTCCAGCGCCTCTTCGAAGCGGCGGTACTCCGCGAAAATCTCGCCGTGGATATAGTTGTAGCCCACGGTGATGCCCATCGCGTACGCGCCGATAGCCATGCCTTCGATCAGCGCATGCGGGTTATAGCGCAGGATGTCGCGATCCTTGAACGTGCCCGGCTCGCCTTCGTCCGAATTGCAGACGAGATACTTTTGCCCCGGGAACTGACGCGGCATGAAGCTCCACTTCAGACCGGTCGGGAAGCCTGCGCCCCCACGGCCACGCAGGCCCGACGCCTTGACGTCGGCAATCACCTGCTCGGGCGGAATCTTCTCTTCCAGAATACGGCGCAGCTGGGCGTAACCGCCGCGCGACACGTAGTCTTCGAGATGCCAGTTGTCGCCGTTCAGGCCGGCGAGAATCAGCGGTTTGATGTGACGATCGTGAAGTGACGTCATTTCGAGAGCTCCTCGAGCAGCTGGTCGATCTTCGCGCGGCTCATGAAGCTGCACATGCGATGGTTGTTCACCAGCATCACCGGCGCATCGCCGCACGAACCCATGCACTCACCTTCTTTCAAGGTGAACTTGCCGTCCGCGGTGGTTTCGCCGAAGTCGATGCCGAGCTTCTGCTTCAGGTATTCGGCCGCGCTTTCCGAGCCGCCGTCCGGACCGAGCTGGCACGGCAGGTTCGTGCAGAGCGTGATCTTGTGCTTGCCGACCGGCGACGTCTCGTACATCGTGTAGAAGGTCGCAACCTCCTGCACGGCGACTGCGGGCATGCCGAGATAGTCCGCGACGAACTGCATCAGTTCGGGCGACAGCCAGCCATGCTCTTCCTGAGCAACGGCCAACGCCGCCATGACGGCGGACTGTTGCTGACCGGCGGGATACTTCGCGATCGCACGATCGATTTCTTTCAGGCCTTCAGCTGAGATCATTTTCAGACACGACTCTTTCAATTCCTACCGAACGAAAACCCGTCGCGCGCTGCATGTTGCGACAGACCCGGCGTTCCTTTGCTTGACACGCGCACGCTACGGCTGCGACGCGCGCGCCACGATGAAAACCGCTCTTAACGATCGATTTCGCCGAACACGATGTCCTGTGTGCCGATAATCGTCACGGCATCCGCAATCATGTGACCGCGCGCCATTTCGTCGAGCGCGGCCAGATGCGCATAACCCGGCGCGCGAATCTTCAGACGGTACGGCTTGTTCGCGCCGTCCGAGATCAGATAGATGCCGAACTCGCCCTTCGGATGTTCGACTGCCGCGTATGCTTCGCCTTCCGGCACGTGGAAGCCTTCCGTGAAGAGCTTGAAATGGTGAATCAGCTCTTCCATGTTCGACTTCATGCCGACGCGCGACGGCGGCGCAATCTTATGATTGTCGATCATTACGGGGCCCGGATTGTTGCGCAACCACTCAATGCATTGTTTCGCAATCCGAGTTGATTGACGCATTTCTTCGACGCGAACCAGGTAGCGGTCGTAACAATCGCCGTTCACGCCCACCGGAATGTCGAAGTCCAGCTTGTCATACACTTCATACGGCTGCTTCTTGCGCAGATCCCACTCGACGCCCGAGCCGCGCAGCATCGCGCCGGTCATGCCCAACTGCAACGCACGCTCCGGGCTCACCACGCCAATACCGACCAGACGCTGCTTCCAGATCCGGTTGTCGGTGAGGAGCGTTTCGTATTCGTCGACACAATGCGGGAAGCGGGTGAAGAAGTCGTCAATGAAGTCGAGCAACGAACCCTGGCGGGTCTCGTTCATCTTCGACAGCGCCTTCGCGTTGCGAATCTTCGATGCCTTGTACTGCGGCATGGCTTCCGGCAGATCGCGATACACACCGCCCGGACGATAGTAAGCCGCGTGCATCCGGGCGCCGGACACCGCTTCGTACACGTCCATCAGGTCTTCGCGCTCGCGGAACGCATACAGAAACACCGCCATGGCGCCAACGTCGAGCGCGTGCGAGCCGATCCACATCAGGTGGTTCAGCACACGCGTGATTTCGTCGAACAGCACGCGGATGTACTTGGCACGCACCGGCACGTCGATGCCGAGCAGCTTTTCGATGGCCATCACGTAGCCGTGCTCGTTGACCATCATCGACACATAGTCGAGGCGGTCCATGTACGGCACGGACTGGATGAACGTCTTGGTTTCCGCGAGCTTTTCGGTGGCGCGGTGCAGGAGGCCGATATGCGGGTCGGCGCGCTGGATCACTTCGCCGTCGAGTTCGAGCACAAGGCGCAGCACACCGTGCGCGGCCGGGTGCTGCGGGCCGAAGTTAAGCGTGTAGTTTTTGATCTCTGCCATGGCGTTCCCTTAGTGTTTCAGACCGCCATAGCGATCCTCGCGGATCACGCGCGGCGTGATTTCCCGCGGCTCGATCGTCACAGGCTGATAGACGACGCGCTTCTCTTCCGGGTCGTAACGCATTTCAACGTAGCCGGAGACAGGGAAATCCTTGCGGAACGGGTGACCGATGAAACCGTAGTCGGTCAGAATACGGCGCAGGTCCGGGTGACCTTCGAAGACGATGCCGAACAGGTCGAATGCTTCGCGCTCGTACCAGTTGGCCGAATTCCAGATGTCGACCACGGACGGGATCAGCGGCACGTCGTCGTCCTGCGCGAATACGCGTACACGCAGACGCCAGTTGTTCGCCACCGACAGCAGATGCAACACGGCGGCAAAACGCGGACCGTCGTAAGCGCCGTCGCCGTAGGTCTGGTAGTCGACGCCGCACAGGTCAACCAGCTGCTCGAAGCGCAGCGACAAATCGTCGCGGAGGCGCGTCGCAATATCTTGATATTCTCTTGCACTCACGACGATTGTGAGCTCGCCGATTGCTTCGGTGATGCTCAGCAGGCGGCCGCCAAAGGCCGCCTCGAGGTTCGCTTTAAGGGTCTCGAGTTTGCTTGCCATATTGTGGGGGTGGCTCTGGCCTTATTGACGTGCGATGGTGTTGGTGCGACGGATCTTCGCCTGTAGCTGGATCACGCCGTAGACCAGCGCTTCTGCAGTGGGCGGACAACCCGGCACATAGACATCGACCGGCACGATCCGATCGCAACCACGTACCACTGAATACGAATAGTGATAGTAGCCGCCGCCGTTCGCGCACGAACCCATCGAGATCACCCAGCGCGGTTCGGCCATCTGGTCGTAGACCTTGCGCAGAGCGGGCGCCATCTTGTTGCACAGCGTGCCGGCGACGATCATCACGTCCGACTGACGCGGACTCGGACGAAACACCACGCCGAAACGGTCAAGGTCATAACGGGCGGCGCCCGCATGCATCATCTCGACCGCGCAACACGCGAGACCGAACGTCATCGGCCACAGGGAGCCGGTGCGCGTCCAGTTGATCAGCTTGTCAGCCGTGGTGGTGACAAACCCTTCCTTCAAGACCCCTTCGATACTCATTTGCTTTCCACTCCAGACGGGGCGGCTAGCACTCGCCACCCACGCAAACCGGCGATTAATCCATCATTCCCAGTCCAGCCCGCCCTTCTTCCAGATGTAGGCGAAGCCCAACAGGAACTCGAGCAGGAAAATCATCATTGCCATGAAGCCGGGCCAGCCGATGTCGCGCAGGGCTACGCCCCACGGGAACAGGAACGCGGTTTCAAGATCGAAAATGATGAAGAGAATGGCGACGAGATAGTAGCGCACATCGAATTTCATGCGCGCATCTTCGAATGCTTCGAAGCCGCACTCGTATGGTGCGTTCTTCTCGGTATCGGGCCTGTTCGGACCGAGGATCTTGCCAATACTGACCAGTGCTACGCCTAAACCAGTGCCCACCAGGAGGAACAACAAGACGGGGTAATAGGCTGCGAGGTTCAAGACTATCCTCAATCGGTTGGTTCTGAGTGCCGCCAGGGACTAGATCACCCGGCACGAAATTACTTCGGCGCGCTTGACGCTGCAACTTTAACGCAAACACCAGCCAGAAGCGAAAATGCCAGCCGAAGCGAAGCAAGCGGCTGGCATTTAGATAACATTGGTGCCGACGGCGAGACTCGAACTCGCACAGCTTTCGCCACTACCCCCTCAAGATAGCGTGTCTACCAATTTCACCACGTCGGCACTACTGCAATCCGGGAAATCAACTTGTAAAACCCGCGAATCGCTTCAAGACTTAGATTGTAACTGGTTCAAACAGTTTGTTCAACGCACCACAGCCACTTTTCCCGAAAATTTATTTCGGCACGTCCTGGCCCGGCGTCGATGCGGCCACTGCCGGCGCCGCACCCGATGCACCAGCCGGCACGGCTGCGGACGACGCCGCAACCGGAGCGGTCGCTACCGCGCCAAGCAAGCCTGCAGAAGGCTTGGCGTGATATGAGCCGAGGTACGTGAGGGTCAGCGTGCTGATAAAAAAGACCGCTGCAAGCACCGCGGTGGTACGCGACAGGAAGTTAGCCGAACCCGTCGCACCGAACAGACTGCCCGATGCGCCGCTGCCAAAAGCAGCGCCCATGTCGGCGCCCTTACCGTGCTGCAGCAACACGAGGCCGATGACCCCAAGCGCCGACAACAACTGAACGACGATAATCAATGTTTTCAAAACCAGCATCACACTCACCTGAGTCTTTATTTAATCGCGCGGCACAAGGCGCACCGCACGCAATGGGTCTTCCTCACCCGGGCAACCTGCTTACTGCGTGACGCTCACCGCGCCGGCCGCCTTGCAGATTGCCAGGAAATCCTGGTCCTTCAACGACGCGCCGCCAATCAGGCCACCGTCGATATCCGGCTGACGGAACAACTCTTCCGCATTCTCCGGCTTCACGCTACCGCCATACAACAGTGCTACGTCGGGCGCACCCTTCGCAACGAGACGCGCACGCAGGAACGCGTGAACCTGCTGGGCCTGTTGCGCCGTGGCGCTCTTGCCGGTGCCGATCGCCCAAACAGGCTCGTACGCGACGACAATGCGCGCCGCCTCTTCGGACGACAACTTCGCCAGCACCTCGTCCAGCTGCACACCGACCACCTGCTCGGTCTTGCCTGCCTCGCGCTCTTCGAGCGTTTCGCCGACACAGACAATAGGCGTCAACCCCGCTTCGAGCACACGCTGCGTCTTGACGGCCACCAGCTCCGCACTCTCGCGGTGATAAGCCCGGCGCTCCGAGTGCCCGACGATGGCCAGCGACGCACCGAAGTCAACGGCCATCGGCGCGGCTACTTCGCCCGTGTAGGCGCCCTCGGCGTAGGCCGAGACGTCCTGCACGCCCCACACGACGCGACTGCCGTCCAGCAGCGCCTGCGCCTGCGCGAGATACGGGCACGGTACACAGACCCCAACCCGGACGTCGTCCGGCAGCGCTCCGGCGCCCTGCGCGACGGCCTGGAGCAGAGCCGTGTTGCCGGCCAGCCGCCCGTGCATCTTCCAGTTACCGACTACCAGCTTCGCTCGTTGTTTCGACATCGTCTCGTCTTGTCGTTTCGTCCTGCAGTGGCAGGCAGGTGCGGTTTGCGCAGAATGTGCAGCCTCATTTGCAACCCGGCTGCCCACCTTTCGGAATCATGCAGCGCACGCAAAACACGCAATTTTACTGTGACCAGGCGGATCGGGTCAAACCGGGTGTGTCAAGCCGGCTGTGTCAGCCCGGCCCAATCCAGCATGATCTTGCCCACATGCGTACTGCTTTCCATCAGCGCGTGCGCTTCGGCGGCTTGCGCAGCCGGGAACACCTTGTAGATCACCGGCTTGATCCGGCCGTCCTCGAGGTGCGGCCACACCCGGGCCTTGAGCTGCGCCGCGACCTTCGCCTTGAATTCGACGGGCCGCGGACGCAAGGTCGAACCGGTTATCGTCAGACGACGGCGCAGGATCTCGTGCAGGTTCAGCTCCGCTTTCGCGCCGCCCAACGTTGCGATCAGCACGATCCGGCCGCCGTCGGCCAGCGCGGTCAACTCGCGCGGCACGTAGTTGCCCGCCACCATGTCGAGAATCACGTCGACACCGCGATCGTTCGTCAGCGACTTGAGGACTTCGACGAAGTCTTCAGTTTTATAGTTGATCGCACGTTCGGCGCCCAACTGTTCGCAAGCGCGGCACTTGTCGTCGGACCCCGCCGTGGCAAACACGCGAAAGCCCAAGGCATGGGCGATCTGGATGGCCGTCACGCCAATGCCGCTCGAGCCGCCCTGCACCAGCAAGGTTTCGTTGGGGCCGCCCTCGCCCGCGCCCAGTTGCGCGCGCTCGAACACGTTGCTCCAGACGGTAAAGAAGGTTTCCGGCAACGAAGCCGCTTCGATATCCGAGAGCCCCTTGGGCACCGGCAGACACTGCGCGAGCGGCGCGGCGGCATATTCGGCGTAACCGCCGCCTGCCAGCAATGCGCAGACGCGATCGCCGATTTTCAGTCCGAACGGGTTGTGCTTCTCGTCGATCGTCCCGCCGACGATCTCCCCCGCCACTTCCAGCCCCGGCAGATCCGACGCGCCCGGCGGCGGCGCGTAGCCGCCCTTGCGCTGGAACACGTCCGGACGATTCACGCCCGAGGCCGCCACCTTGATCAGCACTTCACCCGCTTTCGGCTGCGGCGTGGGCCGCTCCGCGAGCTTCAAGACGTCCGGCGCACCGAATTCGGTAATTTCGATCGCTTTCATCTGCGTCACCTCCAAGGTTTGGATTGGACTGCCAACCTGGCTTTGGCCCGGTTGGCAGTGCGATCCACCCTGCATGAAAAACGGCCGGCGCGCCTTCACGCTGCCGGCCGTTCCCTACCTTACTGCATTACTGCGGAGTCGGTTCGCTTTGCGGTGCGCCCGACGCGCCGTCGTTCAGCAACGCCTTCGCCGACAAACGCACGCGGCCCTTCTCGTCCGTCTGGATGACCTTGACCTTCACCTGCTGACCATCCTTCAGGTAGTCGTTGATGTCCTTGATGCGCTCGTTGGCGATCTCGGAGATGTGCAACAGACCATCCTTGCCCGGCAGGATGTTCACGATCGCGCCGAAATCGAGCAGCTTGAGCACGGTGCCTTCGTAGACCTGGCCCACTTCGACTTCCAGCGTGATGTTCTCGATACGCTTCTTCGCTTCGGCCATGCCTTCGCTGCTGGTGCTGGCGATGGTG
>Ga0116227_10016432_pt1 | contig 10621 bp, 7 predicted proteins | sample S1TSphgellanicum_FD_89693 | JGI IMG/M metagenome (GOLD analysis project Ga0116227, IMG submission 89693) | Host-associated microbial communities from peat moss isolated from Minnesota, USA - S1T2_Fb - Sphagnum magellanicum MG | ecosystem: Host-associated > Plants > Peat moss > Unclassified...
GGAATTCGCCCGCGGCTACGAGGACCCGTCGGTCGCTCGATCCGGATTCACGGCCATCTGCAAGCTCTCCGGCGTGGGAATCGGGCCGAACGAATTCGTCATCGTCGCGCTCGGCGACGGCAACGTCGCCTACGAGATTGCCCGCCGGCCGTTCATCGTCGTTCCGTCCCGCGAGTTGCTCGTGGGACAGCGCGCGCCGCTGGGCCGGATGCACGTCTGCATCGACGACGTCGCGACCTTGCACGATCCCGCCGCCTTCAACGGCCGGCGCCTGCGCGCCACGGCCGGGGAAGACATCTACATTCGCGGCTGGGCGCTCGACCTCGAAGCGGGTAGCGCGCTCGGCTCGGCGCTCGGCATCTTCGACGGCTCGCAATGCATCCTCGGCGTTTACGGACTTCCGCGCGACGACGTGGTCGCGGCCACGTCCTTGACGGGCGCGCGCAAATGCGGTTTTACGCTCCGGCTGCCGACGAAGGGATTGCTGCCCGGCACGCATAGTCTCGACGTCGCCTGCATCAGCGCGGACGCGACGTCGTATACCATCCACCACGTGGCGGATCTGGAATTAGCCGAGTTGGAGCCGGCGGACGCGTCGTAGCGACCTGCCCGAGACTCGCCCGCGCGCCGTCTTGGTCCTCGGCATGCATCGCAGCGGCACGAGCGCGATCGCCCGTTGTCTGCGCGCCCTCGGGCCATACCTCGGCGATAATTTCTTGAACCCCGAGCCCGACAATCCGACGGGCTTCTGGGAAGATAAGGGCATCTTCGATATCAACGAACGGGTGCTGGCGGCCTTCGGGATTTCGTGGACGGACGTTTGCCTGATCGAGCGTTTTCGCTTCGGCGAGCCTCGCATCGCCGAGCTGCAGCGCGAGGCCGTCGACTATCTGCGTGGCGCCTTCGAACCGCACGCGCTGTGGGCATTCAAGGATCCGCGCACGGTTCGCCTATTGCCGTTCTGGGGCGGCGTGCTGGACGAACTGGGCCGCGACGTCAGCTATCTGATCGTGATCCGCAGCCCGCGCAGCGTCGCGCTCTCGTTATTGCGGCGCCAAGGCACCGACCCGGCGACGGCTCACCGGCTCTGGCTCGTCCACATGGTTCCGTACCTGTCGGACGTCGCCGGGAAGCCCTTCGTGGTCGTCGATTACGACTCGTTCCTGCGCGAGCCGCGCGAGCAACTCGCGCGCATCGCTCGCGCGCTGAACCTGCCGGCTTCGGCCGCGGCGGCGCCGCCCGAGATCGACCGGCTCGCCGCCGAATTCCTCGATTACGGGCTGCGCCACAGCCGCTTCTCGCGATTCGACTTCGACGACGGCAGCGACGTGAGCCGCCTGACCGGTGAAGCGTACCTGTGGTTGTACGAATTGGCGTGCGACCGGATCGAACCGGGTACCTCGCCGTTCTGGCCGGTGTGGGCCGGCATCCGCATGCGGCTCGAGCAACTCGAGCGCGCGCGCGCTATCCCGTCGTGAGCTGCAATTCCGCGATGCGATGCGTGACGTACGAACGGCCGTCCGGAGCGACCAGCGCCACGTCGAGCGTATGGGAGCCGGGCGCGATCATTTGGGTCGGCATGCGCAGCGTGAAGCCGCTCTTGTGGGCGCGCGGCGTCGCGAACGCTTGCGCCACGTCGTCGCGCGGCAATCCGTGGACGCCCATCACGCACTCCTCGCCGTCGAAGACGCCGAAGATGCCGGCCGGGCCGCTCTGCGTTTCCAAATCGACGGCCCAGCCGCGCACGTAGATCACGTCGCCGATTTTGGCCGAGAGCCGCTTGCTCGAGAAGGCGCCCGGATCGCGCAGCGTGGCGACGTCGTCGATCTGGACCCGCATTCGCCCCTCGGCCGATTTGGTCAAGTGCGCGAGGTGTTCGCGCGACGGGATCAGCTCGAAGTTTTGGCGCGCCAACTCGTAATAGGTCTCGCCCTCGCCGAGGACGGCGACGACGAAGTGGTGCGATCCCACCGGTAACTCCACGAGTTTGCCGATCGACGCAAATCCGCAATCGCGGGCGCCGGGGTCGTTGAAGGCGTTCGCGATGTCTTCGCGCGGCTTACCGTACGTCGTCTCGAACCAGGCGTCGTCGTTTACCACGACGATGACGCCCCGCGCCGGTCGTGGCGGATCCGGCACCAAACACCAGCCGCGCACGTAGAGGCTGGACCCTTTGGGAACCCGCTGCGTGTGTTCGGGATCCGCGTCGCGCAGGAGCGTGTCGACGAAGCGCCATTCGTCGAGCTTCCCGAGTGCCGCGCCCGAACTCTTGACGAGCGCGGTCGGATACCCGCGCAGGATCACGCTCGCTCCCTCAACGCCGGGACGGAGTCATACCAGTTGATGGTTGGCGCGGCGCTCGGCGAGGTAGTCGCGAATCCCCTCTTGCCATGACGGAACGGGCGGCAGCCCCAGCGCGTCGAGCGCGGTGTGCGCGAGGACCGAAAAGGCCGGACGGCGTGCGAGGGTGGGGAACTCCGCACTCGTCGTCGGGGTGACCGGCACGTCGAAACCGGCTTGGCTGAGCACCTCGACGGCGAACTCGTACCAAGTGCATTGCCCGGTATTGGTAACATGATAGGTGCCATACCTTTTCGTTTCGACGATGCGGCCGATCGTCTCTGCGACGTGGCGCGTGTAGGAAGGGGAAAACGTGATATCGGTAACGACCCGAATCGGCTTCGCTTCGGCGGCTTGCGAGAGCATACGGTCGATGAACGTATATCCCTTCGTGCTGCTTCCGCGCGTGCCGTAGAGACCGCTCGTCCGAACGATGTACGCCTCGTCGAGGTGGCGACGGATCAGGAGTTCGCCGGCGTATTTCGAGATCGCGTAGGAGGAGAGCGGATGGGGCGACGCGTCCTCGGCGTACGGCTGCGTGGCCGTGCCGTCGAAAACGTAGTCGGTACTGACGTGCAGGAGCGCGACGCCGGCAGCCGCGCATTGCGCCGCTAACCCGTCGACGGCTAGCGCATTGACCGCGAAGGCCCGGTCGGGCCGCGTCTCGCAGAGCTCGACGTTGTGGAACGCGGCCGTATTGATGACGAGTTCCGGGCGGTACCGCACGAGCATCTTGGAAACGGCCGCCGGGATCTCGATGTCGACCACGCGATGATCGACCCCCGTCGGAGCGTGCCGGGCGAGCGCCGACATGAGGTCGGAGCCCAATTGTCCCGACGCTCCGATCACGACGATCCTCACGCCGCGGCCTAGTGCTTGACGGTGAGTTCGATCGGTCCGGCGCTCTCCGCTTTTCGCTTGGCGGCGACGAGGTTCGTCGCGAGGTGCAGGCTCTCGAACTGGCCGGCGTCGGTCCACCAGCCGGGCAGGACGTCGAAGTGGAGATCGCCCGCCGCGATGTAGGCGTTATTGACGTCGGTGATCTCGAGTTCGTTGCGCGCGGAGGGCTTGAGGCCCGCGATGAACGAGAACGCGCGCGCGTCGTAAAAGTAGACGCCGGTGACGGCGTAACGGCTCTTGGGAACCGCCGGCTTCTCCTCGATGCGCAAGATCCGGTCGCCCGCGATTTCGGGGACGCCGAAACGCTCGGGGTCGGGCACTTCCTTGAGCAGCACGCGCGCCCCGCTCGGTTGCCGTTCGAAGGCTCGCGCGTAGGGTTCGATGTCGTCCTCTAAGATGTTGTCGCCGAGGATGACGCACACGCGCTCGCCGTCGGCAAAGTGCTCGCAGAGCCGCAGCGCATCCGCGATGCCGCCCTCACCTTCCTGGTACGTGTAGTTGAGGTGCTTGAGCCCGAAGTCGCGACCGTTGCCGAGCAGTCGCAGGAAATCGCCCGCGGAGTTGCCGCCGGTCACGATCATGATCTCCGAGATCCCGGCTCGGCACAAGGTCTCGAGCGGATAGTAGATCATCGGTCGATCGTAGATGGGCAGCAGATGCTTGTTCGTGACCTTCGTGAGCGGCCGCAATCGGGAACCGAGCCCTCCCGCCAAGATGATACCCTTCATCGTGCTCCCCTTTCAGCGTACTGGCGTTTGTAATAGTCTCCGAAGGTTCCGCTTTTGATCGCGCGCCACCACGCTTCGTTTTCGCGGTACCACGCGACCGTCTCGAGCAGGCCGGTTTCGAAATCGCGGCGCGGCGACCAACCGAGCGCCTTGGCCTTCGACGAGTCGAGGGCATAGCGGCGGTCGTGACCGGGCCGGTCCAGCACGTGCCGCACGTGCGTTTCGAAGGACCGTCCGCACGCGCCGAGCAGGCGGCGCGTGATCTCGATGTTCGTGCGCGGCGTGCCGCCCCCGATGTTATAGGCGTTGCCGAGCTCGCCGTGTTCGAGTACGTGGAGGATGCCGCGCGCGTGGTCCTCGACGTGCAGCCAGTCGCGGATCTGCAAGCCGTCGCCGTAGACCGGCACGGGCTGATCGTCGAGCAAGTTCGTCACGAAGAGCGGGATGAGCTTCTCCGGGTATTGATAAGGACCGTACGTATTCGAGCCGCGCGTCACTAGGACCGGCGCGTCGTAGGTCGTGTGGTAGGCGAAGACCTGGAGGTCGCCGCCCGCTTTGCTCGCCGCGTACGGCGAGCGGGGTGCGATCGGATCGGTTTCCTTCGATTCGCCCGCGGGCACGTGACCGTACACTTCGTCGGTCGAGACTTGCAGGTAGCGCGGGATGCGGTGGCGCCGGACGGCTTCCAGCAGCACGCACGTGCCCAGGATGTCGGTGTGCAGGAACTGCTCGGGCGCCAGGATCGACCGGTCGACGTGCGTTTCCGCCGCGAAATTCACGATCGCATCGACGCCGGCGCCGATGGCCGCGTCGACCGCGGCGACGTCGCAGATGTCGCCGTGCACGAAACGGTAGCGCGGATCGGTTTCGACCGAGGCCAGGTTAGCGGGATTCCCCGCGTACGTCAGCGCGTCGAGGTTGACGACGCGCACGTCCGGGCGCTCGGCGATCACCAGACGCACGAACATCGAGCCGATGAAACCCGAACCTCCCGTGACGAGCCACGTTCGGGTTTGGGCCGGCGCCGCGCCGGCGTCAGTGCGTTCGGATTGCAAAATTTTCCTGATCCAATGTGAGGTTCGGGCTATAGCAGGGATCCGCGGCGCGCGAGGTTTGCCAGCGCCGCTCCATGATCTCGATCTCGCTCTGAAAGCGCCTGATCTGCTCGGGCGTCTTTTCGTATCCGCGGCTCTTGGACTCGAAGTGGTAGAGCGTTACGTGAGGCAGATACACGTTGCGGTACCCGGCCTCGCGAATCTTGAGGCAGAAGTCCACATCGTTGAACGCGACGCCGAGATCTTCGTTCAGGCCGCCGACCTGGTCGTAGACCGAGCGCCTCAGCATGAGGCAGGCGGCCGTCACGGCCGAGTAGTTGTTGATCGAGCGCAGGGTGAAGAAGTAGCCCGGTGCCTGCCGCGGAAAATGTTTGTGGCTGTGTCCCGCCACGCCGCCGAGGCCGATGACGACGCCCGCGTGCTGGACCGAACCGTCGGGATAGAGCAACAGCGCGCCGACGGCGCCGATCGACGGCCGCTGCGCCTGCTCGACCATCGCTTCCATCCAATCGGGCGTTATCACCTCGGTATCGTTGTTGAGCAGCAGCACGTAGGGGCCGTCGCTCTGCGACACCGCGTAGTTATTGATGCGCGAGAAATTGAACGGAACGTCGTAGCGGATGACCTTGACCCGCCGCTCGCGTTTGCTCCACTTTTCGAACGTCTGCAGCGAGGCTTTTTCGTCCGAGCCGTTATCGAGCACGATGATCTCGAAGTCGCGATACGTCGTCTTGGAGAAGATCGAATTCAGACAGCGGTCGACGTCCTCACCGTGGTTGCGCGTGGGGATGATGACGCTGACCTTCCCGGGTTTGCGGATCTCGTAGCGCACGATGTAGACTCCGGGCGCATCGACCCGCATCTTGACCTTGCCCGGTTCGCCGCGGCGCGCGAGCGCTTCGGTGATCGCGCGCTCGGCGGCGGCGGCCGTGTACGGCTTGACGTCGCCGCTGGACGCCGTCGAACCGGAGTGCACCCGCCAATGGTAAAGTACTTTGGGAATGTGATGGATGCGGTCCGTGCGCTCCATCAGCCGCAGGACCAGATCGTAATCCTGGCTTCCGTCGAACCCGGGCCGCATGCCGCCCAGGTCTGCGACGAGCGTTCGCCGGTAGACGCCGAAGTGGCAGGTATACATCCGGGAGAGAAACGTATCGGGGTTCCAGTCCGGCTTGAAGAAGGGATCGCGCCGCTCGCCGGAATCGTCGATCTTGTCTTCGTCGGAATAGATCATGTCGACGTCGGGAACGCGGTTGGCGATCAGCGCGCATTCGAACAGCGCGTCGCGCGAGATCACGTCGTCGTGATCGAGCAGCGCGACGAACTCACCGGTCGCGATTTCGAGGGCCGAATTCATCGCGCGCGAGATATGGCCGTTCTCCGCGCGAAAGACCGTCTTGATCCGGGAATCGAGCTCGGCGTACTCCGCGAGAATGCGGCGCACGCCGGGATCGCGCGACGCGTCGTCGGCGATGCAGAGTTCCCAAAACGGATAGATTTGCTCGCGCACCGAGTCGATGGCGGCGCGCAGGTACGATTCGGGCGTGTCGTACGTCGCCATGATCACGCTGATCACGGGCCGGTGCGGCAAGAGCCCGACCATTTCGCGCATGCGCTGGAAATCGATTTCGCGCGGCCCGAACGTTCGCATCCAGACATCGTACGGATCGTCCCCGCCCACGAGGCTGCGCTCCGCTTCCAGCACGTCGCGCGCGTCGAGATACGCGGCGCGCATCAGCGTCACTTCATCGATGAGACGCTTCAAGACGCTCGCGAGCGCCGGCGCCGGACGGGCCGGCTGCGGTTCGCCGGGCGCCGCGGTGCGCGCGAGCCGTTGCTCCGCGCGTCCGCGCGCCATCAGCGCGCGGGCATCGGCGCCGAGAAAACGCAGTTGAGCGAACTTACTCCGCTCGACGACGCGATAGGCAACCGTAAGATCAGCGAGCCGCTTACGTTCGCGCTCGAGTTCCGCAAGGCGGTCTGACAGCTCCGGGATCACGTCGCGCAAATCGCCTGAATTCATAGCCCCTTAAAAGGCGCCTAGAAGATTAAAAGCCAAGATGACAGCGGCAGTGTATGAAGCCGGTGCACAGTTGTCTTTGGGCTCGATTCACATTTGTCGAGGCCCTATCCTGCGGAGGGTCTGTTGATTAGTCCGGGTGCGAAACGTTATCAGCTGCCGAATGAGTCCCCGGCAGGTGAGTTCGCTGCGGCCTCCGCACCGGAAATTATCGTTGCGCTGGTCGGCGACGGAAAGCGCGTTCTCGAAGTCGGTTGCGCCGACGAATTAATCTGCCGCCACTTGACGGCGCGCGGAAATCGTGTGACGGTTGTCGACTCCGACGCACTCGCCGGCGCGCCGGCGGACTCGCACGAGCGACGCGAAGAGATGCTCGTCGCCGATTTGAACGTCCGCTCGCTGGCCGACGTGTTGCAGGAGCGCCGGTTCGACGTCGCCGTGTTCGGCGGTATCCTCGAGCACCTGCGCGATCCCGTGCGCGTCCTGCGCGAGGCGAGGTCCTTCCTCTCGGACGATGGTTTTGCGATCGTCTCGATTCCCAACGCCGCCCACGGTAACGTGCGCCTCTCCGTGCTGCGCGGCGAGTTCGACGACGACGCCCTGGGTCTGCTCCACCACGCGCATCTGCGCCGATTCACGCTTCGCAGCATACGCGAGCTGTGCGTGCGGGCCGGCTACCGAATCGACGCGGTCGAGCGGACCAAAGTCCCACTTTTCGTCGAGAGCAGGCTCGTGCCGCACGTCGACGAAGGCGATTTCAGCCCGGACGTGGTCGCGGAAATCCGTCGCGACGGCGAACACGACACGCTGCAGTTCGTGCTCCGTGCCTCTCCCGTGCGCGAGTCCGATCATCTCGCGCTCGCGCTCGAGGAGCTGACGTCCGCGGAACGGCGACTCGCGGATGCGTCCGCCAAGTTAGCTCGCCTCGACCGCCACAACGCCGATTCCGATCCGGGCGAAGACGGGTCGGCCGAACTTCGAGCGCTGCTGGCGGAGCGCGATGCCGCGTTGGCGCGCGAAGCCGCGCTTGCCGAGGCCGAAGCCGGCTTGGCCGCGCGCCTCGCCGAAGTCGAAGCGCGGGCGCAAACGCGGGAACGCGAACTCGTGCAGATCGCGGAGGAGCGGGCGTCGGCGTTGGCGCGCCTCGCCCAAGAGCTCTCGGCGGCGCTGGCCGATGCGCGCGCGGTGGCCGATGAAGCGGAAGAGACGCTCTCCGAAGCGCGCCGGAAAGAAGAAGCGGCGGCTGCGGCCGTGCGCGCGGCCCAGGCCGAACGGGACGAGCTCGCCGAGCGGCTGGCGCTCGCGGAGGCCGCTCCGAGCGGCCCCAGCGCCGATGAATTGCTGTCGATGGAGCTGGCTTTCCAGGAGCGCGACGCGCTCGCGGCGCGGCTGGCCGAGCTCGAGGAATCGTCGCAGGCGCAGCACGAGGCGCTGACGGCGCGGCTAGCCGAACTCGAGGAGGGCGCGCTGGCGCGCGAAGCGGCGATCGCCGAAGCCGCCGTGCTGCGCGAAGCGGTGAACGCGCACGAGCTCGAACTGGTCGAACTTCAGCAGCGACTCGAGACCGAGCGCGCCGAGTTCGCGCAGCAGCAGGCCCAGGCCGACGAATCGATCGCGGAGCTGCGCGCGTCGTTTTCGGCCGCGGCGACGGAATTGCTCGACGTTCAGCACGAGACCGAGCTCGAGCGCGAAGCGCTGGCGCGGCAGCAACAGGTTGCGGCGGAGACGCTCGAAGCGCTGCGCTTGTCTTCGGCCGAGCGCGACGCCTTGGCCGAACGTATCGTCGAAGCCGAGACGGCGCTCGCGAAACTGGAGCAGACGATCGCGGAGCGCGAGCTGGAGCTGATCGGAACCGTGCGCGAGCTCGAAGCCGAGCGCGACGCCTTGGCCGCGCGTTTGGCCGAAGCCGAAGCGTCGGTTGAGAATCTTTGGGAGACGATCGCCGAGCGCGAGCGCGAACTAATGGACGAACTGCGCGAGCTCGCGGAAGAACGCGACACGCTGACGGCGTGGTTGAGCGAATCCGAGGCGTCGGTTGCGGCGCTGTGGGAGACGATTGCCGAGCGCGAGCGCGAATTGCTGGGCGATCGATTCGCGCTGGCGGCGGAGTGCGACGCGTTGATGGCTCGGCTGGCCGAGGCGCAAGACGTCGCGCTCGCGCGGGAGGCCGCCGCCTCCGAGTCGATGGCGAAGCGCCTCGAGAAGGAGGCCGGCTTGGTCGCGACCGTGGCGAACCTCGAAGCCGAACTCGGGCGCGTGCGGTCCGCGCACCGGGCGGCCGTCGAGCTCTTCAAGCGCCACGTGGATACCGACGTGAAGCTGGCGCGCGCGGAATCCACGGAAATCGACGGAAAGATCCACGCCATCCAACGCAGTTGGCCGTGGTCGCTCAAGATGTTGCTCGTGCGCGCGCGCCACCGCTTGCCCGGAGGGCGCGCGCGCGTCTGAGAGTCCGGGGGTGAAGCCCGGCGACCCGGAGTTCGCCAGCGCCGTGGGACCGCTGTTGGCGCGCATGGCGGAACGCATCGCGACGATGGAGCTCAGCCGCTTCTGGAAACTGCGTAACGCGGTCTTCGCCGTGCGCAAGCGGTTGGGGCTTTCACCTGCCGGCGTGATGGCGCCGTTCGAACTCGACGCAACCGACCGCAGCATCATCGCGGCCGGCGGCCCCTACGGTCAATGGCTCCAGCAACACAGCCCGCGCCCGAGCGACCTCGCCCGCATGCGCGAAGTCGCTGAGGTCCTGCCGCTCCGCCCGACGATCTCGATCGTGATGGCCACGTACGATCCGCGGCTCGAACACGTGCGGGCCGCCCTCGACTCGGTGTTGGCGCAGGCATATCCGTATTGGGAACTGTGCGTGGCGGACGACGGCTCGAAGGATCCGCGCGTCGCCGAAACGCTGGCCGCGTACGCAAGCCGCGACCCGCGCGTGCGCTTCGCGGTACGCGACGTCTCCGGCCACATTTCGCTTGCGAGCAATTCGGCGCTGGCGCTGGCGACGGGCGAGTTCGTCGGCTTCCTCGACCACGACGACCTGTTGGCGCCCGACGCCTGTTTCGAAGTCGCCCTGTGCGTGAACCGTCACCCCGATGCCGACATGATCTACAGCGACGAGGACAAGATCGACGACGCCGGCATCCTGAGCGAGCCGTATTTCAAGCCGGACTGGGCGCCGGACTCGTTCCTCTCGCGCATGTATACGGCGCACTTCGCGGCGTACCGGCGGTCGCTCGTCGAAGAGATCGGCGGCCTGCGAGCGGGATTCGAGGGCAGCCAGGACTACGATCTCGTGCTGCGGCTGACCGAACGAACCGATCGCGTCCACCACATTCCGCGGGTGCTCTACCATTGGCGGGCCCACCCGGAGTCCACGGCCGGCTCGCCGCGCGCGAAGCCCTACGCCTCGGGCGCCGCCGTGCGCGCGATCGGTGAAGCGCTCGAGCGCCGCGGCGAGCCCGGCGAGGTCCACGAGGTCCCCGATGCCCCCGGCGTCTACATCGTCCGTTACCGCATCGAGCGGCGCTCGAAGGTCAGCATCATCTTGCCGTCGCGCGATCACGGCGCCCTGGTCGACC
>Ga0116227_10016433_pt1 | contig 10620 bp, 5 predicted proteins | sample S1TSphgellanicum_FD_89693 | JGI IMG/M metagenome (GOLD analysis project Ga0116227, IMG submission 89693) | Host-associated microbial communities from peat moss isolated from Minnesota, USA - S1T2_Fb - Sphagnum magellanicum MG | ecosystem: Host-associated > Plants > Peat moss > Unclassified...
CAACACTTGCATGCAAGTGTTGCTTCTGCGTGGATCAATAATAACTCGGCATATCTCATTATATAAGTGTTATTGTTCATCATTGCAAAAGCATCTACCGCACCTGTGGAATTCCCGTTTTCTATGCCTATGCAATATTTTTTGATAGCTGCCCCAGCACCCTGACCCCCGATCTGAGCAGCAGCTGGAACGGTAAATCCAACTTTGAAAGTTGTCCCATCTTTTACTTTGATATCGGGATAAACATTGCCAGGAAGCATCAGTGTCTCATTTCTTCTCGCATCAGCTGCGTCATAAAGCGTAAGAATGTCCTGAGAAGGACCGAATACCCCACCATAAGAAGCATTGGACGTGGAAAGCGTCCCATTACTGATTCCAAATTGCGTATTGCAATTATTGCCGGAACCATAATTTGCATCAGTTTTCCATTGTAATGCAAAGATAGATTCTTCGTTATTGTTGTTCGAATATTTATAAAGATCTCCAAAAGATTTTGAAGTGATAGAGTATTGAGATGTTCCTCCCAGAAGTTTGAATTCTCCACTATTGATAACCTCTTCGGCCAACTCTTTTGCCTTTGTGTAGTTTTTATCATACAGGTAAACTTTAGCTAGCATCGCCTTTGCAGAACCTTTAGATACTTTGGCATTACTAGCATAGCTGGCTCCTCTTACTCTATTATCCAAAAGTGATATAGCTTGAGTGTAATCTCTTTTGATCAATTCATATACATCGTCTATTCGGTTGGTATTAACTTGTGGACTCGCTGATGTTGTTAAATTATCGACAATAATAGGAACTGGCCCCCACAGTCTAACTAAATAAAAATACGCGGTGGCTCTCATAAAATATGCTTCGCCCAAAACATTATTAATAGTGGATTGGCTCACAGAAGGTTTTGCTAATATTTTCAGATTGTTGATCAAAAAATTGGCTTGTGCCACATTTGCCCACAACGATTGCCATCCCGCATTCATTTCAGGATCTGCAGATGTGATGGAGAAATTTCTCATTGCGTTTACATCAGAAGAGTTGGTGTACATATTACCAGAACCTACTTCTGAGATAGCATAAAAAAATTTGTTATTAAACTGAAACCAAGTTTTGTAATACAAAGCATCTGTAGCAGCTTTTACCTGCTCGTCTGTCTGATAGTAATTACTTGTATCAATAGAGTCTTCCGATGGCCTGTCCGTAAAGTCGTTGCTGCAAGAAACGATTGCCCCAAGTACCAATGCGGCAGTTGCTATTTTTTTTAGGTTTAAAATATATAAGGTTTTCATAATTCAAAAAAATTAAAAATCTAGGTTAACACCAAATGTATACGTTCTTGGAGATGGATACCTCCCGTTATCAATCCCTGATAGCAAGATATTTTGGTTGAATGAGCCAATTTCTGGATCGTAACCTGAGTACTTGGTAATTGTAAATAGGTTTTGAGCTGTTGCATAAATTCTAAGTCTTGTTACGCCAATTTGTGATGCAAAATCGGGAGACAAAGTGTAACCTAATGTCACATTTTGGATTCTCAGATAATCGCCTTTTTCTACATACCGGTCGGAGATCATAATGTTGGGATGTGTGATGCTATTTATTAATCTTGGTTGACTTGCATTTGGGTTGTCTACGCTCCAATAATCTAAAGCTTCTACCAACTGGTTCTGGTACATCATCGCATTTTGGGTTCCGTTTCTTTTGGTAAGGTTCATAACATCATTCCCTACAGATCCCTGTACAAAGACTGATAGGTCAAAGTTTTTATACTTGAAATTGTTTGTAAATCCGAAAGTAAAATCAGGGTGGGGATTTCCAATAACAGTTTTGTCTGCATCATCTATTTTTCCGTCCCCATTGATATCCATATATTTTACATCTCCCAATTGTGGAGCAGTACCGAAGATAGTTGCCGGCGCACCAGCGAGATCAGCAGCGCTTCTGTAGATCCCTTCGCTTTTCAACCCGTAAAACATCCCAATGGGCTGGCCAATTAATGTGGTTGTAGCGATCATTGGCTGATAACCATTAATATTCACTTGCTCTGTGATCCCATCTAGTCCATTTACAAGGCTGAGTAATTCATTTTTGTATTTTGAAAACACAAAATTGGTACTCCACTTGAAAATGTCACCTCCAGTTTCATAATTTGCAGTTATATCCAAACCTTTGTTTTGCAAACTTCCTATGTTTGAGTAAGGCGCATCTATACCTCCGTATTGTGAGAATCCTCCGGTAAGGTAGTCTGCTAATGGTACTCTGAATAATAGATCAGAAGATTTTTTATTATATAGGTCAACATTAATATTTAATCTTCTAAATATAGTGAGATCTACCCCAAAATTTGATTGTTTCACTGTCTCCCATTTTAATTCTGGATTGTTTTGAAAGGCTGGATTGTTGTAAATAGTGAGTAGGGAAGCATACAGGTTATTGGGTATCTGCTGATTTCCTGTTTCTCCATAGCCCGCACGGAACTTAAGATTGCTTACTACATTAGAAGGAATCCATTTCATAAATTTTTCATTAGTTACCTTCCAAGAGCCTGTAATTCCTGGAAAATAACCCACTTGATTTTTACCATCATTAAAATTAGGGTCAAATTTTGATGATTGGTCTCTTCTTACTGAGGCAGTAATACTGTATCTGCTATCAAAGTCATAGATTAACCTTGAAAAATAAGAATTTATGGAAGCACTGCCTTTGTAGCTTGTGGCTTTGGTGGTCGTAGCCATAGCCAAAGTGTAAATATCGTTAGATTGGAAGCCATGTCCTTCGCCTATATTTCCTTTCCATCGGGAGTCTAAGGCCTCCTGACCTAACAACAAAGTAACTTTGTGCCTACCAAAAGAACGGTCGTATGTCAATAAGTTTTTGATGTTGGTAGAATACCAATCATTATTTCTCAACCACAGATCTGCGTCTATATTATATTGGGATCCTCTATCAAATTGTGGTGCAAACTCAGTGTTTTCTGCAAATTCAGTATTAGCCGATAATTCTAATCGGTACTTTAAACCTTTAAAAATATCAGCTTCTGCATAAACATTTCCGCTGAAATTTTTTCGAATTAATTTGTTTACTTTAGTCAGGGCTTCCGCTACCGGGTTAAAATAATTTACATTTTGTCCTGCAGGAGGTGAGGCGAAAGTGCCATCAGAATTATAAACTGGTAAGTCTGGTGCCTGTAGCAAGGTATTGGATATTAGTCCGTTGTAACTTTGGTTGATGGTGTAATTCTGATTGCTAAATCCACCTGAAATATTAGCACCGGCTCTTAACCACGGTTTGACTTTGGCATTAAGGTTTAATCTAACTGTATACCGCTTCAAGCCTGTATTTATGATTGTCCCTGTTTGATCAAGAAAGCCTGTAGATAAAAAATAGTTAACATCATCTTTCCCTCCGGAAAACGATATTTGATGGCTTTGGCTTATCGATGTTTGATAAATGGTTTTTTGCCAATCAGTTCCCTTTCCCAGTAATTCAGGATGTGCAAATTCTGGTCGCAATGGCGTATTGAAAACCGTCGCCATAGCATTTTGAAGCTGCGCATATTGTCGTAGATTAAGAACATCCAGATCTTTATAATTTTGTGCAATTGAAGTGAAACCTTCATAGCTGATTCTTCCTGCTCCCTTTTTACCGGATTTTGTGGTAATGATTATAACACCATTTGCACCTCTGGATCCGTAGATCGCAGTTGCGGAAGCGTCCTTCAGTACATCTATAGATTCTATGTCATTCGGGTTAAGGAAAGAAACAGGGGAAACTGCTACGCTTCCGGAACCGCCGGTGGACGAAAAATCATTGCCTGCAATAGGTCTTCCTGATGTTGTTCTTCCTGTTGCATCACCGGAGATCGGGACACCATCTATAATATAAAGGGGCTCGTTGCTGTTGTTGATTGAAGCTGCCCCCCTTATTTTAATGGAAACTGCAGCACCAGGCTGCCCGCTTCCGTTAGTCACTGTAACACCCGCGAGCTTTCCCTGTATCATCTGATCTACAGATGTCTGCTTGATGTTTTCTAGATCTTTAGCCTTAATTGAGGAAATAGCTGAATTTACCTCACTTCTTTTTTGCGTTCCATAGCCTACAATTACGACCTCGTCTATCTTTTTTTCTTTCAGAGTGTCATTCTTGCTCTGTGCATTGGTAAGCCCAAATGGTAGCAAGGCCAGTGCAAAAAAAAGTGCCGCCTTATTTTGTGCTATTGGATAGCTTACATTTTGTTTTATTACTCTCATAATCAAAATGAAAAAAATTAATTGTTAAAATTGAGTTAATAATTAGTTTACATTAATGACAAATCTAAATTTTGGCAGCAAGAGAGGTTAATGTTATTTTGTCATTATATTGTCTTTTTTTTACAGAAAATTAATTCAAATTATTTTTTATTGATGAAAAACGCTTATTTATGGTGTTTTAAACTCAAAGTGTAAGTTTTAAATTAATTCATAAGACCTATACTATTATGCTGTTTTTGATGTGAAAATAAATGATTTTGCTGTTTTTATGTCCAAAATATTGGTATATCCATTATGAAAAACTCATAATGCATTAAAGTATATTTAACCAAATCGATAGTTAGAATGTGTTTTTTAAGAAAAAAGATGATTTTGTTTATTGAATCTTTTTAACACCGTTAAATTTTGCCTTAAAATCTGAAGGTGTAGATTTTTGGATCGATTTGAAAATCTTATTAAAGTTTGCGATATTATTAAATCCTGATTCAAAAGCGATTTCGGAAACGGTTAAGTCCTTTTCAATGAGCCATCTAGCTGCATATCCGACTCTTATTTCATTTAAATAGTTCACAAAAGTTTTGCCGATTCTTTTCTTGATAAAGCGATTGAACGTAACGCTACTCATATTTGTGAGGGAGGCCACTTCATCTAATGTTATCCTTTTATCAAAATTATTGTGAACATAATCATGTATCAGCTTCATACTGTCTGTATCTACAAAAGTCTCTTGTTCTATGCTATAGGATGAAAGTACGGTTGTATTTTCTGCGATGGAAAGCTCGTGCAATATATATAACATCTCCAAAAAGGTTTCAAAGCCATTTAGTTTTGAAAGGTTGAAAAAGCGATCTTTTAATTTTTCTGCCGTTTCACGCGAGAATAGAATGCCTCTGATTGATCTTTGCAGCAATTCGCCAATTGACCGCATTATTCTTCTGCTCATAAGTGATTCATCAAAAAAGTCCTGATTGAATTGAACAGTAATTTCATGAATCCTCTTGTATTTACATTTATGATTGTTCCAGTAGTGGGGTAGATTTGGACCAATCATCACCAATTCCAAATCGTCAATTTCTCCAATATGATCACCGATTACTCTCAGGTTTCCTTTTCCTTTGGAAATAAAATTTATTTCTATCTCAGGATGGTAATGCAACGGAAAATCGAAAGTTTTTTTGATTCGGTCGAAAATCAAAAAAGTCTCGTCAGGCAGAATTGTAGGTATTTCTCTTAGAATAGATTGGTTTTTGTTCATTTTGTATCTTTTTTAAATGTTTGTAAAACAGTTATTTGAATGTTTATTGTTTAATTTGAATATAAAATTGACAAAATAGTATTATATAATGCAAACTTACATAAATATATTTGACGTTAATCAAATGTTAATAAACACACGGAAATCTTTTAAATGAAATTGATTACGAAATACCTTCTCTTTGTTTGTTTTGTAGCGCTAATTATGGTTAATGGGCAAAAGTTCGTGTCTGTAAAAGGCAATCAGTTTCAGTACAAAAACAAACCTTATTACTTCGTCGGAACCAATTTTTGGTATGCCTCGTATCTTGGTCTCGAAAAAAATACAGAACGCGGAATTGAAAGATTGAGAAAAGAACTTGATTTTTTGAAGTCTAATAATGTTACTAATATTCGTGTCTTGGTAGCAGTTGAAGGATCCGGGAAAATAAACGGTGTCAATCGCGTGGACCAATCATATCAATATGAACAAGGAAAATTCAATGAGGAAAACTTGAAAGGGCTCGATATATTAATGAATGAAGTCTCCAAAAGAAAAATGAAAGTAGTTCTTTTTCTATCAAATAACTGGGAATGGAGTGGTGGTTGGCTGCAATATCTCAATTGGAACGGAAAAATAGATGATGCAACTATGAAGAGAGCTCTCAACTGGGATGAGTTGAGAGATTACACCAGTCAATTTTATTCTTGCGGATCTTGTATCAACCAATATAAGGATCAGATAAAAAGAATTATCATCAGAAAAAATACAATTACTGGAAAATTATATAGTAAGGATAGAAATCTAATGGCCTGGGAGATTGCCAATGAGCCTCGCCCAATGCGTCCTGCAGCAAATGAATTTTACAAAAGATTCATTTCAGAAACTGCGGCTTTCATCAAATCTCTGGACAAAAATCACCTTTTAACTACAGGAAGCGAGGGCGAGATGGGAACAGAAAATATGGATCTCTACAAAGAAAATCACCAGGACAAAAACATAGATTATCTTACCATCCACATCTGGCCAAAAAACTGGGGCTGGTTTGAAAAAGATAAAATGGAAGTTGGTTTTGAAAATGCAAAAAATAAATCTGTAGACTATATTAATAAACATATCAAAGTTGCGGATGAACTGAAAAAACCTTTAGTATTGGAAGAATTTGGTTTTCCGAGAGATAGGCATTCTTTTGACATCAATAGCTCAACAAAATTGAGAGACCAATATTATGATGCCATATTCCAGCTCTGGCAAAGTAATAAAATTAATAAAGGAAGTTTTGGAGGATGTTCATTCTGGGCTTTCAACGGATTTGCAAAACCCATTCCAGGACAGATCTATTGGAAAAAAGGAGACGACTATATGGGAGATCCTCCAATGGAAGAGCAAGGTCTGAACGGCGTTTTCAGTTCCGACCAATCGACTTGGGAGGTGATTCAGAAATATACTAAACCATAATCTGATAATACATTTTGAGCTTAAAATCTATCTATATGAAAATTTATGATTTAATTCTTACAAACACCGGACAATGACAATTTTTCATAAAATATCTTTTTTCATTTTTATCTTTTGTGCTTCATTTTTTGCTGCACAAAGTAAAACTGTATTGTCATACAAAAATGCTACTGAGGAAACCCAAAATCTTTATCAGAATCTTTGGAAAACTCTTGAAAAAGGCGTTATGTTCGGTCATCAGGATGATCTTGCTTACGGAGTAAACTGGAGGATGCAGGAAGACAGGAGCGATGTTTTGGAAACCGCCGGAGATTACCCTGCCGTTTTCGGTTGGGATATTATGAATATGGAATTGAACGGTAAAGGCGCCATTGATATTTTTAGTTTTCAGGAAATGAAAAAAATGATGGAGGATGTTTATAATAAAGGCGGAATTAATACCATCAGCTGGCACGCCTCCAACCCTAAAACAGGAAAAGATGCCTGGGATAATTCAAAAGAAAGCGTTAAAACCATTCTGCCAAATGGGGAAAAGCACAATCTGTATAAATCCTGGCTAGACAAAATTTCAAGTTATTTATTGAGTATAAAAGGTAAAGACAGGAAGTTGGTTCCTATTATTTTCCGACCATATCACGAACTTACAGGAGGCTGGTTTTGGTGGGGCAGAGGCAACTGTTCTCCGGAAGAATTCAAACAGTTATGGAAATTTACTTATGAATATCTAACCAAAGAAAAACAAGTCCACAATCTGATCTGGATGTATAACACCTCTGATTTCAAAAGTAAAGAAGAATTTCTGGAAGCCTATCCGGGAGACGATTATGTAGATATGATCAGCTTTGATATCTATCTGATGAACAATCCGGTGTACGACAATTCTTTTTTGGATAATGCTAAGAAACAATTCGCAATAATGGACGAAATAGCGGCAGAGCATCATAAAATCCCTGCATTGGCAGAGACAGGATACGAACAGATTCCGTACAATAAATTCTGGACCAAGACTTTAATGGACGCCATTGGAGATTATAACATTTCATACATTTTGGCTTGGAGAAATCACGGTTTGACGCAGGAAAACAAAATGCACTATTACGTACCTTACAAAGGTCATCCTAACGAACAGGATTTTAAAGATTTTTATAATCTCGACAAAACACTTTTTTTGAAAGATATTCAAAAACAAAATGTTTATAAGTAGTATTTAGATCCGAAATAGTACAATCAATAAAATAGACCTTATTTCTATGAAAAATAAAAATTAATATGAACCTCGAAAAAATAAAATTAAAAGAAAAAGTAGCCTACGGATTCGGTGATGCTGCATCCTCTATGTTCTGGAAGATATTCAGTATGTATCTGCTGTTTTTCTATACTGATGTTTTTGGCCTTACGGCTGCTGCAGTAGGAACAATGTTTCTCGTTACAAAAGTTTGGGATTCCCTTTTTGATCCTTTTGTTGGTATTTATTCGGACAGGGTTGATACTAAATGGGGCAAGTTCCGTCCGTTTCTGCTTTGGGTAGCTGTTCCCTTTGCAATTGTAGGAATCCTTACTTTTTATACACCCAATTTTGGACACGATGGAAAACTCATTTACGCTTACATCACCTATTCATTAATGATGATGGTATATTCGTTAATCAATGTGCCTTATGCTTCGCTTCTCGGCGTTATGTCTTCTGATGGAAAGGAGAGGACCACTTTGGCATCCTATCGTATGGTGTTTGCCTTCGGAGGGAGTTTGATAGCTTTATGGCTTATCGAACCTTTGGTAAAATATTTTGGTGACGGAACGCTGACTTCTCACAATGGATGGTTTTTTACCATTATGGTTTTCGGGGCGATTACCACACTTTTGTTTTGGGGATGTTTCGCATGGACCCGGGAAAGAGTTAAACCTGTCAAAGACGAACAATCAACACTAAAAGAAGATATTAATGACCTCCTTGCGAACAGACCTTGGTGGATCCTTCTGGGAGCTGGTGTAGCAACACTTCTTTTCAATACCATCAGAGATGGAGGCGCTATCTATTATTTCAAATATTTCTTAAATAAGACAGACCACGAAACATTCTCCATTTTTGGGATGGGTAGCGGAATGTCCTATCTAACTATTTATTTGGTTTTAGGACAGGCAGCCAATATTATAGGTGTTGTTCTTGCCACACCTCTGGCAAATAAAATAGGGAAGAAGAAAACATTTTTCGGGGCCATGTTGTTGGCCGCAATTTTAAGTTTTGCTTTTTATTTCCTTACCAAAAATGAAGTTGTTCTTATATTGATATTCCAATTTTTCATCAGTATCTGTGCGGGATGCATCTTCCCATTGTTATGGTCGATGTACGCCGACACAGCCGATTATTCGGAATGGAAACAAGGAAGAAGAGCTACAGGACTGGTTTTCTCTGCCTCATCAATGTCTCAGAAATTAGGCTGGGCTTTGGGAGGAGCAGCAACAGGCTGGCTTCTGGCATATTTCGGATTTAAAGCCAATATTGTACAATCAGAATCTGCGCAGTCAGGTATTAGATTGATGTTAAGTATTCTGCCGGCGGTAGGAGCAGGCTTATCAATGCTTTTTATTTCCATCTATCCTTTGAGTGAAGAAAAATTGAAAACCATTACCAAAGAATTAAACGACAGAAGACGTTCGGAAAAGAAAAATATCGGAGACTCCGACGGAGCAGTTTAAAATAAATTTAACTAATAACAAATATAGAAGTACAATGAGCGATCTATTCACAACACGCTTGAATGCAGTAAAGGAAGAATTTGAAAATTTAATAATAACAAAAAATTCACCAGCCAAAGAAGCCGGAAATGGTATTTTCACCAGATATCTAAATCCTGTGGTAACAGCTGCTCACACGCCTTTGGAATGGCGTTTCGATTTCGATGCAGAAAGAAATCCCTTTTTTATGGAAAGGTTCGGTATCAATGCAGCCTTCAATGCGGGTGCTCTGAAATGGCAGGACAAATATTTACTTTCTGTACGGGTAGAAGGCTACGACAGAAAATCTTTTTTTGCCATTGCGGAATCTCCAAATGGAATTGATAATTTCAGATTCTGGGAAAAACCAATCGTGATTCCTCAAATTGAGGGAAACCCCGATACCAATGTTTATGATATGCGCCTTGTGCAGCACGAAGACGGTTACATTTATGGTATTTTCTGTACAGAACGCAAAGATCTAACTGCACCAAAAGGTGACACCAGTATTGCAACAGCGAACGCCGGAATCGTAAGAACCAAAAATTTGGTGGACTGGGAAAGACTTCCTGATCTGGTTTCAAATGCCGGCCAGCAAAGAAATGTTGTACTGCATCCCGAATTTGTAAATGGGAAATATGTCCTGTACACGCGTCCGCAAGATGGATTTATTGATGTAGGAAACGGTGGAGGAATTGGCCTCGGATACGTTGAGGATATGACAAATCCTGTTGTTCAGGACGAAGCCATTATCTACGGCAAGATATATCACACAGTTTACGAACTGAAAAACGGTTTAGGCCCAGCTCCTATCAAAACAGAAAAAGGCTGGTTGCATTTGGCACACGGCGTTCGCAATACGGCTGCCGGCCTGCGGTATGTTTTGTATCTCTTTATGACCGACCTGGACGAATTGGGGAAGGTTATCCACAAACCTTCAGGTTACTTTATGGCTCCTGAAGGAATAGA
>Ga0116227_10016436_pt1 | contig 10619 bp, 6 predicted proteins | sample S1TSphgellanicum_FD_89693 | JGI IMG/M metagenome (GOLD analysis project Ga0116227, IMG submission 89693) | Host-associated microbial communities from peat moss isolated from Minnesota, USA - S1T2_Fb - Sphagnum magellanicum MG | ecosystem: Host-associated > Plants > Peat moss > Unclassified...
GTTTTTTTCTCAACTAACTCAACAGCATCATAGAATATTGAGTACGCGGTAGATTTTTTACCATCGTACATCATGTTATTTACAAACCTTGTAACCAAAGTATCATTGAACTTTGGATCAGGAAGGATAATTCTCTTTTTTGGTTTCGACTTTCTCATTGCTTTCTATCCTCCTTAATTATTTCTTTTTACCTTTTGTTGGAGCAGCTGCAACTTGACCTGGTTTCGGACGTTTGGTTCCGTATTTAGAACGACGTTGATTACGGCCTGCAACACCTGATGTATCTAACGCGCCACGAATGATGTGGTAACGTACACCTGGTAAATCTTTAACACGACCACCGCGGATTAACACGATTGAGTGCTCTTGCAAGTTGTGACCTTCACCAGGGATATAAGCGTTAACTTCTTTTCCGTTGGTTAAACGTACACGCGCAACTTTACGCATTGCTGAGTTTGGTTTTTTAGGGGTAGTGGTATATACGCGTGTACATACTCCTCTTCGCTGTGGACAGCTGTCCAACGCTGGCGACTTACTCTTGTCAACCATAGCTACTCTACCTTTTCTAACTAATTGTTGAATAGTAGGCATTGTTCCTTTTTAATGTTTTTGTTTTGTCCCACAATTTGGGAATGCAAAGGTAGTAAGTTATTTTTTGATTTTCAAGTGGTTGAATGAAATAATTTTAGAGCGAAGATGCTGATAAATAGATTTTTTGAATATTTAATTACCGAATAATTATTACGGCAATATAGAGAGATGTTTATCTTGCATATTTTTGTAATCTTGTTTAGCTACAAACGTTAAATTAACTAATGGCCATACCCGAAAAAGAGATCACAATATATCACATAGCAGAAAAGCTAAACCTATCGGCAGCCACAGTTAGTCGCGGGCTTAACAACATGCCTGGTGTTCATAAAAAAACACGCGAAAAAATAATTGAAACGGCTCAAAAAATGGGTTACAGTTTTAATGCTTTTGCCAGTAACCTGCGTACAAAACGTAGTAACACTATAGGTGTTATTGTACCGAGGTTAAATAGCGATTTTATGGCCGATGTAATTGCGGGTATTGAAAAGGTAGCCAATGATGCCAATTTCAATCTCATCATCAGCCAATCGTTAGAAACGATGAAAAAAGAAATAAGTAACGCGCAAACCATGTTTAACAACCGGGTTGATGGTATATTAGTTTCTTTGGCTTACGACTCTGATAATATTGATCATTTTGAAAATTTCATCAAACGTAATATCCCGGTTATATTTTTCGATAGGACATATGAGCATAAAAGTTGCCCAAACATCCATATCAACAATTTTAAAGCGGCTTACGAGGTAACAGAACATTTAATTGAACAAGGTTGTAAAAAAATAGTCCACATTACAGCCACAGGAGTCCATAATGTTTACGAAGAACGCTTTAACGGATATTTACAAGCATTAAAGGATAATGGCTTAACATTTACCGATGATTTACTAATAATTAATAACATGAGCGTTCAGGCGGGTATAGAGGCGGCAGAATATATTATGGGTATGAAAGAATTACCCGACGGCATATTTTCTGCAAATGACGTTTGTGCCATAAACTGTATTGTTGAACTAAAAAAGGCCGGTTATAAAATACCTGAGGATATTGCTGTAGCTGGCTTTAATAACGATCGGTCGTGCATGGTAATTGAGCCCAATTTAACTACTATAGATTATAATGGAAGTAATTTAGGCGAGGTATCTGCCCGGTTATTAATTAGCCATTTAACCAACCAACACGATATCCAGCTAACCCATAGCCTGGTTTTAAAACACGAATTAATCATCAGGCAATCATCATTAAGAAAAATTGTGTCAAACTAAAAGTGTATCAAAAAGCACACTACAATTTTAAAAATCAAACATATAGTATTTACTCTCCGCAACAAGAAAATCTATCTAAATAACTGATATACTGCCATTAACTATATAGCTACCATTTTGTTAAAACTTTGGCATAAAGTTAGTAATACCCAAAGCATGAAAGTAGTACAGTTAAATACCGAAAAATCATTTAGGGAAACCGAAAAGCTAATTGTAGCTATACTTAAAAGAGATATCAATGCTTTTAAAGCTACAAGCAAGCAATTTTTACGCAACAATCAAGCATATTTTCCTGACTTTTCAGGAATGTTGGCTTAAGCTATCTTTATCCAGACGCCAACTTTTAAAGTTGTCTACTAATGTAGTTGAATTTTATAATTGGGACTATTAAGGATGTTAGCCCAGATTATGAGGCATTTTAGGTAAATATGTTATCATATTGCTTCTTAAACTGCTTTTGCTATTGTCGTAACCTACAAGGTAGATATTTAGTAAACGATATATCTTTTTTCAGGTAGCATCTCGACTGTTTTTTTTAATCACAACGATTTCACAAATCATTAGCAGACAAACCAGTAGCAGTCTGATCTTTTTATTAATATTGACTGGCTCAAAGCATCACAACTCCAAAATCTGCCACTTCAAGATTCTTCTGCACCAATTTAATTATCTCACCAAGTTTAGTTAATTGACTATACGTTTACAGCCTGTGTTATTAACCCATACGCTGAAATCATCAACGCTCTTTTCACCAAGGATTTTGGTGGTACACAATTAAATTTAGATATTTCAATTAACTCCGGTTGGCAACAAGTTCAGATCAGCATATTAATGTGGTGAACGGGCAATGCACCATTGGCTCTTACACTATTGGCAGCGCCTATTGCAGTATAGATGTTATTCAATTTATTAAACAGTAAAACAATTATCTGGTATGATAAACTATGTTTTATACCTTTATCATACCAAATATTTTAACCATAGCCAATTTGATCTATTTTGCAGATCGCATTTATCATGAAGAATAACCTATATTATACCAGCATCTTGTTAATAACGCTGAGTTGGGCAAACCAGGCCTCCGCTCAAAAAAACCTGAGTACAGCCAACGAGGCTAAAATTACGGCAATAATGAAACGGATGACGCTGGAAGAAAAAGTAGGGATGCTTCATGCAAATTCATCTTTCACATCCGCGGGTGTTAAACGTTTGGGCATTCCGGAATTGGTCATGTCCGACGGGCCACATGGTGTACGATTGGAGCATGGTCGTGGATGGACTGCCTTGCCTAACGTAAACGATGCAGGTACATATCTGCCAACAGGCAATACGCTTGCAGCCACATGGAACCGCAGTTTAGGTTATGCCTATGGTACCGTATTGGGTAGCGAGGCTAAGTATCGTGGTAAAGATGTTATCCTTGGTCCCGGTATTAACATTATGAGGTCACCTTTAAACGGACGTAATTTTGAATACCAGAGCGAAGATCCTTACCTGGTATCGCAAATGGTGGTAGGTTATATCAAAGGTGTGCAAAGTCAGGGTATATCAGCCTGTGTTAAACATTATGCAGCGAATAATGAAGAAGTGGACCGTAATACGGTGAACGTTTTAATGAGCGAGCGTGCTTTACGCGAAATCTATCTGCCGGGTTTTAAAGCCGCCGTAACCCTGGGTGGAGTGAATACGGTAATGGGATCGTATAATAAGTTCAGGGGGCAATATGCTACAGAAAACAGCTATTTAATTAATGATATATTAAAAGGTGAATGGGGGTTTAAAGGGGTATTGATGAGCGACTGGGGCGCTGTGCATGATACCCGCGAAGCTTTGGAAAATGGAACCGACCTGGAAATGGGATCGGACATTGGTACGCCGCCATTAAAGTTCAACAAATTTTACCTGGGTGATACCGTTGTAACATTGGTGAAAAAGGGAGTAATTCCGGTTGCCTTAGTTGATGATAAGGTGCGCCGCATATTACGTGTAATGTTTAGTACTGAGATGATCGGCGGGAGGCGTACCCCCGGAGCATACAATACCAAAGCCCATCAGCAAACTGCGTTAAAGGTGGCCGAAGAAGGAATAGTGCTGTTAAAAAATGATGCCCAAATTTTACCCTTAAAAAGTGCCAGCATAAAAACTTTGGCTGTGATTGGCGAAAATGCAGCCCGCCCGAATGCTATGGGTGGTGGTAGTTCGCAAGTAAAAGCAAAATACGAAGTAACACCTTTACAGGGATTGAAAAACTTACTAGGTAGTACTACCCATATTGATTACGCCCAGGGTTATAAAATAGCACGCGGGCAACTGGCCGACGAACAAATGATTAAACAAGCTGCAGATGCTGCGGCCAAAGCCGACGCCGCGATTATTTTTTGTGGATGGACCCACGGTTACGATTATAATAAATGGGATGATAATGCATACGATGCCGAAGCAGTTGATAAACCAAGTTTAGAAATGCCCTTCGGGCAAAACGAGTTGATTAAGGCTGTATTAAAAGCTAACCCTAAAACGGTTATTGTACTAATGGGTGGCGGGCCGATAGATATCAGCCGATGGGTTGATCAAAGCAAAGCTATTGTTGAAGGTTGGTACCCCGGAATGGAAGGCGGTAATGCACTGGCTAAAATCCTGTTCGGCAAAGTAAATCCATCAGGAAAGCTACCGATGACCTTTCCTAAAAAACTGGAAGATTCACCTGCTCACAAGCTTGGAGAATTTCCTGGTGTAAATGGAACAGTGCATTATAACGAAGGTATATTTGTGGGATACCGCTATTTTGACACCTATCATGTTGAACCGCAATTTCCGTTTGGGCATGGTTTATCCTACACCAGGTTTAAATACAGTGGTATGATGATTAAAAAAGAATTGGGTAAAACCGCATCGGTTAGTTTAACGATAAAAAATACCGGCAAAACAGCGGGCGCAGAAGTAGTGCAATTTTATGTTAAAGAAGATAAACCCTTAGTAGAACGACCTGATAAAGAGTTAAAATCATTCGAAAAGGTATTTCTAAAACCAGGTGAAAGTAAAACCATTACTGTTAAGCTGGATACAAGCTCTTTTTCATATTACAACGAACAGGATAAAAAGTGGACAGCTGATGCTGGCCAATATCATATTTTAGCCGGCAGTTCTTCACGTGATATCCGGCTAACTGGAGCCTTGACATTTTAAGAGTACGATCTATTCCCGGTTAGCCCCAAGAGGAAGTACTGCTTTAACAGTATTTCTTCTTGATTATTTTTCAGTGATTTCGAAGCACATAATTGTGTTATTGATATCGGTTTTATTTCCTTAGCTACCGGCAGAAGCCTTGTGTGTAGATAAACGAGCTTTTAATTAAGATTTCCCATCAGAATTGTTAATCCTAACCAGTTTACAATTCACGTTCTACATTCCACGTCAATAGGTAATGTTTGGCATTATATTACTTTTTTAGTTAATTCCTATTCACTTCCGGAAGCGGTTTAAATTTAGTATCGTTCAGATACATCTTGGAATCTAATCACTAAAACCTGCTTTAGCTTATAATTTGATGTATCAGACTATATATTTTCCATGTGTCTGAATCGAATTAAGCTATTTTTTTTAACGTGATTAAAGCGTATTACACCATTCTTCCGAGTTTACCATACACTACATAAAATCAACAGGTTACAGAATTTTGCTATCGTTACAATAACGTATTAAAAATTTCATAACTTACTAATTATCTGCATTTTACGAAAATTTATTCTTGTTTTTTCGATTTCTTTTGGCCTATCTTTAGCCCACCAATTATTGTTCAAGTACTAACCAAATTAAATTTTATGAGGAAAATTTTATTAAAAAGAATTTTGCAGAAAATTTCTCTATCCCTACTGTGGTGTATAATCCTGCAGTTTGGGGTATTGACTGTTAATGCAGCATCCAAAACACACATTTTTACCCGGGCAATCCCTGCGAAAAAACAAGCCCGTGGCCCCTACATTACCGGTAAGGTAACCGACATTGCAGGTAAACCACTTATTGATGTTGTAGTGCAGGTTAAAGGCAAACCCGCAACAACACAAACCGATCTTGATGGCGCATTCAATATCACAGCCCAGGCCGGTGATATTTTGACTTTCTCGGTAGCGTCGTATCAAACGCAAGAGGTTAAGGTGGGTGATAAAGATGATCTCAAGATCACGCTTTTGGAAGTTAAAAACGCGCCTTCTACAACCTTTAACACACTTTACACACCTCAAAAAAAATCATTGAGTACCGGTGCTATAGCCGAGGTTCGTACCGAGGATCTCACCAAAACAACAGCTACACGTATTAGTGGAACCTATGCCGGCCGAATTGCTGGTTTATATGCTACACAAAGCAGTGGAGAACCCAATGGCGACGATTATGCGTTGAGTCTGAGAGGGCAAACCCCATTAATCTTATTAGATGGTGTACCGCAAAGCTTTTCATCTATCAACCCGGAGCAGATCGAATCGGTTACGGTGATGAAAGATGCTGTTTCAACTGCCATGATGGGGGTAAGGGCTTCAAACGGTGTGATCAATATCACCACCAAAAAAGGAGTTGAAGGAGCCCAACGGATCAGCTTTACTGCATTCACAGGTATTCAAACACCATTAAACTTACCCAAGTTTTTAAATGCTTACGATTATGCTTCGCTTTATAACGAGGCTCTGGCTAACGATGGTAAACCAGCTGCCTATACACAAGCTGATCTGGATGCTTACAAAACTGGTTCCGATCCGGTAGGTCACCCGGATGTGGATTGGCTCAACCAGATCCTGAAAAAGAATTCGCCTTATAGCCGTTATGATCTTTCCATTTCTGGTGGTCGCAAGGTGGCCAGGTATTTTGTAAATCTTGATTATCTGAATCAACAAGGTTTGCTTAAAACAGCAGATTTTAATACCTACAACACTGGTAACGACTATAAGCGTTATACCTTCCGGACTAATGTGGATATTGATTTAAGCAACGCAGTAAACGCTTATTTAAATGTGTTTACCAGAATTCAAAACCTGGATCAACCGGGTAACTCGCCGTCGAACATTTTTGCCAGCTTTCGCTCTACACCTAACAACGCTTATCCGGTGTTAAATGCCGATGGCTCATTAGGTGGTAACCGCGATTATGTCAATAACATTTACGGTCAAAGTGTTTACTCGGGGTATAAGCCACAGTACTTCCGCGATTTTAGGGTCGATATGGGTATGAAAGGTAAACTGGATCAGATCACCAAAGGGTTATGGGTGAGTGGTCGCGCATCTATCAATGCTTACCTGATGGAAACCATCACACGTACCAAGGCTTTCGCGGTGTTCCAACAAACCAATACATCAGGTGTTGCTTCTTACCAACAATTTGCCAATGCAGGTACTATGTCAAATACCATAGATGTTAACTCACAAAATACCCGCTTTTATACAGAACTATCTACGGGCTATTCACGCAAATTTGGTAATCACGAAGTTTCAGCGCTTTTGTTAGGTAGTATTGACGATGTGCAGGATGGTTCCCAGTTACCTTCCGATCTGCAAGGTATTTCCGGAAAAGCATCTTACAACTTCAAAGAAAAGTATATGGTAGATGTAGCCTTTGGTTATAATGGCTCACAGGCTTATCCAAAAAATAACCGCTACGGTTTTTTCCCAGCCATAGGTTTAGGCTGGAATATCAAAAAAGAAGATTTTTTAAAAGATAATACCAAGTGGCTTAACGTGTTGAAATTAAGAGCAAGCTATGGTAAAACCGGTAACAACAACGCCGGGTATTTTGAGTACAACAAATACTACACCACAGGCACCGGTTACAATTTTGGCGAAACCGTTACCACAGTAGGTGGTGTGCAAGAAGGCGGTATCAACAATGCCAACATTACCTGGGAAAAGGCGCTCAAATTTAATGTAGGTTTTGATGCAAGCATGTTTAACAACACCCTTTCCGTAAGCGCCGATTATTTTATTGATAACTATTACGATCTGTTACAAACCATTGGCGATAACAATCAGATATTGGGTAATACCTTCCCAAGGGTTAATTTGGGTAAAGAGCGTTATTCTGGTGTAGAGTTTCAAATTACCTATAACAACCACATTGGTTCGTTCAATTATGCTATCTCGCCAAACATTTCAACCTTACAATCTAAAGTTGTTTTTCAGGACGAGGTGCAGCGCAAATACAGCTGGATGCTGCGTACCGGCCAACCGGTTGACCAAGCTTTTGGTTACATAGCCGATGGCTTATTCCAAAGCACTCAGCAAATCAATTCGAGCGCGTTACCTGTTGGTATCACACCACAACCGGGTGATATTAAATACCGCGATTTAAATGGTGATGGTGTTATTGATGATAATGATATCACAGCCATTGGTGGAACGAAACCGCTGATTTATTACGGTGCTAACCTTGCTGCCAATTATAAAGGTTTTGATATTTCGGCACTCTTTCAGGGTGTAACTAACCGTACAGTTTACCTGTCTGGAAATTCTTACTGGGAGTTTCAGGGAGGCGGCAAAGAACAAGCTTATCAGAATAACCTGAACAGATGGACGCCAGCGACAGCGGCAACAGCTACTTACCCAAGGGTATCTATAGGCCGCAACCTCAATAATCAGCAATTTTCATCCTACTGGTACAAACCTGCAAATTATGTTAGGTTAAAATCTATCGAGCTGGGTTATTCGCTACCTGTATCGCTCATCAAACGACTAAGCCTGAGCGGTGCCCGCATTTTTGTAAACGGCTATAATCTGTTCACTGCTACCTCGCTTGATGGTTTAGATCCCGAAAGCTTTTCGGGTGGCTACCCAATACAAAAAATCATTTCAGCAGGGGTAAACATCAAATTATAATACACATGAAAAAGATATACATACTGTTTTTTATGGCCTTCGTGTTTTTTGGCTGTAAAAAGTATCAGCAAGATGGTCCGCTTGAAAATCTCACCGAAGATCTGGTTTTTGATCCGTCGGACAAAAACGGATACTATGCTGAACAATACGTTAACAATTTATACAGCAGCCTGCCAACTGGTTTTAACCGAATTAATGGCGATTTTTTGGATGCTGCAACAGATGATGCCATACCATCAAGAGATGGAACAGACATTGAGAGTGTTGGGCTTGGACGGATCAGCAGCGTAATTAACAATCCCGATGGATTTTGGAACGCAGGCTATACTACCATCCGTAAGGTAAACGTATTCCTCAAAAAGATCGACGTAGTACCAGTTGCAGCTAAAATACCAAGCTGGAAAGCCGAATCACGTTTTTTAAGAGCCATGGCTTATTTTGAATTACTAAAACGCTATGGTGGTATTCCGCTGGTTGGTGATGCAGTTTTTTCTGATACAGACAACCTGGATCTAAAACGCAGTTCATTTGCGGCATGTGTTGATTATATTGTGAATGAGTGCGACGCCATCAAAACCCTGGTTAAACAAGAGCCTATCGCTTCACAGGATTGGGGTAAGGCATCCAGAGGAGCTGTTCTTGCTTTAAAGTCGAGAGTACTTTTATACGCAGCCAGTCCGTTATACAACGGAGGTGTTGCAACCGCCGCTACTCCTGCGCAAAAAGAAGTAATGGGTTATCCAACCTATGATGCCGAACGCTGGAATAAAGCGGCCCAGGCAGCGCTTGAATTAATTAATCTTCCCGGCAAGCCTTATAGCTTACCCGCGCCGGCTACTAAAACATTCAGCGCTATTTTTCTGGATCGTAAAAACACCGAGATCATTTTAGATTATCTGCGCGATGTGAATTATGATATCGAGTACAATAACGGCCCAATCGGTTTTTCAAACCAGGCTGTAGGCTTAGGCCGTACCAGCCCTACTCAGGATCTGGTAGATGCTTTCCCGATGTTGAGCGGAGCGGCTATTAATGCTACAGGTTCCGGATACTCAGCGCAAGCACCTTATACCAATCGCGATCCTCGCCTTGGCTTTACAGTTTTGGCTAACGATGTTACCTGGCTAAACCGCAAACTCGAAATGTTTGAAGGTGGGCAGGACAAACCAAACAAAGGTGGCCGTGTGCAAACTAAAACAGGTTACTACATGCGCAAATTCATGGGCAACTTTACCACGGCAACTTCTTATGCTAATGGGCCACGTAACTTCATCATCTTCAGGTATGCCGAAATCATGCTCAACTATGCCGAGGCTCAGAACGAATACCTGGCAACACCAAGTGCTGATATCTATCAGGTATTACGTGACCTGAGAGCTCGGGCGCAAATTACCGTGGGAACAGTTAACCGCTACGGTATTAAAGATGTGATGACCAAGGATGAAATGCGAACCGCCATCAAAAATGAAAGACGGATCGAATTAGCCTTTGAAGAACAACGTTTCTGGGATCTGCGTAGATGGAAGGATGCCGAACAGGTGTTGAACAAAACATTAAGCGGGATGAACATCATCAAAAATGCGAATAGCACATTCACATTTAGTGTGGTTCCGGCAGCTCAGGTACGCTTTATCGCACCCAAAATGTACCTATATCCTATACCATTTGCAGAGACTTCTAAAAATATAAATCTGGTTCAAAATTACGGTTGGTAAAACCTGTAATACAAAAAACTTAATATGAAGAAATATTTAATCATCATAGCGTGGTGTTTTTGCCTGCAAAGCGTATTTGCACAGCAAAGAACAATAACGGGCGTTGTTAAAGAGGGAAATGAATCTCTGCCCGGGGCATCCATCTTAGAAAAAAATCAGAATAACGGTGTATCGGCCGATGCTGAAGGTAA